>Ga0315902_10002099_pt1 | contig 31605 bp, 29 predicted proteins | sample LakEriMetagenome_9_FD_203523 | JGI IMG/M metagenome (GOLD analysis project Ga0315902, IMG submission 203523) | Freshwater fungal communities from buoy surface, Lake Erie, Ohio, United States - Buoy 12 MA117 | ecosystem: Environmental > Aquatic > Freshwater > Lake > Lake biofilm | place: USA... | reverse complement strand
TGGCTTCTACTATTTGATGGAGTTCGAAGCACCCGGTGAGGCTATCACCCCATTCGAAACCGAATTCCGCCGCGATGAGCGCGTATTGCGCTTCCTCACGACTGCCATGGACAAGTTCCACGTTCAGTACGCCGAGAGCCGTCGCAACAAGGCCAAAGAAAAGAAAGAAACTAAGGCCGAAGCTTAATCTTCATTAACCCTCAAAAACAGAAAAAAATGAGCGACGAAATTCGTTATCTGAATCCGATCGATATCGAGACCAAGCAGGAAAAATACTGCCGCTTCAAGAAGCACGGTATTAAGTATATCGATTACAAAGACGCAGACTTCTTGTTGAAGCTGTGCAATGAACAAGGTAAGCTTCTGCCACGCCGCCTTACCGGTACTTCTTTGAAGTATCAGCGTAAAGTAGCACAGGCTGTAAAGAAGGCCCGTCACCTGGCCCTCATGCCTTACGTAGCAGACATGTTGAAATAATCACACGGAGGGAATAATCATGGAAGTAATTCTGAAATCAAACATCGAAAAACTAGGCGCCAAGGACGAAGTAGTCGTTGTGAAGCCCGGTTATGCTCGCAATTACCTCATCCCACGTGGATACGCCATTGCAGCCACAGAGAGCGCTAAAAAAATGCTGTCTGAAAACTTGAAGCAACGTGCACACAAAGAGACCAAGATTTTGGCTGAAGCTCAGGCTACCGCTGAAAAACTCGGCGCTCTTGAAGTGAAAATCGGCACTAAGGCCTCTGAAACCGGAAAGATTTTCGGTTCAGTAAACACCATTCAATTGTCGGAAGCCCTGGCGAAGGCTGGCTTCAACATCGACCGCAAGAGCATCAGCTTGTCTGACGACAACATCAAAATGCTCGGCGCTTACGAAGCCAAAGTGAAACTCCACAAAGAAGTTTCCGCTGTGGTGAAGTTTGAAGTGGTTGCCGAATAAGACGAAACACCATAACGATCTATGAAAAAGGCTGTCCGATTGGGCGGCCTTTTTTTTACCCTAGTACGGAGATTAATCAAGATATTCTCCGCACATTTTGCGGAGAATAAATTGAATATGCGGAGAATAAGCCTCATTTATCTAACTCCTTCCCCAAACAGTACCAAGCGGCCATCTTCCCACATAACCGCCGACTCGCTCACATCGAGCAACACAGCCGATGGACCAAGTTGCTTTTTCAACCACTCCCGTTTTTTGCGCGCATACGTGTTGCCCAAAATCACGGTAGCGCCCCGGAGTTGACGCATGTGTTCATCACGCAGGTAAAGACGATTCGCCGAGTGGGTAAACCAGTAAACACGCGATGGCAAACTATCCTCGAAGCAATGCCCTGCACTATCAACCTGAACGAGGCCTAAACCATCCATGCACAATCTCCCTTGCGCGAAAGCGAAATCCTCACTTTGCACCACATCGCCGGGTCCAAAAAACACCGTGGCTTGCGGATGATTCGATTGGATAAAGGGAAGTACAATTCGATTGAATGAAGTCGCAGCATCTTCGTTATTGTCTTCTCTGTAGGTATAAGCCGAACCATCGCCAACGTAGCACATCCAATCGTTTTTGTATGCCGAAAAGAAACAGAGCGTCGAAGCTTGTGAACGCCTGTACTCCATTACCGTTGCATGCACCACCCACACCATGCTCACTACCAACACTCCCATCCAAGCCCTGCGCATACCAAAGAGAATGGCTGAACTCGCTAAGATGATTAGCCATAAACAGCAAACAAATTCAAAAGTTGCCCAGTAGATTCCATCCATCAACGCATAAGGCCACGATGCTGACCACGTCATCATGTCATTCATGATGCGCGTGAGCAGTCCCAATAACCCTCCAACAAAACTTGCTGCCTGAGCCCACCACAACAGGGCAAAAAAGGCGAGCGCCATATACAAGACAATCGTCGATAGCGGCACCACCACCAGGTTCGTCACAATAAACCATGTCGGAAATTGATGAAACATATACAGCGTCACCGGCATGGTGGCCAGCTGTGCAGCCACCGAAATCGTCACCAACTCCCACGCTTTTTTCATAATGAAATTTTCGGGTGCCCACCATTTGTAAAGTCGTGGTTGAATGATGACAATACCCAGCACGGCCAGATAGGACAGCAAAAAACCCATCGAATACAGGACCATCGGATCCACCAACAACAGGATAATGATGGATGCACTCATCGTGTTAAAGATGTTACCCGTGCGGCCATAAGTTTCACCTACAATAAAACAACTGAACATAAGTGCCGCGCGTAGCACGCTCGGTGAAAAACCGGTCAATGCGGCATACAACCATAGCAGCACAACAGGAATCGACCATCGCAACCACTTGGCCCGACGCTTACCAAATATGGCAGAGAATATAGGTTTTAGCAGGATGTAGATCAAGGCAACGTGTAAACCGGAAACAGCCAAAACATGCACCGCACCTGCTGTGGCATACGCTTGCATCAGTTCTTTGTCAAGTTCCGTCGTTTTACCCAATACGAGCGCGGCAAGCACCTGTCGTTCGCGCTCCTCCATTGGCGCATCATCCAGCGCACGAATCAACCGCTCACGAAATCGCACCATACCCCCATGAAACGAGGACAAGTGAACACTGCTATCCTCCATCCACCGGTGTTCGCGGGCACGCATGCTCACCTTGATATACTGGCGGGTGCTATACAGCGCATAGTCAAACTCTCCGGGATTGCGCGGAGGTGTTATTGGTTCAATCGCTCCCTTTACCCAAACCATATCGTCAGCATGGAGTGACCGTTGATGCGCGCTGTCTGATAGCAACACCGATACTTTCCCTCTTACGGATCGCAAGCAAGAGTTTTCTTGAACGGCGATAGCCTCGGTCGTCACTCGCCAACCCGAAGCGGTTCTCTTAGGTTCATCCTCCAATCGCAAGGCAATTACACGCTCCTTTCCTCGCTCATGCATGATGTGCGACTCATCATATTCAGGCTTTCTCACCTCAACCAAAAGTGAACCTGCTGCTGCGCTGAGAACGGCATAAAAAATACCTTCCAGGAATAAATAATGTGAGCGCGACCAATGCCGATTGATGCCACGCTGAACCAAAAACCACGCACACAACAGAAAAACAACACCGGTAATTATTTCTCCCCAGTAGGGCACATCAGCCGCTACAACTCCGATAATCAGGGGCACGACGATTCGTAACAGGGGCGATCGCTTCCAAATTTCCAACACGTACTTCATTCCAACAAGTTCGCCGTGCAGCGTGTATCGTGCAACAACTTGTTATGCCAAATGAATAGAGAATAAACGCCTTACGGATTAAACTCACTCGAAGGCAAATCGGTGAACTTGCGTCGCTTCAGCAGGAAGAAATCCTTCAACACGCTTCGATTGTAAACACCGGTGAGATTCTGAACAACAATGGATAGCTCTTCTTTACGACGCTTGCGCTGCAACGTCTTCATGTTGCCGTAAAAACTCATGTGCGCTTTGAACACTGCGGAGAAATGACTCCACTTTCCTTCGGTAATGAATCGCGCAGCTGCCACGCCATCGAGCAACATGCGACGAATGAGCTTTATGCGCAAATTACTGGTGTGGTAATTTTTCACCAGCATATACAGGTTGTTGCGGAAATTGAGATACGTCTTGAATGGACTTTGTCGATCCAACGTGCCTCCGCCATAATGGTACACTGCAGAACTTCTGCAAGCACCAACTTTATATCCGCGGTTTTTCAAGCGCCAACACAAATCAATCTCTTCCATGTGCGCGAAGAAGTCTTCGTCTAACCCTCCTACTTCAATCCACGCATCGCGCCGGATGAACATGGCTGCTCCTGAGGCCCAGAAGATTTCTTCATTGCGGGTGTACTGTCCTTCATCCTTTTCGAATTCGAAAAACATGCGACCTGCACAAAAAGCATAGCCATCCTTATCAATGAAACCACCGGCAGCACCGGCGTATTCAAACCATTCCTTGCGGTGAAAGTCGAGAATTTTTGGTTGACATGCCACCATACGCGGAACACTCTCCATGTAACTCAACACGGGGGCGATCCAGTTGGGCGTGACTTCTACATCCGAGTTGAGCAGCACATAGTACTCATTGGGCACTTGCCTCAAGCCATGATTGTAGCCTCCGGCGAAACCGTAGTTTTTATCTAACACGACCACTTTCACAGAGGGGAATTCCTTCTTCAACAATTCAAGAGAATTATCCGAGGAAGCATTATCAATGACCACCACGTCGGCTAGCGATTCACTGTGCGTCACCACACCCGGTAGAAATTGCCGAAGAAATTTCTCACCGTTCCAGTTCAATATGACTACTGCGACGCGTTTCATATTACTAATGAGGGCTGAACCAGAGGTTTTCTATTTCATCGCGACTATTCGGGTCGGTGCGTTGATTGGCATTGTTGCTCGATGCATCACTCATATTGAGTGCTGCAGGCCGAGAGCGTACCATATCCTTCCAGTTAAAGTTTTTAGGTTCGGCGGGAACATCACTATGCAACAACTCTAAATCGCCCATGAGCGTCGTATCGTAAAACAAGAATCGGCGGTTGTGCAAGTTGTTGTCTGTTTCGTAGTAATGCCAGATTTCAAATGGCCAGTAATCGACTTCGTTGTGACGCACAATTCGGGTATTGGGTTTTCCGTATTGCAGGTACACTCGTCCTCGATCGGTTTGCCAACCCCGCTTGATACGCGTTTCGAAGTTATCCTTCACAATGCGAATATTCTTTTCATAGTCCCGGAATGCCGCCTCAGGATTCTCCGGATTGCGCTTCCACCAGAAGGTATATAGGAAGCCTTGCATCGTTGTTAGATCCGCCTTGGGGATTTGACGATCGATGATATCGCGATCAACGTCTTTGGCAATCGGCAGGTGATAGAGAATAATCTCACGCAACGAATCGGCATCCGTAAGCCGCGATGCAAATGAGAGCGATACTTGCTCAGGAGAAACCGTTTGTGCTTCCGGCTCGATCAGCTCCTCGATTTTATTGCGTGAAAATTCACGCTCACGAACGGCTACGACCACATTCTCCCGATTGCGCACTTCGATGCGCAGCAGATACTGCCCTGCCGGCACATCGGTGATGTCAAGTGTTTGTAGCATAGGCACCACGCGCGCAGCCTTTTCCTTTTTCATGCGCTTGCAGAATTCGACGCTATTGTCTTTGAGATTCACGATGCAGATGCTGCTCACAAAGGCATTTCCATCGCCGAACACGCTATCGGTGCGGTAAATCTCAGCATAAAAAATCAAGCTATTAAGCGATGTGCCATAGTAATTGCTCACGTAGGGAATAAGGTCGTAACCCGATTTGGAAAACGCATTGTCTTCCGATGAAGGACGATACGCACTGACTAATTCAACATCCGACAAAAAGATACCCGCTGTTGGCACAGCGATTTCAATTTCCTGCGAGAGTTTCTCTACTTTACCATCAGCGGCATTAAGATCACGCACTTCGAGCTCCAGACTGTATTTACCGGAAGGAACAGTGAATCGTTCAATGGATAAAAAATCAGCTCGGTCCCACCCCATGATCTGTGGGCCATCAACCAATACTTTGCGAGCATCGATAATCTTACCGCCCGCAGAAAGCACGAGCATGAGTTCGGCGTTGGCTTGAACATACCCGGAATCGAGCGAACGATGTTGGAATGTCGAAGCATCAAAAGACGTCACGAACTCTGCATAAGCACCCACTCCGGGCGCATGAAACACCCGGTAATCAAAGGTGACACGCATCGACCAAAGTGGTGCGGACATCAATAAGCAAGTCACCAGCAGCGCGAGTTTTTTCACAATCATGAACATGTGGTAAAGTTAATTCGCAATTGGGTTTAGCCAATGACAAAGTGCCAAATGAAGCAAAAGGCTCGTTGCTTACTTTCGTGGCATACCATATTGCCTATGTCACGTTTTCCTTTTCAATTGACCACTGCTGCAGACTACGATGCGGCCTATCGTTTTAGCCTGGAATCACCCGAAGCCTTTTGGGAAGATGTGGCTTCACACTATCAATGGCGCAAGCCCTGGCACACCGCGTTGGAATGGAATTTCCGTGACCCTGATGTGAAGTGGTTTTTGGGCGGTGAACTGAATATCACCGAAAACTGCATTGATCGTCATCTGCGGGATAAGGCTGATCAAACCGCCATCATTTGGGAGCCTAACGAAGCGCACGAAAAAGCCAAGCACATTTCCTACCGAGAGCTCCACGACGAAGTGTGCCGCATGTCCAATGTGATGGCGAAACTTGGTGTAAACAAAGGCGATCGCGTTTGCATTTATATGCCCATGATTCCTGAGCTAGCCTATGCCGTTTTGGCTTGCGCACGTATGGGAGCGATTCACTCGGTGGTCTTCGCCGGGTTCAGCGCCAATTCCGTTGCCGACCGTATCAACGACAGCGCGTGCAAATGGGTCATCACCACCGATGCCATGAGCCGCGGTGCCAAGCAAATAGCCGTGAAGGCCATCGTTGATGAAGCGCTGAATCAATGCACCTCGGTGAAGCACGTCCTGGTGGTGAATCGCATGCAATGGGATGTGCCGATGATCGAAGGCCGTGACGTTGACTATGCCCAAGAGCGCGCACATGCAGCCACTCACTTCGAACCTGTGACCATGCAGAGTGAGGATCCGTTGTTCATCCTCTACACGAGCGGCAGCACCGGTAAACCGAAAGGTGTATTGCATACTTGCGGCGGATACATGGTGTATGCCGGCTACACCTTTAGCAATGTGTTTCAATACAAGCCCGGAGAGATCCACTGGTGCACAGCTGATATCGGCTGGGTAACAGGACATAGCTACATTCTATATGGCCCACTCTTGAATGGCGCTATAACGCTGATGTTTGAAGGCATTCCCACCTATCCCGACGCGGGTAGATTCTGGCAGGTAGTAGACAAACACCGCGTCAACATATTCTATACTGCACCAACGGCTATTCGTTCGTTGATGTCGGCGGGAGTGGAACATGTACTACCCTACTCCTTACAATCGCTTCGGGTGCTTGGTTCTGTGGGCGAACCGATTAACGAAGAAGCGTGGCATTGGTACGACACGCACATTGGAAAAAACCGCTGTGCGATTGTCGATACCTTTTGGCAAACGGAAACAGGAGGTATTATGCTCACTTCGTGCGCCGGCGTGACTAGTTCCAAACCTGCACTGGCCGGACTTCCCATGCCGGGTGTTCAAACAATACTCGTCGATTCAAACGGGATTGAAATCGAAGGCAACGGCGTGGAAGGTCACTTGTGTTTCAAATTCCCGTGGCCTTCGATACTGCGCAGCACGTGGGGCGATCATGAACGTTGCAGACAAACCTATTTCTCGACATACCCGAACTTATACTTCACAGGCGACGGTGCACGAAGAGATGAAGACGGCCTCTATCGCATTATCGGGCGTGTGGATGATGTGATCAATGTGAGCGGTCACCGTTTCGGCACAGCGGAAATTGAAAACGCAATCAATCAGAATAAGCATGTTGTTGAAAGCGCTGTGGTTGGTTTTCCGCACGATATCAAGGGACAGGGCATCTATGCATATGTAATCCTTGCAGGTGGTAGCGAAGCCAACCAAGACATGCGCGACCGCATCATCGAAACAGTCGCCCACGAAATCGGCCGCATTGCCAAACCCGACAAAATTCAATTCGTGAGCGGACTACCCAAGACACGCTCCGGTAAAATCATGCGCCGCATTTTAAGAAAAGTGGCAGAGGGTGATGTGAGTTCGCTGGGTGATACAACCACGCTGCTGGATCCGAGTGTGGTGGATGAAATTATTGCAGGGGCAAAGGGGTGAAAGAGTGAAAGGGTGAAAGGGTGAAAGGGTGAAAGGGTGAAGCGGTAATGCCGTTTCTGTTTGTAAACTTTGATTGACTGTTCGTAGTAGAATTTCAGGAATTTATTTTGGTAGCAACTCTGCGGTTAAAAAAATCACCAAAACCGCAAGCTATCAGGTATCGCCTTTTGATAGTTCAATGCCATCGGATCAAACTCATTGCAAGCCATGATGAACCAACAGCATGCGGCCGTTGCCGGCTGCGCATCAATACCTGGCCACAATACACCATTGCCATAGCCTGTGCCCATATTCGTAGCGTAAGGAATGCCGGATACACCGAGCCAAGAGGATTCATAGACACGCGTCTTAGCTACTTCATGCAGAATCGCATTGGCTCGAGTCGCATTGCCCGACTTCAGATAGGCAATGGCCATCTGTGAAGTGCCTTCCAGCCAAACAGCATCTCGATCTTCATCGAAACAATATCCTTCTATCGTTTGCTGTGAAGGAGCATGCAGTTGCACATTCAAAAAACGATCGGCTTCATCCAGCACCCTATCCGGAAAGCCTTCGAACGTGCAAAAGCCCCATGAAAAATTATCGAGCGCATAGTAGTAATCGCTGCCCGGCCATGACACCAACAGTTGGTCCGTTGTATCCCAACGCTCTTGCTCCAGGTAAGTTAAGATGCCTTCATGAAAAGAATCGAAGCCGCGCACTGCATTAAACGCGTCTATAATACCCTCGGTCACTTTGCCAATCACGACACCGGCCGCATCCGTGCCGCCAAATACGCCGCCGTCTGTGTCTTGTTGCTCACGGATCCAATTTTCCAACGCATCGCGCATAGCGGCGTACTGAAGGTCTCCCGTGGCATGCTCGTAGTTGTGAATGGCAATAAGCAGCCACGCATTATCCCCCAGCCATCGATTGCCTTGTGGACCCGAAGCGGTGCGAAATTGAAAATAGCCGCCTGTTCCGGATAGCATTTCTGAATTCAATCGCGCTTGAAAAAAATCCAATATCTCGCGTGCCTCATCATAGCGACCAACGCTCACAAAAGCACACACCGAAAGTGCATTGTCATAGAGGGAAATAAAATTGCTTTGGAAGGAAGTCTCGATTAATCCATTTGAAAGCTGCATACTATCCAGCCACAGCATAACGCTGTCGGATGCGCTCACCAATTCAGCGTCAATTGAAGGCTGCATGGGCGGTAATGGATCATTGATTACCGGAATCTCACACTCCTTTCTGCAGGCAACACACCATATTATTAGGAAGGTGATCGCGATTGGGGATAAAATGCGCATGTCCGCAATTTAACCCAAGAATGCCCTTAGAAATCGCCTTTTAAAACATTGGAATTCCTTAACTTTCGCTCGAAAACAATCGTCAACACGCAATGCCTTCTGCTCAAAACGGTCTTGAAAAACTCGCGGACAAGTTCATTCCGCGTGATTCTGCCGTTGATGAAATTAAAACTGAGCGTCTGTATGCCTTGCTCCTACTAGGCATGGGAGTTTTTGGCGCCTTCTTATTTCTTATTGACTCCATCATCGGCATCTGGCCCGTTGCTGCAATGTGTGCATCGCTTGCTATCGGTTGTCCTCTTTATCTGATACTGTTTCGCAATAAGCTCGGCATCCTATCGAAAATTCTAGTTCACCTGCATGTACTAGCTGTCATCATGGGAATCACCACGATTTATTCTGAGCATGTTTTTGCCTGGGCATTCCTCATACCACTGGCGCTTAGTTCTCTTGTCGTTTTCAAAGAAAATGAACGTAAATACGGTTTTCTCATCATCCTGGCCTCCTTTCTCAGCCTTCCGGTGTACCTGCTCTTGCACAATCATGCCGATCATCATCCACTCATCAATGAGAGTATCCATGTCTACTGGACCATCAACTTGTCGGGCTCACTTGCATTTAGTCTATACATTGTTTTTACCATTATTCGCTTGAATAAAACGATCCTGGAAGAACTGAAAACCAAAAGCGCGGAGAACGCCCGGCAAAACAAAATCATGCTCGGCAGCATGCGCACGCGAGACAAACTCCTATCAATGATGTCGCATGATATCCGTGGTGATATCGGCAAAACAATCGGCGTCGTAGACGTGATTGAACAAATGTCATTGAGCCAAGCTGATCAGGCGAATCTCTTGCACAACCTGAAAATCGACGCAACCAAAACACTCGAGACGCTTGATAATATGCTCCAGTGGACGCGCACGCAGCAAGACGAGCTCAACATCAAACAGGAAGTTTATGAGGTAGATAGGCTGATTAGCGCATTACTTTCCAACAACGACTATTCACTCACCAGTAAGCACATTCAAGTGAAGCTCGATGTTCCCGGGAGATTGCACATTTGGGCCGATACCAATATGATCGGTAGTGTATTCCGAAATTTGCTGGGCAATGCTATCAAGTTCACCCCGCTGGGCGGTATTATTAGCATCACCGCAAAAACAATTAATCAAGAGATTGAATTTTGTATTCAAGACTCCGGAGTCGGCATGACGCAAGAGCAAATAGACAACATTCTTAAAGGCGTCCAATTCACCACCCGCGGAACCAATCGCGAGAAAGGAAGAGGATTCGGCATGGTGCTCGTCACCGAGTTTTTAGCCAAACACAAAGTAACACTGCACATTGATTCAGCACCCGGAAAAGGCTCGCGCTTCTCGTTTCGATTACCAATTCCACCAACGACTTAATACATGAAAAAGATTTCCATCATCGCTGCTTGTATGCTTTTGCTTGCAGCCTGCGCCGCTAAGAAAACCACCGTTGCCATGACGGATAACGATGCTGCTCGCGCAGCAGCGAAATACCCCGGTGCCACGCTCGCCACGCTCAATCAAGGGAAAACGCTGTATGAAGATAACTGCGGAAAATGCCATGGATTGAAAAGTCCATCCGCTTACAATGAAGAGCAATGGGGAAAGCATGTGAAGCGCATGGCCCCGAAAGCGAGAATAGACAAGCCCACAGAAGACTTGATTCTTCAGTATGTCGTTACTATGTGTGGGAAATAAACACTCGATTAAGAGCGCCAACCGCGCAGAAACTCTTCAACATCCATGCGCTTTTTCCCTTCGGGCTGCAGGGATAATACACTGTATGCGCCATCCGCACAGCGGAACAAAAAGGCACCCTTACCGTCAGTTTCAAAAGGAGTACTCATGGTTTTACCGACCAACGGAATACCGCGGTAAATCTTGAATAGCTTACCATTTACTTCTGTCCAAGCTGCCGGATACGGCGAAAGCCCGCGCACATGATTATGGACTTCGAGCACCGATTGTGTCCAATCAATTTTACAATCTTCTTTAAAAATCTTAGGAGCTGAAGGCACATCAGCGCCCGGAGCCGACAAGTTCTCTTGTGCGGTTGCCTCGGCACTGCCATCAGCAATGGCGTCGACTGTTTCCACCAGGACACGTGCGCCTGCGATCATCATCACATCGTGCAGTTCACCGGCGGTCATGTCATCGCCAATGGCAATGGTTTCGCGGCGAATCACGCGACCTGTATCTATTTCATGTTGCAGGAAAAATGTGGTGACGCCCGTTTCCCGATCACCATTCATGATGGCGCGGTTTATTGGCGCGGCACCGCGGTAGCGCGGAAGCAGCGATCCATGCAGGTTAATCGAACCCATTGGTGGCATTTGCCAAACGACTTCAGGTAACATTCGGAAGGCAACAATTACAAATAAGTCAGCTTTCCATTCGGCTAATGCCTCGAGAAAATCCGGATCACGCAATTTCAACGGCTGTAGCACAGGAATGTCGTTGGCGACTGCAAATTGCTTCACTGCGCTCATCTGCATCTGCAGGCCTCTGCCGGCCGGCTTATCAGCCACGGTCACCACACCTACTACGTGATGAGCACTCTGATGCAATGCCTCGAGTGAGGCAACGGCAAATTCCGGTGTACCCATAAATACAATACGCAGCGACTTCATTCTGAAATTTCAAAATAGCGTGAATACTCCTGTGCCGGTGTTTTTAGCCAAACGTAATACCTGCCCTTGGTTAGCGATGAACAATCGACTTCAATCTCATGGCTTCCAATCGCGAGAGTTCGCGCGGCTTGACGAATCAACTCCACTCCATCAGCATCCTTCACAGCGACTTCAAGCTCCATCGTGCGAGCAGCCTCGAGCTGCAACAGAAGCATGCTACCATTCCAATTCAAATTTTCACCCACCGTAGCATAAAGTGTTGATTTCTGCTTTTTCCCCAGTACTTGCAACAGTCGCTGGTAGAGCACATAGACCAGCAACACAATTGTAAATACGAGCAAAACATCCTTTAAAGTATCCATCATCAATTAGAGTGAAATAATTCCTTTGATGCCTCCTACACGTCTGTAGCGATCGAAAATATCATCCGCGTTGAGCATCATTTCACGAATGGTTACACTGGTAAAATTTCCTTTTGCAGAAAGCCTTTCCTTGATTTCTGCGCTCTCACCAAAGATCAACTTCAATTCAGTCAATCGCACCGGGTCGGAGGGTAAAATGAACTTGAACATGAATATGCTCGGCCATACATGAATCTCGTTGAGACGTGCGCGCAGGCGTTCAATTTGTTCCTCATCCATGATCAAAAAAATTTGTGTCGCGAAATTACAACCTTAGAAACTCAAACTCATGCGCAAGTTCAGTCTTCGGCCGGTGAGGTAGGTTGGAATGCCGTATTGCCTGCCGTTTACATCCTCAATCCACTGGTGATTGATGATATTGTTGGTTCCAAGCAAATTGAATATTTCCAGTGCTACATAACCGCGATCAAAGGTTCGATTGAACCAGTTCTTGTCTTTGTTTTTCTCTAAAATCAAATCGCGGCTGAAACCAATGTCGGCTCGAATGTAACTGCGTGTGCGACTGATATCCAGGTAACGCTCCTGCGATGGCGGACCATAAGGAACTCCCGTCGAGAAATAAAAACTCATCAGCACTTTATACCAGGGCTTCTTTTTCATTTCATCCTGAAAGAGTAAGCTGAAACTCACCCGCTGGTCGTTGGGACGAGGGATAAATCCGGGCACTTGACGAATGCTGTCCACAGCTACATTATCCAAGGTAAAACCATTGTAAATCGTATCACCTGAGGCGTTCAGGTAGAGGTAATATTCATCATCTACTAAATCCTCCTCCGTTTTCATCCACGAGAGTCGCGCCCACGATTGCACATCCTTGATGAACTCGCCGTTGAGCATGACATCCATCCCGTAGGCGTAACCGTTGGAGTTATTGGTGGCGAAATAGCGCAGGCGAACGTTTTCCACTTCGTATGGGATCAAATCGCGTAGCTGCTTGTAATAGATTTCAGAATTGATTTTGAATGGACGGTTCCATGCCTGAAAAACGTAATTGGCTCCGACGATGTAGTGAATACTTCGTTGTGCTCGAATCTCAGGATTGACAGCACCACCGAAATCACGCATTTCGCGGTAAAAAGCCGGTTGCCAGTAGTAACCAAATGCGGCCGTTAAAATGATATCCTTGCGCAATGAATCAATCGACCCATCGGCCATCGTGCGTTTCTGCATCCACACGGGCGTATAGCTCATAGCTACGCGAGGGCCACCCACCAATTGATTGTTGAAGGTCCAGTAATTGGCACGCGCGCCCGCATTAATGGTCCAAATAGAACCGTCGTCCATGACCCAGCGCTTTTCATCTTGCACATAGGCAGATAGTCGTCGCGAGTTGATATCGTTCACAGCACGAATCCGATCGTGCAGGTAAATCTGTTGATCAGGTTGTACTGCCGGGTTGGTGTATCCCAACGAATCCGGCGGACGCGGAGAGGCATAGCCTGCCGAATCTACCAGCGACCATTCACGCAGTTTATCGTAGACGTATTCTTGCTGCGCATCAAATCCCCAGGAGAACACATTCTTCTTCGCCTCATGCTCTACAAATCCGCGATGATTCACGTTGAGCACTGTTGCACTCAAGGCATTGCGCGCATGATCAAGGAAGCCACCGACGCCGCGATTGCGCAAGACTTCACCAAACTGATCACTGCCCAAATCGCGCTCGAGCTCATCCAAACTGTAAGCACCTTGAATATCGAAGTACTCTGTTTCGTAGGTATTAAAAGCGCTGGCGGTGATGCTCATCTGAGCCTGCGGTGAGGGATTGTACTTCGCAGAGAACGCACCGAACATGGTTTCAAAGCGAGTTTCTTCTTTACCATCGAAATAGACTGTCAGACGCAATGCTTCATTGATGGTACCCACATCCGTGCTGCGCGTGCTGGGAACAAACTGATAGCGGTTGTTCTGATAGTTCCCCAAAAAACTCAACTCGAATGGACTGTATTGTTCGGGGCGCCATGTTAGGTAAGTCTGAACGTCGTAGTAACGTGGCTTGTAATCTCCCTGCACATCGAGCGAGTTAAACACGTAGGAGTTGTCTTTGTAGCGAATCCCCGTATTATGGGTGAACGTGCGATTTTTGGAAATACCTGCAGTATGAACAGAGCCTCCAAGCAATCCTAGGGTAAAGGAGCCATAAGCGCTATCCGGTCTGGCGTATTGAATATCCAGCACACTGCTCATTTTGTCGCCATAGCGTGCTGCAAAGCCACCTGCACTAAAACGAATGTTGCTGACCATGTCCGGATTCGGAAAGCTCAATCCTTCCTGTTCACCTGCCCTGACCAGAAACGGACGATAGACCTGAATACCGTTCACGTATACCAGGTTCTCATCAAAACTTCCACCGCGGACGCTGTAGCTGCTACTCAACTCTGAGGCGAAGTTGACAGGCATTTGCAAGAGGTATGATTCAATACCGGGATTGATGGTGGGAAGCTTTGTTGGAAGCTTTGTTTCGATGGGCTTCATGCCGCCTTCACGTTCAGCGCGGATGGTGATGACTCCGGCAGCAGCTGTATTATCGTAGAGCAAATCAACTTTACGCACCTCCCCTGCTTTCAAGCGAAATTCACGTTCGAGCGATGACGCGCCAATGCCTTTGAATATGACCACGACGGCGCGTTCAGCGGGAAGTTGAAGGCGAAACTCCCCGACATCGTTAGCAGCAACACCGTTTCCGGGATTATCTTTTTGTTGGACAATGACACCCGCTGCAGGCAGTCCATCCAAGTCGCGAATGGTACCTTCGATTACAGCCGTTTGAGCCGCACTCCACAGGGAAGCTGCCAAACAACAAACGACAAGCAGGATTCGGGTCATAAGGTGTCAAAAATAAGTCCGCCCGGACTAAACCGCCCGGACTGCGATTTATTTCATCAGACTCTTTTTTATTGAGCAATCACTTTGGCATCCCAAACGCGTCTGCTGCCAATGGCATCGATGGCTTCCACAACTACGCGAAAGGTTCCTGCAGGCACCATATCAAACGTAGCTCCTGCAAATTCCAGTTCGAGCGAGTTGACTTCGTTATCAATCGTGTCCACCTCGCTCATCGTGCCTAACGCGTTCATGGAGTAAACCAAAATCTTGTCTACACCGTGCATGTCGGAAACGGTACCGCCAACGGTCAAGTTAGAATCCGCCTGCATATAAACGATTCCTTCATTGTTAATCAAGGGCCAGGTTGTTACCGTTATAAATGGCAAATCGGGATTCTCCACTTTCAACAACACGGTGTGCTCCTTGGATACTTGCCCAACCTGATCCATGGCCGTCACCACCAGATGCCAGTTACCGGCAATGGTGTCGGGAACAATGACCTGAACGACTTCGTTTTGAACGGCACTGCGACTAGCAAATTCGATAACCTCTTCCTTTCCCCATATCCCGGAATTGAGGTGAAATTCTCCACCTGTATGGCCTGTGCCATTGTGCACATGACCGTTATCGGCATCATGAATCACCAAGCGCATTTCATTGAGCGCATCATTATCGGAAAGGCCAATAGCTACGTAGAGCGTATCACCGGCCATTACTGAAAAAGCGGAACTATCGAATCCGTTGATCTCGACGCTATTTACCTGAGGTGGAATAACATCGATTTTAGTATCCGGTCTGCAAGCTGCCATAGCAGAGCAAATCGCGGCGAACAACAAACTGCGCGTTTTCATCGTGGTGTTTGATTATGTTCCAAAGCTAGCCCGAAGCGCTCGCGTTGTAATTTAGGCCCCATAACATTACGAACAATGCGTTATTTATTCCTACTCACAGCCGGGCTATTCTTATGGAGCAGTACCAGCATCAGTCAACAGCGTCTCAACATCGAAGAAGCTGTAACAGGACAATTCCGACAATTCGCCCCCACTACTCTTCAGCAGCTGCAATGGGTTCCCGGTAGCGAAATGTATTCCTTTGTGAAAGATGAAGCCCTGCACGTGGGTTACCTGAAAGCAGAGATGCAGGATAAAAAAATCCTGACGGTTGAGGAACTCAATACACTTCTGGGCAAAAGCGATTTGAAAAAGCTCCCTGCCATTCAATGGTTGACCACTGAATCGTTTTACTTCGAGGATAAGAACACCTTTACCGAGGTTAACCTGAAAATGCGCAAAGCCTTAAAACTGGCAGGTTATCCTGCAGAAGCGGCCAACGTTGATTTCCACAAAGCATCTCGCCGTGTCGCATACACGAAAAACAACAACCTATTCGCAACGGTGAACAACGCCGAAGTCACCATCACTGCCGAAGCTGCTAACATCGTGAGCGGACAGAGCATTTCGCGAAATGAATACGGCATCAGCAAAGGCACATTCTGGAGCCCTGATGGCAGTAAGCTCGCCTACTACATTAAGGATGAAAGCAATGTCACCGATTATCCTATTGTTGACTATACTACAACGCCGGCAACCTATCGTACGATTAAATACCCCATGGCCGGAGGCAAAAGCGAATGGGTAAGCGTAGGGGTGTATGATGTGGCAACGGCCAAGTCTATCAAACTCAAGTGGGGCAAAGCGCCCTTGAGCGATCAATACTACTTAACCAACCTCACGTGGTCACCCGACAATAAAGTAGTCTACATCGCGTGGTTAAACCGTGGCACAACCGACATGCGTTTCGTCGCTTTTGATGCATCAACCGGAAATGAAATCAATACCATTTTTACCGAACATGATGATCGCTGGATGGAGCCGCTCTTTCCTGCATACTTCACACCGGGCAATCCTACAACCTTTCTATGGATTAGTCAGCGCGATGGCTACAACAACCTTTACCTGTATGACACCAAGGGCACGCTTCTTCGCAACTCCAAAGCGAAATACGACATAACCGAATTCTTGGGTTTTGATACGAGCGGTAAATACGCCTTTGTTATGGCAACGGGCGATGATCCAACAGAAAGCAAGTGCTTCCGTGTGAACATGTCTGATATGACACTCTATCCCGTGACTTCATCTGCAGGTACTCACACTGTTCAACTGCACGAAACCGGTAAGTTCATTATCGATCAATACTCTTCACTGGCTGTCCCAAACAATATCGAGATTCTGTCGACGGACGGTCGCAATGTAAAATCGCTGCATTCTGCCGGTAATCCTTACGAAGGCAAATCCATCGGAAAGGCTGAAATCTTCTCGATTGCAGCCAAGGATGGCGCTCCACTCTATTGCCGAATCATCAAGCCGAGCAACTTTGACAAGACCAAAAAGTATCCCGTCGTGGTTTACGTTTATGGCGGACCTCATGCACAAATGGTGACCAACAGCTGGCTGGGAGGCGCCTCGCTGTGGATGAATCAACTGGCTGAAGAGGGATACATCGTGTTTACGCTTGACAATCATGGCTCGGCCAACCGTGGTAAAAACTTCCAGCAAGTCATCCATCGTCAACTCGGCACGGTAGAAATGGAAGACCAGCTGCTCGGGGTGGAATGGCTCAAATCACAGCCTTATGTTGACGCATCGCGCATGGCCATTCACGGCTGGAGTTTCGGAGGCTTTATGACGACATCGCTCATGCTCAAATCACCGGGTACCTTCAAAGTGGGTGTTGCCGGAGGACCTGTAATTGACTGGTCGATGTACGAGGTGATGTACGGCGAGCGCTACATGGATACACCACAAGAAAATCCGCAAGGCTATCAGCAATCCAACCTGACAGGTTTCGTGAAGAATCTAAAGGGGAAATTGCTGATGATTCACGGAATGGATGATGATGTGGTGGTGATGCAGCACAATGTGAACTTCCTGAAGGCTTGTGTTGACAATAAAGTGCAGGTTGATTTCTTCGCTTACCCGGGGCATGCGCACAATGTGCGTGGTAAAGACCGCGTTCATCTCATGACCAAAGTGATTGACTACATCAAACAATCGCTGTAATTCGATAGTACTTTTGTACTCCTATAAACAGTAAACACAAAAACCATGAATCGTTACGTTTTCATCGCCCTTCTTTCCGCATCAGTAATCACTGCCTGCGGTACAACCCGTAAACAGCGCAAAGACCCTCAAACGGCAGAAGCCATTGCTCATAAAACATTCGCTTTTGAGGTAAAGGCTGTTGTGAAAGATACTGCTCAGGCCGGGAAAGACACCTATAAAATAGCCAAGTCGCGGGTGAGCGGAGACACGCTATTTGTCGACGTCGAATACACCGGGGGATGCAAAGACCACGTCTTTACGGCCCGTCACAATGGCCAATACATGAAGAGTATGCCGGCACAACTGAACCTCATGATTGATCACAACGCAAATGCTGATGCCTGTCGTGAACTCATCAAGGAAACACTGGCGTTTGATCTTCGCGGCGCCCGTTATGGCAGCAACGGAACATTAATACTGTTGTTGAACGGTGATCGATCCAATAAAGTGACCTACACCTATTAAGATTTTTCGATGTGAATAAAATGGCCCTTTCGAGGGCCATTTTCGTTTTATGTCAGCAAGTAAACAGGATAATTTCGAAGCGCATTTAGAACGCATGACCGAACTTCTCCCATCTACTCCATATTTCCTCGCTGCACTGATTGTTTTTGTGGTTGCCTGGCTACTGCAGTTATTTGTTTTGCTTTTCCGATTTCTGAAAGCATCCAATACCCGTCAGGCAAGTTCCGGCGAGATTCAGCCGGTCTCGGTAATCATCGCGGCCCGCAACGAGGAAAAAAACTTGTTGGAAAATGTTCCGCGTATCATGGAACAGGATCACCCCAACTTCGAAGTAATTGTCGTGAATGATAGCAGCTGGGATGATACTGCCGAAGTCCTCAAAGCACTTTCACTGAGTTATGCGAATCTCAAAGTCATTCACATTGATGAAGACAAACAACAAATGCAGGGGAAGAAGTTTGCCATCACACTGGGCATTAAGGCGGCAAAGCATGACATCATCCTGCTGACCGATGCTGATTGCAGCCCTCTTTCATCCGGATGGATTACCGAGATGACCCGGAATTTGCATGGCAAAAAGCAATTGGCACTAGGATTCTCGCCATACTTCCGTAAACCCGGATGGCTCAACCGCATCATTCGTTTTGATACACTCATGATTGCCTGTCAGTACCTTGGTTTTGCCAAAGCAGGAAAACCTTACATGGGTGTTGGTCGCAATTTGGCGTATCACAAAGACTTGTTCTTTAAGGTCGGTGGATTCAAAAACCATTACAGCATCGCAAGCGGCGACGACGATTTGTTTGTGAATCAAGTGGCAACATCGGGCAATTCCATCATCGTTTCATCGCCGGAAAGCCAAATGGGCAGTGAGCCGAAAACCACCTGGAGCAGCTGGTTTACGCAGAAGCGCAGACACTTTAGTACCTCGGGCATGTATAGACCTGCGCACAAGCTCATGCTCTTGAACTGGCCGTTGAGTTTTGTGCTGCTCTGGCTCTCCGCTGCGGCTTGTGTGTTTTTCCACATCTATCCGTTGGTCATAATCGGAATGCTTGCCGCACGCTATCTGGTTCAAGTGCTTATCTTGCACAGGGTTTCGAGTAAATTGTCGGTCAGTAGCGATGTTGCCTGGTTGGCACCCATTCTCGAAATTCAATTGCACGCACTTAACCTGGGACTTTATTTTATTAACCTGCTGCGAAAACCAAAAAAATGGAATTGATCGAACACCTGTCAGAGAAAGGCCAGTATGACTACAAACTGGTGCAACGTGCATTGCACGATAAGGACCAGAAAGCCTATGCAGAGTTGATGCAGCGCTACCGCGAGCCGATTTATTTCATGTTGCTCAAGATGGTTAACGACAAGGATGACGCGGATGACTTGACCATTGAAGCCTTCGGAAAAGCCTTCAAGCGTCTGGCACAATACACCCCGCAGTACGCCTTCTCCACCTGGTTGTTTAAGATCGCTTCCAACAACTGTATCGACCATATTCGCCGCAAGCGCATTCGTGCGGTTTCCATCGATCAAGGATTTAGCAATGAAGATGGCGAAACGATTGAGATCAGCATTAAAGATGCTGTGCTCGATCCTGCTGAAGCCATGCAAAAGGAAGAGCGTATTCGCAAAATGCGCGAGATTGTCGACAAGCTCAAGCCGCGCTACCGCCGCCTGGTGGAGATGCGTTATTTTGATGAAATGGCCTACGAAGAAATCGCTGAGGAGCTTAAGCTACCACTGGGGACTGTGAAAGCACAACTCTTCCGCGCCCGCGAATTCCTGTTCCAGATGATGCAGAACACGAAGGATATCTATTGATGGCTTCTTCTGTCGAGGACATTCTGCGTTATTTCCCACAACTTCCGGCTCAAGCACGGGAAAGATTCACGCAGCTCTTACCGCTCTATACCGAGTGGAATGCACAAATCAATGTGATCTCCCGAAAGGATATAGATGAATTGTATGTGCGTCACGTGCTGCACAGCCTGGCGATTTACCGTTTTATTCAATTCGCGCCGGGCTCGCGCATTCTCGATATAGGCACCGGTGGCGGTTTTCCGGGAATACCCCTGGCCATCATGCAACCCGATGTCAACTTCGTATTGGTCGATTCCATCGGTAAAAAAATTAAAGTCGTGCAGGAAGTCAGTCAAGCCCTTGGTCTCACCAACGTTACTGCGATTCACGAGCGGGCTGAGAAAGTTAAAGGTCCCTTTGATTTCGTGGTGAGTCGCGCAGTGGCTGAACTATCGCTACTGCTTCAGTGGAGCCGGGGAAAGGTAGCATCCAAACAAATCAACGCACTGCCCAACGGCCTCATTTGCCTGAAAGGCGGCGACCTCAGCGATGAGTTTAAAGGGCTTCCAAAAACCATCGAAACCTACCCACTCACGGGATGGTTCCAAGAGGATTTCTTTGAAACCAAGAAACTGGTCTACGTTCCGCTGGTCTAACCTCTTGAGATTTAAAGAGTCTGAGGTTAATTTCATCTTCCTACACCGCATAAAATACCTGCTTCCTGTATTAAATTCGCCCCGCTAGGACTGAAAAACAGTTCCAAGCAACTATGCCTTCCATGAAGGCGACTTCCCTTATGGAACCGACACCTACGATGAAAAACATGATCAGGATTTTACTGATGGCGTTTTGCGTGATGCCCCTTGCAGCCCTCGCGCAGTTAGCCAATCAACCGATATACATCGAAACCACTGTGCATCATAGCGACTATGGTGATACCGGACATAACCTTGCAGGATACGTCACCTATGAAGTGTATGTGCAATTCACTGCCCCCGGTAACTACCTGACGAGCATCTTCGCTATTGAAGGCGATGGTACCAATCCGGCAGACTGCATTTTGGATAACATCAGTTTTGTCGAGTTTAATTTTGATGGAAATGTCTTCCAACACGAATTGGGAGGCTCTACAGGGTCTAGTCAGTTTTGTCTATTCCCTGGTATGGCACAATCCAGCGAATTCGATTCATACTTGACGATTGGACAACGTTGTCAAAACGACTTGAACTTCGACTTAGCAGGAGTTCTTGGAACATGCATCGATTGGCAAGATCAATTTGAAGGACCTGCTGACCTTAACTATTTCGATGGTGGCGATTTCTTTTGGGATGAATACACTATCTACTCGATTCCGACCGGGGGAACTCCCTCGCTTTCCCTATGCGATGGAAACTTCCGCGTGTTCATTGGTCAATTCACGACCAATGGTGATATGCAAGGGTCGATCAACATTCAGTATGAGACACCCAACGGCGTAACCGATAACCAAGAGTTCAACATTCCAATTAACGGCATTCATCCTTGTCTGAATGACCCCATGGACAATACCGCCGACGTCACACTTCCCTGTTTCGCCGGTGAACTGGCAGAAGTTCAGCTGGAAACAGGCGGTAATGACTCCGTGTATTATTACATGTTCAATTCACTCAACCAACTCGTAGCTTCCGATAGCCTTCCAAACGGTGGATTCAATGCGCCGAATCTCCCTGAGGAAGACTACATCATCTACATGCGCGACAAAGCAGGATGTCGCGATACCAGTGATGTTATCAGTATTGTTTTCCCTCCGGCATTTGAATTCGAAGCGGTATTGTTGTCCGATGAAGAATGCTTTGGCGAGCAAAATGGCAGCATTGAGTTAGTCTGTAGCGGTGGCACAGGCACTATTGATATTGTCGATCAAAATGGATCGGGGCACACCTGCGGAGAAGTCATCGATGGCTTGTCGTGCGTTACCTACACCTTTACAGCGATTGATCAAAACAGCTGTTCCGTTGATCAAACCGTCACCATTGCCTGTCCTGCTGAGTTGCAATTCAACCCAACCACGACAGACATTCTTTGCAACGGAGATGATGATGGCGTGATCCAGGGAACAATTAACGGTGGTAGCGGACCACTCACCATTGAGTGGTTCTTCAATGGTGGCCCTTATGAAACGAGCGAACAGCAAGCGCCGGTTCTGGTGAGTCTCACAGGATTGGATGGTGGCGACTATACCGTGAATATTGTCGATACCAACCAGTGTGTGCTTCAAGGCGCATATTTTATAGTTGAACCGGAGGCCATTATCCTGGACTTAGCTGTTACTCCGGCAACATGCTTCAATTACTGCGATGGAACGGTCGTCAATAACTCATCAGGAGGAACGCCTCCACTTACCATGACAGCGGAGGATGCCTCGGGAATTGGTGTATCAATAGATGCGTTGTGTGCCGGAGAAAATGTCATTTTCATTGAAGATGCGAATGGCTGTGTTGTTACCGATACAATCTTCGTTGAACAGCCGACTCAGATTACCTACATCGCAGATACCACAGCCACGACCTGTTTTGGCTCTTGTGATGGTGTTATGGAATTGAATGAAGTACAGGGCAGCTTCGGTGAATACATATACGCTATAACGCCGAACACCGTAACCTGTCAGGGAGCATGCTCGGGCAACAATGTTCAATATACGGAGGCCTGCGCAGGTGATTACGTTGTGAGAATTACTGACCAAAATGAATGTTTCGTTGATGTAAACTTTACAGTAAATGAGCCTGATGCTTTAGAATTTACCACAACGATTACCAATGTTACGTGCTTCACCTTTGGCGATGGCACTGTAACCGTTGATGAAGTTATTGGTGGCACCGAGCCGTTTGAAATTTCGTTGAACGATACGGAATACCTGCCTTGGCCTGATAGCGCGGGCTACATCAATTTGGTACCCGGCGCCTACATCCTCGCTGTGCGCGATTCCAACGATTGCAGCGCGACTCAAAATTTTGACATCACCGAACCAGAGTTACTCACTATCACACTGGACACAACGATTGCTTGTTCGTGCGGAGGCATTTGCGATGGTTTGTTGCAATATGTACCGCAGGGAGGAACACCCAACTACCAGTACTTACTCACTCCGGGCGATGTATTCGGTCCCGGTTTTGGTGTTGTCAATGGCCTGTGTGCAGGAGATTATGAGATCTTTCTGATTGATGCCAACGAATGCCGCGACTCCCTTGAATTCACCATTACAGAACCTGATCCGCTCACGATTGAGGTACTGTTGGATGCGCCGACATGCACAGGCATGAACGATGGTTCGGCAGAAATTACAGTAGGTGGCGGAACGGGAGAACTCTCCTTCTTTGTTGAGCCTGACGACTACGAACCTGAAGTCATCGATTCAGTCACATTCGGTTTATCGGAATTGATTGAAGACACTCTTTACTTCGAACTGGCCGACGAAAACGGCTGCCGCATTTACGATACCCTGGGAATTGTTCCGGACATCATCACCGACATGATTCTTACCATGACGCAAACACCGGAGACCTGTTGGAATGCACTGGACGGAACGGCTACGGTGGCGGTGCAAAATGGAAATCCTCCTCTTTCGTATGAATGGGACGACAACCTGCTGCAAACAACAGCAACAGCTATGGGATTGGCGCCTAACGCTGAATACATGGTGCGTGTCACAGATGATATAGGATGTAATCTCACTGCATCGGTATTTGTTGAAGCCAACATCGGCTGTTTCTTCATTGCCACCGCCATTACACCGAATGGTGATGGTGTGAATGACTCTTGGGTACTCGGTGGATTTGAATATTATCCCGAATGCAAAGTGAATGTGTTCAACCGGTGGGGACAAACGGTGTTCTCCTCAACAGGTTACTCAGCACAGTGGGATGGCCGTTTCAACGGACAGCTGTTGCCAATCGCCGACTATTATTTTACCATTGATTATGCTGATGATAAAGAAGTCATCATGGGCACAGTAACCATCAAATATTAAACACGACGCACCATGAAAAAACAATACCTTCTTCTGACCGTATTTGCAGCCTTGGTGTGTTTCACTACACAAGGACAACAACTTGGTCGTCAGACCCAATTCGCCATCAATCCATTCCTGGTAAATCCTGCGATTGCAGGAACAGAAAACCAGATTCCGCTTTACCTCTCCTACCGCAACCAATGGGCGGGCTTCAAAGGTGCACCGGTTACGATGGTGGCTAGCGGACATATGCAAGGCCCAAGCAATTCAGGCTTTGGAGCTGTGCTTCGTCGCGATGATACCGGTGGTGCTATTACCCGCACGAGTATTGAAGCAACGGGCGCATATCATCTCGACTTGAATAATTACGATGGAATCAGCTTCGGATTGGGGCTATCAGCCAATCAGTTCCGAGTGGATAATTCCAAACTGGTGGTATTGGATGAATCCGACCTTGCGCTCAACGGCATGCAAGCTGAATCAACCACCAACATTGATGCGAACTTCGGCATGTTGGTTTTTGGTGAGGGCTACTACTTCGGATTTAGCTCTCCTAATCTGCTTCAGACTAAAATTAAAGTCGCGAGTGTGAACCCTGATGATAACCGCAATGCTCGCCATTACCATGTTGTTGGATCGTATATGTATGACGTCACAGAAGACTTTGATGTGCAGGGTAGTGGCCTCATTCGTTTCACCAACAACACGCCACCTCAAATAGATTTGAACGCCCGCGTCGGCTATAAAAAAATGGCGTGGAGCAGTATCAATGTTCGTTTACGTGATGCTGTATCGCTGGCACTTGGAGGTACATATGAAAACTTTGTATTGGGCTATTCCATGGATATCACCACCAGTAAGGCGCGCGTAATGAGTCCGTGGACACATGAAATCATCATGGGCTATGTCATTCCGGGCAAACGTGGAAAATATATTGCCGGCGCAGGAAGCAAGAAAAAAACACTCAGCAAAAAACGCATTGTTAAGAAATAACCTTATGGTAACCGGGCGCTTCTTATTTTCCGCTATCATGCTGCTTCTCGTGAATAGCATCCATGCACAAGTAGTTGGTTTAATCGCTGAAGAAATCGAAAACGAGGGACGTGTTCCCGGAAAAACATGGCGCATATATGCCGAGTTGACCAATCCGGGTGATCAGGTATTTGTGGTGTTTGGCGACACTGCTCATCAACTCAAGGTCGAAAGCACAAAGCCCTTTTTTCAATCACAAGCAGGAGGTCCGCTTTCCAAAGACAGCAACCGTAAAGTCGCTTCCGAGGATTTCAACTTGAAGTTTGACTCATGGGTCACCATTGGCGCGGAAGACAACTACAACAATAGCATGAACACGCTGAACATGGACTTCACCGCATTTGAAGAAAAAGGCGGTTCCATCAACAGCGGAAAGGAAGGTGCTTGGTTTTGTTTACCCACCGACAAGCAAGGCGCTTGCGGCGACAACAAGCGCGTGCTCCTTATGCAACTCACCACCGAGGGCCGCATCACCGGCAAGCTCTCCCTCATGGGGAAAACAAAAGACGGCGTGTCGTATACGAAGCATGACTTGATCGTTGAGTGCGGGAAGAAATAGTGACTAGTGACTAGTGACAAATGACAAATGAGTGCAGTATTTGTCACTTGTCATTCGTCATTAACTCCTTTCATCCCAAATTCCCTCACTTTCATCCCAAAAATTCGGTTTCTACCGATTTGAGTCGTTACTTGCGCGAAGCACGCATGCATACCGGAATTTTTACGATTTCCATGCGGCTGATTTTTCAAACCCTTTAACCGCACTATGAATCAAAAAAAATTCATGACATGGTCCTATTTCGGACTGCAAAAGCGTTTTGCTTTTGGCCTTTGTTCACTTGGCTTTACGCTTTTACAATCGCAGGTATCTGCCCAAGAAACGCAAATCCGAGGCTTTGCCGATTTTGGAACGAACTACACCAATGAGCAGGTGAACTTTACTCTCGGTGAGCAGGATCTGTTCATCACCAGCGACGTTTCAGATCGTGTCTCGTTTTTGGGGGAAACCGTCTTCAAATATGTTGCCTCCTCCCCTACGCGATTTGACGTCAGCATCGAGCGTATCATCATGAAGTATAACCTCAAGGGCAACCACAACATTCTCGTTGGTAAACATCACACACCGGTAAACTACTGGAACGACTCGTATCACCACGGGCGCGTGCTCTTCCCAACCATCTTCCGTCCGGAGATGTTTACAAAAGGTGTCATTCCGCTTCACACGACGGGTATCCGTTTCCAAGGCCAAAATCTCGGCAAATTGAGAGTTGGTTATGATGCCCTTATCGGTAACGGCGGTGCATCAACCGATGCAATCGATTTCAATAAACCAAAGTCGATCATGCTCGGTGTGAATATGACTCCTATCGATCATTTACGTTTCGGACTTACCTACTACCATGACAATATTCCTGCGCAAACTGTTCAGCACCACACCACCAACCTCGCCAAAAAAGACATTGATCAATCACTCTATAGCGCCTCGGTATCCTATTTCGGAAACAAATTCGAATTGCTGGCTGAAGCAAGCGTTGGCATGAATGCTTACAACGACACACTCGTTGATGGTACAATCACCGAAGTAAATCCCGTAAGCCCTGCCGGCTATCTGTACGCAGGCTATCGCATCAAACAAAAGTTTGTTCCCTACCTGCGCGCCGATGTGCTGCAATTCAGCCACGACGAAATGTTATTTCCCATGAATGCACAACGCGGTGCCGTCTTCGGATTGCGTTATGAGATCAATTATCTGGCAGTTGTAAAGCTAGAGTATGGCTACACGGAAACATGGCACGAAGACGAGCAACTCTCACACGCCAATACACTGAACTTTCAATTTGCGGTCGGATTCTAAAACCTAACACTATGAACAAATTCATCCAGTATATACTTCCGGCAATCTTGTTTGCATTGCTTAGTCTAGCCGCAGCGCAATCGATACAGGCCCAAGACCAGGCCATCATGGTTATCGCCAATGATAAAGGTGCGCCAACCTCTATGACCATGAAAGAACTCAAATCGGTAATGCTCGGCGAAAAGCAACGTTGGGCTGATGGCACCAAAGTGTCGATTGCCTTCATGAAAGCTAACACTTCCGTTGGTAGTTCAACCGCCAAAAAAATCATGGGCATGACGGGCGACCAACTCAATAAATTCTGGTTGGCTCTCGTGTTTCAAGGAAAAGCCAAAGCACCTGTATTTTATGGCAGCTCAACCGATGTCGAGAACTACGTGGCGCAGAACCCCGGCGCCATTGGCGTTGTAGAAGCAGGCTACACCTTGAAGTCGGGCCACGCAGTAACAATTGACGGCAAAAAGACCTTTTAATTCTTAACCCATGATCAAACTTTCGCTGAAATCGAAAATCTGGTTCACGGTATTGTCGGTGGTCGTGATGTTCGCGTTTTTCGTGCTGTTCTACTTCCCCGAACAACAGCAACGCACCCTCCTCAACAACTACAACACCGAGGTACAAAACCTCGCCAATACCGTTGCTCTAGGGGTAAAAATTGCGCTCACCGAGCAAAACCTGGAAGGCGTTGAAACTGCTATGGATTTCGTGCGCAAGAACGATGAGCTAAAGTTTGTAGGCCTGATGCAAGTCGATTCTGCCTCGGGTGAAAAAACCATATTCAAAACCGTTCCCGATGAATATCCTATTCCGCAAGGCCTAGCAACCAATGACACCATGATCGTGAAAACGGCGCCATTCAGCACGCCGCTCATGAGTGGAGACATCGTGCTGGCGATGGGTACCGATGCTATCACCACGAGCAAAAAAGAAATTCGATTCACCTCGCTCTTCGTTTGCTTCATCGTGCTGTGTGTGGGTGTATTCATCGGCTTTTTGCTGGCGCGCAATATTTCCGTTCCCGTGCTTGCCTTGCGCGATGCAGCTATTCGCGTGGGCGAAGGCGACCGCACACAGCAAGTGAAATCAGGAAGCCGCGATGAAATCGGCGAACTCGGCCGAGCCTTCAACAAGATGGTGAAGGCACTTGCAGTGGCTGAAGCGGAACGTAAATCGGCGCAAGACCAGTTGATCCTCTCCGAAAAGATGGCTTCCCTCGGACAAATGACAGCCGGTATCGCGCACGAAATCAAGAACCCGTTGAACTTCGTCAACAACTTCTCTTCGCTTTCAGTCGACCTCCTGCAAGAGCTCGAAGAAAGCACCGATGAAGAAGACAAAAAAGACATCCTGGAAAGTTTGAAGAGCAACCTGGGCAAGATTGCGCATCATGGCAAGCGGGCCGACTCGATTGTGGCAACCATGCTGCAGCACTCGCGTGGCACGGCCGGCACCAAAGTGCCTACCGACATCAACCACCTTTGCTCGGAGTATACCGACCTGGCGTTCCATGGTATGCGCGCCACCTCGCGTGATTTCAATTGCGCCATCGTGAAAAACTTCGAAGACGGCATTCCGCTCGTACAAGCCATACCGCAAGAATTGAGTCGTGTAATTCTCAACTTGCTCAACAACGGATTCTACGCAGCCGCAGAGCGCGAGCGCAAGAGTAAAGAGAGTGGCAACATGGAATACAAGCCTGAGATACGCATCACAACTACTCGCAAAGACGGCAACGTCATCATCAAAATCCGCGATAATGGCAGCGGTATTCCGAAAGCCATCAAAGACAAAATATTCGAGCCTTTTTTCACTACCAAACCCACCGGGCAAGGCACAGGATTGGGACTTTCGCTGAGCTACGACATCATGACCAAAGAACACCAAGGCATGATGAGCGTTGACTCCGAAGAAAACAACTTCACAGAATTCACACTAACTCTACCGCTTTAAACATGGCCACAAAACTCCTCGTCGTGGATGACGAGCTCGACGTAAAAGACCTATTTCTCCAGCGTTTCCGAAAAGAAATCAAAGCAGGTAAATTCTCCTTTGTGTTTGCGCACTCCGGAGAAGAAGCCCTCGAATTGCTTTCGCATGCGCAGCCTATGGACATTGTGCTTATCCTGAGCGACATCAACATGCCGGGCATGACCGGTTTCGATTTGTTGCAACAGGTGAAGCAAAAACTACCTACCCTTAAAGTATTCATGGTATCAGCCTACGGCGATGCCGCTAATATGAATCGCGCAAAAGAAACGGGTGCTTATGGGTTTATCGAAAAACCCGTTAACTTTCAACTCCTGGAAGAAAAAATATCTGAAGCTTTAGAAAATGCCTGAGAGAATTCTGTTTGTCGATGATGAGCCCGATATGGAAGAGTTGTTGAAGCAACGCTTCCGTAAGCTCGTTCGTGAGGAAAAATTCATCCTTGAATTTGCCACAAATGGTCGACACGCACTCGAAAAACTAAGGCAATTCACCGATATCAATATTGTGGTGACTGACATCAACATGCCCGAGATGGATGGGCTTACGTTGCTTTCGGAGATAGCCAAACTCGATCGACCTACACGCACTCTCGTTGTTTCTGCCTATGGTGACATGCAAAACATCCGCACTGCGATGAACAACGGTGCCTTCGACTTCGTAACAAAGCCTATTGAATTCGCCGATTTAGAGCGCACCCTGGAAAAAACTTCATACGAAGTAGCCTTTCTGAAGCAGTCCATTGTAATCAAAGAAAAGCTTCATAACGAAACCATCGAACGAATGAAGGCGCAAGAAGAATCGCTGCGCCAAGCGAACGAAAACGCTCGACTCATTCAGGAGCAAAATGCGATACTCGAACAAAAAGTAGCCGAACGAACGCAAGAGCTCGTGGAGAAAAACACCATTCTCGATGCCGAGATGAAGCGCAGCGAAGAACTCTTGCTCAACATTCTTCCTTACGACACAGCGCAAGAATTAAAGACCAAAGGATCAACCGAGGCCAAGCATTACTCCGACATCACCGTAATGTTCACCGACTTCAAAGGCTTCACTACCATTGCAGAGACACTATCGCCGCAGCAACTCGTTACCGAAATCGATATGTACTTCAAAGCATTCGATTTGATTGCCGACATTCACGGCATCGAAAAAATCAAGACCATTGGTGATGCTTATATGGCCGCCGGCGGATTGCCCGAGGCGAATGCAACGCATGCCGAGGACGTCATTCGCGCCGCGATCGACATTCGCTCCTTTGTAGAGAATCAAAAGGCAATTCGCATAGAAAAGGGCCTACCCTTTTTCGAAATACGCATTGGCGTGCACACAGGTCCTGTTGTAGCGGGCGTTGTAGGTCACCGCAAGTTTGCCTACGACATCTGGGGCGATGCAGTGAACCTCGCATCACGTATGGAATCATCGGGCGAAGCCGGACGTATCAACATCAGCGCTTCGACCTACGAGCGCATCAAAGACAAGTTCACCTGCACCTTCCGCGGTGAAATAGAAGCCAAAAACAAAGGCAAAGTCGGAATGTACTTTGTCGAAATACCTTAACCCACAACTCAACTATGCTCAAAAAATTCTCCCTCTGGGAAATGGCCATTCTCCTCATGGCTATCGTGGTCATCTTTTACACCGAGTATTTATTTGTCGTTGAAAAAGATTACGACCGAGCACTTTTCATTGGGCTGTGGCCACCCACCATGCTCCTTTTGCTTATCTACCTCAACACTAAAAAGAACTAAGACCATGGAAGAGAAAAACATGCTCATTCTAACTGCCATCATCGCAGTGCTCTACATGGGGTTCATGTATCAGGTGTTCAAGTCAAAACAGCACATCGAGGAGGATTGATATAAGTTCACCTCACTGACCATCGCCTTCACATGATAACACGTCTTCCTGTTCGACTGCTATTATTCGTGTGCTCGCTGCTGTGCTGCTATCACTGCAGCGTCGCTCAGCAGGAAGATAATTACATCATCCAAAAGCGACTGCTCTCGGTCGAAGATGGTCTTGCCTCGCGCGATGTAATCTGCGCAGCGCAAGATGCACAGGGCTTCATGTGGTTTTCTACCAGTAAGGGATTGCAACGCTACGACGGATATGACTTTACGAATTTCCCCTATCCAGAAATCAAAGACCGGGTTGTGACCGCCATGGAAGCGTTCGGCGATTACCTGATTCTTTGCACATACTCTTACGGGAAATCTGCAGCTACCGAATTTGTTGTTGACACGCGAAAGCAGACCATCCTCCTGTTTGATAGTGTCTTCCCTTCAGCTCCCTTCGACCAAAGCAATGCATTCAAAATCGGGCACGACGGAAACACGATTCAATTTC
>Ga0315902_10002098_pt1 | contig 31605 bp, 28 predicted proteins | sample LakEriMetagenome_9_FD_203523 | JGI IMG/M metagenome (GOLD analysis project Ga0315902, IMG submission 203523) | Freshwater fungal communities from buoy surface, Lake Erie, Ohio, United States - Buoy 12 MA117 | ecosystem: Environmental > Aquatic > Freshwater > Lake > Lake biofilm | place: USA... | reverse complement strand
AATCTAAAAGTTTCACCCATGTCAAATCTCAACATAGATGCTTGTGCCGCCATTTTAGTTAATCCTCTTACTCCATCTTCGAACTGAAAACGGTTCATTTGGTCCATGTTTTTTGAAACATCACCAAAAACCTGTTTAGCATTTCCCCCTATGCTTTGTACATATTGCATAGATTCTTCGAGTGCCTTTGGTATGGATTCTATACCAATACCAACATCAAGAAAACTATTAGCTAAAGATTCTGCACTTGTACCTAAAACTTTCGATGCCGCATATAATTTTTCAACTTCTTCTGAAGTTGCAACAACGTTCCTCCTTGAAGCTTGAGCTACATCACTTATTATTGCTGATACATCTTTTAAGTCACCACCAAGTCTTCTAACATTTGGCAGAGCATCGACTAACGATTTTTGTAACTCAAAAATCCTTTCTCTCCCTTGAGTAAAAGTTCTTAAAATATCATTACTGAATTCGGAGAGTGCCTTCTGTGATTCTAATAAATCAATTTTTTTTGCTCCCAAAGCATCTCCCGATACTCCCCCCGCCGCAGGTGTTGTTGGTGTATTTTGAAACATAATTTTTAACTATACATATAAATACAAAAGGACTGAATTTTCAGTCCTTTTTGTTTAACTCCATCCATTTATTCAACAAATACTTTCTTATAAAGATGGGCATTATTAAGAAATCAGAATAAGATACATTCAAAAGAGTCTTCAAAAAATAGAATTCATCTATTTGTCCTTTTCTATAATCAGAAGAAAGGACGAAAAAAGTCAACCCCGAACCCAACATTTACTGTTAGTTTTTCTCCTGACGGGGTTGTGACTGTTTTCTTTAAATCTAACTTCGGTTCATTATCATCCAAGAATTTTCGGATAAATTTAGAATCTGCAATCGGCATCTGATCTATAAATTTTGCTATTTCTCCTCTGTCCGTGATTCCGTTTACTTCAACAATTTGTTTGTTCAACCTCCATGTTACTTTCGGAGCGGTTCTTCCTTCGGGATACGTTGAAGACATACGTTGAATTTCCAAAATTTCTCCATATGACATAGGTTTTAATTTAACTGTACTTTGGGATTTGGGTAATATTGTTGTAAAAGTTCCGTCTTCTGAAGGTTGTTGACCTTTGATAATATCCAACTCATCCAACAATACGGTTGTTTTAAAAGGTTTTCTTGTTACTGTATCAACTAAATTGAGTTCCATTTCGGGTCCGAAAGCAGTATTCCTTAAAAAAATCAAAATTGCTTCAACGTCACCTTCTAACAAATCTTCAACTCTTATTTCGGGTTCATAAATTTTGGAACGTAATAAAGTTTGAGTCATGTCATTACCTGCCGCCATTAAAATGTTTTCATCATTGGCTGTCAAGTATCCCACTTTTAATGATTTTTTCTTATTTTTATAAAAAAAACCTTGAGATGGTAAAGGCACTACGTCATGTGGTAGTGAAAAATTTGATTGTCCGTATTCTTTTGCTTGATTGTCCATATAAAAATTTAACCGTAAAGTTTATTTCTTTACGGTTAAATATAAATCAAAAATGTTTTTAATAAATAGAATTTAGTAAACAAGAACACATCTATCCATTCTTAGGGTAGTGTTGATTGTTGCCAATCCGTCTTGTCCGTAATTCAAAGTGTTGAAATTGACATCGGTTAGGAAAGTTCCGTACAATATCCATTTTTCAACGACAACACCTGTTGGGTCCAACATTTCTAAGTCGACATCTTTTTTGTAACCCGCTGCATAACCCATACGACCAGTCACAGATTCAGCATGAAGTCTAACCCACTCCATCAAAGCTTGTGCCGCAGATGGTCCAATTGGATCTCTAAATACTGCTGGTATTGTTTGCCATTCGAATCTACCAGCTACATAAGTAGATGTGTTCAAAAAAGGAATCGGAGTAGATACTATTTGTATGTGTGGTCTTGCTGATGACTCAACAAACCACTCATTTATACCAAGTGAGGAAGGAAACCTTAAGATAAAACGGTTTTGTCGTTTTGGTTCATAAGGAATCGGCATTTTCATTAATAAATCAGCCATGTGTTTAAATTTTTTTTGTTTTTGTTATTTTATTGATAAATATATCCAACCTCAAAAATTTTTCTATTTACTTTTTTTTTGGTGGAATTATCCTTATTTAACTTCTCGCTTTAATCCTCCAGCAGTAGAATAAGTTTTTACTATATTATCTGGTTTATTTTCAAAATGTTTTTTCATTACTTCTATGTTTTTAGGATCATCATCACTAAAACCTATAGATAATTTATGTGGATTAAATTTATTAGCAATATCTTTCTTGAGAAATGCTTTTTTGTTTAATACTGCGGCCATTCCTTTGATGTAGTTGACAAAATTTTCCATCGCTTCTACTTTTGCTTCTTCAGGGTTGACCGCTCCTTGTTCATCCCCAAAAGATACGGGGTGATATTTGTTAAGTTCTAAATATGACTTTATTAATTCCTCGTCAGACATATCCCCTTCACCAGCAAAAGATCGATATTTTCTTAAGTTTTTGACAAGTTCATCTTTATCTATTCCACCGAATCCCTCTATAATATAATTATAAATTGCTTGTTTTATTGTTTCTGGATTGTGACCTCTAGCAGTTATAATTGCAAAAATGGACCCATTGTTAATAGCTTCTCTGAAATCATCGAAAGCTGGTCCTGTTCTTGCTCTCATAGCATCCACTAAAAAATCTTTATCTCCTTGAGTTCTGAAATTTCTGAACGGTTCTTCAGCGTAATCTACTATTGTAGTACCTTCGTAACCAAAAGGTTCTCTACCTATTATGTGTCTGAACTCGGCAAAATCATCCGTGGACATACCTACCTCTCTTCCATTAACATCTTTGAGTAATATTTTTGTAGGCATATGTACTATATTATCGTCCCAATCAAACGCATAATATTTTAGGTCAGGTGATCCCTCCTTTACAAACCCCTCTGTAAACAATCTTTTCATTTGGCTAAAAGGGGGACAATGTCCCCCTTATTTTTAATTTAGATATTTTCGAACGAAGCACCTGTTGGTGTGATGAAGAATTCAATATCAATGAATTCCAAAGCTTTCGTAGGTTTCAAGTATATCTTTCCTGTTAATGTGTTTCTATCTAAGTCTTCAGGAGAAGAAGACACTGTTACTCTGAAGTCATAAAGACCTCTGTCTCTTCTAATTGAATCTAAAATAGGATTAACGCTATCTAAGAATTGTTGTCTAACTATTTGGTCATTTTGTTCAAACAACAATCTTACCGCTACAGCTGAAATCAACTTTCGTGCTTGAAGTAACAATCTTCTAACGTTTAATCTGTTGAGTGCAGTATCTGCGACCTGAAGAGTTTTATTACCCCAAATTACAGTTCCCACATCAGCAAAAGTTGCAATTGGGTTGATTCTTCCTTGGTATAAAGTATCTCTATCTTCTTGAGTGAGTTTCACTCTTGCTTTGATGGAGTTCACAAGACCTCTTGTGTAACCCGCTGATGCGAACCAAGGGAATGCAATATTGTCTGTCAAAGCCAAGTTTCTACAAACTTCACCAGTTGGTGGTATGTAAATTTGTGTATTGTTTACAGTATCTCTTGTTAATATCCATGGATAGTAAGTCGCTGTGTAGTTAGAATCAATTCCAGTGTTGTCCAAATTATCAACCGCTTCTTGAGGATAGATTATATCCAAAGAATTTGTTGCGTCAGGAGTATACATTTGATAGTCAGGTGTTGTTGCAATGTACACTGAGTCAGCTCTTGAGAATTGAACCATGTCAATTGCCTCTTCAACAAGGTTAGAGTTATTTACATAATCTATACTCGAAGTTGCAAACACGTTAATGTTTGTAGATTCAGGATTTGCAAATGTGAGAATACCTAGTAAGTATGCGTAGTAATCAGTGTTTGCAAAATCTTGAGTATTGTTTTGAACAACTATTCTCTTGAATAAACCATCTCCTGTTGCATTTGGATATCTCTGAGAAGCTGACGCTCCCGCTAAGAATCCTGTTGCACCTAATTGGAATCTATCTTGGTTGGTTCTGAACTCTCTATAAATGTCCCATCCATCGAATCCACCAGCAAAACATACTGTATACTTTCTAGAGTAGATAAAGTAGTAAGGGTTTTCTTGAGTTTCAGGGTCACTGGTAAAATCAGCCACACCACATTCGAAAGCTGTCTGACCTGAGGTCAAATAAGAATTCGATATTGTAACAACTGTAGCGCCTGAGTCCATATGGAAACCTTTACTAACATAGTTCCATGGTTGACCATCAACAGGTACAATTGATGTAACCCAATTCAAAGGATTTTGAGTTCCTTTGTACTGTAAGAATGATTCGTCTATTCCGAATTGAGTTGAGAAACCTAAGTAACTTCTTCTTACAATATCTCCAGCAGATTCTGTTGTGTTTGCAATTCCACCAAAAGGAGGATTGTAAATTACTTCACCAGGAAAATAGTATTTAGTTTTGAAAATTGGAACTGGTGAAGGGTTCAGAACTGATGCGTATTCTCTTTGAGTATACCCGTTGAAACCACAAGGTAATGCGTCTATTGGAGCTTCGTCAGCCATTTCAACCATAATGTATCTCGAAATCAAAGCGTATTCACCATCACTCGAACCGATTTTCTTCGCAACAAAGTTGTTCGAATTTGGGTCCATGTTACAGTTTGTAAACTTCTCAATCACAATTGGATTAGCATCTGTGTCGAAGAAATTTCTAACCAACACATCAAATGTCATGTTATTGAACGACAAGTTTGAAACTGATACTTTAACCTCAACGTTTGCTGCGTTTCCATCAGAGATTGAAATAAATTTAAATAAGTTGTAAACTTTATTTCCTCTTAATTCAGAAACCAAATAAGGAGTACTTGGAGATTTATATTGTGTAACATTGTAAGCGATTGACTGAGGGTCTTGAGTTCTAGCACTAGGTAATGCAATCAAATCACAACTTAATCCTCTGATGTATCCTTGATTGTAAGCGTAAGCTAAAGTATTTCCATAAACTTCCTCAACATATACAGGTACTTCGTTTCTTGATTTACCAAAATTGTCTACCCCCAAAACTTTTGTGATGTATTTTGAAGATGATGGTAATAAAGAAGTTTCAAATGAGAAATTATCTGCATCTTTAGTAATACCTGAAATTAAGAAAGTCTCGAAAGGAGATTGAGTAACTCCTGAGTATTGATTAGTACATACTAAAGTCAAGTCAGTCAAACCACTTACCTCATAAATTGGTCCGTGGTCATCACTTGTAGCACTGTTCGTGAATAAAGAAATACCTCTTGAACGAAGAGTTGCAACAACCATATTGTTATATTCAGGATAAGCTGTACCTGAGTAATTATAAGTCCTACCTGTTATTGTACCTGTGAAAGTTGAAGATGCTCCTGATGTTAAAGAAGTAACATAATAATAGAATGAATATCCTGTGTAAACATTACCTGATGTATTATCAAAGTTTGCGTAATACCAAGGGTCATTCAAGTCAGAAGATAAATCATTTGTAGCTAAATTAACACTGTCACTTGCGAATTGGTTTATAACATTTGAATAAGTTGCAGTAATATCATAATAGTCACTCTCAGGAATTGCTCCATAAACAACAACGGTGTTTGCTGACAATGAAGGAGTATCCATTACATCATCAAGATTATTAGTAAAATCCAAGGACAATGTAGATGTACTTCCATCTGACATTCTATATTGTGTGTTAAAATTAGCAAGTACTTGTGGAGGTAATGCGCCACCTGTAAATGTTACGGTGTTTCCTGAAGATGAACCTGAAAATGTTGCAGTCCAAGGAGTACCTGATGTTGGATTTAAACCAATTGTAAGAGGATCAACATTTGCAGTAACTTTGATGCTCCATGATGGCCCCGCATCATATCCTGACAATCCTAAAATTCTTGTAACGAAAAGTTGATTGGATTGTTGTAAATACGATTTCGCAATGTATGCCGCTTCATACTTTGGGATTTGTGTGTTTATAAATTTTGTGGGTTCAGTGCCCCCAAAATATGCTTGAAACTCATCGTAGTTTGTGATGAAGATAGGTTCGAATGCGGGACCTTTAATTGTTTCCCCGACTAAACCTAACGTAGTCACACCTACACTTTGAGCCACAAATGATAAGTCAGTTTCAGACGTATATACTCCAGGCGATACGTATACCTTTTGATTTACTTGTGTTGCTTGAAAAAACATAGTTCAAAATTATTGTTTGCAAATTTATTTTAATGATAAATATTCATATCTAAGTGAAAAAACTTGACTTTTGAATATCTATTTGTAAGGAGTATGATTTTATTCTACCTTTTTTCTGCCTATAAAAATGACCAAAGAAATTAAAAACATCAAAATATCGCCTGAAGCTCATGAAACCCTAAAAAAGTACTGTGAGAAGAAAGGGATTAAAATTTATAAGTTTTTAGAAAATCTTATTTTTGAGAAGTGTAAAGAGAAAAAAGATATATATGGAGAGGATTAGACAAGTTTTGAATCAAACTTGATTGTTGATTCCAATGAGTTGTTTGTTTTAACAACATCGATTCTTAAAATGTCATTGGTTGAAATCTGAATCTCATTTACATCAGTTCCAAAATAATATCCGTTTATATAAACATCAAAACTATCTACGTTGGTTGACCCAATCAAAGACATATTTGCTCTGAATTCGACTATTTCACTCAAAGTGTTATTTCCCACGATGTATAGAAAATTGGATAAAAACTCGTTAGGATTTTCGGGAAACTTTGGTCTTCTCCTTTTAAGAGTCGTATTATCCAATTCCATAATCTGAGCAACCCTAGCAATAGCGGGTTTAACCTCAAACTCTTCTTCATCAATCAAATAACCTAACATTGTAAAGTCATAAGTCTGAATAAAATATTTTCTTGAATCGAGTTGCATTTGTGATTCATCAGTAATGTTTTGTAACACGATGGGGACATATTGACCTTTAATAAAAGTATATGCTTGTCTTGAAGAAAACTTTTGCATAATAATTTTATTAAGTTGGTTCAACTCTCTCATTCTATTGCAAACAATTTTTACACTATAATTAATGTCAACTGGAACAGGTTGTGGTATTGTGTATATATCCATTCCTTGTTCATTCCCATTCCAAGTTGGAACGGAAGCATAATAGAATTGTTTTCTATTTGGTATTGTATATTGTAGTGAAGGATTTGTACCGTACTTCACTTCAGGCTGTCTAACCACAGTAATAAACGGAGGTTCAGGATTGAAATCGAGATTAGTGAATAAAGCAGTCTCTACGTATTGTGTCCAATTTTGTGTTGTGATGATGATGTCGAGCATGGGAATAATTTTCCCTGCCGTTATTACTTGTAAATCTTCTTTAACAAAATCAAGCATACCCCTATCCAAGTCAGCATGTAATACTGACTTTGGTAAATAAGTCCCATCTTTGTTTATAAATTCAAGAAGTTGTTCTCTTCTAGCAAACAAAGTTTTTTTTGGAACTAATGGTAATGTAGGTTTTACTTGTTTTGGTAAAGGCATTTTATTTATCGTCTAAATCTTTAGAATTATCGTGTCCACATTTGTGACACAAGTATGGGTCATCTCCTCCATCAGATAATTCCCATGACCATCCACAACTATCACAAATAACCTCCCCGTTGGAGACTACTTCAATTATTTTTTTCAATTGTGTTTCTGTGATAATGTATTTCATTATATTCCTCTAAATTCGTTTTCACTCACATAAGTGGCAACAATCGTTCTATAGAAAGGTTTGTATCCTCCATATGTATGTTTATTATCTGATTTCACATATCCATCATCACTAACAACATAATACCTAACTCGGTCTTCAGATTCATAGTATCCTATGTAATCTCCTAAGAAAATTTCTACCTGTAAATCATCGAGAGTTTTTTGGTAAATACTGAACTGCATATTACCTGGTTCTTTTATTTCAACTTTCGAAGTACCAATAAATTTACTTGTAGGAGCCATAACTTTTACTAATCCTTTCAATTCGACTGGTGCTAAAAATTGTATTCCATCCTCCAAAACTTCACCATAAACATCATCTGTTTTTGTTTTTCTTCTATCAATACGGTAAAGAACAACGGTGAAATTCATATCACCGATTAACCATTCTTCTCCCATACCTATATCTAAACCATAATCTTCCGCCCCGAAGAACTTACCTAATCTTGTGATTGGAACCAACTTTTCTGCCATAATACTATATGATTTCCGTTATATTGATAAATACTCACTTTATAACTATATTTTAACCAAATATTTTTCTTATACATGGATATAAGTTTGGAATCGAAAGCATTATCCTTATTGGAATCTTATGAAGGTGGAAATAACTATTTACTCGAACTTAAAAGAAAGTCTCAAATAAATAAAAAATTCTATCCCACAAGAAGTCAATCTGAATACATTATTAATAATCATAACAACCAACCAAAGGTTGCTAAAAAGTGGGTTATTTTAGATGCATACTTTGCTAAAAAGTTGGCGGACGACAAACTCTATACTATAATACCTGATAAGGTGTGGGTCGAAAAGTTATTGTGTGACACCGAAAAGGCTTTTCATATTTGGGGAAGAGTATTCGAAACTGAAGAGTTTCATGACTTTTGGCTTCCGAAGGCAGCAATAATAAAAGACAATTCTGTCAAAGATGTTGTAATAGACTATGAAAAATATTCTCACAGACCACCATTGCAACATCAAAAAGAAGCAATCCAAAAACTTGTTGAAAACAAAAAATTTATATTAGCCGATGATATGGGTTTGGGTAAGACTACCTCTACTATCATAGCGGCTTTAGAAACAGGGGCAAAGAAAATTCTGATTATCTGTCCCGCTACTTTAAAAATTAATTGGAAGAGAGAAATTGAAAATTATTCCGAAAGGTCAATATTCATATCTGAAGGTAAAAGTTTCAGTACCGAACATGACTTTGTTATCATAAACTACGACATTATCAAAAATTTCCATGACACTAAGAAAAAAAATGAATCGCAAGTTACTTTTGCCAATTTTGATTTGGTGGTCGTTGATGAGGCACACTATATCAAGAATCCTACGGCCCAAAGAACCAAACTTATAAATGATATTGCCAAAGGGGTAGATAGACTATGGTTATTGACTGGGACACCTATGACCTCAAGACCTATGGATTATTTCAACTTATTACATTTGATAGAGTCTCCTGTTGCAAAGAATTGGATGGCATATGCAATTAGGTACTGTAGTGGATATCAATTTAATGTGGGAGGTAGAAAAGTTTGGAACGTTACAGGTTCATCCAATTTAGAAGAATTGAGAGATAGAACATCAGGCCTTGTTTTAAGAAGACTCAAAGAAAACGTCTTGGACTTACCTGAAAAAATAATCACTCCAGTTTATCTCCGATTGAAATCCAAAGCATATGAAGAAGTCATGGGGGAATATTATGATTGGTACGATAAAAACCCTGAAGAATCAAAATCTCTCACAGTACAATTCACAAAACTTACCAAAGTTCGTCAAATAATTGCCGATGAAAAAATAACTCAAACTATAGAAATTGCTGAGAATATTGTTGAACAAGGTAAAAAAGTAATCATCTTCTGTAACTTTACCGATTCACTAAACAAAATTTGTGAACACTTTGGAAAAACTGCAGTAAAAGTGGATGGGTCGATGTCCAAACACGAAAGACAACATAGTGTCGATTCATTTCAAGATAATGAAAAAGTTAAAGTTTTTGTTGGAAACATCAAAGCCGCTGGTGTAGGATTAACATTGACCGCGGCCGAAGCTGTCATCATGAATGACCTTTCATTCCTTCCCTCTGACCACGCCCAAGCAGAAGATAGAGCTTATAGATACGGCCAAAAAAATAATGTACTAGTATATTATCCAATATTCGAAAATACAATAGAAGGGATAATATACGATATATTAAATAATAAAAAACAAGTTATTGCTACTGTTATGGGAGACAACTTAAACTCATCAGATATGGCAGAAGAAATTTTAAACAGAATTAATGAAATCAGAAAATAAAGTATTTTAGCATTATTTATAGTAAATTAAAAAGCCAACAATGACTAAAATACAAGAAAAAATTCAACAACTCGAACTTAAAATTGTGGAACAAAAAGTGACGAGAGAAAAAGAGTTGTTAATTACAGAAATGAAAAAGATAGGAATAGAAAAACTACCTTACTCCTACTCAGCCCTCAAACAATTTATCGACCCTGAAACAATGGATTTCCATTACAACAAACACTACAAAGGGTATGTTGATAAATTAAATGATGCACTATCCAAGAAAAAGTATGGTGACTTGGAATTGGAACAAATCATAAAAACAATCAGTCGGTTTGATAAAACAATCAGAAACAATGCTGGTGGGGCGTTTAATCACGCACTTTTTTGGAATATGTTGTCACCTGAACCTAAAAAGTTGACAGGAGATTTATATAAAAAGATTACAAAAGAGTTTGGAAGTTTTGTTTCTTTTAAGAAAAAGTTCGAAGAAATTGCAAAAGAAAGATTCGGGTCAGGATGGGTATGGTTGGTTTTGACAGGTAGAAACACTTTAAAAATTATGTCTACCCCAAATCAAGATAATCCTTTAATGAACATAGTCGAAAACGGTGGATTTCCACTTTTGGGTTTGGATTTATGGGAGCACGCATATTACTTAAAATACAAAAACAAGAGAGACGAATACATCGCAAATTTTTGGAAAGTTGTGAATTGGGATTTTGTTTCGAAACTATATGAAATGAAAACCCAAACTAAACTTTTGGAATCTACCGAAATGAAGAAAGTAATTGAAAGTTCAAAACCCGCACAATTTTGTAGTAGTTCTGAAACTGAGTATTTCAAAGAGTTAATAAACAACAAGCGGATAAAACCAATTTATCAAAATGGAGTTACTGAAAGTTTGAAAGAAGTATTCAAAGATTTTTGGATTGAAAGTCAAGGAAAAGAAATGTCTGGATTTTATGGTATTGAATCCGACGAGGCAAGATCTGTCTTGAACAATCTTAACACAAATTTTAACACTTTTTGTTTATTAACAAAAGCGGTGAACAGACAAATCGATTTGATTGGACAACCAAGCAGAAAATTTGATTTTTCAATAAAAACAAAAAGAACACCTGAAGAAGTTGAACGATTTACGAAAGCATTGAATTTTTTCAAAAATGAAATCTTTTCCAAAGACAACGAAGAATTTATTAATATTATCAAAGTTTTACTAAAACTTTGGAAAAAAGGGGAACAGTCCGAAGACGAAGCTAGTTTAATCATAAAAAAACATTTTGGTGATAGAGTTTCTGTGACTAAAACATCTGGTGCAGGTCTAATGATAGACGCTTTTGGAGGAATTGATTTATTTATCGAACTTGATGGAAAAAAATATAGATGTCAGGTAAAACAATTTTCTTCAATTAAACATGAAGATGGTAAAATTACTGTAGTTGATACGGGTGATGTGAAACCATATAGAGTAAATTGGATGATATTTATTAACTACAAAACAAAAAAAGTTTTAATTTTCAAAAATGACCCAATTCAAACTCAGGGCCAATATGTATTCAATGAATCCTCTTTAATTTACGAAATAAATTAATATAGATATTTATAAGTATGTCAGTTATACCAGAACCAGAAAGAAGTCGGATTTATACGAGAGTTAAACATCAACTTGGTGCTCCTCTTAGAAGTGTCGAGTTAGAAGATGAAATGTTAGATTCCTTAATGGAATTGGCGGTTGGAGATTATGAAGAGTATATTCTTCAATGGTTGATTGATTCCCAATGGGTCAACTTGGTAAATTTGAATATGAATGAAAGGTCTGTTGCAAGAGCCTTGGTTACAAGGACAATGGATTTCGAACAACAATTCAGTTATTCATACTCAAAAATAGTTGGTCTTCAAACTGAAGGTCCATGGGTTCTAAAGAAAGATTATTTTATCTTAAGCGCAAACACTCAAACTTATGAAATTCCTGCAGGTAGAGAAGTGAACGAGTTACTTTGGTTTTCGAACCAAGCTTGGACTGCATTCGGTTTAGGTGGTTTGGGTGGATTCGGTTTCGGTGGTATTGGTTTGGGAGCAAACGAAGCGGGTTATGCACAGATGGGCTATCAAGGTTCGTACTTCATGATGTCAGGATTTGACTATCTTATTAGAATGCAAGAAGCCAACATCTTGAATAGAATTTTAGGTGGTTCCTTAACTTACAGAATTACTGGTCTTCCTGACGGCAAGAAACTTATTCACCTTTACAATACACCTGGTGGAAAGTTCAATTGGTCAAATTATAACCTTTATGTCGGTAAAGCCGTTTGGTATTGGTATTATGATGTAGAACCAGACAGTCGAGCTGATTGTTTGAAAAATAATCCTGATATAATTAAATTACCTACAGACGTTCCAATCGAAGAATTAACTTGGACAGATTTGAACGTTCCTGGTCAACAGTGGGTTAGAAGATGGTTCACGGCTTATTGTAAAGAAACTTTAGCGAGAGTCAGAGGAAAATACAGTGGTAATCTCAAAACTCCTGATAGTGAAATTATAATGGATTATCAGAGTTTACTGACCGAAGCTAAAGATGAAAAATCTAAATTGATTGAAGAATTAATTGGGGCTGAAGGTTGGTTGACAAGAATGAGACCTGAAAAAGTTATGGAGAGAGAGGCATTGATTGCAGAGAATCTAAATAAACAAATGAAATTTAGAGCAATGCCTCGACAAATTTACGTTATATAATTTATGGCTATAGTTAAATCAATTCCCTCAAGAAGAATTATTAGCGGGGAAGTTATCAACACATCAGAAATTTCCGTAGTTTCGGAATCGACTTATAAAACAAATGGTGAAAGTTGCATCATCGTTAGAGGAGTATTAAACTCAGTTGTTATTTTGAATTCCTCAACTACAGACCACATTGTTGTAAAATCAATGACAAGCCTCACCATACTCCCCGATGTTGGAAAAATCGATGAAGAATATGATGAGGTTGTAGTTGATAAATTTGCTTGTATCGAATTCCGATTTGTAGGTGGTAATTGGTATATTCTATCAAGTGACGGACTTAAACAGTCATAAGCTTGTTTTCCCAACCTTCTTCAGCCAATTCATACATATAGTAAGGACTCAATCCTCTTCTTTCCCAATATTGAAGTTCCGCTTCAGTAATATCCAAAACATCTTCTTTTAGTTTATCTTGGTCACCATCAGCTAATGGATGCCCATTAATTAACTCACATTGAGATGTTGTAAATATCCCCCTTTTATCAGGTTCATTTACAATCAATCCGTTTCTTACTTCATCTTGGAATACAACCATCAAAGGTTCAATTCTTTTATTGAAGGTCACAATTGCTCTTGGTACATTATAATCACCAGTCAATTCAGGGTTGTTGTCCAATATATCTTTATCAAGCATGTAACAATTAACAATAACACCATCTGTTACTTCTTTAACATTTGGATTCTCAAGTTTATTGAGAGCATTCAAATCTTTTAATTGTTTTACTGTCATTTTCTGAACATCTCCTTGGGAAGCTTTTGTACCATTATTCACGTACATGATTACATCTCCCAAATTGACATTGAGTTTCTCCTGAATAGCGAGTTCCATGTGAGCCATTCTTGACATACTATTGCCTGATTTGGTTTTGGTTGTCAGTCTTTTTCTGTATTCATCAAGACTAAGTTTGACTTTAGCTCTCTGAGCAATCTTGGACAATGGAATTTTCTTGTCATAGATTTTTTGTAGATACTCGTAATAATACTCAACAAATCCTTTCCCATCACCTTGTAACAACATTTTGATTCCTTTATCCAAAAACTCTTCGATGTATATTGGAAGTTTTTTTGATTTGATACTATTTCCTGTGAGTTTGATTTTTCCTTTAGCATCCATTACCGCATAGTTCTTACGAGCCAAGTTAATACAAGAAGGCCAAACACCATCTGTATCCAAAGCCATTTCACCTCTCATGAATATGTCGTTGTACTCAGCAACATCAGCCTCAGGTCCTTTATACTCTTTTCCCTCTTTAACTTTCCAATTGAGACCCCTACCAATGTAAACTCTATCTTTTGCGTCAGTCGGAGTTGAAAAGTTCACCCCGTCTGTATCCATTACTAAGGGAACATAACCCTTCGCCATAAAAAATTTTATCATTTGTCTGAGGTACTGTCTTCCCGTACAAGTAATTTGTTCTCCCATGTACATGTCACCCCAAGCATAAACCTGAGGGGCTGACAATGCACCGAACATGGAGTTAATAAAGATTTTAATTGGAAGTTGTTTGTTTCCATATGATTCAGACTTTTTCTTGTCTGTCTCATAATATTGTTCCGCCAAGTTTTTGTATTTGATACGTGTGTCACGGAACCATTTGAGCATTCCCTTCATTGCCCCTGTTACGTCACAGTCAGGAAATACATCGTGTACCAACTGAATTGAGGGGTATAGAGAAGAGAAGTCGAGTTTGAGTACGTCCTTGCTATACCCAACTTTAAGAAGTCTTGAAAGACCTCCAACGAAGTCAGTCTTGGATTCTTTCGCAGGAATTGCAATATTATGTTTATAAGACCACGCCATCATCAACATCTTCCATAGAGTTGCAGTACCCATGGTTGAAACTCTTTCATAGGTAGTTGGAATCATCGCAGCAAGAAGAAATGAACCTTGATTGAACTCTTGGTCCACTTTCAAAGTTTCGTCCAAGTCATCATCCAAGTATCGTTCAACAATATCATCGCCTGTTGTTTTAAGATACACATCAGTTCGACTCTCACAAATCTTATCGACTTTGGGGTCGACCCCAACTTTTCTGTAATTTCCGTTCTGTGTGTTTAACCAAAACTCCTCTTTGTTACTGTATAAACTTGCTATGTCCAAATGGTCAATATACACTCGGTCTTCCGCTTGTGCGTTTATGTATTGAGTAATATACTTCAAACCCGCAGATTTGATACTTGAATTGATTGCTTGTGCTCTTCGGACAGCGTGAATAATATCAATCACGTTATACCCCCAAATTGAAGTTTGTATATATGATTCAACTTCATTTGCAAGTTTCAACATACTTTCTTTTCTCGTAAAAGAATGTTGGGGGTGTAAAGATTTACATATCTTTTTAGGGTCAAGTCCAAGTGTTTTACATCTTTCAAATATCCAATGCCAGTCAAAGTTCGCTGAATTGTATCCACCAATTATACTTGGTTTTAACTCATCGATTATTCGAAAAAATTCTGTTATAGCACCTCGTTCTTGAGATTCATCTATACACTCGATTACTTTGTGGAATCCTTTATTTGTTTTAATTCCAATCATGAATATACGACCGTCTTTAGGTTCAAGAGCAGTCGTTTCCAAGTCAAATACCAATCGGGTTACTTGATTATAATCTTCGAATCCTTTGAACAATCTTTTTTCTTTCTGAACTAAGTATTGTTCGACAGGAGATAGAATCATGATTTTTTCTTTGGTTCTTTCACCCCAAGGGTCACAACCACCTTCTCTAAAAAATTGTACAAGTTCTCTGTATCCTTTCAGAGACTTGACTAAGAAAGTCATCCCTTTTTCTAATCTTTCGTTTCCATAGGTTTCTAACTTTTCTATTACAATTCCATGTTTGGTCATAGCTTCTTTCTGAGAAGCTTTAGACCCACCATAAAAATTAATATCACGTAAGTCTCCAACCCATGCGAATGGAATGAAAGTATCCTTTCGGATTTCTTTCCCTTTACCAGGAATTTCTTTGATTTTGTAAATGGAGTTGGAAGCGTAGTCGAACTCGATGGCGACTATAAATTCTTCGGGGTCGTTTCCGTGTAGAAACGATTCAATTTCTTTTTCAGTAAACATATCTATATCACGAGTGGTTTATTGGCTTTCACACTAACGTGAAGTTTACCTTACTCATCATGTATAAATATAAATGAAATTCGTGTCTTGTCAAATTAACAACAAGCAGTTTCAGAGATGAAACTATCTTGAACATTGATGTACAATTGTTCTCTAATTGGAAGGATTAGACTGCCCTCATCGTTTCTGATTAAGAATTGTCCTTCGTATCGACCTACAGTATTTGTATCTCTTGATGTAAATTTGAAATAAATATAATATTCCGTTGGAGCTCCTTCAGGAAGAATTAAACTTACTATTTGACATGGAGCAGAGACAATCTTGGGAATTCCTGTCTCAACATCAATCATAGTGAAAAATATTGTCGAGACCTCGAGGTCTTCCATTAACTCTTGAAAACCTGCTCTACCGTCCTTGACAACTTGCATTTTTAACACAGGCAATGTTGCATTCTTTTTGATATAAAATTCCATAACAATAAATATACTGTTATGACTCTTTACGAAGGTCTCTGTTGTAATGTTCGAATCTATCGTGTTCTGTGGGTGTTAATAATAGTAATCCAGGTTTCAATTCATCTTTTTTAACTAACTGATACATGTGAGACATCCATGTTTGTTCGAATGGATGTGCCCAAGTTGTATCCAAAAACATTTTTTGATTACCAACTCTACTTACAATTTGAGGCCAATTACAATAGTAAATTTCTCCTTTAGCGTAAGGTAATCCTCTATGAGAAAGGATTTCAGTGAATCTTGTTTTCGGTGCATTGGGGTCTAGTCCCAATTCAGGTAATCTTGGTTTGTCGGGCCAAAATTCTGTTCTTACGTGTTGAGGGACATTGTACCAACTCCATTGAACTCCATTATCGCCATAAAACTCAGAATAATTAAGTTTCAAAAAATCCAAGTTTTCTTTTTTTATTACCTCTAATGATTTAGTGTATAAATTTGGAACATATCTGCTGAATCCATTTCTACAAACCTTTCTTTCATTGGGGTAGAAAAACATATCATCTTCAAAAAATAAATAATAATCTAAATCAGTTTCATTCTGAAAGTGTTCTGCAATCCATTGTCTTCCCCCACAAATACCTAAGTTGTCTTTTTTGATATGTTCGAATCCAAATTCTCTACAAATTTCAGAGTATTCCTCGGTAGTTGATAAATCACTCGAATTGTCTAACAAAAATTTGTTTGTTTTATTGATATAATCTTTGTCATACGCCAACATCGAATCAATCAATGTCTTAAATTGTTTTGGACTATTGAACGTAATAACATACAATCCAACTTTATTGGTGTCCAAATTATTAGTTACTTGAACAGAACTTTCATTCTTAACTCTAAGTTCATCATTTTTCAAATCTTCAAAAAACTTGCCAATTAAACCATTTGATTCAATTTGGAAATAATTGAATAAATCAGAATGTTTATAACACATAATACTGAATATTGATTCTTCAGTACCCATATATCCTTCATCTAAAGTGCTTTTCAACAAACCATAATAAATTGAGTTGACATCACTTATTGTGTGTTTCGGACCACCGAAAAATCCACCCCTGGCGACTTTGTTGACTTTGTTATTAGCAATCGAATTTAATTTATTATATTCAAACCCATGAATTTCTTTTTCAGCATCATAAGGAAAACAGATAAACGAGAATTTGGAAATGTATTTTGAAAGTTTATCCAAAACTTTGTCGTGTGTAAAATATCCTGGATGGACTGTATTAGTTAGTCCACCATCAATCCAAAACAAATATTCGGAATCAAACCTATCCATTATTTTTGCATCATGTAATAGAAACATTTTGGACATAACCAATGGATTGTAGTTTTCCAAACGAGATTGTGTCGATTCTTTTAACCATCCTGCTTGATTATACCAATCAGGGTTTGTTCGGATTTTTTGAATCAATGGAAAAAACTCAGATGAGGTAAACCATTTCAAAGGTCTTTCTATAAATTGTGTTTTTTCTTGAGACCTTCTTTCATTAACAAATGTTCTCAACTCCTCATCACCATAGATAATTAAATTTTCCTCAACTTTTAACAGTTGTTCAAACTTATCCAAATAATGTTGATATGACCTACTCCAACCTTCAGTTAATTCCCCTCTTCCAATATCCCAAATCCCTGTTACTAATGTAATCTTATTCATAAATTTCGTTTAATTCTTCAAATAATTTATTGAAACTTGTGTAGTTTAAAAAGAAACTATCTGGTATTTCTCTTGGTGCATTATCCCTACACCACCAATGGTCAAATTTCAATATTTCAAAAAGTTCTTGATTGTTGAAATACATTAGAGACATAACATTTTCTTCATGTGGAATTGTTTTATCCTCTTCGATAATATTTTTGACATATCCCTCGAAAAGATTAACAATATTTTCCCACTTATCTCTATGACCTCCAAATATACCACCAACCACATGAATACTTGAATCATATTGATTATACCATTTTGGATTTACAGTACCCGACCAAAAATGTCTTTGGTTGTCTTTTCCCAAGATTAAAAATTTATCTCCAGTTTTCTTTATCAAATTCGACAACATTTGATTGTTGAAAAGACTACACTCAAACATTTGTCTGTAATAATTGTCTTTCCCTAAGTATTTGTTTGCAAACAATCCACAATGAGATAAACCAGCGTCAATCCAATAATAATAGTCGTAGGATTTATCTTCATTCCACCAAAAATGGAATTTACTGTATTGCACCTCTATACATCTATCTCCTTGTTTTGTCTGCTCAATGTTTTTATATTGGTTTATCAAATCTTTGAATTTGGTATTTCCAATGTCATAGACTTGAAATTTCAACTTTTCTGAAGAGACAGAGTTCTCATTATAAAAAAAATTTTTCAGTGATTCGATTTCTCTGTCTGAAGTATAACATAAAAAATCAGCGTCCGTCATTTTTAGTAATGACAATAGACTATTTCTATAATGACCTAACCTTCCAGGTCTTCCCCCGAATTCGGTTCCATGTAAATCACTATAAATTGATGTGATAAATTTAACTGACATAATAGTAGTCTTTGTGTGTATTTCCCTCTTTTATTTTTTGGTTGTTGTCCTCGTTTCTAAACTCTTCAGGTATTTTGTAAGGTGAGTAGGAATTCCAATTATAAGTTTGAGTATAAAAGTTATTATACATTCCCTGAGAAACATCTGAGTAAGATTTTCTTTGAGGTGCAATCGGTAATATTGGACAATAACTTTGAAATTTGGGGTATATAAATTTTGCTAAGTATCCATCTATTGGATGGAAAAAGTCTCCTCCAACTCCAAAAGAAATTTCAGAAATTTTTGGTATTTCATCATAAACTGAAACATCATAAATCATCATATTGGTTGCGAAAGTTTCAGTGTGAATTTCATTTTGTTTGGGAGGTAAGTTAGTCAAGTCCAATAATGTATCGTACTTTTCACTTACGTTCATGTGTCTATTTAATGTTGGAGTAACATTAAAAACGCCAAATTCAATATCACTAATTTGTTCTTCTATTTTTTCTATAAGAGATTTAGCGTATGGCATAAAAATACAATCGTCTTCTATTGCCATTACTCTTTTGTATCCTCTTTCTTTTGCGATTTTAATTATCTCCAAATGTGAAAGTGTACAACCCATGTAGTTCCCACGGTTCACTGCTTCAAACCTTTCCCATTCCCAACCAATGTAATCCATCTCTTTTCGGATATTTTCCAAATTATTTGGTCTTGTTTCCAAGTTGATTACAAATTTAGGAATTTCATTAAATTTCATATCCCATCGTTTTAATTGTAAAATCCACACTTGCGGTGGGGCTCAAATAATTCTCATAATAAGTACGAGCATTTTTAGAAACAAAATTCAAAAACTCCATATCATCTTTTACTTCCATGTACCTTTTAACAATCATGTCAACATGGTGTTTTTCACCAAGTCTGTCCAAATTCATCCAATCACGCAAATCATCAGGTCTTTCAACTGAAACATAATGGTAATTTGGGACTAAAGGTTCTAAGAATTCGGTAGTATATTGGAATCTGATGAAAGGAACTCCCAGTGCCATATATTCTACGTCTCTATAACACATCTCACCTCGCCCTGCTACTGACAAACCTAATTTGAAATTCATCAATTCATTCACATATGAATGGAATCCTCCAATAGGACTTCCACCATAAAATACATTTGAATCAAAATGTTGTAAAATCGATCTTGTCGCTGTTTCCCCTCTAAAATACATTCTACTATCTTGAGGGTCAGTTTGTAATCTCTTCTGATAATACTTTTCCAAATCATATTCATTGGACGGGAAATAAATCCAAGGATAATATTTGTGATGATTTTCCTTTGCAACATGATGATAAACTTTATCTCGAATAAATTGAGATACAAATATTTTTTTTGTGTTGTCGTAGAATTGAAGATCCAAAGACGCTGGTGTTAAATCATCCGCAACACTCAAAACTTGAGTTTCTTTTGTATCATAATCTTCAATTATCAATTCACAATCTTGCATTTCAACATAAAAATCTTGGTCATCATACCATCCTAACTCTATATTGACTCGACCTTTATGTACATTTTTTTGATATCTATCAACAATAACATCATGAATTTCAGATAGTTTATTTATTAGATTATCAAAAAAAATATTATAATATCGGTACTTGTTACTATAAAAATTTGTAGGTTGATGTATTATCAATCTTCTTTTCATATCATGAAACTACATTGTGATTTAGTTGTCCTGTTAATCTATCACACCATCCCTTTGATTCTGAGTGAGGCCAAACGACCCAATAACTTGGGAGTACTGTTGTGGGGAACTCTCTCCAAACCTTACAATATTTATCTGGGTCTCTGAAGAATCCCTCAATTTCATTTTTATCTGCGTCTTTTCTGAAAATAGTTTCATCGTTCGGGCCATGAAATGCAACAACCCAAAAATCATAATCCTTTTCAGGAACACTCGAATATCCAACATCTATACAATGTTTATAAATTGTAGAGAAACTATTTTTCCATTCCTCTTCATCTTCAATTAATGGACTTGGTGGATATTTTTTATCCAAACAATGTTGGTCCACAGCTCTTTTTTCAAATAATAAACCTGCATATCTTTCATAGTCTCTCAAAGTCCTTTCAGGTCCGAATCCAAAAGGTCCGTCATGACCTTCTTGTTTTTCACCATCCATACCGAATAATTTTCTATTTGTGTGGTGTGAATGTTTGTTTTTATCTCCCCAAGTTTTGTCGTCATCCCATTGTTTTGTTCTACCCTTACGAGTGTATTCGTGATAAACAACAGGAATGTGAGGGTGGAATAAATCATATCCCCAAGTATATGCTCTTGCAGCAATTGAAATCTCCTCACCGTGGAAATAATATTCAGGATTGTGTTGAACTTCATTTGAGAATTGTCCCAAAGTAAAACAGAAGTGAGCCGAATAGAATCTTGATGGAACAGGTTTTGTCATTTCTTTCCAACCTGGTATTGTCTCAGGTAAAAAGAATACCGCTCCTTCAGGGATAAATCTATCGAACGCCATTCTCCAAGCGTCTTGTGCTCGTCCTGATGGATCATTATCAGGGTCGAACGAAGGAACATAACCTGTTAATAAGGGTTTTTTGTATCCATCTTTTTGCAGTCCCTTAATCATTTTGATAAGAACATCATCCCAATCTTTAATGAACCTCATGTGAGAATCGATTTGTAATGTATACTCCTCTCCATCATAAAGTTGTTGTGTCATATTTCTTGCCCAACATACTCCTTTGGATTCTAAGTAAGGGATGTCCATAATTTTGAATCGTTTGTCTTTTCTAAACTCATCCAAGTTGTCGAATCCATCAGATTCATTAAATTGTCTTGCAATTGAGAAAACTAAATTTTTTGGTTTCTTAGCGTTTGCAATCATGTCTTTCAATGTTGAAACTAATTGAGGATCTCGATAAGATGCTATTTGAACGAATATTTTCATTGGTATATATTTTTACCATAAAATAAAAAACCCTCCAACAAAGTGGAGGGTTTTTGAAATATAAAATTTCAATTTTCTTATATAGAGTCAGCTATTACTATTTCAATCAAGTCCGACACTAAGAATACGCTTGGAGCAAGAGTAAATGAACCAATTATATTCGTGTTAAACTGGTCAATTACACCATTTTTGGAAATTGTGTAATCGAAATTACCTGAGCCACCCATAGAAATAGTCATAACATTTCCACCAATACCATCGAACGCAGCGTGGTTAAGAGCCTCAGCTGTTTGACCTGCAGTCACAGGATAAGATCCTGTTATGAGTGGGGAAACAGTGACTCCGCTGATTGAAACATCAGTAATCGTTCTTGTTGTAGAATTGTTTTGTATAATAAGTGAAGGGCAGAAAGCATTTCCTGTTACAACTCCATTTGTCAACTCCCATCCAGAGTTAGGGATTGTACCTGACGGTTGTAATAGTAAGTACCCTGACGGTAAAATATCTTCTAAAGTTGTACCACTATAAATGTAATTATTAAATCGGTTATTGGTATAAGCGCTGATAGTATATTCAGGAGAATCACATGCATCATCCTCAGAAATTGTCGAGAATGGTAGTAAATTTGAACCAATACGTTGGAAAATTGCAGGTGTTTCACTCGGAGTTGGAGTATTCGTAGGTGTTTGTGTTGGAGTTTCAGTATTCGTAGGTGTTTGTGTTGGAGTCTCAGTAGGAGTCTCTGTTGGAGTATTGGTTGGAGTCTCAGTATTTGTAGGTGTTTGTGTTGGAGTCTCAGTAGGAGTTTCTGTAGGAGTATTTGTTGGAGTTTCAGTATTTGTAGGTGTTTGTGTTGGAGTCTCGGTAGGAGTTTCTGTAGGAGTATTTGTTGGAGTCTCGGTAGGAGTCTCGGTAGGAGTCACACTTGGTGTATTAGTTGGAGTTTCTGTATTAGTAGGAGTTACCGTAGGTGTCGACGTTTCAGTATTAGTTGGTGTGTTAGTTGGAGTTTCTGTTACTGTAGGAGTTGGTGTTTCTGAAGTTGTAGGAGTTGGAGTCGGAGTGACATATGCTGCCTCACAAAGTCCACAACTTGCGAAGAAATATAATGGAGTAGTTCCGTCAACTGGTGTTGTATTGATTTTATTGACAATTCTATAACATCCACTTGCGGTTGCTCCTGTAAATTCAAAGTAGAATACATCTCCAGGTGCCAATGCTCCTGGCCCCAAATCTGCAACAAGGACGTTCAAATTAGTACAACCTGAAATCGTATACGTTGTAATTAAACTCAAATCAGTTGGTGATGGTGTAGGAGTATTGGTAGGAGTTTCGCTAGGAGTATTTGTTGGAGTCTCAGTTGGAGTTTCGCTAGGAGTATTGGTAGGAGTTTCGCTAGGAGTATTTGTTGGAGTCTCAGTTGGAGTTTCGCTAGGAGTATTTGTTGGAGTTTCAGTATTAGTTGGCGTTGGAGTTACAGTTGGAGTTTCTGTATTTGTCGGTGTTGGAGTAACGGTAGGTGTTTCCGTATTGGTAGGTGTAATTGAAGGAGTTGGAGTTTGAGTCTCTGTTGCAGTTGGTGTTAATCCAGCGGTTGCAGTTGTACTCGGAGTTACGCTTTGTGTTGGTGTAACAGTTGGAGTCTCGCTTGATGTTGGAGTCGGAGTGTTTGTACCCGTCGTTGTAACACTTGGAGTCGGTGTGTTAGTTGGAGTCTCAGTCGATGTTGGAGTCGGAGTGTTTGTACTCGTCGTTGTAACACTTGGAGTAGGTGTATTAGTTGCGGTATTAGTTTGTGTTACAGTTGGTGTAGGAGTATTTGTTGGTGATGGAGTTGGCGTACTTGTTGCTGAAATAGGAGGAAATACACCTTCATCGACTAAAGATACAATGTTTTTGAATGATGGAGCAATTGTGTATGTTCCTTCAATTACCCATATATTTTTAGTTTGATTTGGTAATAATTCAACTTGATAATCCCACATAGAATCATCACATCTTCTGTAACTGAAGTTTATTATTGTTGAACCTGTGTTCGTGAGTATGTATTTGCTACAAGCCATCTATTTCAAATTAAATACATCCGTTAGGGTCATTAGAAGTAATCTGTCCGTTTCCACCCGAAACTAACCACCAAGCTGGACCCTGAGCATAATATCCGTCTGGTACAGGGTTAGTTGGTGGATTACCTGGATTAAGATATAAAAATTCACCTAAACTCGGACCAGGCCCTCCTGCAGGAAGTCCATAAATTGTCATTGTGGATCCACTACATGCGTCATTTATTGTTGCTCCCGATTTTAATGCGTAAGTGTAATAACCGAACGTTGGAGTTGGGGATGGTGTGTTAGTAGGTGTTTGAGTAACAGTCGTTGTTACAGTTGGAGTTGGTGTTGGACTTGGTTGTAAACTACACAATCCACTAGAACCATCCACAACATTTCCACCTGCACCAATTTCCAATACAATTGTTCCATCTGAGTAATATCCAAACTGAGGGTCTTCAAATTGATCATAATAGAAAGATGTACAGTTGTCAAATTCTGTCGCATTACCCCAAAGATTGAATGTAGACAAGGAAGTACATGCTTCGTTTGTTGTAAGACCTGAAGTTATGCCTGTATATTCAAAATGAGGTTCTAAAGGAGTGTGTGAAGGAGTTGGAGTTGGTGAAGACGTTGTTGTTGGAGTTACAGCCGCTGTCCCTGTAGGAGTTGGCGTTGGTGTATTTGTTCCTGTGGTAGTCACTGTTTGAGTTGGAGTTTGAGTGTTTGTAGGAGTTACACTTGGTGTCGGAGTGTTAGTTGGTGTAGGTGTAGGGGTGGTGGTTGCCGAAATAGGAGGAAATGCTCCTTCATTCACGAAATTAATAACATTTTTGAAAGCTGGTGCAACTGTATATGTACCATTTATTACCCAAATATTTTTTGTTTGATTTGGAAGTAGTTCAACTTGATAGTCCCAAAGTGAATCATCACATCTTCTATAACTAAAATTGACTATCGTCGATCCTGTGTTTGTTAATACATATTTACTGCATGCCATCGTTTTCCTTGTTTAACTTATAAATACTACGAACTTTTATAATTTTCAAATTGTTTTCAGAAAAAAAACTTAACACACACCAACATTTATTATTAGTGTACCACTTAGTTGAACGAATTTTGCACCATCTGAAATTGTGAAGTTTGCTCCTATTGGTGGTATTGTCAATTCTCTATTACCATATACATGGTCACCAACTTCCAAGGTATTGAATGGTTTTATGGTAAAAATTTTAACATTCGCAGCATTTGCAATCATATTAACAGACTCACAGACATTTTGATACCAACCACCTGTCCTTAAGTTTCTTTCATATACCGCAGACGGAGTTACTGATGGAGTTGGAGAATAAGTCGGAGTTGGTGTTTGTGTGATTGGTGTTGAAGATAAACTTACTGTTGGTGTTACTGATGGTGTAACTGAAGTTGTTGGTGTAGCCGATGGACATAGTCCTATGTTGGATATGTCCAACGGCCCACTGTAACTTTCTTTCACCAAATCTTCAGCACAAACATACTCCGTGTTTAATGGTGTTATGGTTCCGACACTTACAACACTGGTGCAACCTGTATATCGATAATATCCATCTTCAACACTATTGTAGTTTATTATTTGGTAATAGTTACATGCCATATTCTACTTATATTTGAACGACTGTAACAATTAATGATGGAATACCTGGTCTTGTTGGAGCACTAACTGCAGGAGAACCAAATAATATTATTTCGGTATCAGTGGTAGAAAACATTAATTCCATGTAATCTCCCGCATTTAATGGAATTACAAAATTCCAAGCGGCTACAGTCAAAACATTATTATTTGCAAAAGTTAAATTTGTGGACGACCATGATACATCACTACCATTAACTCTCAACCAAATAGTTATTACCTCACTACTACCTCCTTGTAACTTTTGTAGTTGAGCTGAGAATTGTAAGTTAAAAGTTCCACCACTAGAAACCGTGAATTTTGTATTATCAACAACTGTAATTCCAGCATTATCAGCGGTACTTGATGCCGATAAAGCATATATTACATCTTGTGTGAAACCTGATTGAGGATTTTCTTGATAGAAAGACCCAAACAGTTTTCCGCTGGCCATATATCCTCTTTTGATTCTATATGTTACACCATCTTGAGCAACCGCATATTCTGCGTTAGAAGTTGTTGCAGTTATTTCAGGTAATTGGGATATAGGTAAATTAGGCATTTCATTTTTATTTTATAAATATTATTTTTATGTCACAAATATATTGAAACCGTCTTCCTGTTGAATCGTGAAAAAGTCTTCTTGGGCTAAGAAAACTAATTCGGTTGGTGTCGGTGTCTGTGTTGTTGTAGGAGTTACTGTTGGTGTTGAAGTAGTTGTTGCGGTGTTGGTTGGTGTTGATGTAGGTGTTTCCGTATTTGTTGGAGTATTGGTTGGAGTTTTAGTGTTAGTCGGTGTTGGAGTTTCTGTATTAGTAGGTGTTACGGTTTGAGTAGGAGTTTCAGTCGGAGTTGGTGTTGATGTTTCAGTTGCGGTAGGTGTCAATCCGATGGTTACACTCGGTGTAGGAGTTTCGGTCGTAGTTGGAGTATTTGTTGTAGTCTCAGTATTGGTAGGTGTAGGAGTTAAGGTTGATGTTTCAGTTGGAGTATTGGTCGGAGTCTCCGTGTTTGTTGGTGTTGGTGTTTGTGTTGGAGTCTCTGTGTTAGTTGGTGTTTGTGTTGGAGTTTCAGTAGGTGTAGGAGTTTGAGTTGGAGTTTCAGTCTCAGTTGAAGTCTGGGTTGGAGTTTCTGTATTTGTAGGAGTCTGAGTTGGCGTAGAAGTTTCTGTCTCCGTAGGAGTATTAGTTGGAGTATTGGTTGGAGTTTCAGTTGGAGTATTTGTCGGTGTCTCAGTTTGAGTAGGTGTTGGTGTTACTGTATTAGTTGGGGTTTCTGTATTAGTCGGAGTTGATGTTGGAGTTGGAGTCTCAGTAGGAGTCTGAGTTGTAGTTTCGGTAGGAGTTGGTGTCGAAGTTTCAGTGTTGCTTGGAGTAATACTTGGTGTTGGTGTTTGAGTTTCAGTCGCAGTCGGAGTTAATCCAATTGTCACACTTGGTGTTGGAGTCTGAGTTGGCGTCTCAGTATTAGTTGGAGTTTGGGTTGGTGTCTCGGTTGGTGTTTCAGTGTTGGTTGGTGTATTAGTTACAGTTGGTGTCGGAGTAGGTGTTTGTGTGGGACAAATAGAATATGCACCAACAGTAATCCCATCAGAATCCAATTCAATGAGGAATCCATTATATGAATAGAATCCAGTTAGGTTAGTTGTATTTGGCCCTGATGGTGAATCATAGAATTGAATGTTCTCATCAAAAATGACCTTGTCACCCCAAATCGATCCACTATAAACACAGAAGCAAGCCTCCTCCAAAGTTGCTCCTGAACAAACAACAAATTCAGTCCTTAATATAGTTGGAGTTGGTGTTTGTGTAGGAGTAGTTGTTGGTGATTCAGTATTCGTTGGAGTCTGAGTTGGTGATTCAGTATTCGTTGGAGTCGGTGTTTCAGTTGGTGTCTGAGTATTTGTTGGAGTCGGTGTTTCAGTTGGAGTTTCACTCGGTGTTGGTGTTTGGGTTGTAGTCTCAGTTGGGCTTAAAGTAACGCTCGGTGTAGGAGTTGCGGTTGGTATTATTACAACACAATTAGGGCATTTAGGGTCCAAAAGATTATATCTATCCTTCAACAAACTAAAGTTGTGATAAACCTCGGAAGCGTCCAAAGGTTCGACATACATACGGAAAGCACTTATATCTCCAATCATGCTTCCACCAAAATATTCCTCTAACTTGATATGAGTCGTCAAACCCGAATAAATGGTATTGTCCAAATCATCAGTTGTCAAACATTCTGGATCTTGTTGATAAGTAATCCCACTAATAGATGGAGGACATCCACCAGAAAATGTAAGATTATCTTTTAATCCCTGAGTTCCTCCACCCAATGAAATATTATATCCCACACCAATTTGTTTTTCCCTTTGAACGTCCAACAATCTTGGTATTATCTCTTCGAAGTTTTCAATAACCAAGAATAGTTTTCCGTTGACAAAAACTTTGAATGTACCAAGTCTGTAGATTTGTTCTTCAGTCCAATTGTCATTGAATGTTACAATTTCTGTGGTGGCTGGATCGTAAGGTAATTCATGTGTAAGTGGTGGTTCAATTAAACTCACACTATTGTGTGCGGGTGTTGCGGTATAAATTGTGTCAACCAATAATCCGAGACCTCCTTTTTCATACAGGTCACAAGTATCTAACCATTCCCTTCGTTGGAATACCGCATCAATTTGAACCCAATGTTCTAACTGTATATAAGGAGTATTTTTACACTCATCAAATATTCCACGAGTTGAGCACCATTCAGTAACTGAGGTTCCTGTATGGTAAGTCAATCCTGTTTGACAAGTTCCAGTAGTTTCACAACCACCAGTTATTCTATATGTTTTTACACACAACCTCGGGTTTCCTGTATCCCCACTCAATCGTATCGAGAGTCCATTTGAAACTCCATCATACAATGGGTCTTTTTCGGGATATTCGGCAAAAACTTGACATGAACATGGACATCCACAATTACAGTTGGTAGATGTTCCTCCTGATATTTGATAAACGTGAAGACAAGTTGACGCGGTGTTCGCTGAACTTGCACAACCACAGGTTTCCATACATGTAAGACCTGAAGTTACTCTTGTATATCCCGTGTCTTGTTTTGGTTCCCCATCCGCATAATGATAAAACTTATTCTCTGCTCGGGCACCCATATAGAAGAATGTACCTTTATTGTTTGGATAGCGATTATTTAAACCGACGTTTGTATCTCCCGTCCATCTGTATCTTAACATGAATTCAGCAGTCCATCCTAAAGGTACTCTTTGTGGAAATATTTGATAATCGTACCCAGGAATTTTGTAAAATCCTTGGAAAAATCCTCCATTTAATCTTGCAAAGTATCCTACAGGATTTCCATCTGTTGTATAATTCAAATTGTAACTATATGAATCATCATTCCACAAACGATTTTGTGTTGTGGTGAATCCTGTGATAGGATGAAGTTTCATCCTCCTATCATATTTGTATCTACTATATTTGTCAGTATTCGAGGTATATAATCCTGTATTAATTTGGATTGTTTCTCCTGACATTTGTTTTACCAAACCATTGTCAATCCCTGTCAAACCTACATCACAAAGGTTAGTTATTTTAGGACAAAAATTAGGGTCAAGTCCATCAGGATTCCAATAGTTTTCAGAAACAATCACATCATTGTCAAATGTACAAGTTCCTGATTGGCATAAAGTTGTTGCAGTATTATTAATGTCGAATTTGAATGGCATTCTATTTCCATCATTTTCTCCAATCAACAATGGGGAAAAAATTACTTCCTGATTGTAGTCTTTCTCATCAGAAGCTAAACAAATGTCAGTTATTTCGTTGACAGGTTTAATACCCCAACGTCTGAAGTTGTACTGATTAATATTTTGATATGCCATAAACTAATGATAAATACCTTATGTCATAGTATTTATAGATAAAAAATATACTATGATTCCTGTGGACACTGAATTTTTTTCATCACCTTATTATTTCTTGATGAGAGACAAAGGGGATAAATATTCTCTATACTTCTCTGTTGAAAACACTTTGACCGAAGCACGTAAAAAAGATGAGGTTATTCATTTCGACAAAGAAAAGGGTGAGAAAGTAAAAAAACACTTGAAAAAAGTTACAAAAGAGAAAAAAATTAAAGACACAAAAACTTTGAAAACTGATTTGGAAGAATTAGTCAATACCGATGGAAGTATGTCAAATTCAAAAATCCCAATTTTGGACCCAAGACTTCATCCAAGAAAAACTATGGACCAAACTGTTGCAGCGTCAAGAATTACAAACGACCCGATTTCACGTGGTTACAGAACATATTATGGTGAGAGTGAAGTTAAGGAAATCGATATGTCAGGAGCATTCGGATATGAAGAAACCGAGGATTTGGATGGTAAAGAAACTTTCAAATTTTTGGTGAAAGACATGGGAATGGAACCTGATGAAGCAAAAGAAAGAACAAAACAACAAGGAAAAGACCCTTCAGGTAAGAAAGATAAAAAATCTAAGTTTTATAAGGACCCTAATTTCATAACAAGAGCTACACTTTCTGAAATTCAGAAACAAAAAGCAATAAAAGTTGTGGAGGATATGTTGGCTAAGAAAAAGGATTCTGCAGATATATCAAAAAAAGAAACGGAAACTTTGTCACCAGTTCTCAAAAAGAATTTAAGTTCTTTACTCAAACAAGCAGAAAAACACGGAATTTCAAAAAAAGATTTGATTAAAATAATTCAAAGTGAATAAAGATTTATACAATTCATCGAAAGGGGAAATAGAATTTCCTTCAACTTTAAGAGACCACATGAAAAAAAGTTTTCATATGGTTAAAGGTGCTGATGAAAATACCGAGGGTTACAAAAGAAATCAGGAACTACAAGACAAAAAATTTATAGAGTACAAACAATTGAAAAGAATAAAAAACTTTTTCGACAATTTCATTGGTAATCAAAGAGACCCGTCATTCATATTGAACGGTGGAGTTGAAATGAAAAATTGGGTGAACAATGAATTGAGAAAAATGAGGGATTATACACAAATGACCAAGAAAAATAAAATGGATGCTGGAATGCAAAACCAATTTATTAAACCTCACGAGAAAAAGGATTTTACAAATGTCAGACCTTCTCAGAAACATGCGAATACATACAGTAAGTACGATGCGGCAGTAACTGAAAGTCTGAAAAGAATAAATGAAATAATGAACAAAATATAATTATGGCAAACGAACTCGCACTCGATTTATCGCAAGACATCCCAAATGCTTTAACCGCAATTGGTGACGCTGAAAGAGCAAAATTAATCCCTAAGAACGACTTTAATGCCGTTGGAAACGAATATTCATCTGTGAACCGAGACGCTGTGGCTGATGGTGATTCAATGGGTAGAGGAACAGGAGCTTTCTTGGATGTGTATAACGTAAACGCTGGAACTATAACTGACATTGCGGAAAGAAAAAACGAAATTAAAATTAACAAATTTAACCCATCAAAACCTTATCCTAACTTTTAATGAAATTACAAAACACACTTAGAGGTTTAATCTGTGAAATCGCTTCTGTTGATAGTGTCGTAAATGCTATTAAAAACAAACAGAAAGTGGTCATCTATTACGATGGTGATGAGCCAGGTGGTAGAGGATTGAGAGAGGTTGAGCCCGTGTGTTTAGGAACAAGTAAAGCAGGAAATAAGGTATTAAGAGCGTGGGACGAAGAAGGATCGTCTCACACAGCCTACAAAGGAGAACAACCTCTACCAGGGTGGAGACTTTTTAGATTAGATAAGATCCTATCCCTTAAACCAACTGGAGAAAATTTTACAGAAATGAGACCAAATTTCAATCCAAATGGTGACAAAAGTATGACTTCGATTATTATTATAGCAAAATTCTAATTATGGACCAATTAATGCAAAAACTTATGATTTCTAAAGCCATCATGGATAAAACCGATGGAATCAAAAGAAGTGATAGTAGAGAAATGAATTCTCCGTCAAATATGGTGGAAAATTTCAATGTACCGCAAGCAAAATATAATATACCCC
>Ga0315902_10002095_pt1 | contig 31624 bp, 20 predicted proteins | sample LakEriMetagenome_9_FD_203523 | JGI IMG/M metagenome (GOLD analysis project Ga0315902, IMG submission 203523) | Freshwater fungal communities from buoy surface, Lake Erie, Ohio, United States - Buoy 12 MA117 | ecosystem: Environmental > Aquatic > Freshwater > Lake > Lake biofilm | place: USA... | reverse complement strand
CAACGAATTAGGAGAGGATCAGCCAGTTGTTTCATACAACCAATTAATATGGGATAAGTACCTAATGTACTTGAAAAAAAAATTAAAATAATTACACATATTTTATAAATTTTTCTATTCAATTCGAGATTGTAACATTGTATTGTTTGAAAAATGTAAACATTATTGCTTTGTTTTAAACAATTGTTTAAAATCTCTGTTTATATTTGCATCGAATTTTAACAATGGGAAAAGATATTGCACCTGAAGAAAAAATAAAAGCTGCTGCTAAACGAGTTTTTATCACGAAAGGATTTTCAGGATGTACTTCGAGGGAAATAGCCAAAGAGGCGGGTATGAATGTCGCGCTCGTCAATTATTACTTTCGTTCCAAAAGCCAACTCTTCTTGATCATATACAAATCGGTAACAGAAGACTTTTTGGTTTCAATGATGGATGTATTCACATCTAGCTTAAGCCTGAAGGAAAAAGTGAGTCATTTGATTGACCGTGAATTCGAATTTTTAGGCAAACATCCCGAAATTCCGATGTTTATTATCAACGAAATGAATCGCAACAAAGATTCAGGAATTGAGTCAGATTCAATACTTACAAAACTAGGTGCCTCAGGAATTTTTCAAGAAACGCTAGATGCTCAGAATAATGGAACCATGAGAAAAATTGATTTAGTAAATATCATAATGTTAATTATGGCAAATTGTCAACATCCATTTATGGCAAAACCATTGAATCAGCAGTTGAATGGGTTGAGTGATGAACAGTACACGATGTGTCTGAGTAAACAAAAAGAGGTAGTCAAAGAAATGCTTTTGAGTTATTTGTTCCTTACAAAAGAATGATTTTATGAGATTTTTAATTACGACAACGAACTTAATTCTGGCATTACTTTTTTTATTTTTCCAAAAAAATGTTTTCGCACAATCCTATAATCTCGAACAGTTATTGAAAATGGCAGATACTGCCAATCCTTCTATACGAAATGCGCAGCTTGACATTGAGATAAATTCCAAACAAAAAAATGCTTATTTGGCTGCTCGTTTCCCAAAAATTGCAGCAACGGGAGATTATAAATACAATGCCTTAATACCGGGTCAAGTTGTTCCGGCTGCCTTTTTTGGAGGAGCACCTGGGACATATTCAACAGTAAAATTTGGAGTTCCTTACAATTTAGGTAACACAATTCAATTGACTCAAATTGTCTATAATTCTCAATTGGACTATGGCCTTGCTGTCTTAGATATCAATAAAAAAATTGTTGATCTTCAATTGAAATTGACGCAAGATGAAATTAAGTATCAAGTTGCCAGTGCTTATTTCAATCTACAAGCAATAAATAAACAAAGAAATTTTATTGATAGCAATATCCAAAATATCGATCGTCTCACATTCAACATGAATGCAATGTTGAAACAAGGTTTGATTACTCCGATAGAAATTGATAAATTAAAAATCAATCGTTTGACGCTTGAAAATGCTATTCAGAATTTAGAATCTACCAAACTGCAAGTAGAAGATGCTCTTAGAATTTTAACGGGAATTCCAGTTCAAAATAATATTTCACTTATGTCTGATGAAATAATTGAACAAACATTATTGGTTGATACCACGACAATTTACAGACCGCAACTTGATTTGTTGGCTGCTCAAAAAGAGATGAATTTGGAGGAAAACAAAGGAAATAAAATGGCCTATTTACCAAATCTATCGTTTTACGCTGCATACAATTATACCTATAATTTGAAACCAGAAGATAATTTTCGAACAGGTATTGAATCTGCATTTATTGGATTAAGATTGGATTGGACAATTTTTGACGGTTTTGAAAAAGCAAACAAACATAAAGTTAACTTATTGAATAAACAAAAACTTGAAAATCAGGAAGTTTTACTAAAACAACAATTAGAACAAACAACAATCAATGCGCGAAGAGAAATTGAGAATCAAACCAATGCGTTGAAATTAAACAAGCAACAACTAGAGTTAGCTCAAAAAGTCTATGCACAAACCGAGAAATTATTTAAGCAAGGAACGATTAGTACAAATGATTTAATTCAAGCTGATAATTCAGTTCAACAAGCACAAAGTAATGTTATAAGCACATACATTAAACTTAGACAAGCAGAAATTCAATACTTAAAATCAATCGGAAATATTAAATAAAAAACATGAGAAGAGTTGTTATTGTTGTTTTAGTAGTCGTTATTCTTGTTGTGTTGACAATTATCAAATTGTTAAATAACAAAGAAGCCGTAGCCACTAAATTATACATTCATGATGTAAATGCAGCGGTTTTGGTTGAGACCACGAAACCTGAATATCATCAGTTTGATAGCCAGTTTTCGTATTTAGGAACATTTGAAGCATCCAAACAAGCTATGGTTAGCTCAGAAGGTCAAGGGAAAGTATTGGCGGTAAATTTTGAAGAAGGAGATGAAATAAAAAAGGGAGATGTGTTGGCAAAACTAGACGACGAAATGCTGAGATATCAATTGCAAACTGTTGAAGTGAATTTAGAAGGTCAAAGAAAAGATGAAACTAGATATAAAATTCTTTCAGAACAAAATGCAGCGCCTGATATTCAACTTGAAAAAGTTCAATTAGCCATTAAAGGATTAGAAATTCAAAAGGCTCAAATCTTAAAGCAGATAAAATCTTGTACGATTGTTTCACCATTTAACGGTGTGGTAACCAAGAAAATGATTGATCTGGGCTCTGTAATTGGTCCAGGAACACCAGTTGTCGAAATCATGGACATTTCCATTCTTAAGTTGGCTATAAACATTCCAGAGCGAGATATTAATAAATTCAAAACTGGACAAAGGGTTGTAATAAATACAGACGTAATGCCAAATCAACCTCTTTTAGGAGAAGTAACAATAATATCACCTCAAGCGGATAAAACACATAACGTAAAAGTTCAAGTTGAAGTAAAGAACCTCAATAATGAGCTGAAAGCCGGTATGTTCGGTACAGCGATAATGGAGAATGGATTGAGTATCAAAGCATTGGCAATTCCTCGTAAAACGTTGGTTGGTTCAACGAAAAACCCTCAAGTATATGTTGTGAAAAACGGAAAATCAATTCTTACTTCGTTCAATGCTGGTACATCTGACGGAGATTTTATTGAAATTGTTTCCGGCATTGACCTGGATGACAAGGTTGTCATAAAAGGTCAAGTCAATCTAAAGAATAACTCGAATGTTAAAATCAAATAATTTCTATTGAAATGACACTAACCGAGTTATCCATAAAACGTCCTTCATTCATCATTGTAATTTTTACAATTTTGATTGGCGGTGGACTAATCAGTTATAATCAATTGAGTTATGAGTTATTACCCGATTTTTCTCCTCCTATATTAACTGTTACTACTACTTATCCTGGAGCATCTCCAGCTACGGTTGAAAATCAGGTATCAAAACCATTGGAGGATGCGTTAAGTGGATTGGAGAATATTTCGGAGGTAACATCATTTTCACTTGATAATGCGTCTGTTGTATTGCTAGAATTCAAACCATCCGCGGACATGGATGAAGCATTGCAGGACGCGCAGCGAAAAATAAATAATGTTCAGAATAAGCTTCCCGAAGGATCTCAAAAGCCCATCTTAGCCAAAATTGAACCGAATGCATCACCTGTTCTTCAAGTAAGTGCAATTGCGCCGAATTTGACAGACCGTGATTTCATGCAGTTGATGGATAACCAAATACTTCCGTCAATCAAGCAAACTAAAGGTGTAGCAGAGGTTCAGGTAATTGGTGGTGAAAGGAGAGAGTTTAAAGTGGATATCGATCCGGATAAATTGAAGTCTTATGGTTTAACTCTCGGAAATGTGAACCAGTCTATTGCAGCTGCCAATGTCGATTTTCCTACAGGTAAAGTGAAAAATGAAAACGAACAAATGATTGTTCGACTTTCTGGGAAATTCAAATCGATAAAGGATCTTGAAAATCATATATTAATTTCTAATAATAATTCAATCGTACGATTAAAGGACGTTGCTAGTGTTTCTGATTCGAAAGAAGATCAGGTAGCAATTAGCCGATATAATGGTGAAAATGGAGTAGGACTTCGCATCATGAAGCAAAGTGATGCCAATGCTGTGGATATGTCGAATGCAACGAAAGAAAAATTTAAGCAAATTGAAGAGAAATACAAGAAAGAAGGTGTCAAGTTTACAGTTGCCACAGACACTTCTCTTCCTACAATTAGTTCAGTAAATGCGGTAATACACGATTTGGAATTAGCCGTTTTACTCGTAGCAGCAGTTATGCTCTTGTTCTTACACAGTTTGCGAAATGCCTTCATTGTACTCATTTCTATTCCTGCATCATTGATATCAACTTTCATTGCTATGTATCTTTTGGGATATACTTTGAATTTGATGACACTATTAGCAATGTCTTTAGTTATTGGAATTTTGGTTGATGATTCGATCGTGGTTCTAGAGAACATATACCGTCATCTCCAAATGGGTAAAAAACGCCGTCAAGCTGCTTTAGATGGACGCAATGAAATAGGATTTACCGCATTGGCTATTACTTTGGTGGACGTTGTGGTTTTTTCACCTGTTGTATTTATTGAAGGGGTGATTTCGGATATTCTTCGGCAGTTTTCAATCGTTGTGGTTATTTCCACATTAATGTCCTTGTTTGTTTGTTTTACACTAACTCCATGGTTGGCTTCTCGCTTTGCAAAAGAGGTTAAATTAAATCCCAAAAATCCATTTCAAGCTTTTCTATTATGGTTTGAAAGGAGGGTAACTATTTTTACTGATTCCTACGTGAGTCTTGTGGCTTGGTCGTTAAGACACAAAATTATTATGGGTGTTGGAATAATCGTTCTATTTGTGGCAAGTATGGCTACAATGGGACTTGGGATAGTTGGACAGGAATTCGTAGCTCAAGGGGATCAAGGGAAGTTTATGATTAAACTGAAATACGATAAGAGTACAACTTTCGAAGAGAATAATGCAACTACATTGGAAATTGAACAATTAATTTTGGCTCAGAAAGATGTTGTTGATATTGTTTTTTCTAATGTTGCAGGACCAAGTTCCGGAATGGGGGCGGCATCATTTGGAGCAGAGAATAAATCAGAAATTACTGTTCAAATGAAAGACGGAATGCAAAATACATTTCCTACAGCAGTGTATATGAATGCAATTCGTAAAAAAATTGAGGATAAATATCCTGGCATTGAAGTGAAGGCAATCAATATTGGAATGGTTCAATCCGAAGAAGCTCCAATTGAAATTTTCTTATCTTCTGACGACAATGAACTACTGTTAAAAGAGGCCCGAAGACTAAAAAATGCAATTTTGGCGATGAAGGGAGCAAAAGATCCAACTATTTCTACCGATGATGTAACTCCTGAGGTTCGTGTTGAATTAGATCGTGATAAAATGGGGATATTAGGCTTACCGATAGCAACAGTAGGTTTACAACTTCAAAATGCATTAACAGGAAATAATGATTCACAATTCGATGAAAAAGGAGAGGAATATGATATTCGAGTGATGATGGACAAATTTGATCGTCGTAGTTCGGATGATATTGAGGAGATGATGTTTGCAACCAATGATGGTCGCCAAGTTCGATTAGGAGATTTTGCCGAAGTAACTGTTGACAATGGAAATGGTTCATTAGAAAGAAAAAATCGTATTTCGAATACGACGATTAGAAGTTATGTGTTAGGAACGGCATCCGGAAATTTAGCCTCCGATATTGAAAAGTATTTAGAAAAAAATCCACTTGATAAAAATATACGAATGCTTTGGGGAGGAGAAGTAAAACGTCAGAAAGAATCAATGGGAGCTCTCGGCACAGCAATGGGCATCGGATTGATTTTGGTATATCTAATCATGGTAGCACTTTACGATAATTTTGTTTATCCGTTTGTGGTTCTCTTTTCAATCTTGGTTTCGCTTATTGGAGCGATTTTAGCGCTCAATTTAACTTCTTCTAGTATGGGTATTTTCACCATGTTAGGTATGTTAATGTTACTCGGGTTAGTTGCCAAGAATGCGATTTTGATTGTAGACTTTGCGAATCACTTGAAAGAAGAGGGAAAAAACACCTACGATGCTTTATTAGAAGCCGTAAGAGAACGTATGCGACCAATTTTAATGACAACCATTGCCATGGTAATTGGAATGATTCCGATTGCAATTGCAAAAGGCTCAGGTGCGGAATGGAAAAATGGACTTGCTTGGATATTAATTGGAGGTTTAACAAGTTCAATGTTCCTCACTATTATAGTGGTTCCTATGATGTATTACATTGTGGATCGAATTAAAGAAAAACTAAGGTTTAAAAAGAATAAGAACTCAGATGATGAGTTACTCATAGAGTCTACCGAAGGCATAAGTTGATTATGTCTACTACTACAGGAAGAAGCATCGTTTTTTAACGGTGCTTTTTCTTTTACACCCTTTTTAGAATTTCAAATGTTTGACAGAAATTCCGGTGTTTTGTAATTCCTTGAGAGAATCAATTCCAATTCTCAGATGATCTGAAACGTAGTTATTGGTAACTGCTTGATCACTTCTTTCTGTTTTCACTCCCTCCGGCGTCATTGGTTGATCACTTACCAAGAGTAAAGCTCCCACGGGGATTTCGTTGAAGAATCCCACACTAAAAATGGTGGCCGTTTCCATATCTATGGCCATTGCACGAATAGCGCGTAAATAATCCTTGAACTTTTCATCATGCTCCCAAACCCTACGATTGGTGGTGTAAACGGTTCCAGTCCAATAATCTCTTCCTTTTAGTCGAATAGTGTATGAAATTGCTTTTTGTAGATTGAATGAAGGTAAAGCAGGAACTTCGGCAGGAAAATAATCATTGGATGTTCCTTCTCCTCGAATTGCTGCGATGGGTAAAATTAAATCACCGACTTGGCTTTTTTTCTTTAATCCTCCACATTTCCCTAAGAACAATACGGCATTGGGTTGGATTGCGGATAATAAATCCATAATCGTTGCTGCCATTGCACTTCCCATGCTGAAATTGATGATTGTAATACCATCTTTGGTGGCTGATTGCATGGGTCGATCTTTTCCTTCAACTTCAACTTCATTCCACTCTGCAAACGTATTGACGTAACCTGAAAAGTTGGTAAGAAGAATGTATTTGCCAAAGCTCTCTAGGGATTTTCCTGTGTAACGGGGCAACCAGTTTTTTACAATTTCTTCTTTCGTTTTCATGGCAATTATACTAGACGTATGATTAGTTGATCATCTTCTTTACTAACTTTTAGAAGATTATTTTTTGTTAATGTTTTGATACTTGTATCCCATTGTTTGTTACTGATATCAAACTGCGAACGCAATTCACCAAGAACTATTTCTTTCTTGTTTTTCATCACGTCCAAAATCCACTTCTCGGTTTCTGTAAGTTCAATTTTAGGAGCTAATGATTCGGGTCTCATTTGTGGAAAAAATAACACTTCTTGAATCGATGAATTATTGGTTAACAGCATCACCAAACGGTCAATTCCAATTCCCATTCCTGAACATGGAGGCATGCCATATTCCAAAGAACGAAGAAAATCTTGATCGATAAACATCGCTTCATCATCTCCTTTTTCTGAAAGTCTCAGTTGCTCTTCAAAACGCTCACGTTGATCGATTGGATCGTTTAACTCAGAATAGGCATTTGCAACCTCTTTTCCATTAATCATAAGTTCGAAACGCTCAGTTAATTCTGGATTTGAACGGTGTTTTTTACAAAGCGGTGACATCTCAATTGGATAGTCTGTAATGAAAGTCGGTTGAATATAATTTGCCTCACATTTTTCACCAAATATTTCGTCAATCAACTTACCTTTCCCCATGGTTTCATCCACCTCAATCCCCATTTTTTGAGCCGCATGTCTAATTTCGTCCTCTGTTTTTCCTTGAATGTCAAAACCAGTATATTCTAGAATAGAATCACGCATGGTAATTCGTTTGAACGGCGCTTTGAGTGATATGGTATTTTCTCCGACACGGATATCAGTAGAGCCGCAAACGTCAGTGGCTACTCTTTCAACCATTTTTTCTGTGAAATCCATCATCCAGTTGTAATCTTTGTATGCTACATAGATTTCCATTACTGTAAATTCTGGATTATGAGTTCTGTCCATCCCTTCATTTCTGAAATCTTTGGCAAATTCATATACCCCGTCAAAACCACCAACAATCAATCGTTTAAGGTATAATTCATTGGCAATGCGCAAATACAATGGAATATCTAAAGCATTGTGATGGGTAATGAATGGTCTTGCGGCCGCTCCTCCTGGAATTGGCTGTAGAATGGGGGTTTCTACTTCCAGATAGCCTCTTTCATTGAAAAATGAGCGCATGGAGGCTATGGTTTTAGATCGTTTGATGAATGTGTCTTTTACGTGTGAATTCACCACCAAATCCACATAACGTTGTCTGTAGCGAAGCTCAGGATCGGTAAATGCATCATGAATTTTTCCTTCACTATCTGTTTTGGGTAATGGAAGTGGTTTTAGTGCTTTACTCAACAAAGAAAGTTCCTCCACATGCACAGAGATTTCTCCTACTTGCGTCTTGAATAAATAACCCCGAACACCAATAAAATCACCTAGGTCCAATAACTTTTTGAAGAAATCATTGTACAGCATTTTATCCTCACCTGGACATATTTCATCTCGATTGATGTATACTTGTATTCGTCCGGAAGAGTCTTGTAATTCAGCAAATGAAGCCTTACCCATTATTCGTTGGCTCATCATTCGACCGGCAAGACATACTTTTTTCCCTTCTACAAAATTTGATTTCAAATCTTCTGCAAAGTCAGTTACTGGGTATAAATTTGCAGGATAAGGATCAATACCTAATTCACGTAATTTTTGAAGAGATTCTCTACGAAGTAATTCTTGTTCGGATAGTTCCAAAAAACTCATTTTATCAAAATTTTAGTGACAAAGATAGGGATTTTCATCAGTCGAACCCATTCAGAAAGTCCCAAGTACTTAAAATAGGACGAATTATATTGCTTAACTTTGTGGGTTATGCTGACTATCAAACAAGCTCAATTTGTTATTTCTTCAACGGATTACAAAAAGGGACCACAAGATGGAAAACCAGAATTCGCCTTTATTGGACGTTCGAATGTGGGTAAATCCTCCCTTATTAATATGCTTACGGGAAATAAAAAGCTTGCCAAAACGTCAGGTACTCCGGGTAAAACAAGATTGATTAATCATTTTATTATCAATGATCAGTGGTACTTGGTAGATTTACCAGGCTATGGTTTTGCAAAGGCATCCAAAAAAGACCGTTCAACCTGGGAAAAGTTTATCGTGGATTATTTGACTAAAAGTGAATCACTCGTAAATTTATTTGTTTTAGTTGATTCCAGGTTGGAGCCTCAAAAGATTGATATCGAATTTATAAATTGGTGTGGTGAAAAGCAAATTCCATTTTCAATTATTTTTACCAAATTGGATAAGCTATCGGGATCTGAATATGCTCGAAATCTTACACGTTATAAAAAAGAGTTAACAAAAACTTGGGCTACAATTCCTCCTGTTTTTGGCACTTCCAGTACTTCAGCGCATGGACGAGAAAGTGTTTTGAATTACATCGAAGAGATTTTGAAATCTATATCGCTTTGATATATACATTGGAAAGATCCATTGTTTCAATTGAATTAACAACAAAGTCGCGAATCTTTAGATTTAATACCACAAAAAAATCATCATAATAAACAGGTAGCACAATTGCGTCTTCCATGAGCAAGCGGTTACAAGAATTTAGTAGGGCATTTCTTTTGATGGAATTTTTTTCCAATAATGATTCCTCATACAATTGATTAAAAGAAGGATTTGTACAACTTACATTTCCCCAAAATGGGTTTAATTCGCTGTATTTATTGTAGAAAATACTCACAAAACTTTCAGGATCAGGGTAGTCAGGAATCCAACCAGAGCGCCAGAATAGAGCCTTGCCAGACCGAATAGCATTTTGTCTCTCTTCGAAAGAACAATATTTCAATATGATTTTTATTCCCAATGTCGTTTCTAATTGTTGAGCAACATTTGTGGTCCAGTTACTCATGGAGGTTCCTTCAATCGTATTTACCCAAAGAATAGTTTCTGGAAAATTTTGTCCACCTGGATAACCTGCTTGAGCTAGAAAAGCGCGTGCTTTATCAATATTTTGGGTAATTCTATAATTTGTATCTTGTTGAAAACCAATCATTTCAGGAATGAAGCCATAATCAGCAGCAATTCCTTCTCCCATCAGCACTTCCTCTGTTATTTTATTTTTATCAATGGCATAAAGGAATGCTTTGCGAACCAAAGGATCATTAAATGGTTTTTGAGTATTCGCAAAAGCTAGAAAATTGGTAAGTGAACTTTTTCTTGAGAAAATTTTATGTTTAATGGTTTTACCATTTTGAGCTTCTTTCAATGAACCAAAAAGGTTCGTAACATTTTCTACCGGAACTTCAAGAATAATATCAATTTCATTCTTTTTGAAAGCAATCAATTCACTGTTTTTATCTACACCATATTTCATAACGATTCGATCCAAAAAAGGGAGCTTATTTCCAAATTCATCAGATTTCCAATAGTTCGCATTTCGTTTCAATATAATACCTGAAGTATTCATTTGGTCCAAACAAAACGGTCCTGTTGCTACAGGATGGGTAAGAATTTTATCACCATACTTTTTTATTGCTTCCTCTGGAAATATTCCAAGGCTGGGATGTGAAAGTAATTTTTCAAAACCCGCGAATGGTTGAGTTAATGTTACGGATAAGCGGTGGTTATTAATTATTTTAATCCCACTAATATTAGTAATTGATGCGTTTTTATTCGATGCGTTGAAAAATGTCTCTGAACCTACGATTTTGCCGACTAATAGGTGAGAAATATGATTTATTGAACTTTTCTTACACGCCGATTCTAGTACGAATTGCACATCCTTTGAGTTAAATTCTCTCGTTCCATCCTCAAAACAGGCATCTTCGTGAAAAAAAATTCCTTTCTTTAAATTGAAAGTGTAAGTGAGCGCATCTGCTGAAATAGAGTAGTTTTCAACTAGATGGGGAACCACAATATTTCCTTCTTTTCCCTCCTTAAATAAAGACTCATAAATTTGAGAATTTAACCTTTGTGAATATAAATCCATTGAATGAAGAGGAAATAGCACTTTGATTTTCTCAATAGACATAAAACGAAATTCACCTCCATATAACTTATTCCCTTTTGCCATTTTATTTCTGTTAGCATCGGAAGACCCACATGAACTAAGTACCATGGGGATAATAATTATTAGGATAAAATGAAGCGAATTCATTCTCATGTATTAAGCATTTTCTGCAACAACTTCTTTCACCTCTGGTAGGTGTTGTTTTAATAGATTTTCAATGCCTCCTTTCAAAGTAGCTGTTGATGAAGGACAACCAGAACAAGAACCTTTCAGAACAACGGTAACGGTACCGTTATCGAAACCACGATAATCTATTGCTCCTCCATCTGTTTCAACAGCAGGCCTAACATATTCATCCAATAGATTTCTGATTGCATCATCTATTTCATGCGGCAAATATTCTTTCAGAATTTCATTTTCTGAGGTTTCAATTGGTTTTTCGGGGGGCATTTGAGTTAGGATGTCTTTACCGTCTGCTATCCAGCTCTTTACAAATTCTCTGAGTTCCATTGTAATAAAATCCCAAGGAACATTATCCGTTTTTGTTATGGTTACGAAGTTAGCAGCGATAAAAACGCCATTTACAAAAGGAAATTTAAATAATTCTTCTGCTAAGGGAGAATATCCCTTTGCTTCATTCCCAGTCTTAAATTCAACAGATTCTCCCGAAATCAGTAGGTATTTGTTGGCTACAAATTTCATCGTTGTTGGGTTTGGAGTCATCTCCGTGTAAACGGTAACAGGAACTTGCATAATGTAAATTGTTTCTTACAAAATTAAACTTTTGCTTGGATATATTCAGGAAGTTCTACTTGCTAATTTTTCTTGAAACTTGAAATGAACCAATGTAGACGTAATATTCATCCGTCTCCTCACGTACTTTTTTACCAACACCGAAATTAATATTTAAGTATTTAGATAATAATTTGGAAAATAGAGTAAATCTTCGTGTTTCTATTTCTAATGGTTTTTTGGCTGAGGTATTATTCGTTAATTTCGTTGAGTCTACGATTGATTGATTTTTAGTTAAAGTCAGATTAGAAACATCACTATTTTCTTTTTCAATAATTGAATCCTTTTGATTTAATACTGGGTTCACTTCAGTAATATTAACTGGAATAGCTTGAATTTTCTCTGGTATTGAGTCTTTATTTTTTTTCGAAATAATTGAATTACTATTATTTGAAACAATCGTTTTCTCAATAAGGTTTGTTGTTTTTTTCAAACTCAATGTGTCGGGGGGGTTTATTTTTCTTTCATCGGCTTTGAAAATCTTGTTTTTCGCAGTAGGAGGAATTTGTATTTGATTTTCAACGATTCGATTTCTCCAAATGAGAAAGAGAGCAATGCAAGCAGCAGAGGATAAAATGGAATAAACTAATATGGTTTTACTTTGAAATAATGGCTTTTTTAGACTCGATTTTTTGAGAAACAGTATTTGATTATTTGGCCTTAATTTCGTCAAGTTTAATAATTTCTTTTCATGTTTCCAACGTGGAAATGTTTCTTCAAAAATTCGTAGTTCTTTTTCTTTATTTACGGTCAATAATTGATCTAATCGAGCTAATTGAAAGTTCGTAATATTATTGTGAGTAATGCTTGTTTTGTCCCAATCTAAATTCTTCAATAAAGATTTGTTTTCGAGCGTTAAACTATCTAATTGTGAATAGTTTAGGTAAACATCAAGACCCTCACTTTCTATTTGAATATCAGGATTTTTGGCAAGAAATGAATGCAATTCTGCAATTGATTCCTGATCTAGATTGCTTTCGATAAAATCTAAGTAGTATGCCTCAAAATTTTCACGATTTATTTTCATAATACCAAATCTAGTTTGACAATGTAGGCTTTCATTTGTTGTCTTGCTCTGAAAATGTAAACTTTAACTTGCGTTTCACTTAAGGATGTTATTTCGGCTATTTCAGAGTAGGTGTATCCTTCATAATCCCTGAGCATCAAAACTGTTTTTTGAATATAATTTAATTTGTCTAATGCTTCATCAATAATTTTTTGAATGTCAAAAGGTTTTTGTTCTTTTGTTGAGATACTTTGTAATGTGTTGTTTTCAGAAATTGAAATTGGTTTTTTTGACCAGTCAACAATTAAATGATACATGGTGGTAAATAGATAAGATCTACACTTTGTGAATTCGATTGTTTCATGCTTTTCCCATACTTTCATGAAAGTGTCCTGAACAAAATCTTCTGCAATTTCTTTGGAACGAGTATTTTTTATCGCAAAACGAAATAATCCATCCGCAAAATCATCCACCGCTCTGTTATACTCCAATCGGGTCATTTTGCTTTTTAGGACTAGTTTATCTTGAAAAAGTTACAAGATTTTATTTAAAAAAAGATTTTTCCTTGAATTGCAGAATTTTAACGCGTTTGGTTTTTGGATCGATTACGAGCATGTTTGATAATATGAGTGTTTTATCGTTGTAATACACTTCTTTTTCTTCCTTTAAATCTCCAAATGAATATTGAAATATGTTTTTTACATTACCAAAAGCATCGTATTTGAAAGCTGTTTCTTCCACTGGTGTTTCATCAGAGGGAACATATTTTTTTTTCGATTCCAACCAGCCTCGCTCATTATATGAGTATGTCGTTTTGTAAAAATTCGACGTAGTAATTGATCGTTCTGTTTCTTCAATCAAATAGGAATTCTCGTTGTATTTTTTTACAATTTCAAGATAAGGAAGGTTATAATTGTTATAAACGATTTGTTTTTCTTCTAAAAGGGAAGATTCAAATTTCATTGTTTCTTCGTTAATTAGATAAGATTCTACAACTTCATCCTTGTCATTTAATACATCCCTCATGTAGATTTGTTTAACGATTCGCCCCTCTGCATCATATTCGTTGAGAATTGATGTATATCCTTTGTATTCTTTTTTTCGGTGTTTGGTTAATTGATTTTGATCGTTGTATTCAAAGAAACTTTCCAACGAATCTTTTTTCTCCGTTCCCTGGAAAGTTTCAATGGTATGGATTAATCTTCCTTTTTCGTCAAATTCATAACTACATGAAAGTCCGGTTTGAATTACAGAAGTGGTAGGACTAGTAACTGAGTAAAATCCTTTCATTTTTTTGATTTTGTTCTTAGAAATGAATGCTGGATTAAAAAAAGGAGAATTCGTAAATGCTTGTCCATTTTGATTGTTAATCATTTGAGCATAAATCAAACAAGGCATTGAAACGAAAAAAAACAATACAATTCCAAAAAAATATTTCATGCGAGTTAAAGTTAACATAAATCAAGCTCAAGACGAAAAAACGGAAGTGGTTTTATCTAAAAAAACGAAAAAATACCTAAACTTTCCCTAAAATAAGCTGTTTTGTAGTTTTGTTAAATTTTTAATTGTAAATTTATCTTACAATAATCTACTGTTAATATATTAACCCACCATGATTCAAGATTCTTACTTGACAGACATAAATATCGACTTAAAGCAGTCTCTTAAAAAGTATTTTGGATTTGATCAATTCAAAGGCAAACAAGAACCCGTCATCGAAAATGTTTTAGCTGGGAAAAACACGTTTGTGATTATGCCCACCGGAGGAGGGAAGTCGCTTTGTTATCAGCTACCAGCATTAATTTGTCCCGGGACGGCAATCATAGTATCTCCTTTGATTGCTCTAATGAAAAATCAGGTAGATTCTATTCGTAATGTTAGTGACAATGAGGCGGTTGCGCACTTTCTTAATTCTTCTTTATCTAAGACTGAAATCACTAAGGTTAAAAAGGACATACAATCAGGTGTCACTAAAATGTTGTTTGTAGCCCCAGAATCGCTTACTAAAAAAGAGTATATTGATTTTTTGACTTCCGTTGAGGTTTCCTTTTTTGCAATAGATGAAGCACATTGTATTTCTGAATGGGGTCATGACTTCCGCCCGGAATACAGAAGACTTCGCGAAATTTTTGAACGCATTTCAAATGTTCCTATAATTGCATTAACTGCTACAGCCACCCCTAAAGTTCAATATGATATTCAAAAGAATTTGAATATGTTGGATGCTGTTGTATTTAAATCTTCCTTCAACAGAGACAATTTGTATTATGAAATTAGACCTAAGCGGGATGTCGAAAAACAAATTGTGAAATACATCAAGGGTAAGCAAGGTAAAAGTGGAATTGTTTATTGCTTAAGTCGTAAAAAAGTTGAAGAATTTGCTGAATTGCTTCAAGTCAATGGAATCAATGCTCTTCCTTATCATGCTGGTTTGGATGCTGTTTCTAGAGCAAAACATCAGGATATGTTTTTGATGGAGGAGGTAGAAGTAATTGTAGCAACCATTGCTTTTGGGATGGGGATTGACAAACCTGATGTGCGCTACGTTATTCATCATGACATTCCGAAATCAATTGAAAGTTATTACCAGGAAACTGGAAGAGCTGGACGCGATGGGGGAGAAGGTGAGTGTATTGCTTTTTACAGTTATAAAGACATTGAAAAATTAGAAAAATTTCTTCAGGGAAAACCGGTATCTGAACAAGAAATTGGAAAGCAATTGTTAGGAGAAATGGTTTCCTACGCAGAAACATCCATGTGTAGAAGAAAATTTGTTCTCCATTACTTTGGTGAAGAATTCAATGAAAAAAACTGTAATGAATACTGTGACAACTGTAAAAACCCGAAAGAGAGGAAAGAAGGAAGTGAGTTTGTACAATTACTTCTGAAGTCAATCGAACAGTTGAATGAATCACAAAAAGCAAAACATTATTGCGCATTTTTGTCTGGAAATGTAACATCGGATATCAAGAATTACAGTCATGATAAGCAAAGTCTTTTTGGTAGCGGTAAAGAGAAAGACGAGCATTTTTGGAATGCAGTCATTCGTCAAGCTACGGTTGCCGGGCTGATTTCTAAGGATATCGAAAGTTATGGAATACTGAAGTTAACTGACAATGGAAGAAGTTTTATTGTAAAACCAACACCGTTTATGTTGATTCAGGAAAGAGATTTTTCAAATACAGACGATGATGAAGACACGATTGTTTCGGCAGGAGCCAAAGGAGGAGCCTTTGATGAAACATTGTATGACATGCTACTAGATTTGCGTAAAACTATATCAAAGCAGAGAAATATTCCACCCTTCGTTATTTTTCAGGATCCATCGTTAAAGGATATGTGCTTTCATTATCCTATTTCCCTAGATGAATTAACCAATATTCAAGGAGTAGGATCTGGAAAAGCTACACGCTATGGAGAACCATTTGTTGCATTAATCGCAAAATATGTTGAGGAAAATGATATCGAACGACCACAAGACATGGTCATTAAGTCATTAGTAAACAAGTCAGGACTCAAGGTTCAACTAATTCAGAATATTGATCGAAAACTTCCTTTAGAAGACATTGGTCGCTCACAAGGCAAATCTTTTCAGGAAGTGATTGATGAAATAGAAGGGATTGTTTCTTCCGGAACTCGAGTGAATATTAAATATTACATCGATACAATTTTAGACGCCGAAAATCAAGAAGAAATATACGATTATTTCTCTGAAGCAGATACAGATGATATCGTTACTGCTTACCATGAATTTGATGGATTGTATACGGAGGAGGAGTTGAGATTGATGAGAATTAAATTCATGAGTGAAATGGCAAATTAATGTCAGATTACTACTTTGAAAATTAATTCATTCGAAAACAGGCTATTTTTTCTAATTTTCAATCTGATAGCCTATCTTTGCACTCCTAAATTTTATATATGCGATTAGTTACTGTGGGTAGTGTTGCGTTTGATGCGATTGAAACCCCTTTCGGTAAAACCGATAAAATTGTTGGAGGCGCAGGTACATTTATTACCCTATCCGCTTCTTTTTTCATGAAAAATCAAGGAATTATCTCTGTCGTTGGGGACGATTTTCCAAGTGAAACTTTGGATTTCATGGGCTCGAGAGGAATAGATACAAATGGCATTCAAATAAAACAAGGTGAAAAAACATTCTTCTGGTCAGGGAAATATCATAACGATATGAACTCGCGCGATACACTGATTACCGAGTTGAATGTATTAGAACATTTTGATCCAATAGTTCCTCAAAGTTTCAAAAATGCTGAATACCTTATGCTCGGAAACTTGTCACCTCAAGTTCAACGATTGGTTATCGAACGAATGGAACAACGTCCAAAATTAATAGCGATGGATACCATGAATTTTTGGATGGATATAGCCATGGAAGACTTACTGAAAACCATTGCAATGGTTGATGTATTAATAATTAATGATGAAGAGGCGCGTCAGTTGTCCAAAGAGTATTCATTAATGAAAGCATCCAAAGTGATTCGAGCCATGGGTCCTAAAATATTAATCATTAAAAAAGGAGAACATGGAGCATTATTGTTTCATGAAAATGAAGTGTTTTTTGCACCAGCTTTACCCTTAGAAGAGGTGTTTGATCCAACCGGTGCTGGAGATACATTTGCCGGTGGATTTATGGGATATATCGCTGCCACTGATGACATTTCATTTGAAAACATGAAACGAGCTATCATAGCTGGTTCAGCATTGGCCTCATTTAGTGTAGAAAAATTTGGAACTACACGCTTGACAGAAATTTCGGATCGTGAAATGGAAGAAAGAATGCATAAGTTCGTGGCTCTTACTAATTTCGAAATGATTCAACACGCATAAGTTTTAGATATGGAGATGAATTCTATTATTCAGGAGTTAACAGAATTATTAAATTCAGAGGATTTATTGAGTTTGGAAAAAAAAGCTCAAGAGCTTAAGGTTAAATTCGATGATTTTATTTTAGAAGAAGAAAGGAAAGATCAAGTGAATGCATTGAATGCTGCTGATGCAGGAGAAACATACGAAAATCAAGATTTTTCTCCTTTAAAGGAAGCTTTTTATGCGGTTTTTAATAACTTTCAAACAAAAAGAAATCAGCAGAAAGTTCTTCGTGATGCTCTTGAAAAGGAGAATTTACGACTTAAACGTTCTCTAATTGATAAACTTCAAGAAGTAATTGAAAACGAGGAAAATATTGGAGTTGCTTATAACGCGCAGAAGGAAATTCACGAAACCTGGAAAAAAGTAGGAGATATTCCAAGGGAAAAACGAGACGAAATTCAACGTGATTATTCGCGTATGTTGGAGATTTTCTTCCACAATATGAAGATATACCGTGAATTGAAAGATCACGATTATCACCGTAACACCCAATTAAAATTAGCTTTGATAAATCAGCTCGAGAACTTGAAAAATTCTTCTGTTATAAAGGACATGGAATCAACTCTAAAAACATTACAAAACGAATGGGAAGAGATTGGTCCGGTTCTAAATGATGAATGGGAAAAGTTGAAGACTCAGTATTGGGATGCCGTTCGTGCAGTTTATGAAAAAATCAATCAGTTTTACAATGAAAGACGTACGTCTCAATTGGAGAATCTAGATCAGAAAAAACTAATCTTAACAGAAATTATTTCGTTAAACAATACGCTTTCTACTTTTGACAACACAAAAGCTTGGGAAAAGTCTTCTGAGAAGATCTTGAAATTTCAAGAAAATTGGAAAGCAATAGGCCCTGCTCCTAAGAAAGAAAATGAGGAGGTTTGGAAAGAATTTAGAGCCTCATGTGATTTGTTTTTTGCTGCAAAAAAGAATTTTTACAAAGGAATAGAAGAGCAGCAGAAACTAGTTGCAGATAAAAAACGTCAATTAATTCTTCAAGCGAAAGAGATTCAAAATTCAACGGATTGGAAACTTGGATCGGAGAAGTTAATTCGCCTTCAAAAAGAATGGAAAACATGTGGAAATGCCGGACATCGTTATGAAAATAAACTTTGGGCAGAATTTCGTGGAGCTTGTGACGTGTTTTTTAATGCCAGAGAAAATAATTTAAAGGAACAACAAGAATCATTTCTTTCTAATTATGATGAAAAGATGAAGTTGGTTCAATCTCTTCAGAATTTGACACATAGTGGAGACAAGAAGACGGATCTCACGGTACTAAAAGAGATAGCCGATTCTTTTAAAGCGATTGGCCATGTTCCAAATGAGAAAAAGGACGAAGTAAATACGGCATTTCGAAAGTCTTTGGATGAGCAGTACGGTAAATTAAATATTGATGCGGGAGAAAAAGAGCTCATATTATTTAAAGCGCGCTTTGAGTCAATACCATCTGGCACAGAAAGAATGCAAATTTTGCAAAAAGAAAGATCTAATTTAAGAAAACAGATCGATACAATGAACGCAGAAATCATTCAAATGGAGACGAATTTAAGCTTCTTTGCACGATCCAAAGGGGCAGATTCATTAAGAAAAGAGGTGGATCAAAAAATAGTAGGCATTCAGCAAAAAATTGATGGATTGAAAAGAAAACTAAAAGCCATACCAAGTGAATAGTTTTATCAATATTCTAACATTCATTTTGACCATTCCTTTATTGGCGTTGACAATTTTTACAGGCTTTGATATTCCAATTGATTCTTTCGGAATTACCGGTTCAGAACTTCGTTACAGGAATGAAGTCTTTATTGCATTAGGGGCATTGCTCTTTTTCGTACAATTACGACGAACGACAAGACGTTGGCTGGCACTCGCAATGGTAAATAAAACTGATCGCTTCAAGTGGAATGAATTGGTAAGTTCGTCAAGAAAGTCTCGGGTAATTACGTACAACCTATTGGAGGCTCTTGTGATGAGTTCCTTAGCAATCGGATTGTATGTAATAAATTCGGAAACCATTATTCCGGCTGCCGTATTTTCTATTTTTTCACTGGATTCGATTGTATTTATCCTTCTAGGAAAAAATAAATTTCGAGTAGGACTTTCCTCTAAGGCTATTTTTGTGGCTGACCGGGAAATCATTTTGATTTATTTCACTGGTTTACGCAAGGTAACAATACATCAGCAAACCATATTTTTTGACTACATCAACAATTTACAATTGACATTTCCATTAAACTGTATTCGAGAAGAAAATAGGCCTTCATTTTTTGAGGCATTAGACCAAAACATCGATAAAGACAGAGTTTTTATGGACAATATTCAAAAAAAATTATAATTATAGAATATGGATAGCACTCAAATTCTTGTTGTTGAAGATGACAGTACTTTTGCTGATATTGTCCAATTTCAGCTCTCCACCGTAGGTTTTTTATCACACAATATCTTGTCTGTTCAGTCACTATCTGAAGCACGAGAAGCGGAGATTGAATTTATTCCAGATGTCATTTTGTTGGATTTGAATATATTAGATTCGAATGGAATAACTACGTATGACTCAATTGTTTCTATTTTTCCGAAAGCATCTGTAATTGTACTTTCTGGTATGGATGATCGATCTTTAGCGTTGCAAATTGTTGCTAAAGGAGCGCAGGATTATATTCTCAAAAGCGATATTAAACCGGATTTACTCGAAAAAACGATTAAATATGGTGTACTACGCAGAAAATTAAAAGAGGAACTCGAATTTTCAGAAAAAAAATACAAGGATGTATTTTATAAGTCACCCATGCCCATGTTTAAGCTTCGTGGAACTTCTTTGGAGATTTCAATGGCAAATAAAGCTTCAGAAGAATTATACGATGTAGCTAACGGAGAATTGATTGGTTTGTCCTTTTATGAGTTCAACTCTATCGGAAATACCCCTTTTGTTGGACTGGAAGCAAACGCGTCTTTTAAAAAAGAATTCATCCAAGAGACTTTTCAAGGCAAAGAATTAATTGTTGAGGTAATTCTTAACAAGCTTGAATCCTCGGACGATTTGGAATTTATTGCTCAGGTTATTGATCGAACAGATGAAGTTTTTTTTGAAAAACGAAAAAATGAAGTCATTTCACAAGCCGAGGAAAGTGAAAAAAAGAAAATTGCTCGTGAATTACACGATGGATTAGGACAAAATATGGTGCTACTGAATTTACTTTTTCAAAGTTTAAAACCTAGTGATGAGCAAGAAGGACAATATCAAGAGATTTCTAGTCTTTTGCAAAGTTGTATTCGCGAATTGAAGGAGATTGCCTACAGTTTGTTGCCTCCTGAATTGGAAAATGGATTTTTAAATGCACTGAATCGTTTTGCGAATCGAATAAATACCTTAGGAAAAGTAAACTTTGTTATTACAATTGAAGATGGATTTAAAGAAGCTGATTTTGGTAATATTGATAAGTTTAATTTATACCGTATTGTTCAGGAGTTTGTCAACAATTCAATGAAGCATGCACACGCCAATAATCTGACAGTTGAAATCAAAAGAACAGAACATGAGGTACTCATTGTAGTTTCTGATGATGGAGTTGGCTTTGACAATGAAAAAGTCATCAAAGGTTTAGGTATTCAAAATATTCAACACCGCATCAAAATGGCAAACATCAGAGGTGAAATACAAAGTTCACTCGGAAATGGAGCAATATTGAAGATGGCGATAAATAAATTTAATTAACATTAATATCATATATTTGCACCGATAATTTATAAAAATGAAAATTATATACTCTCTCAAAAACATTATTTTTCTATGTTTTGTTGTACTGTCAAGTTGTTTTGATATACTTGCTCAAAACCCAACTGCTTCATTTACAACATTACCTGTAGCATCGGGCGGAACGTTAACAATTTGTCAAGGGCAACAGGTTACGTTTATTAATACATCAACGAACACGGCACCTGGAGCTACCTACACTTGGACGTTCAGCTCTGGAACCCCTTCTTCAGCAACGGGTGTTGGCCCACATAATATCGTTTATAATACGGTTACCTCTCCTTCTACAACTGCAACACTTTTTGTCCAAAACCCCAATGGAACGTCAAGTTCTACATCGTTAACGATTGTTGTGAATGTTACTCCAACCTCAAATATTACACTGTTAAATTCAGGAGCCGGATTTGCTACTACTACATCTTCCGGTACGACACTTTTCAGAAATTGTAGCACAAGTTCAGGTACTACCACTTTTAATTTTAGTGTGGGATCTTATGCCATTGGAACCACTCAGACATTTAGTTGGGGAGATGGTTCACCAAACAATACAGATTTAGATCTGGTTTCGAATCAGATTTCACATCAATATGCTCTTGGTTTATTTACGTTAACACATACAGTTGTTTTACCAAATGGCTGCCAAATTATTAAGCAATACCTTGTGTTTAATGGTACAGCACCCGAAATTACGGTTTCAGGTTCTGGTCAAACGACGTGTTTACCTTTCCCGTATTCAATTGATATTTTATCAAATGGTATTCCTGGAACCTTGTACAACGTTTCTTTTTCTGATGGAAGTGCGGCTTCAGTATTTAGTACAGTGAACGATACTACGGTGTCGCATGTATTTAATTCTTCATCCTGTGGTCAAACATATCCGGTTGGACCTGTAACCATCGACAATGCGTTTCAAGCAACAATTGTAGCACAAAACACATGCGGAACTACATTCGCAACAGTCGGTCCTATAACGATTTCTACTGGTACAGATGCTTTGTTTTCTTATTCGCCTCCATCACCCATTTGTGAAGGAGAGCCAGTAACATTCAATAATCTTTCTTCTGGTGGCGAAAACGTAGATCAAGACGGATGTTCTAATGACTATTCATATTATTGGTCGCTAGAAGAAGCAACAGGTTGGTCAGTTACGAATGGAACGATGGGTTCAAATAATGGATTTGTCGGAGCAACATACGACTATACGCAATGGACAAATCCTTCAGTAGATAGCGTTGAAATCACTTTCGATACTCCAGGTTCTTATCACATGTGGATTTACACAGCAAATGCATGTGGAATTGACTCGATGATGCAGCAAGTTGATATCAACCCTACAGCAGAAGTTATTTTTGATCCAGCTGTTCAAACAATTTGTTCAGGTGATTTTTCAGATTCAATCTTCATGGAGTCAACTATTCCAGGTTATTTGGTTACCTGGCAGTTTGAAGATACGTCGAATGTTACTGGAGTAACCTTTAGTTCTGGGTCTGGAGTTAATGCAGATACAATTTTACCATTTGTGATTACAAATCCGACTACGGAACTAGGTTATGTTGTTATTAGTGCAACTGTTGGATGTACAAATGTTCCTCCAGCTCTTGATACTATTTATGTTCATCCGTTTGGAGACCTTCAAGTAACTCCGTTACAAGAATATATTTGTAGCAACGAAGAAACAAACATCACGATTTCCAGTAATTTAGATGAAGCTACTTTTTCTTGGACAGCATCCTTTCCCTCAACAATAACTGGCGCAGCTGATGGTACTGGTGATCTTATTACCCAAACATTATTTAATGCAGGGACCACAATAGACACGGTTACCTACATCGTGTATATTGGGAATGTGCTTTGTCCGGATGACTCAGTGGTTGTGAATGTCGCTGTTCAGCCTGGAATAACACTAAATCAAAACAATGATACCATTGTATGTTCAGGAGCAGTTATCAATCCAATCGATTATATTTCTACTCCACCAAATGCTTCTTACACTTGGGAAAATTCTAATACCTCAATAGGTCTTGCAGCTTCAGGTACTGGTCAAGTACCAACATGGACAGTGCCTAGCAATACTACTGGCTCGTCAATTTCAGGTACAATTACCGTTACCGCGATACTTGATCCAAGTTGTCCTGGAACTGAAACCGATTTTATTGTTACTGTTGAGCCTACAGGAAATATTGATGTTTCGACATTGGACACCTTACTTTGTAGTGGTGAACCCGCTGATATTACAGTAGAAAGTAGTGTTTCTTCTGCTACTATTACGTGGACACAAACCTCGCCTTCAAGTATTTCTGGTGCTACAAATGGTAGTGGAAATCAAGGAACAATTTCTGATGTTCTAACGAACAATGGTTCTACGTCAAGCATTGATACAGTATTCTACACGTTTTCAATTTCCAATGTTCAATGTCCAGATCCAAATGTGACAATCTCTGTTGCTGTTCAGCCTCAAATAACAATGAATGATGTACCTAATATTTTGGTGTGTCCTGGTCAATCAATCAATCCGGATGATTTTGTAACAACCCCTGCAGGAGGAACATTCACATGGACCAATAATAATACATCTATAGGAATTGCAGCAAATGGTTCAGGTCAAATTGCAACTTGGAATGCTCCAGCAAACAATACTTCTAATACAATTACCGGAACGGTAACAGTTTCAGCCGAATTGAATGGCTGTCCGGGTGTACAGGATCAATTTACGGTATCCATTAATCCAACTCCAGATTATACGTATTCACTCAATCCTTCCACGGGACTTTCATGTGCTGTGGGTTCAACAGCTCAAATTAATGGCTCAGTAGTTCCGGTTGGTTCAACAATTGTTTGGACTGGACCGGGAATTGTTTCGGGACAAAACACAGAAAACATTGTGGTAAACACTCCTGGATCTTACAGTATTCAAATGACAGATCTTGGAACTGGATGTACGGCAACAGAAGTTGTGCCAATGGATCCGCCAACTCCAATTAACATTACTTCAGCTACTGCTCAAAACATTACTTGTGGTGGAGCAAATGATGGTACTATTTCAATTACTACCGACAATGCTTCAAATGTATCTTATTCATGGACGCCTAATGTTGGTTCGACAGCTTCTGTAAATAATTTATCGCCAGGTGCTTATGCAGTAACTGTAACAAATGAGGATTTATGTTCAGCTGATACTAGTTTTGTATTAACTGAACCCGACCCAATTCTTGTATCAATGGTTGATAGCGTAGGTTCTGAGTGTGGTGAGGCCAATGGCTCATTGACAGTCAATGCTACAGGTGGTCAGGGAGGATTTACTTATGAGTGGAACAATGGAAATACAGGTGCAACCAACTCGGGGATAGACGCAGGAAATCATACAGTAACCGTTACTGATGCAGCAGGATGTTCCGTGGATCAAGTATTCGATTTAGGATGTACGGAACTAATTCCAATTGTTGTTCCTCAGTTAATAACTCCAAACGGTGATGGTAAAAATGATACGTGGATTATTCAAAATATTCAACAATACCCTGAAATTAAAGTGTGGGTTTACAATCGCTGGGGAAATCTTGTGTATGAATCGCAGCCATATCAAAATGATTGGAATGGATATTACACAGAAGGAGCAAATGTGGATGGACCGCTTCCCGCTTCAACTTATTTTTATTTGATTGATACATTCAAGAAATCACAGGACCCCATAAAAGGTTATTTAGAAATTCAACCATAAGATATATTAAAGATGAAAAAGTTATTACTTATCCTTATTGGTATTGTTTCGCTACAAGCGAATGCACAACAAGATGCTCAATCTTCGTTCTATTTTTTCAATCCACTGAATTATAATCCTGCCTATGCAGGAAGTCGTGGTTCATTGAACATCACTGGTGTTCATCGCTCGCAATGGGTAGGTTGGGAGGGAGCTCCTCGCACCCAATTTTTGTCTGTTCATGCACCAATTGCACGCAAACATGTCGGAGTGGGCGGAAATATTAGCTATGATCGAATTGGGTCAAGAACAAATTTTACCGCAATGGCGAATTTTGCCTACCACATGCAGTTGAATGCGAAAAATTTACGTTTGTCTCTTGGAGCTTCAGCCGGTCTAAATTCAAATCAATACAATTTTCAAAGTTTAATTGTAACTGATCAAACAGATCCTACTTTCTTAACAGCAAATTCATCTTTGAAGCCTAATTTCGGATTGGGAGCTTATTTATATAGTAAGCGTGCTTATTTAGGCTTGTCAGTACCGAAGTTATTGAAATCTAGTATCGATGATAATACAAGTAACTCTTTCTTACAACGTCACTTTTTTGCAGCAGCGGGATATGCCATTCCGATTAGTACTGTTTTTGACTTAAAACCATCCGTGCTTTTCAAATACACGAAAAATGCTCCTATGACTTTAGACCTTAATTTATCGGCTTATTTCTACAATCGTTTTTGGATTGGTGCTTTGTATCGTGTTAGCGAAGGTATGGGCTTCAATGCTTCTTATCAAATTAATGATAAATTAATGGTAGGTTATGCCTATGATATTCCTTTGAACAAAATCAGTTACAAAAATTGGGGTAGTCATGAAGTAGTTATTTCAATTGATCTTCGCTCCAAAAATAATGCATTCATTAGCCCTCGTTATTTCTAATTTAAGTTAAGTATTTGTTTATGAAACAATTGTTATCAATTATAGCTGTTTTATGCTTCGTTTCTCATTCTTTTTCTCAAACAATGAAAGAGGATTATGCTAATAAATTGTCGAAAAGTTTAAAATTTTCAGAGGCATATCCTGTTTGGGCAGAAATGGCAAAAAAATCGTTAAAGAAAAATCAAAATAATTGGACCTACATGAAAAAAGCTGTCGAAGCAGCTTACAATGCAGAGAAATATGATAAAGCATTGTACTGGTCTGAAATGTTGACTGCAAATCCGGATTTGGATGTGTCAGATTGGGAAAAATACTTTCAATTGTTAATGATTAATTCAAAACATGATCGTTTGATTGGAGCCATTGATTCAGCTTTGATGAGAAAACCCAATGATGAAATGATCTTAAATTGGAAAAAACAAGCCCCAATTATTCTACGTCAGCTAAACGAAATATCTGAATATTCCATTTCCAATTACCGTGAAATGAAAAAAGGAGAAGAATTTTGTGCTGTTCCCTATAAAGAGCAAATGATTATTGTATCAAATAGAAGGAATACAGGTTTTGTGAACAGAAATTATTCGTGGACGGGACAACATTTTCTTGATCTAGTTACGATTACAGACAGCACAAAATTGAACAAGGATAAAATTTGGAAAGAAATTAAAAGAACAAATCCACACGATGGTCCGATTGCCTTTTCTGCTGACTATAAAACGGCATTGTTAACCGTAAATCATGTTGAATTGGATCCTAGTGATGGGATAAGAAAGTCTAAACTACAACTTAAGATTTATAGAAACAAAGATGGTAAATGGGTTGAAGGGGAGGCTTTTCCATACAACGACAAGGTCTATTCTGTGGGACATGGAGTATTTGATTTACAAGGGAATATAATTTTTGCATCTGACAAGCCCGGAGGTATGGGTGGTTCAGACCTTTACAAAAGTTCTTGGAAAGATGGAGCATGGTCCGAGCCAGTTAATTTGGGTAAATCTGTTAATTCACGAGGAAATGAGCTTTTTCCATTTGTATCAAATAATGGGACTCTTTATTTTTCCTCAAATGGTTGGCCGGGTAATGGTGGATTAGATGTATTCTATCAAGAGAAAGCCGATGCAAATCCTAAACACATTGGAAATCCAATAAATACGAATGCGGATGATTTTGGTATTTATGTTGACGAAAATACAGGTCGTGGATTATTGTCATCGAATAGAAACAATTTTAGAGATCAAATTTACAGAATTTCGAAACCAGTTTACAAAATTGAAGCAGAAATTACACTTGTTTCTTGTGACAACAAACCTCTTGATAAAAGACAAATTGTTGTAAAAAATACAAAAACCCTAACAGAGGAAATTGTTACTACTGATGCCAAAGGTAAGATTTCTATGAAGCCTTCAATGAATTCAAATTACACGTTTTCCTTCGTGGGAGATACTCAATTGGATGCGGTAATGGCTGAAAAAACGTTCGACAAAGAGGGTAAAATTCAAGTTGCTCTTTCAGCAAAATATAAAAAGAAGAGCCTGAAATTGAAAATTGTGGATGAAAACGGTAAGAATTTAGTTGGTGCACAACTTACTTATTATACGAAAGGAACAAGCGGAAAGAAATTCTTGACGACTGATCAGCCGATTGAAGTTTCTGTAGAAGAAATGGCAACTGTTGATTCAATTGTAGGCGTGATGATTAACTACAAAGATTGCAAAATCGTTATGAAAGATATCAACCAATGTTCTCCTGATCTTACGGCCAATATGAATTTCATTAAAGTAGATCTTTCAAACGTCATTGATCTTAAAAACATATATTACGATTTCGATTTGTGGAACATTCGTCCGGAAGGTAAAATTGAATTAGACAAGTTGGTAAAATACATGAAGGAACATCCGTCATTGCCTGTTGAGCTTGGTTCTCATACAGATTGCAGAGGAACAGATGCTTACAACGTATGGTTGGCGGAAAAAAGATCGCAAAGTTGTGTTAATTACATCAAGAGTAAGGGAATTCCAGCTGATAAAATCATAGCGAAAGGTTATGGTGAAAAACAGTTGGTGAACGAGTGCGCAGATGGCGTAAAATGTTCTGAGGAGAAGCACCAATTGAATCGAAGAACGACTTTGAAAATAGATTTGAACAAATAAATCTTTTACTTTCAAGTGCTTCCAAAAATTACTGTTTTTTTCCGACTTTTTAGGAAAAAATTAATACGGAATTATCTGGTTTGATGAGAATATTCTCATACTTTCTGATTATTGAGCGCTCAATTGTAAAATAACCTTTGCTTCTAGGTTTTTTATTATAAACTTATTTGGCAAATAACTACCATTTTCGTAAATTAGCTCCTTCAAACTGAACTGCATTGCTAAATTTTACGTATAAGTTTCGAACTTTTAAACTCTTTTTTGCGGCTATCTTATTGATAGTTAGCTCTTTTTCGTTGAAAGGGCAATCGTGTCAAGCTTACAGTGTGTCAGTTGGAAATGCTGCGTGTAATTCCGCTTACAATTCTCCCTTTTTTACTTACACCGGATCTGCAACGGTAACGGTGAACACTAACTGTTCGTTGGCTTGTTCAGGACAATGGCGGTATCAGCTAATAAATTCGTCCAATCAGTCTGTATTTTATCCATCTTCAACTGGTACCACTCCAAATTCTTCATGGACTTTCAATAATTTAGCTCCTGGTTCTTATCAAATTAAAATATTTAATTCTTCTTCTTCAGTAACAGCATGTACTACTTTGGGTGTGATAATTAATCAACCAGACCAATTATCTGGATCTGTAACTTCCTCACCGACTTCTTGTTCCTATTCAACTGATGGATCAATAACTGTCAATAACATTCAAGGTGGAACAGCTCCATTTAATATAAGCTGGACTGGTCCTGTCAATGGTGATCCATTAGGAGATGAGGTAATTTCAAACACGGGTTCTTACACTATAAATAATTTACCTCCTGGTAATTATACAGTGAATATTACTGATTTCAATGGTTGTCCTACAATTAGTTATAACACTACTGTTGCTGCACCTAATCCTATTAGTGCTTCGTTGTCTTCAACGAATGCCAATTGTGACAACACTACCGGTTCAATTGAGGTAACGGTTGATCCAACTTCGGGTACAAATGGTGGAGCTGGCTACAATATTTCTTGGCAACCTTCGGCGGGTTCATTAACTGATAATCAGTTAGTGACAGAGATACCATCGCCATTTTATAGTCCATATAACATAACAGGTGTTGTACCCAATACAAATTATACAATTTACGTAACAGATGATAATAACTGTTTAGCCTCATTAAATACATCCATTGGCAGTAACAACCCCGTTCCGGTTATCAATGGTAATAATTTGTTGTGTGTAGGTGATATTGAGACCTTAACGGTTGGCCCATCGTTTACAGGTGCAAATCCTTGGTTATCTTCCAATGTTTTTGTTGCCGATATTAATCCGATTACAGGTAATGTAACAGGGCTTTCACAAGGAAGTACAACAATATCCTACACCGCAAGCACAGGTTGTATCGGAACATTTCCTTTGAGTGTTAATTCAAATCCAAGCTTTACACTAACTTCTACCTCCACAGAGGTTTGTGATGGTACGCAAGTATCTTTAACAGCAACTTCAAACCCGACATCTACCTACGATTTTGACTGGTACGTGAGTGGAAATGCAACACCTTTTGAAAGTGATGACGTGGTCCAGTCTTCGTCTATCAATGTATCTCCAACCACAACAACGACTTACATTGCAACCGCAACTAACCCTGTTTTGGGATGTGAAAGCTCACAATCTGTTACAGTTACGGTAAATCCCACTCCGGTAATCACAGGAGATTTTATCTTGTGTACGAATTCAACAACCCAGCTTTATGGTTCTGGAACAGCAGCTACAACCAATCCATGGACAAGTTCAAATGTCAGCGTTGCCACAATAAATAGTTTGGGAGAAGTCAATACGTTTGCCGCTGGAAACACTACAATTACTTACACGGATAATGAAGGATGTCAAGATTTTGTCATTCTTACCGTTTCGGCTCCACCTACAGCCAATTTGGGATATAACGCTTCATATTGTAATGATTTATTTACTGAACAACCTGTAGCAATAACAGGTACTGGAAGTTATTTAGGAGGTTCATTTTCTTCGTCTCCATCTGGGCTTTCATTGAATGCGTCAACGGGTGCAATTATTCCGGGAAGCAGTACACCAGGTGCCTACACGATAACTTATACTATCCCGGCCTCCAATGGTTGTATTATTAGAACTGTTTCAGCGAATGTAACGATTACGGAACTTCCAACTGCATCCATTAGTTATGCTGGTCCATATTGTACCAGTTTGAGTAGTCCACAAGGAGTGGTTTTGACAGGAACGGGTTCATATACTTCAGGAACATATAGTTCTTCTGCTGGATTAAGCATTAATTCTGTCACTGGAGCGATTACACCAAGCACAAGCACACCAGGAACATATACGGTTAACTATACAATTCCTTCTGCTTTTGGATGCCCTACTGTAGTAGCTTCAACAAGTGTAACCATCACGTTAGATCCAACCGCAACAATATCATACTCTTCATTGAACTTTTGTACATCTTTGACGAGCTCTCAAGCAGTTATTTTCGGTGGAACGGGAGCCAATACAGGAGGAGTTTACAGTTCTTCACCTGGTGGATTAAGCATAGATGCTGTGACAGGATCATTTGTGCCAAATACAAGTACACCAGGAAGTTATTTGGTTACGTATGATTTAGCCGCCTCAGGTGGATGTTCAGCCATATCAACCACAGCCAATGTAACGATTACAGAACTTCCAACTGCATCCATTAGTTATTCTGGTCCATATTGTACCAGTTTGAGTAGTCCACAAGGCGTGGTTTTGACAGGAACGGGTTCATATACTTCGGCAGCATACAGTTCCTCTGCTGGATTAAGCATTAATTCTGTCACTGGAGCGATTTCACCAAGCACAAGCACACCAGGAACATATACTGTTAACTATACAATTCCTTCTGCTTTTGGATGTCCTACTGTAGTAGCTTCAACAAGTGTAACCATCACGTTAGATCCAACCGCAACAATATCATACTCCTCATTGAACTTTTGCACATCTTTGACGGGCTCTCAAGCAGTTATTTTCGGTGGAACGGGTACCAATACGGGAGGAGTTTACAGTTCCTCACCTGGAGGATTAAGCATAGATGCTGTGACAGGATCATTTGTACCAAATACAAGTACCCCGGGAAGTTATTTGGTTACGTATGATTTAGCCGCCTCAGGTGGATGTTCAGCCATATCAACCACAGCCAATGTAACGATTACAGAACTTCCAACTGCATCCATTAGTTATTCTGGTCCATATTG
>Ga0315902_10002092_pt1 | contig 31640 bp, 59 predicted proteins | sample LakEriMetagenome_9_FD_203523 | JGI IMG/M metagenome (GOLD analysis project Ga0315902, IMG submission 203523) | Freshwater fungal communities from buoy surface, Lake Erie, Ohio, United States - Buoy 12 MA117 | ecosystem: Environmental > Aquatic > Freshwater > Lake > Lake biofilm | place: USA... | reverse complement strand
TGTTTCTCAGTTAAGAACTAATATCACACCACCAGAGGCTCTTCAAGAATCTATTGTCGCTAAAACAAAAGCTATTCAACAAGCTGAAGCTTCTCGCCAACAAGCAATCGCAGCTAAAGCAGATGGTGAAAGAAAAGTAGCAGTAGCTCGAGCAGATAGTGCAGAAACTATTATCAACGCACAAGCAGCAGCAAAAGCCATTAGAATTAAACAAACTGAGTTGTCTCCACTATACATCGAATACTTGAAAGCAAATGCGTGGGATGGAAAACTTCCAACTACAATTGCTGGCTCAAGTGGAACATTCCTAAACATTAAGTAATAAAAATAGATTTAGCAAAAAACCTCATTGAAATTATCAGTGAGGGTTTTTTATTTTGAATATAATTGTTATATTTGTCGTTATGAATGTAGAGGAATTAAAAACAGCAATAGGTCACCTACAATTAGACTTAAGAGGTAACTGGGGTTGGGATTATGAACCTCGTTTAGAAGAGTTGATTGACCTACTTAATCAACTGAGAAGTTACGCAGTAAAGAATCCAAAAGACTATGACTTAGAAGTAAATAACTTCGAGATTGATAACTTAGTTGAAACAGCTCAGGGTGAAATTGATGAACCATCTGATGGTAGAATATTTCGTGGAGGTTATCTTTACGGATACGAGTCTGAAGAAGGTAGAACACAGGAAGTTTATGACTACTTAAATAGTATTCTTACTTACCCAGAAGATAATAATATTGAAGTTTCACTTCTTTATAAGAGAGACCAAAAGTTAAATGATTTAGGACTATGAGTGATTTTGAAAACGTGGTATTTCCACACATAAGATATATAAGCGGATCAATAAACAAAGAGGTAAAAACTGGTTATTATTTAGGTGGCGAGCCAGACGAAAACTCTGTTCTTATTATTGGTAAGAAATATGATATATCTTATTTATGGTTCTCACCAGATAGAGAAACCAAGCGAAAGTATGTCTGGTCTGTAAAACAAGACAATAAATACTACAATGTGAATCCGAAGAACTTCGGAACGATTGTTGATTTAAGAGACAATAAATTAAATAGTTTAGGTATATGAAAAAAGAAACACCTGAGGAATTTGCATTACGAGTTATGAGAGAATCTAAATTTGATGTTGATATAGAAAACCATTCTAAACAATTAGAAAGAGATATTAAATTAGATATTATATCAGGTAAATATAAGTGTATATCTGCTTATGAAATTCCTAAAGATGTCGATAAATGGCTAAATTGCCCCAATTGCCATCTTAAACCACTTGTAATACAACAACGGTCGTTCTACTGGATGTGGTTGTGGTAAAAATGAATACGACCACTTTTCAATATGGGTAGAATCTATTATGTCTCATGTCAGGAGACACGGAGGATCTGCTTTAGAATATGATTCACATGAATTAAGAAAGAATTGGAATCACTGGGTAGAAACCGGTGAAGAATTAGTTACAAGAAAAAAACTCCTTGAAGAAGGTAAGTGGTAAAAAATAATTTCATAAATTTGTAATATGATAAGAAAAATATATTTAATAATCTCTACCTTAATTTTAGTAGGTTCATTTGCTATTCCGATTTACTTTACAGGAGGAGTAGGATTTCCATTTGGAATAATCCTTTATTGTCTTTATGCCTTAATGACTTTAGTTGTAACATTTATATCTTTACATAGAGGAACAACAGAGGGAAATGTTGGTGATGTTATCATTCCACCTTTTGGATTTTTAACTTTTGGATTTAAAAGAGTGTATTATTCAGATTTAGGCCACTTTTGGATTAGAAAGAATGATAGACTGGTCCACTTATATGGTCAAAAATTATTTGCTATGTACAAGATTGGTGAAGTCTATTGGGATGGAAATATAGAACATTTAAAATTAGAGATTAAAAAAGAATTAGAAGAAATTTATAAAGTTCAACTTTCGATTAAACGAAAAAGAGATTTAGATAAAAAACTCTGGAGCGAGTGGGATGGGTCAGTTGATAAAAAGTCCGAAAGAGATAATAAATTAAATGAATTAGGAGTATGACAATATTAGACCTAAAAGAATGTTTTCATTCAGAAACAAAATCATTTCCTAAGCTCACACCTCAAGGAGCTTTCTTAAAGTTTTTAGCAGAATCTAATCATCCTGAGATAGTAAAGGCTAAAGAACAAAAAAAAATAAATTCAGAGACATCTGTCTTAGGTAAGTGTAGAGAGATACAAGAAAGTGTATTAAATCAAATATTAGAAGTACTTTTAATAGAACCAGAAGCTGATTACTTTTGGTATGGATACCCAGATTACGGAAGTAAATTTAGTTATTCACTTCCGCATCACGATGTGGTTCCATCGGAATCACTTAGAGTTGATAAAAAAAAGATTAAGTCATTTTTAAGAAATTGGAAATTAGAAAAATTAGGAATATGAAAATACACAAATTAGAAGATGGTGATATCATTAAGATATTACCAATGATTGATAAGAATAATAAGATCTCTTGGATAAAACAGTATGATTGTGTTGGTCTTAATACTAAGACATTCATCAGTGACACTAAAGGATATTTGAGAAGAATATCACTTATGCAATCCAACTCAAGTATTAAATTACCAATCACAACAAGATATGCTATGAATATTTATATTGATGGTGAGATTCGTATTTTAAATGTTGGTAGAAAGTTATTTCAAATGATTACGAATAATCAAAAGTTATGGGATATAAAAGGTAATTACCATATTTTTGTAGTTAAAAATGATATTAGTGCAGGTAATGGTCACGTTTTTCCATCTTATGATAAGTCTTATGTCTTAGAGAAAGACTGGACACCACCAGTTAGTGATATTAATTCCGAAGAAGAATGGTTATCTTATATTAAATCAAATCAACCAGACTTTGATACTCATATTGAAAAGAATAACATATTCAATCATAAACAATTACTTATTAAGCATTTAGGTAAGGATTTGTTGGGAGAATTGATATCAGAAGACCGACAGAAAAAATTAGAAGGATTAGGAGTATGAAAGTAAATTGGATGGAAGAACTCGCGGATGAAGTTTTTAAAGACGCAATGAAGAATACAATTAAATCAATGAGACATGTCATTAGAAGAGATAAAATAATGAGAATATATGATTTACATTTATAAACCCCGTAGTGATTGGCATAGGAGATTCGACCTAACTCCAGGAGAACACTACCATTGTGAGTGGAATGGAGAAATGGTTTATTCATCTGATGGAACTTATTATAAGTTATTAAATGATTTAGGGAAAGAGATTGAAGTGCATGAAACACATTTCATTCCATTAGATAAGTGGAGAGAAAAGAAACTAAAAGAAATTGGAATATGAAAGATTTATTATTAGACGATACTGATATCTTTATAAAAGATAACTTAGATGGAATTTTAGCAGGTGATATGGATGATAAGTTCAATAAAGAACAATTAGATAAGATGCTTGAAATCTCTTTTCTTTACAATCATTTAACATTTGAAATGGATTCACTTACTTTTGAACATGGTGGTACTAAATTAAAGGTTAATAACTTATACGAACAGTATAGTGATTTAGTGTATCAAATAGGAAAAGAAGGAGTTAAAAATATGGTAATGACTACAATCACTTCACAAGATCAATTTAAGTCAGCTTTTAAATCCTTTTTAAGAGATAATAAAATAAACAAAATACTATGAAAGAAAAAGCACTTATAATAGAAACCGGTCAGATTTTAGATATAAAACAAAACTGGATGAAATCACAGGTTACTTCCAGTTTTAGCTTCAATGATTTAGAAACAAAAGAATTTAAGAGTAAATCTTTAGGTAGGTTTTATGTTCTTTCTGATGGTGTTGAATACCCAGAAGATAAACTAATAATAGGAACTGATAATATAAGAGAATTTAAATTAAAAGGTATTGTATGAGATTTAAAGTAGTTAAAAAAACATTTATCTTTAATGACAAAGTATCAGAATACTACTATGTCCAATATGAGAAAAGAGTTTGGTGGAAAAAAGAACCAGTTTGGAGATGGTGTAGAGAAAGGACTTATTCTTCTTATGATAGTTGGAATGGGGAACCTGTAAGTCGAAATACTTTAAAAGAAGCAGAAGATTATATCAAAGTCCAAATGAAACTACAAAACGGTGACTTCAAAGATGAAGATATAAAGGTGTATGAATGTCGTGATAGTAAATTAGAAAAGATATTAAAATGAAAGTCATTTGTGTTACTAATGATTATAGTGGTGAATGGTCTTCTTTCAGTGCATACGATATGTTAACGATTGGTCAGTGGTATGAGGTATTAGAAGAACATGATACTTACTATACTATTGATTGGAGAGGGGGATATGAGGCAAACCTATCTAAGTCTTACTTTAAAACAATAGATGAAATAAGAGAAGAAAAACTAAATGAATTATGCTTGTAGTATGTAGAAATAATGAACCAAATGGTGGTAAAGTTTTAGAAGTAGGTAAAACCTATTTCGTTGAAAGAGTTGAATGTGTTCATAATCAAATTTATTATAAACTAAGTGGATTTGATAACACACTTTTTTGTTATTGGAATTTTAATATAGTAAGTCAATTAAGACAAGATAAATTAAATGAATTAGGTATATGATTGTTAAATTAAAAAAGGGTACTAATCTTAAAGATTACCATATTACAAATGGTAAGGAGTATATTGCCGAAATAGTTGAAAGAAAATTTAATGCAACTTGGTACAAGATAAAATGTGATGATGGTTATATCAGGGAGTTTTTAGATACACATTTTATTACTATTGAAGAAATGCGTGATAAAAGATTAAATGATTTAGGATTATGAAAGATTTATATAAACGATTAGTTGATACTATTAACTCACTTCCAGGTATCGATTTGAACGGTCATAACTTATCTCATACATTTGATAAGATTAAATCAGATTGGGGTGGTGCTTGTCTTTTCTTTTATTCTGATGAAAAAGATACCGAAGGACTTTTCTTTCTTATACGTTCTATGGATACTAGATATTGGGAATTTGGACACCTTTGGAGAATTGAGATAACTTGCGGAGATCAAATACACCAAAACGGAGATAGACCAATAACTTATAATATTTATAGACCGTTTATCGAAAAAGAAACCGAAGAAGAGTTAGATAAAGAAATAGAGTCACTAATTGATAATATGAAATATCATTTTAATCATGATGCCTTTATGTCAGGATTTAATATGAATAGAAAAAAGTATGGTTTAAAAGATTGGTTAAGACAAATGAAACTAAAAGATTTAGGTATATGAAAATATTTGTTTCAATTTTAATATATACATTTAAATTGAAACTAAATTTATGGCTAGAAGAATTTTATTAAAAAAAGGAGTTGATAGAGATTTAGCACCAGATGGATTCAAATATTTAAAATTAAACGACAAAAATGAGATTTCACTTGTCGATGATGAATTAGTAGAATACAGATATGATAAAAATGTTGAATCAACAACTCTAATTTCGGATCAACAAAATTACACAATTGGAACTTATAGTGCTTATCCAACGGACTATTATGGTAGTTTTAAGATAGGAAATTCTAATTTTCATCTAACTTATATGAGAGCTAAGTTAGAAAATCATGACTATTTCAATGAAAATTTAACAACGCCAATATTTATAGGAATATTCAAAGAAGACGGAGCTTACCTAAGATTTGTTGATGGGTTTGATCCTATTAAAGAATTTAATATAGATGTCACAGACTATTATTCAGATTTTGGAACAGTTAATGATATATCTGAGATCATTACAGAAGGTAAAAATTATACTAGTGAAAATAATGTTCCTACAATTGGTGGTTCAGGTACAGGATTAACTGTTGATATTAATGGCGCAATCGCTGTTCAATTAGATTTTGATAATGTCACTCCTTCTAATAATTTCCCACTAGAGGCTTATGCTAATCAAACAGTAACATTTACACAAGCATCTACAACAGGAAATGGTGGGACATTAGGATTTGACGTGATATTTGACTCAATTGGAAATATTTCAAGCTACTCAATAACAGCTGGTGGTGGTAACTTTGTAATTGATGAAGTTATTACAACAAATGATCCTTATGCTGGATCGATTAAAGTAAGAATTTCTGAAATTTCAGGCATCATAAATAATCCAATAGTAAATAATCCAGGAACTGGTTACACATCTGGAGATATTGTAACAGTAGATGCTGGTGATGGTTTAGCTACCCTTAAAATTAATTCAAATAGTAATAGCTTTTTAATTAATAACTTTTGGTTGAATCCACAAAAAGTGGTTGTTTCTGAGGTAACAAATCTTGTATTTACGTTATTACCTTGGAATGCCGATACTAACAACAGATATTTAAGATATAGTGTAGAATTAAATAATGATGGTCAAATTATCGCTTACACCGAAGTTGGATCAAGAAAATTAGACTCTATTGACAGTGGAACTTTAGAAGAAGTAAATGATTCTGGACCAATAGAATATAATGTATCAGGCGGAAATATAGAAGACAGTTGGTGGGATGTTACTAAAGTAAACTATGTAAGAAGTTCTAAGCCAAGATCGAATAATTTCCCACGAGTTGAATTTGCAGATGGTAGTTTTAACTTCACACAACAATCAACCACAGGAACAGGTACCGGATTCCAATATCTACAAGTTTTTGATTCTTTAGGTAATCCAAGTGGTACTACTTTTATCTCACCTAATGGACAGGATTATCAAGCAAATGATTTAATAACTGTTCAAGAATCAGGTGGAAATACTATAATAGTCAAGGTAGTGAATGTAGGAGCAACTGGAGATGTCACTGAGTTTAACGTAACTGATATCACATTGGAAACAGACACTTATATTTATGATCTTTGTCAATTTGATGTAATAACAAATCAAGTAACTGTTTATATTGAAGATATAGAAACTTGGTGGGGTCAAAATACAGACATTCCTTTTTCTGTAGATTTAGACGGAAATACTTACAGAATAGGTTTTAAAGGAGGCGTCTTATCACATCCATCAAGGCCAATGATCTTAACTAGTCTTAATTTACCGAGTAGCTATGCATATACCAATGAAAGTTATTTGATAGATACACAAGGTTCTCCATCCATTAGAAAGTTTGGAGATAACAAATTTAATGACTACAGTATTACTCCGTTAAACACTAGTGATAAAATTTACTTCATTAATCCATTGATGTATGGAGTTTAAAAAAAAATTATAATAAAATGGCAGGTAACGATTTTGAAAAAGAATTGGCAGTATTAAAAGGTAGAATCGATGGACTTGAGGCAAAAGTTGGTGAATTTGAAGCATCTCAAGGAAGAGCATTCAATGGAGGAGTTTTAATGATAGATTGCTACAATTTAACAACACGTGAGATGAAAAAATCAGCTAAAGTAATTCAAACTACTGCAAGATTTAATAGATGGAATAGAATATCAGGAGATAACTCAGCACTTTGGGTGTCTCACGATTCTGCAGTTATTTTAGAAAATAGTAATGAGTCTGGAGACTATCCTTTGATCGGTGTCAGAACATTTGGTGATACCTCGTTATCTGGTAAAGATTTAGTGATAGGGGGTTCAACTTTTGATGGTGATAACTTTTATAACTTTGGAACAGTTCCTTCACCAGAGGGATCTTATATGATTATAAATAGACAAAGAGTTTATTAAAATAAATATTAGATATGATAAGTTACTTACTCACATCTAATAAAACAATTGAAAGATTCGAATTTACTAAAAGTCATTTAAAAGATTTTGGTTATTCTCCTAAGATATTTTGGGGACCTGAAATTACATCAGAAAGAGAATCAAACTCAATAGGTCATTTAGAAATTATAAAAGACTTTTTAGAAAGTGGCGAAACACACTGCTTAGTATTTGAAGATGATTGTTTAATAGAAAATCAAATACCAGAAGACATTTTAGATAAATTGATAAATACATTGGATTTTGATATAATATTAATAGGTGGAATCCCAGAAGATATAACTGAGGAGTCGGAGTATTATAAAAAGTCGGATAAGTTTTTACAAACACATTGTTATATAATATCGATATCAGGTGCTAATAAATTTGTAAGTTCATCTTTTATGACTAAGGAATTCGGATACATAGACCACTATTACTCAAAGATATTTGATAAAATATATACCATTGTTCCAACTTTAGCAAAGCAAAATCTTAAATTTAGATCAAAAATTCCAAAGAAATGAATGTAGCTATAATACACTTATTTTATCCAGAACTTGTAGATGAAGTCATAAATAAAACCTTAGAGCTACCTGTTGAAAAAATAATTGCAACTACTTGTAATGTTACTATTTTAGAATATGTTAATGATAAGAATATTAAAAATTTAGAAATATCATTAGTTGAGAATAGGGGAATGGATATTGGTCCTTTTTTACTCAGTTTAGATAAGGTCCCAGAAAATTGTAAATATATCTATAAACTACATACTAAAAAAGACCATAAGTGGAGAAGAGAACTATTTGAAGGACTTCCTATTAATCCAGATGGTAAAGTAGTTTATGGTTCTCAAAATTGGGTTTATAAAGATCCAACATTTTATAAAAGTGATAAAATATTCAAACTGTGCCAAATGTTAGGATTTGAATACCCAGATAAAAGATTTATTGCAGGAACAATTTTTTGTATAAGAAAAGACATTTTATTCAAATGGATTTATGATAAAAGAATGGATATCTATAATCTTATGGAAATAGAACTCTGTAGTGATATAGAAGAATCAACTTGGACACATTCTATGGAGAGAGTTTTGACTTGTTTAAGTTACTTAGAAAAAGAAATACTTTGGAATATAAGTTGGCCAGACGACTTTAACGGTAAATGTATTTTTTTAAATACCGGTGTGGATAATTCAATTGTGGATTATCTGTCTAAGTTTAAAAGTGTAATAATTACAGATGATTTAAAAAAGATTAAAGACTATGAAAAACATTTTATATTTACATTCATTAATAATCCAGTTAGTAGATTAATTACAAAATATAGACAAGAAAAAAATACTGATTTTAATTCTTTTGTTGATGATATAATGGATAATAATCTTTTAGAAAAACAATCTGATATAGTATCTACAAATAAGGTCAATTTGATATCAAAAATAGAAGACTTCGAAGACAGTTTAGAATATATTTTTGAAATAACAAATACTGATTATATAAAATATCAAAAACCGTTTATTAAGTATGAACCTATAAATATAAAACTTAAAACAAAAGAAAAAATACTAAAATACTATCAATCAGACTTTGATAGGTTTGACTTTAAACAATGAAAAAATTACCTAAAGACTTTGATTGGAATTTTTATTTAGATTTTTATCAAGATTTAAAAGATGCTGGTTTAAAAACGGAAAAAGATGCTATCAATCATTATTTAAATCATGGATACTTAGAGAATAGGTTTTATAAAAAGTTTAACATAAATAACAATATCAACTTAGATAATAAAATAAAACCTGAAACATTTACACATTCACAATATTTTAATATTTTAAAAAATCATAATTCTAAAAAAATAATTATATCTGTAATTATAACTGTTTTTAATTACGATAAGTTCATTTGTGATGCAATAAATTCAGTAATTGAAAATGATATAGATGTTGAAATAGTTATAGTAGATGATAAATCAACCGACGACTCATTAAAATTATCAAGATCTTTTCTAAATACAAATCATAAAATTACACTTATTGAAAAGTATAATAACACCGGACTAATTGATTCAAGAAACATAGGTATATCAATCTGTTCAGGTGAATATGTTTTTATTTTAGATGCTGATAACACAATTTATAAAAATTGCCTTCAGGAACATCTGGATTACATTACAAAATACAACCTGGTTGCTTGTTATGGAGTCATTGATTGTTTTAATGAAGAAGGAGAACTTATAAAAAAAATATCAAATAAAACTTTCAATTATGAGCTTCTTAAATTTGGAAATTATATTGATGCTATGGCAATGTTTAATAAAAAAGAACTAATTGATGTAGGTGGGTATGATACAAATTTAAGTAAATTTGGCGTAGGATGGGAAGACTTTGAATTGTGGCTAAGATTAGGATACTTAAACAAAAAAGTTGGATTTATTAACAAATCATTAAGTAGATACCTAGTCAAAGAAGATTCTATGTTATCAGAAACAAATAAAGATTCTAATAAAGGGAATTTAATATATTATTTAAATAATAAATACAATGCCAATATTCAATAACGAAATAACATTTATTCACATTCCTAAAAGTGGTGGCACAACTATAGAAAGATTTTTACAAAGCAAAGGTTATAAAATGAGTCTCTTTACATCAACTGGTTCTATTTTTATAAATGGCCACACACCGCAGCATTGTACTTATCGTGAGTTAAATGAACTTAATTTGATTACCAATAAAGTATTTACAGTAGTAAGAAATGAAGTTGATAGAACTATCTCAGAGTATAAGTATGTAAAGAATATGAGACCAGATATATCTTCTAAATTTAATAACTTTGACGGATTTTTAGACTTATTCCTCAATAAAGATAATTCATTAATGTTTGACTTTCATAATCTTTCCAACAAAGAATTCTTAATCGATGAGACTGGTTGCATAAGTGATAGGTTAGAAATAATCAATTTTTTTGATATTAAAAAAATTGAAGACTATTTAGGAATAAATGGATTATCAAATTTTCATGAGATGTCATTTGTAGATGATATAGAAGCATCTGAAATACAAATTAAAAGAATAAAAGACTATTATGAAATTGATTAACATACATATTCCCAAAACAGCAGGAACTTCATTTAGAAAGTCTTTAGAAAAAAATTATAAAAACTTGTCTTATGACTATGGACATAAAATATTAAGAGATACAAATGAATTAATATCAGAGTTTGATGACTTCAATAGAAATTTAATTGTAAATAATTACAAATCTATAAACTGTATATCAGGTCATATTCTTCCAATAAGATATAAAAAACTTTATGACTTAGATTGGAAGTTTATAACTTGGTTGAGAGAACCATCTCAAAGATTATACTCACATTACTTACACTTAATTAGAGACTCGAAAACAAATGAAATTGGTAAATTCTTAGTTGATAATAATCTATCATTCGAGGATTTTGTTTTTCTACCAAAAGTTAGAAATTTCTATCAAAGATTCTTTTATAACTTTGTGGTAGAAGATTATTTTTTTATTGGTATAGTAGAAAGATATAAAGAAGACTTACTAAAAATATCAGAATTATTAAATATGAATTTTATTGAATACACTGAAAATCAAAATAGTGAAAAATCAAATAATATTTACGATATAGAACCAAATCTTTTAGATAAGATTAAAAATTATCACAGTGATGATTATAACTTATACTACAAAATTTTAAATAAAATATGATAATAAATCACAAATACCAATTCATTTTTATTCACATACAAAAGACAGCAGGTACTTCTATCACCAACGCACTTTATAATTTACCAGAAACTAATAATCTATATCATTCACATTCTATGATTAACTTATTAGATGATGGTGAATATGTTGATTATTTTAAATTTTGCTTTGTTAGAAATCCATTTGATAGATTACTATCTTGGTATAATATGATATTGAAAAAGGGATTTCATAATGACTGGAGTAAATATATTCTAGAAAACTCAACCAATTTTTCTGAGTTTTTAGAATTGACCGATATAGTAATTGAGAAGAATCCCTTAGAATTACAATCAACAATAGATTATCCAAAATCTATTTCATTTAATCAACTGGATTATATTACAGATAAACTGGGAAAAATACAATGTGATTTTATCGGAAGATTTGAAAATATAAGTAATGATTTTAATATTTTATCACAAATGTTAAATATAAAACTAGAATTAAATCACTTAAATAAATTTGAACATAAACACTACAGTGATTGTTATAATCAAATCGATATAGAAAACGTTTCAAAATTATATCAAAGAGACATTGAATATTTTAATTACAAATTTTAATATATAAATAAAAATTAAATTATCTATATGAGATACTTGAAAAGATTTAATGAAGAATTTACTAATACACAATCTGGTTTATATTATAAATTTGCAGAAGTACATCAAATATATGGTGGTGATAAAATTTGGAATCCTGAAACAGGAACAGCTGAATTAAAATCAGATTTTATTAAAAAGTTAAATCTTCCACAATTTATGCCAACTGAAGCATATCTTATTAATGAGATTAACCGTATGTTAAAAGCAAATACTAAACAGTTTGTAAATGTTTATCAGAAATCATTAGTTGAAACAGGAAACGAAAAATTTAAACAACATGCTGAAATTTTAAATTGGATTCAAAAGTTAGCAAGAGAGTTTCAATCAGTATCAACTGCATCAGCTCAACAAAGACCAACATTCGTTTTAAGAATAAAAGACTTTGCTAGACTTTGGTTTGAATTTATAACACCTATTATATCATCATCAGTAAAAAGTTCTTGGTTGAAATCTCCAGAAGGAGTTCAATTAGGACCAGAACTTGGTAGATTTGAATGTTACTTAGAACTTTTAGTTGATGAACCAGTTGATGCTTCAATGAAATCAGAAGAAGAAGAGAAAGAAGAAATACAATTAAAATTAGATGAACTTTCAAGTAATATATTCTTCTATAGCAATCAAACAAGAATTAGAGAATACTCCAAAGAACAATTAGATAAAATAGTTGAGATACTACAAAAATACTCACAAATTAAAGTTGAAGTTGAAGGTTGGATGAATTATTCACTAGAATATGCAAAAGAAAGAGGATATGAAAATCTACACCAAGATAGAGCTAATGCAGTTAAACAAATCTTAGTATCTAAAGGAATTGATAGTAATAGAATATTAGCAATCGGTAAAGGCCAATCTTTATTATATCCAGAAGATGAGGGACAAAGAGATCCAGGCGGAAATTGGTATAACAAAAACATGCGTGTTGATATTAAAATTGTAGAATAAACTTATCATTCTCAATTTAATATAAATTTCTATGATTGCAGTTGCACTTATTATCTTAAACATTGTTCTTTTAGAAATCATCTTAAGTATTGACAATGCTGCTGTTTTAGCTACTATGGTAAAATCATTACCTGAATCTCAACAAAAAAAGGCATTGACTTGGGGAATCATCGGAGCTTACTTATTTAGAGGATTAGCTCTCTTATTTGCTTCACTCCTTTTAACAATAACTTGGTTAAAGTTAGTTGGCGGTCTTTATTTAATTTACTTAGGTATTAAAAGTTTATTTTTTAAATCAGAAGAATCAGATATTAATAATTCACAATCTTCTTTTTGGAAAACAGTAATTTCAATTGAGATTATGGACTTAGTATTTAGCATTGATAATGTACTTGCTGCAGTTTCTTTTACAAAAGAACTTTGGATAATAATGTTTGGAGTTGGAATTGGTATATTAGCAATTAGATTCGCAACAACTAAGTTTATCAATATAATTAATAGTAATCCTATAATTGAAAAGATAGCTTATGTTGTTATTGGTTTATTAGGATTAAAATTAGCACTTTCTTATTTCTTACCATTACTTAATTTAGAATCAGTAGATATTCTTTTTTCGGTATTTACTTTACTTGCTTTTCTTATACCAATCTTTATCAAGAAAAAATAATTTGATATTTAATTAATATTTATTATCTTTGTAGAAACTGATTAAAATGATTAAAGTATTCGAATCAATATCAAATCTACAAAGAGATGCAATCTGCAATCTTAACGACAGTAAGGTTTATAATAAACTTGGTAGAATGACCAGGGATATTGTTTGTAATATAGTAGGAAATAAAATCTACAACCTAAACTCTCAAATGACCAAAGATCTTCTTTACACTATCGTAGATGGTAAAGTTTATAAAGGTCAATCAACTATGACTAAAGACTTACTTCTTACTATTAAAGGAGACATCATCTACCGTGGTCAATCAACTATGACCAGAGATATTGTTGCAAACATTAGAGGAAAACAATTGTTTTATAAAAACTCTAATCTAAATAAAGACATCCAATTTAACTTTGATAATAAACCATCACTAATTGAGTTTGTTGCTATTTGGCATACAATCAAATCTAACTTCTATTAATATTATTTAGACTTTCTTTTTTCAGCAAAAGCCATGGCTGCTTCTCTTACCCATTGACCATCTTCTTTTGCCTTTCTACGTGCATCTATTCTTTCCTTATTACATGGTCCATTTCCTGAAACAACTTCCCAGAATTCTGACCAGTCAATTTGTCCAAAGTCATAATGTCCTCTTTCATCATTCCATTTCAATTCTTTATCTGGAATCGTTAATCCAATTAGCTTAGCTTGTGGAACCGTGGCATCTACAAACTGTTGTCTTAATTCATCATTAGTATGGCGTTTAATCTTCCACTTAATAGATTGTTCGGTGTGCTTTGAATCTGAATCACTTGGACCAAACATCATAAGTGAAGGCCACCAAAATCTATCTAAAGCATCTTGAGCCATCAATTTTTGTTCTCTACTACCGTTTGCTAACTTAGTCATAATCTCAAAACCCTGTCTTTGATGAAATGATTCTTCTTTACATATTCTAACCATCGATCTAGCATAAGGTCCATAAGAACATCTACATAGTGGAACTTGATTCATAATAGCTGCTCCATCAACAAGCCAACCAATAGCACCCATATCAGCCCAAGTTAGTGTAGGATAGTTAAAGATAGAAGAGTATTTAGCCTTTCCAATATGTAAGTCATCTATTAACTTTTCTCTGTCACTTCCCAATGTTTCTACTGAACTATAAAGATAAAGACCGTGACCTGCTTCATCTTGAACTTTAGCTAAAAGAACAGCTTTCCTTCTCAGTGAAGGAGCTCTCGTAATCCAGTTGGCTTCTGGAAGCATTCCAACAATTTCAGAATGAGCATGTTGTGATATTTGACGAACTAATGTTTTACGATATTCATCTGGCATCCAATCGTTGGGTTCAATCTTAATATCTTGTTCAATTTTTTGTTGAAACTTTTTCTCTAATTCTTCTATATTCATATAGGATTATATATAAATCTTTTAATTTAGATTGGTAATTAAAATTAAATTAATAACTTTATAAAAAAATTAATATGGCTGTATTTTTAATTTTCGGAATTATACTATCTGTTGCTAACGAAATCATAAGAGAAGAGAAATGAATTATAAAGAAATCAAAAATAAGACCGATGAAAAGTTTGAGTCAGGGGATTTTAAACCAGGTGATATCTTCTCTGAAATGCTATCTAATTGGAAAGTCATTATCCGTGTAGAAGGAGATAAATTGACTGTTATACAGGGACCTAACAGTAATCTAGAACTAAAAAAATTCACTAAAGAAGAATTTAAACAAAATTGCCAATATAAACACGGTGATGGATATTGGATTGATTTTATGAAGAATAATCCAAGTAGAGTTTCTGATTATATCGAGGCTTACATTGAACAGATGAAACTTACACCAGAGGATATTAGACAATTTAAATTAGACTTAGTCCTATGAAAAGATTATTACAAAAAATAGTATTCTATTTTTATTTTAAGTATCAAAAGAAAAAAAGAAAATCAATATGGGAACTTTAGATGATGATTGGTGTCACTACTCAGATATGCCGTCACCAATGGCTTACCAACAAAAATCTATATATAACGATATGACAAAAAGTGAAATTATATCCAGAATAATAGAGTTGGAAACTCCAATAGTTGAAAGAATTATAAGTGATAAAAACTTTAGATCAACCGACTCTGATGAATATCAAGAAAGTAGGATTGAATTAAAAATACTCAGAGAATTGGTTAAGGATGAACTTTACCCACCAAACTATACTAAAGAAGATCATACTCAAAGACCGGACTTTGATAGTTTAGAAGTTTGGAAACAAAAAAATATAAAACTAAAATGACAAATATAATTTTATTACTTAGTATAGTATTTTTGATTCATGAAATCAAAACACTTTTCTACACTGTAGAATATGATAAACAAATCACTAAAATTAAAAGTGATTTAAAAAATGGTTATTTAAATCCAAATGATAGACCGTTTATTATATTCAATATGATATATTTTATTTGGTCGATTTTTGGTTTATTCACTCAATATTGGATAATCTTTTTAATATTTATTATCTTTAGTACCTTAGTAGCTAATCTTTATAAAACAGAAGATTTTATTAAAAGACTCAGAAGAAGAAAGTTTGATGCTATAGTATCAATTACTTTTTTAAGTTTATTATTTATAAAACACTACTTATGATAGATGTTTATCAACACGGATCAAATATAGGTATCTCACTACACGGTTGGGGTGGGTTTTTACTTATCACCTACTTTGTATTAGAAATGGTTTTTTTATTCCTTACAAAATCATTACTTATACACAAACTATTTATTTGGTTTAGAGTTCGTAGAGAAGTTAAAAAACTTATACCTAAATGGTGGAAATTAGATAAAGTAAATGTTCTTACAATTGAAAGAGTGAATACCAGATACAAAGTATATGTTCAGCTTAGAAGTCGATTAATGGTTAGTGATTGGACCAATGACCATATTATTGTTGATTGGTTAGGTAGTATAAAAAATCAAAAGTTAATTGAAGGTATAAAATATTATGATGATAGAAAGTCTGATGAAATAAAAAGATGGAAAAGAGATAACATATTAGAAAAGATATTATGACATTTAAAGAAAGATTAGAATCATATGATAAGATAAAAGATTATGATTTTGCACAGAAGATATACGCAAATCTTTGTAACTTGGTTTGGTATGATTATGTTAATGATGAGGTTATAGATTTTTCTTGGAGAAGTTCTGGTGGGTTTGTTTCTGGGATAAGACAATTAGGTGAGGACTATATGGACTTTTATTGTTCAGGTAATGAAGGTGAAATAGATGATGAGATTGAAAAGTTATTTGAATCATGGAATATAGTCAATGTAAAAGGATACTATGATATTAAAACTAAAACTGAAGAAGAAAAGATAGCGGAGTTTAAAAAAACAAATCCTTTAGTTGTTGCTTATAATAGAGATAATAAAATAAATAACATCCTATGAGAAATAAAGTTTTAGAAGAAATAGTAATTTAATAAACGATTAAATCATTTTTTTAATTCTCGTAATTAATATATAATTTTATGAGATTAGCATTTTTTGATTTTGACGATACTCTTTTTTACACTCCATTAGAACAAGGTGGTAAAGAAGAATGGGAAGATAAAACGGGAAAACCATTTCCTCAAGTTCCTCCTGGATACAGAAACTTTTCAGATTTCTGGTGGAAGTCTCCACAATCTTTAGACTTAGACGTATTTGATATTAAAACTAATGATTGGATTATTAGTGAATACCAAAAGTGCAAAAAGAGAGGAGACTATCTTATTATGATGACTGGTAGAGTTGAATCACTTAGAAATGATGTTATTGAGATATTAGAATCGAAAGGATTAACATTTGATGAACTACATTTCAAACCAGAGACAGGTGAAACATTTAGTTATAAGATTAAAACTATGGAAGATAGGATATCTGAATTAAAACCAAATGAAGTGGTATTTTATGATGATAGGAAAGATCACCACCAAAGATTCATTGATTGGGCTAAATCCCGTAAAGATGTTAAGATAAAGATTGTCAATGCTACAACACATGATGAGGTAGATAACCAAACCAATATTCTTAGATTCTATGAATTTATGAGTTGGAAATTTAAAAAATAAAAGATTGTTACGTTTATAGAACAAAAGAAGATAGTGAAAAAGGATATGATATAATTAAAAAGAATACCTCTTTCAGATAAAAAAAAATAATTAACATGAAATACTTAAGACTATTTGAAGAATTTAATACTAAGATAATATCTTTAGACCAGTCTCCTCAGAATGCAAATTATTATTGTGGTAGATGCGGTCAAAAACAACCTTCAAAACCTAGTTATGGAGATCATTGTGAGAATGATAGATGTGATTTAACAGTTGGAAAAAAAGTAGATGTTTTAACTGGTGACACTAAACTACCAGATGGTTATTATTTAAATGGGCCTCAGTATGATAATAAGATAGCATCCAATATTGATAATCCAAAATGTCCTCTGGGTTCTCATTGGGATGTTAAACAGGGCAAGTGTGTTCCTGATAATGTTGGTGAAGATAAAAAACAAAAGTTATTCAAAGTAGCTTACTCGTTTGACAGTCAATGTCCTCCAGATAAAATTTGGAATCCAGAAACAATGACTTGTGATCCTAAAAAGGTTGCTCCAACAGGAACAGATGAACTTAAATTTTTAATTATACAATTAAATGATATTCTTTATGTTAGCTTCGATAGATTATTAGAAGCTTATCTAAATTGTTTAAAGCAATCAGATAGAGAAATTTTTGCATCAGATGTAAAACAAAAACTTGAAAAAATTCAATGGACTGCAGTACGCTCGAATCAACACGGAGATGCTAATCCATTAACAGAAGCTCTACTCGACTTCTTTGAGTTTATTTCTCCATTATTATCGGATAATAATATTAAGAGTTATTTCTCAACTTCTAATGGTAGGAAATGGGGAGGTAAGTTAATTGCATTTGAAGACTTAGGATTTAGAATATTAAGTTATACTTCAATGTTATAATTTAAAACCTCATCAATTAAGATGAGGTTTTTTTATTTAGACATCTTAGCTAATGCTGACTTCTTAATCTGTCTTACTCTTTCTTGAGATACTTCTAATTCAGTTGCTAACTCAGAGAGTGTCTTTTCTTTTCCTAATAAACCAAACAAACCTTCTATTACTATTCTTTCTCTCACATTTAACTTAGACATTAAACTTAAAACTTGTAACTTACTATCACTTAAATTAACTAAATCACTAGTATCACTGGTTGATGCAATTGTATCTAATATAGTTAATTCATCTTCACCTATTGTTATATCTAGTGATGTTACAGGTTTAGATGATATAAGTGATAACTCTACCTTATCTAAATCAATTTGTAGGTACTCGGATAATTCTTCTGAAGTAGCCGGTCTTCCCAATCGACATTCTAAATCATTTTCAGCTCCTTTTATTTTATTTAAGTTAGCGATTTGATTGACAGGAAGTCTAATCATACGTGAGTTATCTGCAAGTGATTGGATAATAGATTGTCTAATCCACCATACGGCATATGATATAAATTTAATACCTTTGGTGTCATCAAATTTCTGGGCAGCTTTTATTAGACCGATGTTTCCTTCACTTACTAAGTCTTCTAAGGAAAGTCCCCGTCCGACATATTGTTTTGCAACAGATATAACAAACCGAAGATTGGCTTCGATTAATTGATTTTGTGCCTTTTGATCACCTAATTTAATGCGTTTAGCAAGTTCGACTTCTTTATCTCCATTGATAAGGTCTAACTTACTTACTGATTCTAAATACTTAACAAAGGATTCAGTTTCTCTTGTAGTGATTGATTGTGTTATCTTTAGTGGTCTCATATAATATAAATATACTATATAGACGTAAAAAGTCAAGTAAAGTTACAAAAAAATGAACATTTTTCTGTATTTTTTAATTATTCAATACAAAAGAAGATATATATTAATTTGTATTATTAAAATAATATATAACTTATGAGATTCATCAAGTTATTTGAAGACTTTGATAGTGGAGTTAAGAAAGGAACAATATCAGTTAGTGGTAAAGTAATTACAATAGCAGGTGTTGGGAAAATTGATTACACTAATTTAAGTTTCAATACAGATATTGAAATGATACCAGAAGTTTTATCAATAACTAAAAACTGGGATAAAGATTTTATAAAAACTTCAATAGGTAATTTTCAAGGTCAATTCTTATTTAACTACAATGGCAGGTTATTTGTTTTTGTTAAGATAGGTAAATGGGTAATGCCATTTTACTTTTCATCAAGTGGAACTAGTGGAAAGAAAATAGATTGGCACTATGTATTTGGAGTTGATGTTAAAAATGATTGGATTATTAAAGGTGGAGTTTTACCAAGTGGTGAGATGTCATATAAAGAATACTTTACCAATACTTATCAAAATGAGATTAATAAGATTGAATCAATGAAGTCTGAGTTAAGAAATAAATTACCACTAACCGAATTAGAAAGAGATGAATTAGTCGATTATTTATCTATGAATAGAAGTAAGTATTCAAAGACATTAGAAAGTGTTTTTATTGGGTTAGATGTGGTTGAAGAAATGGCATCAGATGGTGTTGTTCCAAATGAAAACTACGACTATTTGTTAAATACTCATTTAAGTATATTAAAACATCAAAGTTAATTTGTTTATATTAAAAATAATCCTTATCTTTGTGGGATGAATAACAACAAACTTAAATTAATTATACTTACTATTATTGCCTCAATGATTGCCGGGCAAAGTTATCAAGTTTATCAGATAGAAAAGAAATTAGACTTTGCCCAAAAGAATGGACTTCTTAAATGTAAAAAACCAAAATAAGTAATTAATTTACTACCGTAAATTGAAACATAATCGGACAATATGGACCTGGTTTAGGATCAACCTCAGCTAATTCAATAGCATCTTCTAACCTATCAGTTATATCTTCAATTTCTTTAGTGTGGCCATTTTTTCTACCAACAGCAGAATGTCCAAAATAATCAAACTTAGTTAATTTAACTTCACCTTGTGATTTAGATCTATCCATTATTACTTCCATAATATCTCTCCAACATGATTTGATTTCACTATTGACTAAACTAATATCAACTGGTTCATCCAATCTAAATCCTACTTCATATTGTATGCCCCATTTAGATTCATTAGCAACTACACCAACATTAAACTTTCTCATATTACCAGTCCATCTATTGAGTTGATTAATATGTGGTTGAAATCTCATTTCCGAAAGAAGACTATTTATTGCAATTTGCATATCTTGAGAATATGAGTAAGGAAGCCCACTCTCAAATAATTTAAATGATTTAATATTTTTCATATGTTTATTCTCCTTTAATTAATAATTCACCTAACACTTCTAATCTACCCATTTCAGTTTGAAACTCAGTTTGTGTCATATCTAAACTAATAGAGTTTAAGGTCTTATTAAATTCTTTTTTAGCTTCTACCTCATCTAATTCTCCTTTAGATGCCTTTTCATAATAGGGAAGTTTAACTTTGAAGTGTCTCCAAGTAAGAAGAGCTAATCCTCCTTTTTCTTTTGCACCAGTTGCAATCTTCTCAGCTCCTGCTCCACGAGTTTTTGCAAAATCTTCTATACCTTTTAATTTATTCATATAGTATATATTTAATTAAAATTCCGTATCTTTGTCTTTTAATCACTACAATATGTCACTTCAATTCCAATCAGCTAAAGACTCTATTAAAGGATATTCAGAATCACTATTAGCCCGTACAGAAACCAAAGATTGTGTTGTTAGGGCATTTGCTTCTGCCTTAGATTGGGATTATAATAAGACTCACCGGTTCGTTGCTAAAGAGTTTCTAAGACAACCAAAATGCGGAACTAAACGATTTATACCGACTATGAATCAAATGGTTTCAGAAGGTCGTAAATTAGGTCGTAAGTCAATCAAACCTATTACGGACCCAGGTATCAAAACAGTTGGTCAGTTCGTAAAGTGGTATGATAGGGGAACTTATATCATTGTTATTTCACGTCACGCTTTCACTATTAAAGACGGTGTAGTTGTTGGTGGTAATTGGAATGATGCTACTAGAATGCGTTGTCAGATTAAAGCAGTTTGGAAAATAGGTTAATTATACACTCTTATTTCTATTGGTGTTTCGGATAATAAATCATCTACTAATGCATCAGTTGTATTGGATGTGGCTAATTCTATTGTATTAGTATCTATAATAGAAAATAATACACTACTTCCTTGACTTGTATTAGCTGTAATAAAAATTGTTGTTTTACCTATAACAAAACCATCATTAAGTTCTCCTCTATATTCACCATCAGTAATTCTTGTCCAATTAATATTACCAATGGTATTCTCTAATACTGTAGGAACAGGTGAGGCTGTTAAACCTTGATTTAATAAAGCAGTATATACTTTATACGGCCTTGGATTACCAGTTTTAATAATATCACCATCTGATTGTCTCTCAGAAAAAGTTGCACCGTTATATCCAATCCATTGATAACCACTTGGTGGATTACCAGTTGATGTTAATTGGTCTTCTTTTAATAATAATCTTCTTGCCATAATTTTCGTTTATTGTATATATTAATATTTTAATTTAAATATTGAGTATGAGTCAAAATTGAACTTTTTTTATAAAATTGAACTTTTCACTTTTTTTAGTTAATATATAATTAAAAAATAAAATGATATTTATGAAACATCTCAAAAAATTTAATACTTTTGGTAGAGTTAATGAGGAATTATCTCCAGAGTTACAAAAGAGAGCATATGACAAAATGGTTCAAATCTCTAAAGACCCACAAGCATTGGATAGCTTGATTAAATCTAATATGGCTAAAAGCATTCAAGCAATGGTTTCTCCAGCTGTAAAACAAATTACAATGAAACTACAAGAAATGGTTAGTAGTGCAGTTGCTGGTGCAGAAGGCCAATTCAAACATCCAGGTTACGCAACTTTATCTACTGGAAATCTTAAAAATAAGTTTGTAGTTGAATTAGTTGATACAGGACTTGAAGAAGGAGTTGTTGTATTTTTGATTAAAGACAGAACTTTTGAAGAAGTATTGATGTCAATTTCAATCACTAAAGATAAGTATCAAAAATCATCTTTCAATGATGAACTTGCAAAAATGAGTAAATACTCACCATCAGCAAATACTTCAGAAGACAACTATATGATTGAGACTTTATTGATGAGTAGCAAAGCATTTGTTAGAACACTTAAACAACTAATTGTTCAAGTTCAACAGGATGAGATTCCAGTTGAAGGAGAAGTTCCAGCTGAACCAACAGCAGTTACACAAGAAGGATCATTAGATAATGTAGATATGTCAATGTATAGAGAAAGTTACAGAAGAAGATAATAAATATCAAATTTAATTTTAAATATAAAATAAAAGGGTGATTAACAAATCACCCTTTTTTTATGCCGGTTCTAATTCTCTTTCTAATTCTCTAACAGGAACATCAACTGTTTCCTTTACTTGGGGTTTTGATTTAGTCTTAGATTTCTTTCGTTCCAATTTCAGTGCAGGCATACCTGGTTCAAATCTCCAATTAGCAAATCCTGGCTCTGCTATATAATCTAACTCACCACTAGGTGAATACCATTCAAAAGTGGTGTTTCTGATTTCTTTTAAAAGAAAACCACCTAAATCGTTAATATCTCGAACAGTATAGACTTGGCCTAATTCTGGTTTAATGACACCTTTAACAGTAACATATAAGTCAGTATCATTTACATATCTGACACGTGATCCAATTTTGATTTCAACACCTTTTAATAAAACAGTTTTCATATTACAAATATAGTAATAAAATTTTATATTTCAAAGTTTTTCCACTTATCTCAAACCTCCTTAAGTATCTCAATTTTATATTAGTATATCTTAAATATAATCACTATATTTATAGGATTAAATGATTTGGACATATGATTCATTTTGTTTATCTTTATCATGACTGATCAAAAGTTATATATAACATTATGAGAAAAAAGAAAGAAATAATTGATAATAATAATATTGATGTTGATACATTAGAATTAGAATTAGAAGTAGTAGAAGTTAGAAAACCTGTTGAGGTTAAGAAAGAACCAAAACCACATATACCAGATATCGAAGTTGCCAGAAAGTTAGTTAATATACATTCGTCTGCACAAAGTAGAAACTTAGAATTTGATTTGAGTTTTGAGTATGTTAAAAAACTACTTGAATACACCACTTGTTTTTATACTAATGTTCAATTCACAGAAGATGGACCACACGCTAGATCCTTCGATAGAGTAGATAATGATAGAGGTTATGTTATCGGAAACGTTGTGGCTTGTACCACTGACATTAATGGAAAAAAGAATAATCTTACAATTGATGAGATTATCTGCCTTTATAAGAAGTTAGGACACTTAAAGAAATAAACTCACACACAATAAAAAATAAATTGGAACACTCAAATATAATTTTTACAGAGAGTTTGGGCCAACAAAACAAAACAATAGAAAGTTATGAATAAAGAAAAATACAACCAGATTATTGGTGAAGCGTATGAGGATTTTTTTAATAAAACCAGAGGATTAGATCTCCATTTAGCAATCAATAAAGATATTGTAGTTGTGGAAGGTCCTGTTTATAACGCAATTCCCAAATTACTATCAAAAGAACAGTTTATCAACAAATGTAAAACCAATCCAGAGTTCTCTGAAAAGTGGGGACTAAAGATTGAAGAAAGAGAGTTGAGTGAAAAAGAAAGGATGAATACTTTAGTTCAAAATGAACAAAGATTGATTTATGAAGAAGTTCAAAGTTTCAAAAACGTAAGAAAGAAAAAGATTAAAGATTGTTTAGACGAAAGAAATGTCCCAACCAAACTAATTACACTAACATACAACAACGAAACAATAGAAAGTTATGAATAAAGAAAAATACAATCAGATTATTGATGAGGTTTATAAGAATTATTTTCTTATAAAAAGTATAGAGGAAGGTCCTTTTGGTATTAGTGGTTTGATATTACCAAAAGAAGAATTCATAAATAATTGTAAAACCAATCCAGAGTTCTCTCGTGTTTGGGGAGTAAAGATTGAGGAAAAAGAGTTAAGCACCCAAGAAAGAAATGCGTGGTTTCAAATTCATTTAAATGGTAATAACCCTTTTATGAAATCTGATTGGAAAAATTTTGAGTTAGACCAACAAAACATTCCAACAAAACTAATCACAATAACATACAAAGATAAAACAATAGAAAGTTATGAATAAGTTATATGTTAGATGGAACCCATTACACGAAAGAGTCGTATGTGTTCATTCATCAGAAGAATTGGAGTGTAAAAAATGTATTGAGGAACGGGAAAAAGTAAAAGGTACCGCATACTCATTAGAAGGAAAGTGGTTTGAGATTGATAGTGATAGTGAATTATGTTATTGCGGAAACCCTATTGATACAACTAAGCCAGATTGTGTAGATTATAATTTATGTAAAGAACACGCAATGGATGTTTAAAAATAGAAAGTTATGTTTGTTTATCAAATAAGAAATATACAGAAATCCGTTCATTTTTCTGTATTATATTAATTAATTCCTTATCTTTGTATTATGAACACCCAACTAATCAACCATATAAAAGAGTTATTCAAAAACATAACCCCTAAACCAGATGCCGCTGGTAACTTCTACGACTATCCACTACAATCACTATTCACCATTACACACGGTGGAACTAAATCTGGACACGTAGACCTTATCAAATCAAGCAAATTCATCATTACCGAAAACGATTTATCAGTCGATAAAGAATACCCATCTATGTCTATGGCTAATAAAATCGGAAACCAATACCGATATAAATTTGTCGTAACTATTAATGAACCTAAAGAAAAATCTGATTTTAAAATCACAGGATCAGAAAAAGTCCTTTACTCTGGCACCTATAAAAAAGAACACACCTTTATGTTTAATTCATTTACCGATGCTAATGAATTCTACCTCGATATGGCTAATAAATTGAACCTGACAGACGATACCTATAAAAATAGTAGATATACCCAATTGGTTAATGATAATGCACCAGAATTCAACAAAGAAGCTTATTTAGACTTAATCTCTAACTTCGAATTATTTTAACTAATAAGAAATATACAGAAAAACGTGCAGATTTTTGTATTATACAAATATAAACACTATCTTTGTATAAGTGAAAGGGCTGTCTATTTAGATTGGAGTGTAGACTCCAACCTGCTTACTATTATTTAACAGATTATATTGTAAGTATTTGATATGTTATGTAAATATCCGCAGATGAATCCCCACTCACTGTATCACTGTTAGCACGAATTAATAAAGGTTGATTATCAACAATTGGATTACCAGTTATATCAGTTGGTATCATCGGTGAAAATACATTTTGAGTATCAACTCCATTCCATACAAATTGAGCATTTCCAGTTCCATCACCTAGCTCTAATTGTGTAAATGATGCAGTAACACTAACAAACGTATATTTAACATATGCTGCAACAACAAAAATAGCATCACCAACAGATGGAGTCGGAATACCTGTATTTATAGGAGATGTACTTAAAGAACTAAGCTGTGATGAATCTAAAGACACTTTAATTGTTTTGAAATTAACTACTTCAGATGATGTAGTTCCTGTAATTAAAGATAAACTACCACCATCATTAATTCCTAAAATTTTGAATCCAGTAGGAGAAACACCAGATAATCCACCTTCTTTTAATAATATTCTTTTTGCCATATTGTTTGATTTTTTATATTCTATATATTATTTTAATTTATACAGAAATCCGTTCATTTTTCTGTAACATCTACACTCTCTATCGTTAAAATATAATCTTCAGGTATACTATGTTCCCTAGCACCCTCTAAACAAAACTCCTTATACCAATCATACGGCTTTAAACCCCCATCCAAATACTTCTCATTAGTAGATATATAACAAACACATTCAATTTCTTCACCTAAATCATTTATAACAAACAATTTAAATTCATCATATCCCCATCCTAAACCTTCAGCCTTATCTAATAGTACCTTATCACCCTCTGATATATCCCATATAACACCCCACACCAGATTATCTCCACCAATATAGACCAAATTTGCCTTACCAGACCCATCTTTACTCCTTTTATTAAATACTAACTTCCAACCACTAACCTTAGCTACACCTATAAACACGGAATTAGGACACCTTTCGGTTATCCTTCTACTACTCATATTAGATCCATAACAAAATACCTTCATACCTATTTATACAGAAATCCGTTCATTTTTCTGTAGTAATCTAATACACTTCTCCATCCTCAAAACCCTACGCTTAATAAACCACCTCTGGCGCTTATTACGGTACATTTGACTAAGGTTCTCTATAAAGTTTATTCTATGACTCATATATCAATCTTAAAGATGCGGATAATCTTCTGAACTCGCCTCGTCCTCAAACCATTCTTAAAACTATCTCTAAACGACTTAGAGAGTGGCTCCCAATCATTTTTATTATTTTCCATATATACGCATTATCTTCTTAATACGACGCATAGACCTTTTCCAACGCCCATATTCCTCGAGGTCATTCTGCCATCGGTCAATCTTAATCTTTGCCATCCTTAACATCCATAAACTTTCTTAATATCAATTCAAGCAACTTCGAGCGGTCATAACCACCCTCTTCACAATACTTATCAAATCTCTTGTAAAGGTCATAATCTATCGTGCCACATATACGAAACCTCTTATTGTTTTCTTTTTTGGCCTCTTCAAATTCATCTTCTTCTTTCATAGTATATATATCTGATTTATTTGCGCAAGTTTTGATTTTTAATAAATGGCTTAGATGTAAGTAAATGTAATGGCTGACTTAACCCTTTTGACACAAACTGATAGAATGACATAGATTTAACACATATTCTTACAGAAATATGGTCTTTTTCCTGTAGCCCCTACAAAATTCCGTTCAGATTTCTGTAATTAATAAAAACAACCATACAAGAATCTGTTCCCTTTTTTGTATAAATTAAACCAATTTTGCATCCTAAATACAGGATTCCGACCACAATTCTGACAATAAACTTTACCTTATCTAACTAATAAAACCTTTATGAAATGGCTTTGTAAAATCCGCCACCGTTGGTATTATACTCCAACTAGACAGTCCTTAAAAGTAGGACAACTTATCTTAATTAGAAGAAGGTGTCTAAGATGTGATAAGGTAGAAGTTCAGAGTTTAATAGATGATAGTTGGTATGTGACCAAGCCGACTAAAGCAGAGTTAAGGGAGATTAACTTAAAGAAGTTAGGGATTCATTAATCATTTTACATTCAACATCATTCTATTATAAACTCACATATTTCGATATTTAGCGCTTTAGATTGTTGGAACATAAACTCTATTTTGATTGGATGTCTTTTAGTATCATCATTAAGTATATTGTGTATAGTAGTATCTCTTACTTCGGATAGTGTAGGACCATCTATAGTTATTCTCCAGTTTAGTATCATATTAGTATTGTGCATTCGACTTTCTATTTGTTTATTTATGGCTTCTTTTATTCTATTAGGATCTTTATACATTTGTGTATATTCATATGAGAAGAATCTGAATAGGTCTTTGATATAATTAGAGTTAATCTCTTGTAGTGTTTTATGTTGGTATTGAGTTAGTGTGTTATTCATTTGGTAGTTTGGTGTGTTATTATTATTATAATATAATATAATATATAGTTTATGAGAATTAAGTCATTTCGTTTGTTTGAGTCTAGTTATAATGTCGAGGAGATTATATCTACTGTAAGGGATATGTTATTAGAGTTAGATTTTTTAGATATTGATAGTAAGTGGGCATTTGTTCCTGGTTTGTGGGGAAATGATGAGGCTATTGTTGTTAAATTATCAAAAAGAGCAATTAGAAAAGAGGATTATGGTTTTAAACCTTCTTATAGTTGGAATGATATTAAAGATGTTATAGAGCCTATTATAGAGTATTTAGAATCTGAGGGTTTTAAATGGCATAAGGATAAAGGCACACTGGCTTATAATGGTGTTCCTATTGTATCTACGTCGGGTAGTTATCAATTCGATAATGTTAGTAGTAAAATAGAAATGGTGTTTATAAGATGAAAAGGATTAGATCATTTAAGTTATTTGAGAGTGTAGAGGATAATAGTGAATTGGTATCTGTTATTAAAGATATGTCATTAGAATTGACTGATAAAGGATTTTATTTTAGTAAGTTTGTACCCTTTTCATATCATAAAAGTAGTGATAGATTATCATTTATTTTAAATAATGGTAAGGTATTTTATTTTAGTGATATTAAAGATGTCGTAGAGGATATGATAGCTTTTATGAAAAGTGAAGGTTGGTCGCACCAGGTTGAATTTATTTTCTATGATGGATATGATATGGAGTTCGGAGATATCGATGGTTATGTTAAAGATGGTGAGTTGTATTATTATAGTGAACATAATATTGAAGAAGTGGTTGATAGAAACTGTGGTTTAGAAAATTTTATTCTTATCTTTACTAAAGAGGTGGTTAAGTAGTTTAGGTTTAGAGGTGGTGGGTTGTAAGAATTCCTGTTGGAAAAATTTTTAACTCGTCTTCGACGTAAGGGTCAAAAAAATTTTTAAAGGGTCAAAAAAATTTCTTTCGGTGAATCAGAATTAATCTCAGTAATTTTTAATATATAACTTAATGAAAAGAATTAAATCATTTAAGTTATTTGAGTCATTTGATGATACATTAGATATTGTTAGTAATATAAAGGATATGTTATTAGAAATAAGTGATTTAGATTATACTACTAATTGTGTTATTCGTAGAATGGATAGTAAGGAGTATATTAGAATAGGAATTAGTAAGGCAACATCCTATAACACCTACAAAGGTCGTGTAATTGATTCTTTTACATATGAAGATATTAAAGAGTATATGACACCTATAAGAGAGTATTTGTCATCAGAAGGATTTGATTGGAATTTTAATAAGGGAACTCATGGTCAGCCTCCTAAGTATGGAGACGAAGGTCCTTATGTGAATTCAACTGGCAGTGCTGTTACTAATCAATACACTTCTAGAATAGAAATGTGGTTTGAAAAGGGATTTGATGAGTTTCAATCCAATAAAATTAAATATGGTTTCGGATTTTAAGATGAAAAGGTTAAAGACATATAATTTATTTAATGAAAGTAAGGATTATGATTTATCTATTATAAGTGATATGTTATTAGATTATTCTGATAATGATATTAATGTTAAAGTAAGTGACGGTTCTTGGTCACATTTAGGTGGAACTCCAGTTGAGTATGTTAAAGTAAGTATTGGAAAGACACATGGTCTTAAGTTTAAGGTAGAAGATTGTATATTAGATGTTATAGATTATCTAAGTAGTTCTGGTTTATTTTTAATGAAAGAGTCTTGGTTTTGGAGTGATATGTGGCAGCATTATGTGGGTTGTCCTAATTGTTTATCAGATGATTTTGAGGATAATTATCCGGGAGTTTTTACCCGTTGTAATAAGTGTGGATATGTTGGAGATCCAGACCGTTTTCTTTTAGACCAATGGCCAGTTACTATTGAGAGGTTAGATATAGCTATTAGTGAGGGTAAGCGTGTAGAGCAGATAGAATTATTTTTTAGTGATAAGAATCTCTTTAAAACTTTCAATGAGAGTTTTACTCAGAGTGAAACGGATGAGATTAAGTCTACTGTAGGAGATATGTTATTAGAGTTGGATTTTCAGAGTATTCGTTCGGGTGTTTGGGTTCTTAGTGAAAATGTTATACAAGTAGAGTTAAAGAAAGAGGTTAAAGAAAGGTCATCTGCTGTTTTGTGGGGAGATCGTGATGAGAATCGTGGCTTTGAGTGGTCAGATGTTCAAGAAGTTATAGATGTTGTTTCAGACTATCTTAGTCAGTGGGGATTTAAACCTCAGTGGGAATCGGATGGTAGAGATAAAGATACTCCTAAGTTTGAGGTTAGGGCTAACTGGTATGATGGTGGTGGTGAGAATCCCGGTTATGATACGTGTGTTTTTTTAAGATGGGTTACTAATTAGTTTTTAAGGTTTGATAAGTAATATATAATTTATGAAAAGGTTAAAAATATTTGAAGAGTTTAAAGTAGGTAGTTTTTACACATCCTCTAAAGATGATTCTATGTCACAGACACAAGAAGTTTCTGGATATTCTGTAAAGATTATAGATAAAAAGGAGGCAGGTAGTTCGGTTTATACCGTTACTTTAGTCTTAGCAAGTGGAAGTGTGATGCTTCTTGATTTATGTTTTAGTGAATTAAAAGAGGCTAAGAATTACATTAGTGATGTGGTTAAAGAATTTGAAGATTCTAATTTAAAGATTGGTTCATTTGTTATTAAAAGATTGTCACTGGATTTAGTTTCTTCAAGTGGGTCAGCATCTCAATCATCTGGTGTGATGGATTTAGGTAAAGATTTTCCTAATTTCTTAGAGAAGAATTTGAATCCTATTGTTAATAGTTATAGTAAGATATTAAAGTCTAATTCGTTAAGTCAAGATAAGCTAACTACTTCATTAAAAGAAATGATTAGAATTTGTAAGACTGGTGATATGAATAGAATATCTCCTTTTCTGAGTAATTTTGTTAAAATGATTAGACCTTTATATTCAGAGAATAATAAAAACTCGTGGGACTTAACATCTGATGGAAGAAAGTGGAAATCGGTCATTGATCAATTTGAAACAACAATCGGTTTAAGAGAGATTTCAGGGGGTCCTATCGTTAAATATTAATTTTTTAGAAATAATATATAAAGAGTAAAAATAAAAATTGAGTTATGAAATATATTAAAACTTATGAGAATTTCAATTACGAACCAATGAATGAAGGTGTTTTTGGTGACATTTGGAACTGGAGTAAA
>Ga0315902_10002091_pt1 | contig 31643 bp, 24 predicted proteins | sample LakEriMetagenome_9_FD_203523 | JGI IMG/M metagenome (GOLD analysis project Ga0315902, IMG submission 203523) | Freshwater fungal communities from buoy surface, Lake Erie, Ohio, United States - Buoy 12 MA117 | ecosystem: Environmental > Aquatic > Freshwater > Lake > Lake biofilm | place: USA... | reverse complement strand
ATAATATACATAGCACAGAAAGGGGCAAACACCGATGAATTGCTTATGCGTAGGCAAGAGATATTAGATAAGTTTGATAGTTGTTCAGCATTAGTAAAGGGAGGATTTATAGCAAAGAATACTAATCTAAGTTCAAGAAATTATCTTATTTCTCACGTTGACAGAATGGAGTTTACTGTAAACGAAAATAGCAATTACTTTGAGGTTTATCCTTCTGTAATGGGGCAGTACGAGTGGGTAGGAAGTGCAGATGGCATTTGTAGATTTAGAGAGAACAGAACATTAAGTGAATATTCAAGCACTATAAAAAGTCAAGTGCCAAGCATAACAAGATACTATTTAGAAGAAGCAAAGCTAAGAGTAACCGACAACATTGTTGAGACTATTAGAGTTCAGTTTGTGCCAGTAAGCCCAAGTGAAGTATTAACATTTAACCCTGACTATGACGAGTACCCTATTGACGATGCCTTAATACCACAAGTAATGGAAATGATGTATGAAATGTACTTCAAGAAGATTGATGGCAGACCAATAGACACAAAAAGCGATAGTCAAGACACCCCTAAAGTGATACCATAATGGAAACAAATTCATATAAAATGATTTCTTTGCCCGAAGTAAGGGATAGAGTAAAGTTGAGGCTAAAGCAGTTTAACACTACTATAAATGACGATGCTATTGACTTATTTATTATGGATGCGAGTAGAGATATAATGAGCAAGAAAAAGGTAGAGCCAAAAACAGAGTCCATAGAGATAGTAGATTTTGCCGCACCATTGCCTTGTGATTTTGATACATTATTAGCTATTGTTACTTGTCCTTGTGGGGAGTTTGATGCACCAATGGTATATTCAAACTTTAACTTTGATGGTTCAAGTTGCAACCAAAACCCAATAGGAAATGAATTTAAGATAGTTGGAGGATATTTAAGATTTCCTACAAACATAAGTTTTGATGCAGTAACAATATTCTACAATGCTTTTATAACAGACGATGAGGGATTTCCTATGTTGCCCGATAGCCACGTATTATACTATTCAGACTATGCAACAGCAAGAATGTGGGAGATGGAAGGCAATGTAAATATGGCACAATACTTTAGTGGAAAAGCAATAAAAAGGAGGCAAGCATTAATACATAATGAGCAAGTAACAGAGTGGGAACTTGACAAAGAAGCATTTAGAGCAACGATTTATGGAATGGTAGGAAGCTATAACAGATTTAGATATGGCTTTAACAATTCTAATTCTACATTTGGTATAAACGGAAGAACAGCAGGAATTTAATAAATGGCACAACCGAACTTAATAATTAAAAAGCCAAGTGGAGGGATAAACACCGACACTAACCCTAACGATATACCACCGCAGAGTATGTTAGGGGCTTTGGACATTACAGACATTAACCACGGAGAGCTAAACGAAGATGGATTTACACAATTAAACAACAATACAGAATTAGCGTTTGATATTTGCCCGAACAAGGCAATAATGATAAGCAAAACATATAGATTAAGGTTTGATATTCCATCCGAAGATTTTAATATTACTATCAATGTTATTCATAGAGATAACACTTGGAATATTCCAATAACGACAGCGTGTGTTGCACCAAGTCCTCCTTTACCACTAACGTCAAATGACGTTTATAATTTTATAAATCCAAACTTTACAGCAAACTACGACAATCTTTACGATGGATTTCAGCACTCTTTTTATGATGTAATAGAAGGAGATGGTTTCTTGCAATTTGATATGTTGTTTGTCAATTTCCTTTTTGACGATTACTTTATTGAAGTAACAATGACATCTATTGCTGACACAACAAAAGAATTTGCTTACCAATTAAATGTTGTAAGCGATGCAATTTCTTTAGACAAAGAAGGATATTTAAAGCCTATTGAAATTGTTTCTTTAGGTTCAAAAATGTTTGTTTTTAGTACGGTTGAATGTCCTGATGAAAATGAATATGTTGCCTATCAAGGACTTTTTACAAGCCCAATAGTAACAGATGGTTATAGGGAAGCATTAATTGATAGTAGTACAGGAGATTTAATCCCAATAAATACAGAAGTAAAAGTATTCAATGTTGCACCAGAAAATAGTTTAACAATAAGTGGAACATTTATATTGGGGCAAAGCGTAGAGTTTGGTTCTCAAAACAATGTTCCTAACTTAGCAAGTCCTCCAATGGCAGTAATGTCTTCATTAGCAAATGGGGCTAAAGCGTATTTTAACACCCGAACATTATCAGCCATAGGAGTAGCAGAAAAGAATGAAAGCACAGGAGTATGGACATACATTGAACTATTAAGAAGTACAAATCTAAATTTTAGAACAAACAAGCCTATACAAGCAAAAGTTTCTCAAACAGACTTTGGGTATATCTTTAATTGGACAGACTTTAATGAAAACCCAAGGAGATTAACTTACCAAGGAGAATTTGTAGAAGGAGGATTTTTAGAAGTTTACAACCCCTTAAATAAATATAACTTAGATAATATAGACCAAGAAAGTCAATTAATAGTAGTTAATAACTTAGCAAGGATAAAGCTTGGAAATAGTTTAGATATTGACAATATAGGCACAGAGATTACAGGAGTAAAACCAGCAGCTACCTATCAAGCATTTGTAAGATTTGCTACCGAAGATGGGCAGTATGGAGTATTTAGTCCACCGAGCAATACTACCACAATTTATAATATTAGAGCAAGTGGATTTTGGCAACCGCAAGTAGCAGGGGGAATAAGTGGACAATCAGCTTTAATAATAGACATATCTAATATTAGAAAAGGGCTTTATAAATATTTTCAAGTAGCAATAGTAGAAATGACAGGTAGTTCATTTAATGCTTATGCTTTACAACAACAAACATTAAACGATGAAGATGAAACCATAAGAGTAATTGACACAGGAAGAAGGCAAAGCGACTATGTTTTATTAGATAGTGCATTAATAAACGAACTACAATTTACTATTACAGCCGCTAAAAGCATTGAGGACTACGACAATAGAATAGAATTTGCAAACGTAAAATTACAGAACAGATACGACCTTACAGAGTGGGCAAAAACTATTGATGTAACTTATGAACAAATTGCAAGAGAAGAATTGTATATTCCAGTAGAGGGTGGAGATATTTATAGAAATCAATACAACTATTGGTTTGATATAAAGTATTGCAAGTGGCTATCAGACGAGTATCTAAGCTATGCACCTTTTGAAACGGTAAGGTGGGCAATAATGGTTTGGTTTAAAGATGGTGGCACACCACTAACATTTCACATAGGAGATTATAGAGTTGACCCAAGTAATAGCGAAGACCCTGAAAATCCATTAAAATTGGATATGTCAAACACAAGCAATGAGCCATTACAGATAATAGCTAACTTTAAAAACATCAACTTAAACTATCAATTGCCAACAGGCGAAATATTGTGGGATATAGTAGAAGATTTTAGGTTTTGTCGTGCAGATATACCACAAGAAATGTTATGGAGTGGAGTAGCATTATCAGGAGATGCCTTACTCACTTCTTTTACAAATCTTATTTACATAAATAGACGTTATGATAATTCAGGCACAGCAAACGTAGCTATTCAAAGAAATAGATTTTTTACTTACGTTCCCGATTTTATAAACAACGGATACACAAATGTATTTAGAGATGGAGATAAAGCATATTTTATAGAACCTTCTTTTCAAACAGGAGGAGCTTCGCCTTTTTTTGAGTATGCAGATTATTATGGAAATAATCAAAATGCAGATATGGATTGGGAAGCTGGAGTAGATGTAACTAATATTTCTGATACATCAAGCAATGTATTGGTAGATACAAAATATTATGAACTATTTACTCCTGCAAGTGCTTTAACTCCAAATTCTGCTTTACAAGGAAGATATACAAGAACAATGACATTGGATGATGATATACCAACACCAATAGCAAACTCAAGAGAATTATTTAACTTTTATTATGTAAGAGAAATTGCAGGAGATAAGTATGGAGGTATTTATTCAACACCATTTTATATAATTACGAGTGATTATTTTGACAGAAAAACACATAACGCATCAACAAAATATAAGGCATATAGTGGAAATATGTTTATTCAAAAATCATATTACACTATTCAGCAAACGGTAGGTGCAACAAGTACCGCTTTGTATTTATTGCAAAAAGTAGTAGGGTTTTATTCAATGAATAGATTTAACTCACAACTAAGGAATGGTATATTTTTGCAGTATGATAGATTTTTTTATCCCGACCCAACAATTAAGAATATATTAAGTGATACTTATACTTACGATAAAGCATTTAACCCAAGGTACATATTCCAAAATCAATTAATATTTAATCCTAATCTAAAATACTTAGAGAGAGAAAAAGCATCAATCTATTGGAGTGAGAAAGCAATTGACAATGGTACGTTTGGGGCAAACAGAATATTTAGACCACTAAACAAAAAAGCATTAGAGTTAAGAGATGGAGAGATAACCCACATAGAAACCTTTAACATTGAAAATCAAACATACTTAGCTACTTGGCAACCATATCAATTTACCTTACAATACTTTAATAACACAGGTCAGTTAATAACAGAGAATAGTCAAGTATTATTAGGAACAGGCGATGTATTAGGAAGAAATGGAGCAGATGTAACAAGATATGGTTGTAGCCATAAGTGGAGCATAGTAAAAGGAGTAAACCCACAAGGTAAGCCAGTAATGTATTGGTATAGTGCCAATGAAAGACACCTTATGAGAATGGGTGCAGATGGACTAAGTACAATAAGTTTAAGTGCAGGATTTGAAAGTTTCTTAAACAAATATTGTTTATTAAACGACCCAAGCAATATTGAGGATACCCCAACAAGATTCTATGGAGTACACGGAGTATGGAACGATTTAAAGAAGCAGTATATCTTAACCTTTAGAGGAATAAGAAAACATACTATTTGGGATGGAGAAACTCCTTATGACAAGGGTGTTTGGGTAACAGATGAAACAACATTTGGATTTGAGGGAATACCTGTTTTGTATAGATGTAAAGTAGCAAACACAGGCGAAAGTTTGTCCGATACAGATTTTTGGGAGAAGTTCGACTACTACAACAGAGAAAGCATTTCATTTTTTACTATTGTTTGGGATGAATATTCTAATAGCTTAAAGACCGAGTTAAGTCATATCCCAATGATTTACGGAGAGTACAAAAGTACATTTGTAAGTGGTAGTCCAAGCTTAGATACAAATAAATATTCACCAAGTTATATTTACGAACACAACAAAGACAATCAAGCAAGGTATTATTGTTCACCCCCAACAACGTATTTTGATAACCTAAGCAACGATATAACCGTATCTTACTTAGGTAAGAACGTAGAAGTAGATGGAGTATTAGTAAAAGGGTATGTTTTTGAAACAAGTTATCCTGTAACAAGTTTTCTTGCAGTTCCTTCTTTGCCAAGCGATATGCAATACTTATTAGACGAACACAAGTCTATTTATTTAGTTCCTTTATCAGATAGGTTAAAGCATTATAGAATAGCAAAATTTCTAACAACTACAGTATTTGTTATTGATGAATACGAAGATTTAATTTGGAACGAAGAAGATGATTTATTTTTTGTTTCACAATGCAACACAGGAGAGCCATACTTTGAGCAAGTAGTAAACGAGCCAAAGGGAACATATAGTTTCTTTGGGCATATAGCTATGTTTTTAGACAACCTAATAAAGCGAGTTGAATTTAAAGCAGGATTAGATAGCTTAGGACAAAAGACCACACAAAGCTATTTAAACGAAGAAGAATTTCAATACTTTAATGGAACGATAAATTCACAGATAAAAAACGACACAACAAACAATCCAACAAACAATAATGTAGGAAAAAATCTTGTTCAAGGATATTGGATGAAAGTAAAAGTATTATTTAAGTTAAACATTAAAAATAAAATTCACAAATACTCTGTAAAGGCACAACCTTTACATAGGATATTAAAATAAATAAATTATGGGACAATTTAAAGACAAATTCGGCTCAAGTATAGGAAGTAATGCAGCAGCATTAGCGTTAATTGGCACAGGAGGATTAGCACCAATTGGATTGGGTATACTTGGTGTAAACGCAGTAAAAGCAGGCATAAAAGCAAAGCAAAATATTATTGACCCTCTATGGAAAGGCAATCAAGACCAACTTGGAGAAATTGAACAAGGCATTGCCGATGCACAAAATAGTCCATACAATACCGCAAAGGTAAGCGAACAAGGACAAGCCTTTTATGATAACTCATTTAAAGATTATTTGAAGTATCAAAAGTTAGCAGAAAGTGGATTAAGCCAAGCAGAGAAAGACTTGGCAACAGGACAATTTGCTAAAGCACAAAATTTTGCACAACAAAACGCACTTAATCAAGGTGGAGGAAACTTAGCACCATACATAAATACTGTATTAAATAGCAATGCAAATGATTTTTCCGTAAATTTGGCAGCGAAAGATGCAGAAGCAAAAAGACAAAATGCACAACTTGCACTAAGTTATTTAAACAATTTAGGTCAAGGTGCAGAACAATTCAATAGGGCAAGTAACTTGAATTTTGAAAAGCAAACAATGGCAGAACAAGCATTAGGGCAAGCAAAGCAAGACTTTTTCTACAACAGAGATAGAAATAGAATGGCATTAATAAACACAGGGGCTTCATTGTTAGGTCAACAAATAAATGCAGGGGCACAAATGGGTGTTGCGGCTATAAATCAAATGCCAAGCGTAAGTGATGTAGCAAGTATAGCAAAATTGGCTTCCGACATAAGACTAAAAGAAAATATTAACTTTGAAAGACAAGAAAAAGGATTAAACATTTATTCATTTAACTATAAAACTGATAAGGATAAAAGATATGAGGGAGTAATGGCACAAGAAGTAATAGAAACACACCCCGAAGCAGTAATAATTGATGAGGATGGATACTACAAAGTATTTTATAGTATGTTAGGAATAGAAATGAAACAAATTAACTAACTATGGCAAGTATAAATTTAGCAGGAGCAATAGGATTAGGAGGCAAAAGGGAAAGCATTATAAGTGGTTTACCCGATGCTATTAATAAGGCAGGAGATGCTTTAAACAAAACTATTGGAGATGAGTTAAGAAGGCAAGAAGCGGAACGTGCAGCAAAGAAAGAAAAGGAGCAAGCAATTAAAGATATGTTTGCTAAACAAGTACAAACAACTATTGGAGATTATGATGTTCACGAAAAAGATAAGCCAAGATTAGAAGCAGATGGAGTAAAAGCCATAGCAGAACAATATATGCTTTTTACTGACCCAAATATTTCTTATGCAGAAAAACAAAAAGAACAATTTAGAATACTAAGCGAATTAAAACAAAAGTCAGAAAGGTATCATAAGGATTTTGAAGCTACTCAATACTTGGCTAAATTTGCATCGCCTGAAAACGAGGGAATAGTTGATGATAGTAGAGCAAAACAATGGTTAGCAGGTAATTACGGAACACAACAAGAAACAGTAAAAGAAAGTGATATTCCAAGCATTCTAAGGCAAGGTACAAATAATCCTCCCGAAGAAAAACAATGGAGTAAAACTATTGAAAAGCCTAAGTTTCCTGACCAACAAAACAAAGAATATTTTGACTTACCAATAGAAGACAGAATGAAAGTCTCTCCAAGCGGATTAGTAGAAGAAATAGATAAAAGAGTAATTGTTAGAAAAGGCGACCCAGTAAAAGCCATTGAACAATTTACAGGCGATTTAGGAACGTATGTAAAAAAGAAAAACATTGATGGAGTAGATAAGTTTGTTATAGATGAGATTGGTCTTGAAAACGAAAGAAAAGCATTTGAATTGTCAATACAAACAGGAGAAGGATTAGGAAAAGAAACTTCATTAAGAAGACAAAACCTTATAAATAACTATTACAAGCAAGCAATAGATTTAAACTATCCAAAAGAAAAAGCAATAGAAATTGCTACTAACTACGCCACAGAAGTAATGCTTAATGATTTTGAAAAAACAAAAAAAGAAGCAATTAGAAAAAGAATGATGAACCAAGACCTAACAGCAGGTAAGAGTGGCGATGGTAAAGATGAAGGGTCTAAGAGTAGTATAAAAATGGTGGACACTCATGGAAAAATGATTGGAGATACAACAAATGTGGAAAACAAAAAAAAGGCTAAAGATATAAGAAAAAAAGCTGACGAAAGAGAAAAAACATTAAAAGCTACAGAGGCAAGATTAAAAGCAGCAGGGTCTACAAGCAAAGAATCTATCGCCAATATAGAGAGTACTAAAAAATCAATTGAAATAATGAGGCAAAGTGCAGATGTTCTTGATAATACAGATAACGTTCAAGATTATGTAATGTTTAGTTGGCAAAAAGATACAGATGACAGGGAGTTGACATTTGCAGGAGATGATGGTAAGCCAGTATTAATGAAGCCTCTAATGGCGTATAGAGACAAAAAAGGGAATGTGCGACTTGGCGGTATTTATAAAAAGACAAAGACAGATGAAGATACAGGGGATAAAATAACAGAAGAAATAATTGTAAACGTCCCATTAGACGATAATAATTATAGTACTATGAAAGTTAATAAGACAAATTTTGAAAATGAATACAAAAAAACAAAATTTGCAAATAAATCTGTATCTTTGCAAAGTGGAAGTGAGAAAAAAGCGGAGGGGAAGTCAGTAGACGCAGAATCTATTCATCAAAAATACGATATTGCATCTTATGCAACAGCACCAAACCATGAAAAGGTAGTTGATAATGTTTACAAAGAAATAAAGAAAAAAGTGGAGTATGACGAAGAAAGTATAGATAAATACATCCAATCAAAAGCAAATGGGTCACCAATAACAGGACAAATGGTAATAAAGAGTGCGGAGTATTATGGTGTTGAACCACAAGCGTTATTAGCATTAATACAAGTGGATAGTTCATTTGCAACAAAAGGAAAGGCAGTAAGGACGAAAAACGCAGGAAATGTAGGCAATGATGATGCAGGGAATGAGGTGACTTTTAGAACTTGGCAAGAAGGAATTGATGCAGTCGCAAAGCAATTAAAGAAAAGAGAAACAAAAAAGGCAGAAGCACCTAAAAAAGTGGAAACGCCTAAATATAAAACAATGGACAATATAAATCAATCTCAATTTAACGCTATGAAAGATAATGAGATTGTTATAGTTAATGGCGTATTAAGGATTAAAAAAGATGGTAAGTTAAAAAAATATCAACCTAAGCAATAATGGAACAAGGTAATAATAAAAGTTTTTTGTCTGACGAAGTAGTAAAGGAAGAAGAATTATCGTTTTTATCAGATGAAGTAGTTACGGAAGGTGAAGTAAAAAAAAAAGTATCTTCGGAAGCTACAAGTGGCGTACCTACATTACTAAAGCCACCTATAAAGGAATCTACATCACAATCGGAACAAGGAGGTTTGGATTTTTCGCAAACTCCAAGCGAGATATTAGCGAAAGAAACATCTAAGAAAGAACTTGATTTAAGCAACATATTTTACAAGGCACAAAAAGGACAATTACAAGCCGACCTTGTTGACTTTGCTATTCCCGACCAAGAGCCAAATAAAAACACTCCCGATATTGACGACCTTACTTTAAGGACAAAAGTTGTTAGAGGATTAAGAGAACAATCTAAAGAAAAGGCACAAGCACTAAAGAATGGATTAGAAAAAAGTGTTGTTGAAGGAGAAAGATTGATTGAGCAATACAGAAACAATCCAACTCCCGAATTAAAAGCAGAAATAGAACAAAGACAACAAGATTTTTTACTTACTCAAAAGGCTTATAATAAAGAGGCATTTATCCAAGATGCTTATGAAAAAAGATTAGTTCAATCGTCAGATAGCATTAAAAGACTTGCAAACGATAAAATTTCAGATAACTTTTATGCAGGTGTTTATCAAGGGCTAAAAGGAAATACAGAAAGCTGGGGAGAAGCAAAAGATTTGTTTTTAAAAAGCAAAGCAGAGCAAATTGAATATGCTAAAAAGCAAAATGAAATAGCACCAACAAAGGAAGGAGGATTAATAAATCAAGCAGGGCAAATGATTGGGGGAGTGTTGCCCGATATTGCAGTAGCAATAGGGTTTTCTTTAGCAGGACTACCAAGCGTAGGTGCAACAACCGTAGCAGTAAGACAAGGGGCACAACAAGCAGCAGAAGATTTTTCAAGAGCCTTTAACAAAGCCAAAATTACAAAAATGGATTTTGGTGGAGAAATGAGATTGCCAACAGACGATGAAGCATACGACATAGCAACCAAGTCAGCAGGAGTAGGATTTGGAACAGGTGCAATAGAGGGTTTATTTGGAACAATAACAGGAAATGTAGGAGGCAGAATTGCCAATAGAGCAAGAACAAAAGTTGGTAAAATTGTAGCAGAAAAAGCCTTAGATACAGGAATAGATGCTACCGTAGCAGGAACAATGCAAACAGGCAGAAATGTATTTGATAGGGCGCAAGGATTAGACACAAAACTAACAGAGGGCGTTGCAGAAAATATGCTTGGAGAAATATCATTGTCAGCACCAATAAATACAGTTAGTGGAGCAAAGGCTGTTTCTAAAGAAAAGAAAAATCAAAGAGCAAAATCAATTTTTGAATCAGTAGTAAAATCAAAAGACAATCCCGAAGAATTACAGAAGTTAAAAGAAAATATTGAAGTATTAACAAACCAAGGATTAATAACCAAGGAAGATGCAGTAGAAATAACACAAAAGGCAAATGATTATGCAAGAGTTGTTCCTACAATCCCCGAAGAAGTAAAAAACAAACAAGATGCAGCCGATTTAATCATTGAAAGAGATGAGTTGGAAGTTAAAAAAGAAAGTGTAGATAAAGCGTTTCAAAAACCAATTGAAGAAAGGATAAATGCTATTAACGATGAATTGGTAAACGTAGATAATAAAGAAAATGAAATTAGGAGTACCGATAACAATATACAGCCACAAGTGGAATCCCCACAGCAAGAAATTAAACCTACGCCAATTGAAGTTATTGCAGGCAAAGAACAAGGAGATGGAGGTGTCGCCAAAGTTGTGCAAGGTGATGGACAAGGTGAGTTAGCACCAAAGACCACAGAAGAAATAGTTGCTGATGTTGAATTGAAAAAACAAGAGGCAGAAAGTAAAATAAAAAGAAGGGATTTGTTTGATGGAGTTGGAGAATTTTCTACAGAATTAGGAGGTAGCGACAAAGCTGCTGTCCCTATATCGCATAAAGAAAAAAACGGAATTGAGTTTGTTGAGTATGCTCATCCCGAAACAGGCAGTGTTGATGTTATAGTTACAGGAAAATCAGATAATGACTTTGTTGGATTTTACAGGATTTACGAAAATGGTAAACCTACAAATAAGTGGAGTTCTAAATTTGAAAACCAATCAAGAAATAAAGAAGATTTCAAAACAATGATTGGTGGCGTTCAAGAAATGTTGCCACAAGGACACGAATACACAGAAAAATCTTCTATATCTACTGATGGATTAAGAGTATGGGAACAACAATTAAGCAGAGGATATGAATTGCAGTACGATAAAAATGGCAAACTAATAACAAATTTAGTTGCTATTAATGGAGATGCAATAGTAAACGAATTAGGCATACCTGTTCAAAAGGGTGAGTTTGAGAATATAAAAGTAAAGTCACAAGAAGAATTTGAAATTGTTAAAAAAGCATTGCTTCCTTATTTAGAAAAATTGGGATTAAATGAAAATGATATAAGGTGGCTTACAGGAACGGTAAAAATAAATTTACCTGTTTTAAAATCTACAAAAGAAACACCCCAAGAAAAGGCAGTAGGTGAAAACGTTGAAGTAGTTACTCCAAAAGAGAATGAAGCATTAAGAGATGTAGAGAGTACGCTAACCGCATTGGGTAATTTAGATATTGATTGGTTTGATGACTTCCAAAATAAATTTGGAGAAGGAATAAAGTCAGCCAAAGATGTATCCGAAGCCTACCACAAAGCCAAAGCAGATGGAACTAACCCCGAATTAGTAAAAGCAGTAGAATCCCTACTATCTAAAGAACAAACCCCATCGGGTATAAAAGAACAAGAAATTAAAGTAAATACACCCGATAAGGTACAAGAAGAAGTAGTAGAAACTGCTGAAACACTAAAAGCCCAACCAACAGCAACCCCCGAAACAAAAGCCGCAATAGATGTCTATAACAGGCTAAAAGAAAACAACGACACTACAACAAGGAAAGAGTATAAAGCACTCCCTGAATCAATAAAAAGGGTATTAGACAACATAGTAAACATAAATAAACAATTAGAACAAAATAAATTAATAACTAAAAAAGGAAATTGTCCGTGATGCAACCAACTAAATTAGGCAACGACATAGTAGCTATGTTAATGCCAAGACTAAAAGATGAGCTAACAGCTATGTATACATATCGTTCAATAGCTAATTGGTGCGAGAATGTAGGATACTTAAAAGCAGCCGAATTTTTTGCTAAAGAAAGCGAAGATGAAGGCAAGCACGCTAAAATCATTGAAAAGTATTTAACAGATTGGAATATTATTTTTCCTTTGCCCGAACTTGAAGAACCTAAAAAAGACTTCAAGAGTTTACTTGAAGCTATTGAGGTTGCCTATAATCTCGAATACCAACTCTATGAGGATTACGAAGAAACAAGTCGTAAAATATTTCCAAAAGATTTGTGTACCTTTAACTTTTTAAATCAGTTTTGTAAAATACAAACAGAAGCAGTAGCAGAGTATTCAACAAAACTAAATATGTTGCAAGGTGTAGAGCCTACAAAATTTAATTTACTAATGTTAGAGAAAAAATTATTCTAAAATAATGGCTTGTATAATAACATATAAAGGCGAAGAAATACCCTATGAAGATTGGGTGCAAAGACTTGAAGATGGTCTTTTAGATGAACTTATCAACGATAAAATTATTGATATTTCTGAATTTAAAGGCGAATTACTAACCCCTTCTAAAGTTGAAAAAGTAGAATCTATCGCTAAGAGAATAGCTAATTCAGCAAGGAAGGTATTAGATAATATTAAGTCAAGTAAAATATTTGTTGGTCGTGACAGCGAAGTTTCATTAGCTTCAGATGATTACAAAGAGCAAAATGGAATGAGCTTAGATACTCCTAATATGGTGTTTGCTGTATCGGAGGCTGACGGAAAACGAATAGCCGATGCTTATGAGCAGATGAAGCACGACCCAGATAACCCAATTGTAAAAAAAGCATTTGGAGAGCTTATTACTGAAATAAAAAAACAAGCAGACGCTTTAATTGCAAGAGGGTATAAATTTCAAATTGCAAAAGAGGGCGAGGGATACAACAGCGATAGTAAAAAAATGTTTGATGATGTAAGAAACAATAAGAGGATTTTTGTAGACCCCTCCTCTAAAAGTTTTGGAACAAAAAGAACATTTGATAGCGAGAATATAGGACTTCAAGATAGTGGATACAAAGATGTTAATGGTATTCCGATGACTAATGTTGAATTAATAAGAGCTGTTCACGATTTATTTGGACACAATGAGTTTGGAAATGGCTTTGGGGCTATTGGAGAAGAAAATGCTTGGCGTAATCATATGAGTATGTTTACTCCATTAGCTCAAAGAGCTTTAACTTCTACAACAAGAGGTCAGAACTCTTGGGTTAACTTTGGAGAACATATGAGAAATGCAGATGGTTCTATCAAAAAGAAGGGAGATGAAGGTTATCTTTCACCAAATGAAAGACCGTTTGCAGAGCAGAAGATAGGCTTATTGCCTGAATGGGCAACAGAAAATGCCTATGGAGATAATGTAACTATTGATGGAAAGAAGATAAAGCCAATTAACAAATATGTAGTTGAGGGTACTGAAATTTATGAAATAGATGATGCTCAAGCATTTTATGAAGCTACAAAAGCAGCAAAAGAAAGTGACAAGGAAGCAGGTATACAAGTAGAATTAAAATCAAAAGAAAAAATTCAAGAGATTTTAGATAAAGGAGGTAGGCTTTTGATTTCTAAGGATGGTAAGGTGGGTATGATATTAGAGTCTAATGGTAATGCAGGAGGAGGATTTAAAAATGTAACGGCAGAAGGTAAAAATCTATTAAAACCATTGTTGTTAACAGCTATAAAATTAGGTGCAAGATATACGGATGCTTATGATACATTCCTTCCTGAGTATTATTCTAAATTTGGTTTTAAGCCTTACAAGAGAGTTGAGTTTAATCCTGAATTTGCAGAAAATGGATGGGAAAATACGATTCTGAAATCTAAACCAGATATTGTTGTAATGTATTGGGATGGTGGCAGCCGAGAAGACATTGAAAAGAACTATGGCAAATTTCCTAAATACGATAAAACAGAGGGAGAGTATACTACAGATTATGAAGGGGCTATAAACGAAGCAAGGGAAATTTCTAATTCTAAAGAACCACAATCATCGTTAATCCCAAATAAAACTGCAAATGCCAATGTAGTAAAAAAGGAAGAAATAAAAGAAGCTCCAAAAACCAAGATTGAAAAAACAGAAGATGTTGAGGAAAAAAATTTAAGTAATAAAGACAAGGCTGAGTTAAAAAGAATTAATGATGATATTGAGTACTCTGAAAATAAAATAGAAGACTTGAAGGGCGAGATAGAGATGGAGAAGGGTAACCTTAAAGAAGAAAAAGAAAGAATTAAAGAAGAGAAGGCAAAAGTTCGTGCCTCTTCTATGTCTAAAAGCGATAAACAAGAAAGGTTAGAAGAACTTGATGCTGAATTAGAAGATGCTATAAATGACCATGAAGACCTTGTGCAAAGTTACAAGGATGATATTGCAGCAGAAACACAAGACCTTAAAAAGTCAAGAAAAGAAAAGAAATTAATAGAAGAGAAATCTAAGCCAAAAACAAAGAAAGAAGGTCTACTTGATGACCTAAAAAACTTTATGGGCGTTGGCAAAGACACCAAGGTTTATACAATAGAAAATATTGATGAGATTGATTCATCTAATTTTAGTGGAACGCAGAAAAAAGTAATTGGTGATATAAAAAATGTTATAAAAGCCATTAATAAAATTGTAAAAGATACTACAGGGAAAAAATTATCTGTTAGTGTTCATACATCAGAAATTGAGTATGGTAATGCAGTTGTAAAGGCAGGAGGAAAAAGGTCTGATGCCAAAACAAATGGATTTTACTTAGGAGCTGACGGAACTATTCACTTAAACATGAATAGAGTAAACTCAGATACAATGATTCATGAGGGGATACATCCTATCCTTGATTATCTCCAAGCAAATAATTCAAAAGTTATTGACTCTCTTTATAAACAACTAAGAGACATAGATGGTGGACAAGAGTTTACTAAAAGGGCTGCGGAAAGATACAAAGGACAAGGTGCTGAAACAATTAAGAAGGAGGCACTAACTGATTTTATTGCGAGTATTTCCGATGGTAGCTTTGAGGTAACTAAAGACAACTATGAAAAAGTAAGAGACTTTATTTATAGTTTATTAAAAACGCTTGGTCTTCCAATTCCAGAAAAATTCTCAGATATTAGAGATATAGAAAGTTTAAAGGAGCTTGCTACATTTATTTCTGAAGGATTTGCAAAAGGGGAGGAGATTGAGAGTGTGGAGGTTGATAAAACTATCACTACAGCAGATGGCAGTAAACAACAACTTTCTTTTTCAAGGGAGGATATTAAAGATGATAGTCCAGTATTTTTTGAAAACTTAAAAGAATTTGCCTCTAAATCTTCTTTTAAAAATAAGATAGAATTTAAAGATGCGGTAATGAGTCTAATTAAAGACCATATGCCAGAATTAAAAAAGAAATACGGAAAAGATTTTGACCCTTCTAAATATAATGAAACTACAAAAAAATACCTTGTAGATACATTAACAAAAGAAGCCTTAAATGCCGTAATTCAACACCCAGAAGCTATAGGTTGGTACAATGAAAAAACAAAGGATGCTTTAGAGGTTATGTCATTGTTGCATCCAGAGATAGCTACAGATAGAAATGCAAGAGGTGCTTTTATTCTTCCTTTGGCTATTATGTCTAATGGGAATAAAGTTAATAAGAATTTTGAGTTAGCAGAAGACCAATATAGTTTTTATAAAAATAACGGAAGATTTAATCCAGAGGGCGGATTTGGAATGCAGCAATCTGGAATAAAAAAATCATTGCAGCTAATTAATGCTTTGCTTGATAATGGTATCACAATGTCTGAGATAAATGACTTTATGGTATCTAATCATTCTGTTGGAGAGCTTTCTTATAAAGATTCTGAAGGGAAGAAGAAAAATTTTGTTACTGGAGAACTTGTAGACCAACAAGTTTATGGAGCTGCTATTATAGGGGCAAAAATAGGCAATGGTTTTTACATGAATCTATGGGGAGAGTTTGGTCAGCTAACCATGGACAGATGGTTTATGAGGACTTGGGGTAGATTAACAGGAACTCTAATAGAAAGAAATTTAGAGGGAATAAAAGAAACTGAAAAAAGGTTAGACAAGTCATTAAAATCTGCCATAAAAAACAAGAAAGCTTCTGAGATATTAGCCGAGACCTTGGGTGATATAAAGGATATGTCTTTAGGTGATTTAGCTAATTTAATAGAAAAAAAATCAGCTAAAAAAGACCTAAGAGAAAAATTAGAGGCTAATAAGTTAACCAAAGAGCTAAAATTAGCAGGTAACAGTTTAGCTGGTAAAGTTAGAGGTGAAAAAGAAGCTCCAAACGGTGGTAGAGAAAGAAAGTTTATTAGAGATGTTTTTGATTCAGTAAAAGAAAATTTAAAAGAAAATCATGATATAGATATAGAAATGGCTGATTTACAAGCTGTTTTGTGGTATCCAGAAAAAATACTATACGAATCATTTAAAGAAGGAGAGAGTTATGATACAGCCTCAGATGATTATACTGAAGAATCAGCTCCAGATTATGCGAATGCAGCAAAACAATTAGCAATATCAAAAGGAATTACAAATGAACAAATCAATGAAACCTTATCAAAACGAAAACGAGGGTCTGAACAACCTCAGCGAACAGGAGATAGCCTCTTTAGCGAAAACAGTATCGGAGTTAATAAAACGCTCGAGAAAATCAAACAAGTTGCCGCCACCCAAAAAGTAGAGAAAAGTAAAGCAAAATCTAAAGGTAAGCCTCAATTCTCAAGAAGTAAAATAGAGTGGGAGGAGTCTAAAGAAGGAAAGGGAGACCCAACTATCTCTTCAAGAAATCCAATAGTTCAAGAAGCTGCCGCTAAATTAAAGGATGGCAAAATAACAAATGAAGAGTATAGAGCTACTGCTTCTCAAAATAGTCCAATAGGTGCTATTACAAGATTTTTTAAGCCTGCAACACTTCAAGAAATAAAAAATGCGTTTGCTGTTGCTACTAAAAAAGAGTCAGAGGCAGAAAACATAGATAAGTCAGTTGCAGAAAGGACAAAAGTCGGACTAAGATTAGATATACCAAGTTATAAGTTTAATAACACTTGGGTTGTTTCTGTACATGAGGGGCATACGCAATCTGGAAAAATTCTTTCATATACTAATGTTGCCAAAATAAAAAATGTGTCTTTTGAGCCTATACCTGTAGCCGCATTAAATATAGCAACTGGCGAAAAGTCAAAGACATCTGTAGCAAGAATGTATGGCGAGTGGGAAAACATTCAAGGCGATACAATGAAAGAACGTGGGGAAAATGCTATGAGAATGGTTGAAGAAATTGCTAATGACCCTAATTATGTTCAAGTAGGAATGAATCCATTTAGGCATTCTTATTTTTATGACAGAAGTAGTGATATAGGAAGACCGATAAGGTCAGCAGATGAGGTTGTTCAAGTTGGAGGATTAGTATATGCAAAGAATCCTGTGTATGGTAATTGGACAGACGAGGCATATAGAGTAAAAGGATTGTTGGATGCAAATAAAAAACCAATTCAATTCTCAAGGGGCGAAGCTAACGAAGTAGCAGATACATACGTTGAGCCACACATGACAGAAAGTGAGGATGGTAAGGACTATGTATTTTTCCATACATCTAATGCCGATGCTACACAACTTTCAAAAGGGATAGATAGTAGAAAATTTAATACATTATCTACATCAAGGGAAGAAAAGGCTACACAGTATGGAGTTGCTTCTTACTATACAAAGCCAGAGGATAGCGAGAGTATGGTAGGTGGCAAGAGGTATGTAGTAAGAGTGCCAAAGGAAAAAGTTTATCCAATGGACTTAGACCCTAACAACTACAAAGAAAAGGCAGAGCAGTCAATCCCTAAGAATACTCCTTTTAGAGCATCTAAGGTAAAGAAAGAGATGGCTGAGATGGCTGCTAATGATGGCTATCAAATGGCTGTTGGGGAGTGGAATTTCGACAGAAAAGGGCAGAAGGTTGAAAAAAATGAATTTAGAGCAGATGCACTTGTTCCGCTTAAGCCTACAAAAGAATCCGCAGATGCTTATGAGTCTAATATCTCAAAGGGAATGGAAAGAGTTGCCCATCCTGACCAACAACAATACTTAAACAAACAACAAGTAGAAGATTTTGCTGATGAGGTTTATTTTTACTATTCGTCAAAAAATAAGTATGGAGAGGCTTACCAAATAGCTAATGACATAAGAACTTACGGAGGAATAGTTGAGAACTTAAATACTCCAAGCGAGAGAGTAAGACCAATAACAAAAGAAGAATTAGCTATCATGTCCAAGGGGCTTCCAAAGGAGCTTGCAGCCAAGGCAGATGCTATACAATTTTCTAAGGGAGAAGGAGGAGTTGATGAGAAGATGAAGGATTGGGTTGCCTCACAATTAAAGGCAGGTATTGGAGAATCAGATTTAGTAGAAGTTATAAAGGAGTATGGATTATCTGACAAGGAAGCAGCCGATACTGTAGCTGCCGCCGCAGAGTCAATAGTACAAATTGCACCTCCAACAAAGAAAAAAAAGAAAAGAAAATCATTACTTAATCGTGCCTTTAAGGGAGTATCAGATGAAAAGGTTAAGTCGGCAATACAAAGTTTAGGATTATTTTACGAAACAGAAAACCAAGCCCAAGCCAAGAAAGATGCTAAGGAATTTATTGCACAAGTTGGCGAGGAAGCAGCCTTGGATGCAGTAAGAAAAAATCTTATTGAAGGAGGCAGGGCAGCGTTTGTATTTGCTGAGATTATTGACAATGTAACTAAGGACATGGCTAATGCAAAAAGTATTTCCGAAGTAGAGACGTTACTTGAAATTCAAAAAAATCTATTAGATGAATTTGACCGTAGAGCAAGAGCAGGAGGTCAATTTAATGCCGCCCTCGCAGATATTTATGCAACATCCGATTTTAATTATCAATTAACAAAACAAATTGAAAAGTATAAAGCTATTAACAATGGTATTATTTCACCAGAGGTATTGGCGAAGTTCGAGGAGTTTGAAAAACAATTAATAGAAGTAAATGAACAATTAGCTGAGGCTGAAAAAAGAGCAGAGGAAGCAGAAGAAAAAGCGGCTATCCAAAACATTAAAGAAGATGCCAATAGAAACAAAGAAAAAGAAACATATTCACAGAAGGCAAAGAAAGTAGCAGATAAATTCAGAGCAAAGTTCAAAACTAAGCCTAAGTTTTACGATGAAAACGGAAACGAAATAGAAATATTTACAGCAGGTTTTACTTGGAATGATTTAGTAGAAGTAGTAGCTAAGGCTATTGAAAAAACAGGTAATGTCGCCGATGGGTTAAAGGCAGTCTCGGACTTTGTACAAGAAAGTGAAGTTTATAAAAAATTAACAAAAAAAGGACAAGCTGCACTTGATAAGCAAATAAACGACTACTTTGGAGAAGACAAAACCAAGGGGAGAATAAAAGTCCCCCACTCGTTAATTAGGCGATTAGTAGAAGAAGGAAATACCGACATGGATAGTTTGGTAGCTGCTGTAAAGAAAGAGATGTTAGAAGAGTATCCTGATGCTACTGACAGAGAGATTAGAGATGCAATAACAGGGTATGGAAAAATTGTAAATCAAAACCAAGAGGAGATTGAAAAAGAAATAAGAAAGTTAAAGTTTCTTGGTAGGGCGCAGTCAGCACTTGAAGATATTGCTATGAAAAAGAGACCATTGAAGAGTGGCGCACAGAGAGACAAGTTAACGGCAGATGAAAGAAAATTGTTGAAAGAAATTAAAGAGGCAATGAAAGATTTGCCAGTTGATTTAGAGACACAAGACGAACAATTAAAAACTGCTTTAGATGCTGCAAAAAATAGATTAAGAAACAGAATTGAAGACTTAAATAATGAGATTGAGGCAGGTGAAGTAGCTAAAAAGAATAATAAACCTACAATCACCGACCAAGAGTATAAAGACCTTGTTGAGCAAAGAGATGAGCTTCAATACCGTCACGACCTAATCTTTAAAGGCAAGCCTCAAAGTGTAGGAGAAAGAAAAATAAAAGCACTCGAAAAGCAGTTAGACGATTTATTAGCTAAAGAAATAAAAGCCAAGGGCGAACAAGTAGTATATAGCGAGTTAGAACAAAAACAAATTGATGACCTAAAAAATAAAATAAACGCTGCCAAAGAAGAGATGGGATTAATTGCTTCTAAGCCAATGCCTAAAACAGAAATGGAAAAGGCTGAGGCGAGAGAAAGAGCTAAAATAGAATCGCTTCAAAGACAACTTGAGAATTTAAGACAAGGCGTTATAGCAGCAAGAAGTAGAGTAAAAACTGAGGAGAGTCAAGAGGTAAAAGATTTAAAAGCCCAGATACAAAAAGAAAAAGAATTTTTAGGATTAATTCCTGCAATACCAACTGAAACACAATTAATGGAGTTGGCTTATGACAGAGCTATTGATGCTATAAATGAAAAAATTAAGAATAATGATTTAGCTTTTAAGAAATCAGAGAACAAAGAGATTATCCCTGAATTAGAAGCTAAGAAACAACGTCTTAACGAAGCAAAGGAAGAACTTAAAAAACTTCGTGAGGATGCAGGCATAATAGAAGCAAGGAGATTAGAAAACGCTAAAAAAGCTGTTCAGCGCAGAATCGCAGAATTAGAACGTAGGGTTAGAGAAAAAGATTTTAGTAAAAAGAAATCAAATCCATTAATTAAGGATAGTGAGTTAATAAAACTTAATGCAAAAAAATTAAGAATAAAAGCAGAATTTGATAAACTTCAATACCAAAACGAATTAAACAACAGAAATAAAGTTAAAAAGTTTTATGATAGTGTTTTAGAAATTTGGGGACTACCGAGAGCTTTATTAGCTACAGGCGAATTTTCTTTTGTGTTAATACAAGGAGGGCTTTTCACTTTAAGCAATCCGAGAATGGCTAAGAGTGCCTTTGATATAGCTATGAAGTCATTTGCTAATGAAGACAGAGCAAAGCAATTCTTAAAAAAATTACAATCACAAGACTTTTACCCAGTAATGAAGGCAAGTAAATTGGCATTAACAGAACCAGATGCTAAACTTGAGGCAAGAGAAGAACAATTCTTGGGAGGTTGGGTAAACTATATTTGGGACATTGCAGGCTATCCAATCAAGTTAGGAGGCGATAAATTATACGAGGGTTGGAAGAAATTAAATCCTATTAGAGCAGTTGAAAGAGCAGGTGTATCTTACTTAAATATGTTAAGAGTGCAGAAGTTTTTAGAGGGAAGCGAGATGTTACAAGCACAAGGAAAAACATTTGAAACAAATCCAAAAGACTATAAAAATTTAGCAGACGTAATAAATACCTTTACAGGAAGAGCCTCGTTAGGTAGAGGGCAGCAGTTTTCAAAAGAATTGTCAGCAGTTTTCTTTTCACCGAGGAATTGGGCTTCAATGGTTAAGCAAGCAACTCCTTATGCTATTTATCATTTTGGCAAGATGGGGTCAAGAGAAGAGGGAGAAAGTTCACTTTCTTTATTAATGAAGGGGAAAGTTACTCCTTCTGTAGCACAAAAAATGGCTATAAAAGATTATACAAAGTTTGTAGCGTTAACAGCAGGGATTGTTGTAATGGTAGCCATATATTTAAGTGGTGACGATGATGATGAAACAGAAGTAAATACTGACCCAACAAGTTCAGATTTTATGAAAATAAAATTAGGAAATACAAGGATAGACCCTTGGGGCGGTAGAATACAGCAAGTGATTTTAACAAACAGAATATTAAGTTCTTTAAGCGGAGGAGATGGAAAATCTTTAGATTATTTGTGGAAGATGACACAAAACAAATTTAATCCTTCAGCATCAATGACTTACAAGTATTTAAAGGCGAAAAAAACACCAGACGGAGAAGTGTATGTAGACCAATTTGGCAAGCCAATTTCAATTCAAGAAGACTTATGGAATAGTGTTAGACCTATCTATTGGCAATCATTTAGTGAGATTAATAAAGAAAACCCACCATTTAAAGCAGGTATGCTTCACGCCTACGGATTATTTGGAGGAGGTACACAAACTTACAAGACTCCAACTGAAATTATGAAAGCTAAGAAAGTTTCTTGGGAGGATTTAGAAGGCAAAGAAGTAGCAATTTTTTATGGTTCTTTACAACTAAAAAAAGACCAATACACTAAACAAGATATTGAGGAACTAACAGTTGAATACGCCAAGGGAATAAAAGACCTTGAAAGACAAAAAGAAAAAGGATTAATTAAAGAAGTTGCTCCTTACTTGCAAAAACTTGAAAAAAATATCATTACAGATTTTAATAAAGAGGCAAAAAATGAAACTAAGGAAGAAAGATTAATTTTTATATTATCTAAAGCTAAAAGCGTTTCCGAGAAAGCTGACATATTAAAAGAAAAGTTTGCTTCTTATGATGAAGAGGAAGGTGTTTGGTATCCAACAGAATCATTGCAGTCTCAAGAAAATAAATTAAAGAGATTACTTTCAAAGGGAGTGATAGGCAAAGACGTTGAAAAAGAGGTTATGATGAAGATGATTGAAATAAATAAGAAAGCGAAGCCTAACTAAGAGGTGTAAATATTTTTTTTAAAAAACTTAATACGGAAAGATAAATATAAATTTGTAAAAAATAAATTATGGCAACATTTAACTATACTTCGACCTTAGTACAAGAAACAACTTCATTAATAAAAGTAAGTACTACATACGAAGTAGCAGGTATAACACCTCCTGTAGTATCTTCAAGTGGAACATTTACAAACACAATTACCGCCAATGCCTATAATGTTGGAAGTTTTAATTTTATTGTACCGCCAGTAACACCACCAAGAACAATACAATTGCCAAGCACATCGTTTGGAACGCCAATGCCTACTTTTTTAGATGGAGTTTACAGATACACAGCTTCGGTTGTTTATGATATTAATGTTGACGAATTTCAAAATACATACAACACTAATTCTTACATAGTAGTAACTCAAAACATTGATGCTTTATATATAAACTTTTTAAGTGGATACGACCCAAACAATCCTGCTGACGTATATTATAATAATTTGCTTTTAGATTACTTTGGACAAATAACTACTTTGTCTTCTAACCTTGCAACAAATTATGAAGCAATAAACGACTTAATTGAGCAAATACAAGCTATCTTAAATCAAGAAGTTCAAGAAGTATATTTTGTATTAGTAAATCCAAGTGAATTTATAATTAATTATGGTTTAAATAATTTGCCAAGCGGAACATACACAGACCAATTACTAACAATTACTCAATTAGGCACAGACAACGAATACGACATACTAAATTTCCCTAACGATGACACAGACGTAACAACAACGGTAAGTTCAGAAGATTTTAATGGAAGCGAAGAATACCCTGATGGAGTTTATTTATTGTCGGGAACATATACGGTAGATGGAGAAATTTACACGGTAGAAGAACACGCCTTAGTCCTTACAGGAATAGATAGTGGGATGGCAGAATTTGGAGAAAAGTTAGTTTGTGCTTGTAGTGATAATTTAGTTAGACAAGGCTGTAAGTTGCTAACATACTACGATGCAATAGAAAGAACTTTTGCAGCAGGAAAATACACTTCTACAACTACCTTAATAAAGAAACTTCAAAACCTATTAAATAAACAAGGTTGTGGATGCAACTGTTAATTTATGGCACTAACACAAACACAAATAGATAACAAAATAGCTTTATTAAACGCTGAATTAGCGGAGAATGGAGTAGAAATAGCCAATGCTTTGAAAAAAGGCTGTGAGCCTTGCGAATCATTGTTTAGTAAATCTATTAAAATAAGATTTGAATTGTTTGTATTGAATGAACAAAGCAATTCAATGACTTGGCTAATAACAAACACAGGATTGAATATATTAACTAATACTAACGCAAAAATAATAACTACATAAAATGGCAGGAGGAATCAGAATACCATTCTTAACAAGTGCAACAACACCACTTGATGGAACAGAATTAATAGTTGTTGAACAAGGTGGAGTAACTAAAAAATCTACCATTTCAGCAAGTCAGCAAATAGCTTTAGATGCAGCAAATGCCGCACAAACTACCGCTAATACCGCAGTAAGTGATGCAGCAACGGCTCAGTCAACAGCTAATACCGCAGTAGCTAATGCCGCAACCGCACAGAGTACAGCAAACACAGCAATAGCTAATGCGGCTACAGCCCAAACAACAGCGAATAGTAAACTATCCACCGTTGCAGTAGATGGCACAACAATAACAGGAAATGGAACGGTTGGCAGTCCATTGGTAGTAGTTGGAGATATAGAATACAGAGGATATTTAACTATTTCAGGCGGTGGAGTTACGTTTACATCAATAAAAAATAACGTAGGTACTATTGTTTGGTCAGTAGTTGACAATGGAGTTTTAAATGGTGTTTTGTCAAATGCTTTTCCTGTTACTAAATTTTTTGGATTAGTAGGAAACTTAAACGGTGGCGGTGTACCTTATATTAATGTTGTAAGGCGATTGAATGACAACACAGTAGGAATTGATATTTTTAAATTTGATGGAACGCAAGCAGGAACGCCATTTGGCACATTTGCAATACATTTGATAATAAATAACTAATTGTTAGAATGAATGATATTGATAAATTCTTTTCACAATTTATAGGTCAATCCCAAGGGCAAGGTAGATTTCTAAGATTATCAGTAGAGAATAATCTTGTAGGAGGGAGTTTTATAGGTAGAAAAGATAATCAAGATTATTTAAAAGTAAAGATAGATGGACTTACATTAACAAGTAGTAGTGGCGTTCAGTCGGTAACAGGATTGAACACTAATAATTCAGACCCATTAAATCCAATAGTACAGATAAGCATAGGTAGTGGACTAAGTGGGAATGGAACGCCTGCAAGTCCATTAACAGCAACAGGAGGAGGAACGGTAACAGGTGCAACAATAAGCGGTGCTTTATCAGTAACAGGAAGCGTAACATTGGCATTTGCTTGGACAGGTACAACAGTACAATATGTAAGGGGCGATGGTAGCTTGGCAACCTTTCCGACAATACCAACAGTTGGGACTTGGGGTGCTTTAAACTATCCTAATTGGGTAAGTGGCACTCCGTTTGTTAAAATGACTGCGGTAGGTACATTTGCATTAGATACAAATACATATTTAACCGCCAATCAAACAATAACATTAAGCGGAGAAGCAACAGGTAGCGGTTCAACATCAATAGCGGTAACTCTAACAAATTCAGCAGTAATAGGAAAGGTATTAACAGGATATGTAAGTGGTGCAGGAACGGTAGCGGCAACAGATACAATACTACAAGCTATTCAAAAGTTAAATGGGAATATAGTTGCAATAGGTTCGCCTTCGTTATTTTCTACAATAAGAACGGTAGCAGGAAACCATACTTTAGATGCAACAGATTTGGCGACAATAAACACGCCTAAGCCATTAATGATATTAATGAACTCTGGCTCAACTCAAACATTTACTATTCCATTAGATAGCACTTTTGATTTCCCTATTGGTACACAAATATCAATTTCTCAAATATCAACATTTCAGCTTACTTTTGCAGTAGCAGTAGGAGTAACATTAAATAGTATGGGTGGATGGTTAAAGATAGCAGCGAGATATGGTGGTGCTACAATAATAAAGACAGCAGCAAACCAATGGTATTTATTTGGAGCATTAACACCTTAGAGATATGATAGGAATAATACATAGTCAATTTGACCAAGATGCTACAAGGTTTTTAAACGATGCATCAATAACAAACCCTACACAAAGATTGGCTATAAATTATTTAGCAAGAGAATTAAAATTAAATAGTTTATGGACTAAGTTTAGTGCATTATATCCAGTAGTAGGAGGGAACGAAACAGCACATTCAAAAAACTTGATAAGTAACACATTTAATTCAACTTTTTTTGGTGGTTGGACACATAGCTCAACAGGGATGTTGCCAAATGGCACAACAGGATATGCTTTAACAGGATTAATCCCAAGTGCGGTATTGTCTCTTAATTCGACATCTACAGGATTTTATAGTAGGACTGCTACGCCAGCTCCTACCGTAACAGGTGTTCAAATAGGATGTGGTAGTCTCTCAGATAGAATAGGTATGCAAATAATTAGAGATACTGCTCCAAGTTTTACAATATCTACAAGGATTAATACAAGCGGAACAATATTAACAAGTGCAATAACATCATCGCAAGGATTATTTACTACAAGTAGAACTGCATCTAATTTAACAACAAATTATAGAAATGCAACGTCTTTGGGGTCTAACACAGCAGCAAGTACCGCTTTGCCAACGGTAGAATTATGTATAGGTGCTACAAACACAGCAGGAGTTATAAGTGCTTATTCAAGTAGAGAACTTGCACTTGTTTATGTATCTGCAGGATTAACAGCAGGAGAAGTATCTACCTTATCTACAATAGTTCAGCAATATCAAACAATTTTAAGTAGGGCTGTTTAACTAATAAAAAATAAAAAATATGACAACACCAATAGTAGAAAAAGACTTAGGAATAAATACCGAAACAGGATTACAAGAAATACTTAAAGTATGGAGAGTAAATATTGATGCAGAGATAGAACTTATTACCGTAGGATATAAAATATACACAATAAGCCCAACAGGTATAGAAATTAAAGAGTCTCAAATCATAGAATATGGAAGATATAATCATCCAAGAAATATGGCTTTTGATAATTGGAGAAATAGTCCTATTGGGGAAGGTATAGCACAAGCAATAGCTACAACTATTAATGCTTCTTATCCTAATATGAATCAATTTATACCAGAAGAAATAAATTCAGAAGAAATAAAAGAAAATTAAATATATTTGCAAAATGATTACAATAGAAAACGTAAAGAAAAAAAGCGAACAAGCAGGAGTAGAAATTTCTTTTTGTGATTACTTATTGCAAATTGCCAAACATATTCCTCCACAGCAAGGAATAACAAGGGAAACAATTAAAAAAGAGTTGAAGATAATTGACTCTTTAGAAAGCCAAAAAGACAAGGAAGAACTATTAATTGACGACAGTTATGTTCAGCTATTAAAAGAAAAAGAGTTGAATATGTCTTGGGTAATTAGAGAGAGTTGGCTTGTTGAATACGGAGAAATGTTACAAGATATAAAACTATAACTATGAAAACTTGGAAAGCTTATCAATGGCACATATTAATTGGAATAATATTAATCTTTGCTATAAATATGGTAATTACAAAAGATGCCTTTAGCACATTATCGGCAGTAATTTTAGGAGTTGGATTAGCCCACTTCTTAGGAATGGTTATTAATGGAATATTTTTTAAGAAGCAATAATGGAATTACTTTTTGCCATACTATGCTTAATCCTTGCAATATTTCCGATTATATGGGAGGCAAAAGAAGACTCTTTAAGCAAGAAAGAAAACGGAGAGCCATACGACTACAACAAAAAGATTGAGCCATCCTTATATTGTTTATTATTTACAACAATAATGACAATAGTGGGGATAATACTCCACGTTATAGACTATGCTTCATCTTGGAACTTTGTTAATGACGTAATTAAGGTTTCTTTGTGGTATGTGTCATTAAGGATAATGCTATTCGATTATATTCACAACATTTATAGATATAAGAACGGTCTTTCCAAAGAGTTAGACTTGTTTTATTTAGGAACAACATCAAGCACAGACAAACTACTTAAAAGGTGGGGAATAAATTATTTATTACTTGCCTTACTTAGATTTTTGTTTGGGGAATTATTAATCATTTTAGCCATATTTTTATAATGGATATGTTAGAGCAAAGAGTAGCGGAGTTAGAGAAAGGTCAGAAGTCTATAATGGATAGACAGGCGAGCCACGAAAAGACCCAACAAGAACAATATAGGTCAATACTCCACGATGTAAACCAAGCACGTCAAGAGTCAAAAAACACTACCTTATTTGTAAAAGAAGTTGACGATAAGTTAGACAAGTTAATGTACTACATTATGCCTGATGAAGCTATCGGTAGTATTGGAATATTTAAAAAGCAAATAGAACTTGAAAAAAGAGTTGCGGATATAGAAACAGAAAAGAAAGTAGAGAAAGGTCAACTAACCACAATAAAGACAGTAATAGCTTTTCTTGGAACTATTATGGGATTTGCAATAGCATACTTTAAATCAAAACTATAAAACTATGGAAAAGGGAACTAAAGTAAAATTCAGAACAAACAAAGAAGGTGTTAAGGAAGGAGAAATAGTAGAAGAAAGAGGCAATACCTACATAATAAAAGTAGATAATGTTCAATGGGTAATACTCAAAGACCACGTAATAACTCCAAGGCAAGAAAGCGAAAACACAGCAAGAATGTTGGAGGAAGAAGTAAAGAGATTTAACTCTGAAATAAACCTAAATTAAATGAAAACAATATTTATAAGTGCAGGGCATAGCAATCATCCAAAAAACGATAGGGGTGCAGTAGGCAATGGATACATAGAAGGTGAACTTGCAGTAGAGTTTAGAACACTACTTGTAAATGCGTTAAAGAGAAAAGGTGCAAAGACAGGTATTGACCCCGACAACTCTGTATTAAAGCAAACATTAAACTACTTTTGGAATTTAACAACAGAAAATTCTATTTGTGTAGATATACATTGGAACGCAGCGACACCATCAGCAACAGGCACAGAAGTATTTATTCCAAACAATCATTCACTAACAGAACTTAATTTAGCAAGAGAAGTAGCTTTAACCATAGCAAGTAAACTAAAAATTGTTGCAAGAGGAAACAAAGGAGTTAAGTTAGAATCAGAAAGCCAACATAAGTCTTTAGGATTTATGAGATTAAAAGGAGAAAATATATTGATAGAAATGTGTTTTATAAGTAATCCTAACGATATGGCAAGCTACCAAGCTAATAAAGTTCAGTTAGCAGAATTGTTGGCAGACGTATTTATAAAATATGCAAAGTAAATGACATCAAAATATTTTACAGAGTACGATAAGTATAAGTTAATAAGTCTATGTATTAAGGCTGCAACAGGCGTTATTGGTGGTAGCTTAGTTTTAGAACAAAAGCATCCATATTTAACATTGATTATATTAGCTATTGGAGCAATAGCAAATGAAGTAACAAATTTTTTAAAAGAAAAAGATGAAAAAACTAATCCTACTAATACTGATAGCAACAACGATAAGTTGTAGCGTCATTAAGAATTTTCGCAAAGAGAAAAAGAAAGAGGAAAGTAAGACTGAGCAAGAAACAAAAACTGATAGTGTTGCCAAAGTAGAGATTGAGAAAGAAATAGTATCAACATTTACAACCGATACAAAGACAGAATTTTTTGATTTAAGCGAGGTTACGATATACGAGGTGATGAATGATAGTGGCGAGGTGAAAGAACGCACCACAACGATTAAAAATAATATAAAGGGCAATGTTTTATCTAAAGGCAAAGAGGATAAAAAAGAAACCTCCGAAGAAAGCACAAAAGTAGATTTGTCAAAAGTTGACAAGTCCAAAGAAAGCAAGTCAAAAAGCGAGGTAAAAAAGGATAAAAAAGTAGAAAAGAAATCATTGCCAACGTGGATGTGGATAACATTAGGAATAACATTCTTTCTGTTTATTATCATAGCAGTTTGGAAAATCAAAAAGAAATACTTTCCTTTGTCGTAATTAGTTTTCATAGACTGGTAATAGATTGTTCGGAAATGCCCACTTTTATAGTGGGTTTTTTCGTTTATAAACATTTATTTTAAAATAAATTTGTTTATATAAATATATTAATATACTTTTGCAAACAACAAATCAAATTATTATGAAAAAACTAAATCAACTTGCAGACTACCTAAACAACCTACTTCTTAAATACGAATGGTGTACATCACACAGAGATAGATACCACGTACAAGAGCCTAAGAAAGAAGAAAAGAGGCTTAGAATTTGGCAAACAACACACAACGGAATTACAACTAAATACAATTAATAATGAAAAAGAAAAGTAAGATACAATACATCATTTCACCGCTTCAATTAGCATTCGTGAACTCAATAATCCACGAAGAAACTAATCCTGAGAATGGGCTTGGAATAAAGAAAGGAGATGCCTTTGGGAAGATTTTTATCGAGGCTCATCCGAAGTTCAAAAGTTTTAAAAAGAGTAAGGTAGCAAGGGAATTGGATGGGGAGTAACGGTTCTCGGCTTGGCGAAGTTGCCGAACACAAAACTTCAATAGTAGTAAAAACTTTAAAATTTAGATAAAATGTCAAACGAAGCACAAAACGGCAATTTTGCCAAACCGATGTTATCGCCAGTTGTTCTCGAAGCAATTCTGAACGATGCACAAATAAAGGCGTTACAGAAAGGATTAAATGACTTGGTGCAGTATCAATCACCAAAATATGTTTTAAAAACCAATGGTGAATTTGAAGTTGTGTATAGTGAAGAATACAATAGGTTGTTTGCAAAATTTATTGAACAAATAGAACATCGTCAGTCGCAGTTAGTGTCTGCTTACAATTGGCGATAACGTTTGGTGGCTTGGCGAAGTGGGGGAATTTGAAATACAAATGCTGGATAAACCACAAATGTTGATTATAAGTACAAATGTTCAATTTAGCACTATTGCCCCCATTTTGCCAAACCACTGTTAGTGGCAGTCGTGTTTTTTAAAATATAGGTTTGGGCGACCTTTATAAAACCCACAATTGTAATTATGTCAGAACAGACAAAACAAATTCAGAACCCACGCCACGTTGTAAAGGCTTGGGAAAAAATGCCACTCAATGAAAATCGTAACAAGTTTTTCATTGAAATTGAAAATGGCGAAGACGTTAAAGGTGTTGCTCCAATTGTCAAATTTACAATTCAAAGCGACCCTATTGGCGAAGTTGGTGTAAATGGTTGTCAAGCAATAGATATGCTTGAATATACCAAATGTTTGTTCCAAAGCCTTAATGAAGCTTTCCCTTGTCGTGAAAATGCTTTAACAATTACAAAAATTGAAGAAGCTATTCATTGGCAAGAAGCAAGAACCAAAGACAGACTTAATCGTCAAGTTGAAGGTCAAAATAAGGCTTAAAATTAGTGGTTGTAGGTCGGCTCGTTTGGGTCGTCCTACGATTGCCACTAACGGTTCTCGGCTTGGCGAAGTTGCCGAATACAAAACTTCAATAGTAATACAAACTTTAAAATTTAGATAAAATGTCAAATAGTAGCACTGAACGGCAATTTTGCCAAACCGATGTTAGCTGCCG
>Ga0315902_10002088_pt1 | contig 31694 bp, 30 predicted proteins | sample LakEriMetagenome_9_FD_203523 | JGI IMG/M metagenome (GOLD analysis project Ga0315902, IMG submission 203523) | Freshwater fungal communities from buoy surface, Lake Erie, Ohio, United States - Buoy 12 MA117 | ecosystem: Environmental > Aquatic > Freshwater > Lake > Lake biofilm | place: USA... | reverse complement strand
GAAATATTGCATCACTGATACTTCTCAAATTCGGTGAGGCTGATCGTGAGGAAGTAAATGCCTTAATGGCAGCGGGTCTTGTGCTCTTCCTGCTCACTCTTCTCGTCAATGCTGTTGCCAATATTTTGGTAAGTCGCCTCGGAAAGACAGGTCGCTAAATGACAATGACATCTCAACCGACTGTTCTCAAGCCAGGGCGCCCATGGGAGCCAACAGCGAAAGAGCGCGGTCAGAAGCTTTTGAATTTTCTCATTTCTCTTGCGCTTTCAGCAGTTCTATTATTTACAACTGGGTTAAATGGAAAACTAGGCTGGGTTATCGCCTTCTTCATCTCATTTCTCTCTGTAACTTTCATCGCTGAGTACCGCCGAGCAGGTCGACCAGCAGCGCAAGATAGTATTTTGACGAGCGTTTCACGTTTTGCAATTTTCCTAGCGATCATTCCGATCGTGAGCATTCTTCTCACAGTGATCTCAAAGGGTTGGCGCGGATTACATTGGGGACTCTTCACTCAAGATATGGCTGAGGCCACAGTTAATGATCCAATTCAAAATGGTGGAATGTTGGCGGCTATCACTGGCACAACGATTATGGTTGGAATCGCACTCATTATCTCGTTGCCAATCTCGATATTAACGGCGCTTTATCTCACAGAGATCAAAGGTAAATTTGCTCGTCCAGTTCGCTTTTTAGTGCAAGCGATGTCTGGAGTGCCTTCAATTGTCGCGGGTCTATTTATTCTTTCGAGTATCGTCTATCCACTCACCGGACAACGTAATGGCCTCATGGGTGGAATGGCTCTGGCAATTCTCATGATTCCAACCGTGGCGCGCACAGCCGAGGAAGTTCTCTTGCTGATTCCGAACGACCTCCGTGAGGCAGGATTAGCCCTCGGTGCAACACAATGGCGAACTGTTGCAATGGTGGTTGTTCCTGCCGTAAAGAGCGGGTTGATTACAGCAATTATTCTCGGTGTTGCACGCGTTATCGGTGAGACCGCCCCAATCATTCTTGTCAGCGGCGGAGGAGAGGCCAATAACCTCAACCCAGTCTCCGGTCCAATGGGATCTATTCCTTACTACGTATGGAAATCATTCTTACTCGGTGGAACTGAAGAGTCGACACAACGCACTTGGGCGGGCCTTCTAGTGCTCCTCGTGTGGGTTCTCCTACTCTTTACCATCGCCCGTTATATCTCTTCGAGATCTCAGAAAAGGTAAGTGAAGACAATGACTGACAATAACCAAGGAGAGAAACCAGAGATGAAGACAGCGACTACACCACACTCTTTGGCAGATGTTGCATCTGCACGCGCGGCTAAGACTCCTGGCACCGCGCCACTTGGCTCTGGACTTGAGGCACGAGGCGTTAATGCTTGGTTTGGTAGCAAGCACGTTCTCAAAGATGTGACCCTAGATTTTGCGGCAGGAACCGTGACTGCTCTTATCGGTCCATCAGGATGCGGAAAGTCAACATTTATTCGAACACTTAATCGTATGCATGAGTTTATTCCGGGAGCCGGATTAGCTGGTGAGGTTCTTCTTGGTGGAAAAGATATCTATGCATCAGGTACTGATGTCACAAAGATCCGTCTTCGCGTCGGCATGGTTTTCCAAAAGCCAAATCCATTTCCTTCAATGACTATCGGACAGAATGTTTTGTCAGGTTTGAAGTTGGCACAACTCAAAGTAAGTAACACAGATGACCTTCTAGAAGAGTGCCTCACACGTGCTGGACTTTGGGAAGAATCAAAAGATCGTCTCAATGAGCATGCAAGTGCGCTCTCTGGCGGACAGCAGCAACGTCTCTGCATTGCACGTTCACTAGCTGTACGTCCTGAGGTTCTACTTATGGATGAGCCATGCTCGGCACTTGACCCAGGATCAACGTTCCGAATTGAGCAGACAATTGCAGAGCTATCACATTCTATGACGATCGTGATTGTTACCCACAATATGCAGCAGGCAGCCCGTGTCTCTGACTACTCGGCATTTATGCTCTCAGATGGCGGACCCGGCGAATTGATCGAAGTTGCGCCTACCAATGAACTCTTCTCACGCCCACGGGATAAGCGCACCGAGGATTACGTCACCGGAAGATTTGGTTAAAACCCGTCTCAATTATTTGAGATAGGTTCAACTGTTGTTCACCAAGTCGTAGCCATATAGACCACCGCCTTCAGTACTTTCGAGTCCTCACAACAGTGAGTCCCAACCTCGGGAAGTATCTGAAAGGTAGAGAATGAAACTCTCGAAGAAAATTGGAGTCGTTGCACTAGTCTCAGGACTTTTTATTAGCATCGCTCCGTCAGCATTTGCTTATAACCTAACCGGAACAGGCGCTTCTTTCCCTGCGCAGATGATCGAAGAGTGCAAGGTTCTACTTGCACAGAAGACAGAGCACTCACTTACTTATGCAGCTCTTGGTTCAGGAGCTGGTCGCGATGGATCTGACAAGCAGGTTGGCCATATCTGGTTCTCAGATACAGCACACACAGGTTCGACAGCACGTTCATCTTTAGTACACATCCCAGCAGCAGCAGCACCAATTGCAGTGCTACACAACTTGCCAGCTAGGTCTCAGCTTTACTTATCTCCAGTAACAGCTGCAAAGATTTTCGCAGGCGAAATTTCACGTTGGAATGATCCAGCGATCCTTAAGGACAACAATCGCTCCGTCACTGAAATTATCTACAAAAAGGATCGCAACGGCGATATCGTCAAGGACAAGGCAGGAAAAGCAATTGTTCTCCGTACGGCCAAGAAGAACATCTCATACACACTTCCAAATCAACCAATCACAGTTGTCTACCGCTCTGATAAGTCAGGTACTTCTGGAAACTTCACAGCGTGGTTACGTGGTGTTGCTCCAACAACATGGACAAAGCCACAGAACGATACATTCGTCACAGCATTCCCAGGCAATATCAATGCGGGTGGAAATATCGGACGTGTTGTAGGAGCTAGCTCTTCAACTGGAGTTGCCCAGCTTGCTGCAAAGACAAAATACTCAATTACCTATGCTGAAGTTTCATACGGCACAAAGTTCAATCTGAAGGCAGCCGCAATTGGCAATGCTTCAGGAAACTTTGCGCTACCAAATGGTGCAAATACTGCAGCTTTCCTTGCGTCATCGAAGGTTGACGCAAAGGGAATCTTCACATTTGACTATGCGACCAAAGAGCCAGGTGCATACACACTTGGAATCATTACCTACATGCTTGGTGACTCTGACTACAAAGATAAGGCAGCAGTTCCAGCAATCAAGGCTTGGGCAAACTTGGTTATCTCCAAAGATTGCACAGACCGTGCACCAGACTTCATTCCAATTGAAGGTGACTTGCGAAAGCTTGCAGAAGCGGCAATCGCAAAGCTCGGATAAAACTTCCTAATCTCGAGGGTAAAAAGAAGAACGGCCAGGTGACCTGCCTGGCCGTTCTTCTTTTTCGAACTAGTGCGCGCCTGGCAGGAATCGAACCTGCGACAACCCGCTTAGAAGGCGGGTGCTCTATCCGACTGAGCTACAGGCGCCTGCAGGTGTCGTCTGATTACTATTCTAACGGCTCAACTATTAAGGTGTGACAATGGCTGAATTCATTTACACAATGAAAAAGACGCGTAAAGCGCACGGTGACAAGGTCATTCTTGATGACGTCACCTTGATGTTCCTTCCAGGTGCCAAGATCGGTGTCGTAGGTCCAAACGGTGCCGGTAAGTCGACGGTTCTACAGATCATGGCTGGTCTTCAACAACCATCCAATGGTGAGGCGTATCTGACTCCAGGATTTAGCGTTGGAATTTTGCTGCAGGAACCTAAGCTTGATGAGTCACGCAGTGTTCTTGAAAATGTGCAAGATGGTGTCCGCGAGACGATGGATATGTTGGCGCGCTTTAATGCAATTTCAGATGAGATGTCGAGCCCTGATGCTGATTACGACACCTTGCTTGCCGAGATGGGAACGTTGCAAGAGCAACTCGATCATCGCAACGCATGGGAAATTGATTCACAGCTAGAGCAGGCTATGGATGCGCTCCGTTGTCCACCAGGGGATGCCGATGTCAGCGTGTTATCCGGTGGAGAGAAGCGCCGCGTTGCGCTCTGTAAGTTGTTACTGGAAGCTCCAGATCTTTTGCTCCTTGATGAGCCAACGAACCACCTTGATGCTGAATCAGTCTTATGGCTGGAACAACATTTACAGAAATATCCTGGCGCAGTTGTAGCGATCACGCACGATAGATATTTCTTGGATAACGTTGCAGAGTGGATTCTCGAACTCGATCGCGGTCGCGCATATCCATACGAAGGAAATTACTCGACCTACCTAGAGACTAAGTCTGCACGTCTTAAGGTCGAAGGTCAGAAAGATGCCAAGCGCGCTAAGCGACTTACTGAAGAACTCGAATGGGTTCGCCAGAATGCAAAGGGTCGCCAGACAAAGTCAAAGGCCCGTCTTGCTCGTTATGAAGAAATGGCGGCAGAGGCCGACAAGATGCGAAAGCTCGACTTTGAAGAGATTCAAATTCCACCTGGCCCACGCCTTGGAAATGTCGTTGTAGAAGTTGATAACTTGGTTAAGGGATTTGGCGATCGCGTACTTATCGATGGTCTCTCATTTACTCTCCCACGTAACGGAATCGTTGGAGTGATTGGACCTAACGGCGCTGGAAAGACAACACTCTTTAAGACAATTCTTGGTCTAGAGCCAGCCGATTCTGGCGAAGTAAAGATCGGTGAGACGGTAAAGATTTCATACGTCGATCAGTCACGCAGTGGCATCGATCCAAAGAAGTCGTTGTGGGAAGTTGTTTCAGACGGACTTGATTTCATGAAGGTCGGACAAGTTGAAATGCCATCTCGTGCATACGTTGCAGCATTTGGATTTAAAGGTCCGGATCAACAGAAGCCTGCTGGCGTTCTCTCAGGTGGAGAACGTAACCGTCTCAACCTTGCGATGACTCTCAAGCAAGGTGGAAATCTGTTGCTTCTCGATGAGCCAACGAACGACCTTGATGTAGAAACACTTGGTTCACTTGAGAACGCGTTGCTTGAATTTCCTGGATGTGCCGTAGTGATCTCTCACGATCGCTGGTTCTTGGACCGCATCACAACTCACATCTTGGCTTACGAAGGTGACTCAAAGTGGTTCTGGTTTGAAGGAAACTTCGAATCCTACGAAGCAAATAAGATCGAACGATTGGGACCAGAGGCCGCTCGCCCACATCGTGCGACATATAGAAAGCTCACACGCTAATGAAGTATCACAATCAACAATTTGTTCGCTGGGATGACATCGACGCACTTGGCCATGTCAATAATGCCAAGTACCTGACATATGCGCAGGAAGCTCGCTTCCATTGGTCCTTTTATCAATTTTACGAACGTAATGAAACACCATATTTCATCGATATGGTTGTTGCTCGGGCCGAAGTTGATTTTGTTGCGCCCATCTATGAAGGAGGAATCTTCGTAGATGTACATATCTGGGTTGAGTCTGTAGGTACTTCTTCCTTTATGCTTAATTACGAGATTAGCTCCAAAGGTGTTCTGCATGCTCGGATCAAGACAGTGCAGGTAGCCATCTCACTCGAGACCAAGAAGTCACGCCCTCTCTCAGATACAGAACGCGAGTTCTTACAAGAATATATGTCATGAAATTGCTTCCTCGAGATCAGCGAGCGTGGTGGCGCGATGCAGTTACATATCAGATCTACATCCGCTCATTTGCTGATGGCAACGGCGATGGAATTGGTGATATCGAAGGTATTCGTTCGAAACTTCCATATTTAAAGTCTTTAGGTGTTGATGCAATCTGGATAACACCTTGGTACCCTTCCCCGCAAAATGATCATGGTTACGATGTTGCAAATTACATGGACATCGAACCCATGTACGGCACCTTAGAAGATGCACAGAGATTGATTGATGAGACACATCAGCACGGAATGAAGTTGATCGTAGATATTGTCCCTAACCATTCCAGTGATCAGCACGTCTGGTTTCAGGAAGCTTTGCGTTCACCTATCGGATCAGAGGCTCGTGATCGCTACATTTTCCGCGACGGCAAAGGTGAAAACGGCGAACTTCCACCAAATAATTGGCAGTCGGTCTTTGGGGGACCGGCATGGCATCGCCTTGTTGATGCTGACGGCAAACCTGAGCAGTGGTACTTGCATCTTTTTGCTGTCGAACAACCTGACTTTAATTGGGAGCATCCAGAAGTTCGCGCCCACTTTGAGGAGATTTTAAAGTTTTGGCTTGATCGCGGCGTGGATGGATTCCGCATCGATGTGGCACATGCGCTGATTAAATATCCAGGTTTGCCTGATATCCCTTCACCCGAAGTAATCGCCAGTCATGGTGAATTTGTCCCAGATGAATTTCGCCCAACGTGGGATCAAGAAGGTGTGCACGAGATCTATCGAGCATGGAGAAAGATTCTTAATTCCTACCCTGGAGATCGCATGGCAGTTGCCGAAGCGTGGGTAAGCCCGGCATCTCGTATCGCGCGTTATTTACGGCCAGATGAGTTAGCTAACTCATTTAACTTTGATTTTCTCACTTCACTCTGGGAGCCAAAGTATTTAACGGGCATGATCAATCGCGCAGTTGATGCAATGTCAGAAGTTGGCGCGCCACCGTCATGGGTCTTTAATAACCACGATGTCACGCGCTCTGTTGATCGCTTTGATCTTGGACTGCAAAATCGCCAGGTAAATACCTTTGAGCGCCAGGGAGATCCTGAAAAGTTTGATATCGAACGAGGAACCCTTCGCGCTCGTGCAGGCGCGCTTCTGATGTTGGCTCTTCCTGGTGGTGCATACATCTACCAAGGTGAAGAGTTAGCAGTACCTGAAGTTCGCGATATTCCTGAAGATCGATTGACGGACCCAATTTGGAAGATGAGTGAATATAAAGATCGCGGTCGCGATGGATGTCGAGTTCCAATTGCATGGAAGTCCACTCAAGCTGGAGCGTTCGGATTCTCAACAAATGCTGACCTGCAACCAGATCAAGCTTGGCTTCCACAGAGTCCATGGTGGGGCGCATATTCAGTTGAATCACAAGTTGGAAAAGAAGGTTCAACCCATTCGCTCTATACGCAAGCACTTGCGATTCGCAAAACTGAAAATGGTCTAGGTGATGGCCCAATGTCGTGGATTGATGCTGGTAAAGATGTAATCGCATTTTCTCGTCCTGGAAATTTCGTTTGCTACGTAAACTTTGGATCACCCATCGAGTTGCCACAAGGTGCAGAGGTTCTCCTTGCATCACAAAAACTCTCGGGAAACAAAATCCCAACAGATACAACAGTCTGGATGCGATTGAAGTGACAAGCTTCTACGATGAAATCGGGGGAGAGGCTTTCTTTACTGAACTTGTTTCAGGTTTCTATGCACGTGTTGCAACAGATCCGATTTTGCGTCCGATGTATCCAGAAAGTGATATGAAAGGCGCAGCCTGGCGCTTACAGAAATTCCTCGAGCAATATTGGGGCGGGCCTTCAACATATTCAGAAGAACGTGGACATCCGCGACTACGCATGCGCCACGTCGGCTTTCACATCGATCTTGCAGCCCGCGATGCGTGGCTATCGTGCATGATGGCAGCCATTGAAGATCTAGAGATGGAAGAAATTCATCGCAACCAATTAGTTAGCTATGTCGAAATGGCCGCCCATTCGATGGTCAACCAACCCTCGTAACTTATTTCTTTGAAGCGTTACCCAAGGTAAGAATTTCACCATTACGGATATACCAAAGCGTTCCATCATCAGCGCGCACGGCGGTGATGCGAAGCCCAACACGTTCGACTACACCGTTAATTGTTAAGACATCTACACGATCTCCGACGCCATATTGATCTTCGATCAACATAAAGATTCCAGAGAGAATGTCGCGCACAAGAGTCTGCGCTCCAAGTCCAACAGCAACGCCAACAATTCCAGCGGAAGCAATGACAGGACCTAAGTTGAAACCGAATTCTCCTAAGACCATTGCCGTTGCAACGATCCAGACAACGGCATTGAGAATCGAGGTGAGAACAGATCCAATAGTGCGAGCTCTTTCGGCCTGTCGGTGTGCCGTACCTGGTCCTGGGCGAAGATCTACAGTGGCCAGACGGTTAACTGCGCGATCGATGGCTCTATGGCCCAGCCACTGGGCGATTACAGCCCCTGCCAGGACTGCAATGATGCGAAGCGGGGCCCCGCTAACCCACTCGAGTGCGCTCTGAATTTGATCGTTCATGGTGCAAAGGTACTTCACGAGGCAATAAAGGATGCAAGAAATTAACCTTGAAATCCAGTGAAGTTGGCCTAAGTAGGTGCAAGATAAGCCAATCGGCGCGAGCCACGCGCCTGACACAACTGGAGCAGTGATGTCGCGAAGCCTTGTGCTTAACGCAACGTATGAACCTCTCGGCGTCGTACCTGCCCGCCGTGCGCTGATTCTTGTTCTGAATTCACGAGCAACAATGGTTGAGTCTTCTGGCGAAGTATTGCGTTTTGCAACTGGACAGTTAGAGCTGCCTTCGGTTGTCCGTCTCAATAAATTTATTCGAATTCCATATCGTCATGCTGTCCCACTATCTCGTCGCGCAATATTTGCTCGCGATGGTGGTCGATGCGTTTACTGTGGAGCCAATGCAACTTCTATCGATCACGTAATTCCGCGTTCTCGTGGCGGCGGGCATAGTTGGGAAAATGTTGTCTCGGCCTGCCACAAGTGCAATCACGTAAAGGCAGATAAGCCGCTAAAGGAATTGGGATGGAGACTCAGATCACTTCCACGCGAACCTGTCGGTGCAGCCTGGCGCATTCTTGGCACAGGTCGCACAGATCCGCAGTGGATTCCATATCTAGAACCATTTGGCGTGGCAGCAGCCACCGCCTAATTCCACTTACACTTACGCCATGATTCATTTGATCACATCTGCACTGAACATGAACTATGGCGAAGGCGGCGAACTACCTGGTGAGCCACTTACCGCTGTGCAAACATTTCTCTACTTTGTTGCAACACCAGTAGGAATCTTTCTTCTGATCTCAGTTCTGGTTTTAGTCGGAACACGCGAGAAAAAGAAGACAGAGCCGGGCAAGAAGCCAAGCTCTGTCATCGATTCAATCGACTAACTTTTACTTATCTGCCGCTCTAGCCTTCAGCGCGCGAGACATTGCATCCCGTCCTTCTGTAATTGCGCGACGTAGTGCGCTAGATGCATCTTTGCCAGTCACATTTAGCCAGTGATCTGCCTTAGCTAGCGTTTCTGAAGAGATTACCCATGATGGAAAGAGAAGGTTCGCTGTTGTCTCGGCGATCTCATATCCCTTGGTCTCCCACACCTTTAACATTGAGTCAAAGTATGGATCGACAAAGTCGGCCAAGACTTCGTGATGGATGTTCTCGTTAAATCCGAGACATGTATATGAGTGGATTGTGTTTGAAAGATCATCGGTTGTCACCGAATGGAATGCCTTCGACTTGGCTTCCTTAGTGGGCATGGATGCATAGGCACGTGCGGTGTACTGCTTGCCGTGTGCTGTCTGATCTTTAGCAGACTCTGATTCGATCTCTGCTGGGCCAAATACTCCGCGCTTAACTCCGCAGATAAAGATGTACCAGCGAATTTCAGCATCGATAACGAGGCCCTTGATTGATCCATCAAGAATTGCCTTGATTCGATCAAATTGTGCTGGAGTGACTGCAAAGTTTGCAAAGGCGCGAGCAAATGCCATCTGGTGGTCACTTGCCGGTGCTGATGCATCGAAGAGCTTCTCGACAGAATTTGCAACGTTAAGGCGTAGAGCCTCTCGCTTTGCAGGGTCTGCATATGCCCAGATCGCTGTATCAATCTGCATCAACGTCGCAGAAACAATTGAAATATCTGATTCGTTCTTGAGTGCGTTCAATGCAATGGTGACGTAATCAGTAGCCGAGAGCTCTCCATCGCGACATGAATCCCATAGCGAAGCCCAGATAAGTCCACGCGCAAGAGAGTCATCGAGGTGTCCAAGGTGAGACTTCATTGTCGCAATTGAGCGATCGTCAAAGCGCAACTTGGCATATGTCTGATCTTTATCGTTGATCAGCACTAGGTCTGCAACTTTTTCGCCAGCAAGTGCTGAAACTTCGGTAAGTGCGCCAGAAATATCAAGCTCAACGCTTGTACGACGAGTCAGCTTGTCTCCAGAGATATCAAAGAGACCAACATGCAATCGGTGTGGGCGAAGTTCTTTTGATCCCACGGGCATTGTTGGTACTTCTTGTTTAATTGCGATCGACTTGTAGCTAGCGCCGTCGACTTCAATCACTGGATGAAGTGTGTTTACACCTGCTGTGCGCAGCCATGTTGAAACCCACGGTGTGAGATCGCGGCCTGATGCTGCCTCTAGTTGGTCGATAAGGTCTTTGAGCGTCGTGTTTCCAAAGGCGTGCTTTGTGAAGTAGAGACGAAGTCCCTTAATGAAGTTATCTCGACCCACGTGAGCCACGAGCTGCTGCAAGACAGATGCACCTTTTGCGTATGAGATGCCGTCAAAGTTGGTGCGAACTGCATCGAGATCTTCCATCTCAGTCGCGATTGGGTGCGTTGTGCTCATCTGATCTACGCGATATGCCCAGTTCTTGCGCAACGAGTTGAACTCTGTCCATGCGTTCTTGTACTTGGTTGATTCAGAAACAGAGGTGTATGAAGCCCATTCAGCGAAAGACTCGTTGAGCCATAGGTCATCCCACCACTTCATGGTGACAAGATCGCCGAACCACATATGTGCCATCTCGTGATGGATTGTTGTCGCACGACTGACGTAGTTACGTTCGGTTACCTTTGAGCGGAAAATTAAGACATCCTCATGGAAAGTCACACAGCCAACATTCTCCATGGCGCCCCAGTTGTATTCAGCAACTGCGATTTGATCGTACTTACCAAATGGATAGGCCAGGCCAAATGTCTTTTCAAAGTAGGCAAAGCCTTGCTTGGTTACTTCAAAGATATTCTCGGCATCAACGTATTTAAAGAATGATTTACGAGCATAGATTCCAAGCGGGATTGTCTTCTCGCCCTTGTACTCATCGTGCACAGATGTATATGGACCAGCAACGATTGCTGTCACGTAAGTTGAGATGACTTGCGACTCAGCAAATTGCAAGAATTTGCGATCACCATCTAGCTCTTTTGTAGATTCGATTCCGTAGTTTGAGATTACTTCCCAGTGCTTAGGAGTAATCGTGCTGACCGTAAATGTCGCTTTCTGATCAGGTTGATCAAAGCAGGCATACATACGGCGGGCATCGCCGGTTTCGAACTGGGTATAAAGGTAGACCTCGTTATCTACTGGATCGACAAAGCGGTGAAGACCCTCGCCGGTATTCGAGTAAATGCCATCATGTTCAATCTCGAGAACATTCTCTGCAGCGATGGCAGGTAGATAAATTGTCTCGCCATCAAACTTTGGATCGAATTCAACTCCATTGAGCTTTGCGCTAATGACTTTGCTGCCGACGCAGTCGATAAATGTTGTGGCACCAGGCTTAAGTCCTGCGAAGGCAACTGTTGTCTTTACGCGAAAATTCTCCGCACCCGTTGTGAGATCTAAATCGATTCGATAGCTCTTAACCTTTACGATCTCTGAACGCTCTGCCGCTTCGACCTGCTTAATGTTTGTGCCTGGCACGGGTTGCTCCTTTGTCATTTCTACTGAGTGAAATTAGGGGCTTATCCAATCATGCAAGAATGGTTCAATGGAAACCCGCTCAGTGCGCTCGTATCGCCTTCGGGGTTCTCGCATCACCCCTTCACAGGCAACCGCCCTCGATCGATTCTGGCCTATCTACGGCGTAGAAATTCCCGATGGAAAGTTAGATCTGCCGGCGCTCTTTCCGGATTCGAAGGAAATCGTTATGGAGATTGGCTTCGGAATGGGTGAAGCTACTGCGCTCGTAGGACGCGACTTTCCTGATATTGGTTTCCTTGCAGTTGATGTTCATTTTCCTGGGGTAGGCAAACTCATGGCTCGCATTGAAGAACTTGGACTTAAGAATATTCGCATCATGGAGACCGATGCCCACATTCTCTTTGAGGAACACTTAGAAGATCAAAGTCTTGATGGCATTCACCTTTTCTTTCCAGATCCATGGCCGAAGAAGAAACATAACAAGCGACGTATCGTTAATCCAGAATTTCTCGCATTGATAGCGCCAAAGATTAAGCCAGGTGGATTCATCCATATTGCAACCGATTGGGTTCCATACGCCGAAGTCATTGAAGAAGTCTTTGCAGCCTCTGATCTATTTACCGGGGGAGTGATCGCACGACCTGACTGGCGTCCACTCACGCGATTCGAAGGACAAGGAATTACGAAAGATCATCAAGTCACTGACTTGAGATACAAAAAGAATTAACTAGCAGCAGCTCTTATTTTCGAAGTCAGAGATCTTCTTGATCCGACGGACATGACGTTCATCATTTGAAAAGGGCGAAGCAATAAAAGTATCGATAATCTCTTTTACAAACGAGATTTCGTGCATGCGCCCACCCACTGCAATGACATTTGCATTGTTATGGTCCCGAGCAAGCTTTGCCGTCTCAATCGACCACGCAAGAGCTGCGCGAATTCCCTTTACTTTATTTGCAGCCATCTGCTCACCGTTGCCTGAACCACCTAGAACGATGCCTAACGATGCTGGATCCTTTGCAACCGCTTCTGCTGCAGGGATACAAAAGTCTGGGTAATCATCGAGTGCGTCATATTCATGTGGTCCGTGGTCGGTGACATCGTGACCGTTAGCGGTGAGGTGCTTTACTAATTCAGCTTTGAGTTCAAGACCAGCATGATCACTACCGATATGAATTCTCATAAGCGCATACTCTCACGCAGCGTTGAAATTCCTCAGCAGCCTTTGCGGTAAAGAGAAACCCGCTCCGCAGATTTCTCTACGAAGCGGGCTTTGATCACCCTTGAGGAGGAGTTACATACTGGTTATGCGCCAGGTGTTGGAGTTGGTGCTGGAAGTGTTGGAGCTGTTGCTCCGCCCATTCCACCACCCATTGGACCGCGATGATCATGGCCATGTCCGCCACGTCCATCTTTGCCGCCCTTTGGTCCCTTACCGAAAGGTCCCTTTCCACCGACTCGATTAACTTCTTCTGTCACATGCGCAACAAGGTTTGCCTTCATTTGAGTTGCTTGTGCTGCAGTGAGCTTTCCAGCCGTAACAGCTGCATCAATACGCTTTGTATGTTCTGCAACAAGTGCTGCAATAAGTGCATCCTTCTTTGCGCCAGCGATCTGAGCTAGTGATTCACCAGCTTGTAGTCGTGACTTAACAGTTGCAGAATCAACACCAATTGTTGCGGATACTAAAGCCTCCATTGCTGCACGGTCTGCACCAAGAGGTCCACCCTTGCCACCCATTGGACGGTTTGCATCATGAGCTGCCTTAGCCGCAGTAACGGCTGCGGTAAGAGCATCTGCCTGTGCTTGAGTAAGTGTTCCTTTGGTTACAAGGTCCTTAAGAATTGTTGCTAGAGCTTGCTCTGGCCCAACCCCTGCTTGACCTGCAACCTTTGATGAAGACTTTGTAACACTTACTTTATGTGAAGCTTTTGAAGCGGCGCCCGCAACTCCAATAGATCCAGCAGTTAGTGCAAGTGTTGTCACTACGACTGCAATGACTTTCTTCTTTGTCATGTAACTTCCTTTCATTCCGAGAAGTTCGGTAGCAATAACATCTGTTATCGACTACCCGTAATTAACTCTTCTATGCTGGTAAAGGTATACCGAAAACCTGAAAGACTCATGTGAGTTTTTCCCGGTTTCCCTGCGAGTGCCAACGCTCATGAGCGCAGCTACCCCTCGATTCTGAGAGTTTCCTTAGGGGCGACCCCCATTGAGGGCAATTTTGGGCCCCCTCACACTAAGGGGAATTCCTCAGTCAGGAGCTCGCCATGAATCGCAGCCGTTTATCCATTCTTCTCGCTCTCGTCATCGCCACGTCATTTTCGGTACCGAATTCGACTGCTGCAACAAAACCAAAGGCAGCAGGTCGCTCTTCGACTGCAGTGATTAACACTGTACTCAACGGAAAAGGGGCACCTTCAAATACTTTAGGTATAAATGGTGATTTCTATATTGATACACGTAGCCTCTTAATTTCCGGGCCGAAGAAAAGTGGAAAGTGGCCGGTCGCAAGAAGTCTGCAAGGTTCCAATGGGGCAAACGGAACTGATGGAAGAAATGGAACCGACGCAAAGAATGTTTCCACTGCATCCTCTGTTGCCGGGCCTGCAGGTCCACAAGGTGAACGTGGTGAAAAAGGTATTGACGGTGTTGCAGGAGCGAGTGGTGCAGCAGGTGCCGCTGGTATTGCAGGATCAAGTGGTGCTACCGGACCGGTAGGTGCAACAGGGCCTGCAGGTAGCGGTTCAACTGGAGCACAAGGTCCGTCAGGTTCCAATGGAACAAATGGAACGAATGGAAGTGCAGGCGGTACTGGTTTAACTGGTGCACGAGGTGAAACAGGAACTGTTGGGCCATCAGAAGTTACAGTCGGAACTTTGATTTTTTCTAACATTTCTGGAGCCGTAGGCTCAAGTAGTGCCTCGACTTTGTCGGGACTCAAAGCAGGCAAGTCCTATTTAATTCGATTTTTTATTCATTCATATTATCCGAGCGACCGATTTCTGAGCACAGCGATGATTCTCAATTTAACTGCAGTTGCTACTTCAGGGAGTCCAGTAATTACAAAGCAGTACATTCAGGCATCCGGAAACACTTATCGCAACGGAGCTGAAGGATATGAGTGGTCTTTAGTTGGACAACTAGTTGTTAACGGAGAATTGGTACCAGATGACTTTGGCTTGACGATCACGATCACGGCAGGAAAATCAACTGCTTCGACAGCATTAAAGATCGAATGTGATTTCAGCTCAACCCTCGTTGGGGCGGTGCTATAAATAGGAAAAACGTGGAGCGGGTGACCGGGATCGAACCGGCATGGCCAGCTTGGAAGGCTGGGGCTCTACCATTGAGCTACACCCGCAAACGAAGATCTGCTGAGCAAATCAGCTTTGTCTTGCGTAAATCGTAAGGATTGCCCCACGATTCGTCCAAATCTTACACTGTTAGCCATCATAGAAATCCACCTGGCTCTTCCATCTTCGGCACGGGTGTGGGACGCTCGGGGCATGGCAAATTGGAAAATTGGATCAGCGCTAATGTGTAGTAAAGATTATGAAGGCATGAAGCAAGGCATGAAGGGCATCATCGTTGAGGAATTCGGGATGATGTCCGTCAACTGGGTAATTTCCTTTCAAGATGGGGCCAAGAAATGTTCCTGCAAGAGCGAAGACATGGATAAATACTTCGTTCAAATCTAGTCTTTGAAAACACCAGCCCATTTTTAGGCGGCAAGTCGGCATGTGCCAAGAGGAAATTTAGCCAGCGTAAATATTCTGCGGTAACCCTGGAAGGCTGGGGCACGACCTTTGAGCTTCACCCACGAATAGTCGCGCTTTTCGCGCTTAGCGTAGGTTGCCGCGTGGGTTCGCGAGAGCAAAAAATTACTCTAGACTCTCCTCTTGCGCCACGGGGCGTAGCGTAGTGGCTAGCGCGCCTGCTTTGGGAGCAGGAGACCGGGAGTTCGAATCTCCCCGCCCCGACCAGTTTCATCTAGATCAGTTCTATCTATAGATCCTTACATATCGAAATCAGGGAGCACCGTGAAGAGCACAGTCGAGACACTTTCTCCAACTCGCGTAAAGATAGATATTGAAGTTGCATTCGCTGAGTTGGCTCCGCATATTGATGCTGCATATAAAAAGATTGCAAAGACGATTAACATCCCAGGTTTTCGTAAGGGACATGTTCCAGCTGCGATGATCGATCAGCGCGTAGGACGTGGAAGTGTCCTTGATGAGGCAATCAACTCAGCTCTCCCAGAGTTCTATTCAATGGCAGCACGCGAAAATGATGTTGTTGTCATCGGTCGACCAGAAGTTGATATCAAGGAATTTGTTGATAAAGAGAAGCTTGTATTTGTTGTAGAAGTTGATGTTCGTCCAGAGGTCAAGCTTCCAGACTTTTCAAAGATTGAAATTATTGTCGATGACGTCAAGGTTGAAGATAAAGATGTTGAAGAGCAGCTTGATGGATTACGCGCTCGCTTTGGAACTCTTCACACTGTTGAGCGCGCGGCAAAAGACGGTGACTTCGTCACTATCGATCTAACTGCACGCATTGATGGTGCAGAAGTAGATGGTGGCAAGGCTAATGAGATTTCATACGAAGTCGGCTCAGATCGCATGATTGATGGCCTTGATGCGGCACTTGTTGGAATGTCAGCTGGCGAGACAAAGACATTTACTACTCAGCTTGTCGGTCAGAAGGATGATGAAAAGGGCGATGTTGAGATTGTTGTAAAGACTGTAAAGGAGCGAGAGCTTCCGGAGGCTGACGATGCATTTGCAAAGCTGGCATCAGAGTTCGACACCATCGCAGAGCTACGCGCAGATTTCGTTGAGCGCTTGGGTCGCGTTAAGAAGATGGAACAGGGTGCACAGGCGCGCGATCTTCTCCTTGAGAAGTTGCTTGCTGAACTTGATATTCCAGTTCCAGAAGGAATTGTTGAGGCAGAGGTAAATGATCATCTTGAAGGCGAAGGACGCGAAGAAGATGCAGAACACCGCGCTGAAGTTGAAGGCCAGGTTCGTTCATCATTGAAGTCAGATTTCTTATTGGATGCAATTATTAATAGCGAGCAGGTTGAGATCACTGAAATGGAGCTCACCGAATACCTCGTGCGCACATCACAGCGATATGGAATGGCTCCTGAGCAATTTGCACAAGAACTTCAAAAGGCTGGTCAGATTGGTCAACTCGTTGCTGAAGTTTCGCGCGCTAAGGCGTTGGCAGTTGTGCTCGAGCGCGTAAAGGTTGCCGACAAGTCAGGCAACGTCGTCAACCTTGAGGAACTTCGTCCAAAGACCCCAGAGGCTCCGGCCGCCGAATAATTACATCTGCCCTGAGCGAACATGGGCAGATTCACGCAGGATCAGTGGCAAATGGGGAAGCAATTTCACGCCGAAATTGTTAAGGTCAAGACATATAAAAATTCAGGAGGATGACGTGGATTATCTCAACCCGGTGGCTGCCGAGATTTTAGCTCGCGCACCACACTCAGCATCAGGTGGACTAGACGATCAGGTCTACAACCGTTTGCTTCGTGAACGAATCATCTTCCTTGGGTCAGTCGTTGAAGACTCAATGGCCAACGCAATCGCTGCGCAGATTCTTCTGCTTGCAGCTGAAGATCCAAAGAAAGATATCTTCTTGTACGTGAACTCACCTGGTGGTTCAGTGACTGCAGGTATGGCCATCTACGACACCATGCAATATGTACAGAACGATGTTGCAACAGTAGGAATGGGTCTAGCTGCATCGATGGGTCAGTTCCTGCTCTGCTCAGGTGCAGCCGGAAAGCGTTACGCACTTCCACACGCTCGCATCATGATGCACCAACCATCATCTGGAATCGGTGGAACTGCAACTGATATCAAGATTCAGGCAGAACAAATTGGATTTACAAAGCGCAAGATGGCAGAACTCATTGCTCATCACACAGGTCAAACAATTGAAACAATTACTGCAGATTCAGATCGCGATCGCTGGTTTACAGCAGATGAAGCTAAGGAATACGGTTTCGTAGATCACGTAGTTCGCTCTGCAGGCCAGGTCTCAGGTAGCGGAGGAACAGCACAATGATCAACGAATTCGAACGCGCACAAGAGATTACTTCTCGCTACGTACTCCCAGTCTTCGAAGAGAAGACTGCAAACGGATACAAGCGCCACGATCCATATACAAAGCTATTTGAAGAGCGCATCATTTTCTTGGGTCAGCCAATTGATGACACCGTTGCAAACGATGTCATGGCTCAGTTGCTCACCCTTGAGTCAATGGATTCAGATCGCGACATCATCTTGTACATCAACTCACCAGGTGGCTCATTTACTGCGCTCACTGCGATTTATGACACGATGCAATTTGTTCGCCCAGATGTCATGACAATCTGTCTTGGACAGGCAGCATCAGCAGCCGCGATCATCCTTGCCGGTGGTGCAAAAGGAAAGCGTTATGCACTCGAGCATTCACGTATCTTGATTCACCAACCATCTTCTGAAGGTGGCGGACAGGCTTCTGATATTGAGATTCAAGCTCGCGAAATCATGCGCATGCGTGAGCTGCTAGAGAGCATGCTCTCAAAGCACACTGTTCGCACTCCTGAAGAGGTTGCTCAAGATATTGAGCGCGACAAGATTCTTACTGCAGCAGAAGCTGTTGAGTACGGACTTATCGATCAGGTTCTAGCTAGCCGAAAGGCAAAGCCAACCTGGTAACTCCCAGGGACAAAAACTTTTATTGTGAAACTATTTGAGGCGGGCTCCCTTTGGTCATACAAAGGGTTCCGCCTCTTTTGGTTTTCAAACACAATTTTTGTTCTTGGTTCCGGTGCGTTTCCCATCGCCCTTGCAGTTGCAGTTCTAGATAGCAATGGCAACGATCCCAAATCATTGGGATTCATTCTCGGTGCACGTGTACTAGCCGCTGTTCTCTTTGCTCCAATTGCGGGAGTGTGGTCTGATCGATTCCCGCGCGTTCAAGTAATGATCACCGCAGATCTTTTCCGAGCAGTACTTGTCTTCTCACTCGTTTTCTTAGCCCAACCAGGAACTCCTTATTCGATTTTGGCACTTATCGTCTTCTTAATGGGATTGGGTGATGCGCTCGGTGCGCCTGCATCCCAAGCGATCCTTCCAAGTCTCTTGCCTGAAGATAAATTAAATGCTGGCAATGTCGCGCGAAGCATTGTTGTTCGCACTGCCCACATCATTGGTCCTGGCGTCGGTGCGGGTGCGATTTTGCTCTTCGGTGCTAGATATACCTTCATCTTCACAGGAGTCTTCTTTATTTTAGGCACGTCACTCATGTTCTTTATTCACGAAGACTTTAAGCCAATAGCACATGAAGATAAACAGACATTTATGGTTGACCTCAAAGAAGGCGTGCGCACGGTCTGGCAGATCAAATGGATATTTGCCCTCATCGCAACAACATCTTTTCAGTTGATGTTTATCGTCGGTGTCGAGAGTGTCTTGCTTCCGGTGATAACCCGACGAGAATTTGAAACGAATAATGTGTTTGCTGTCTCTGCATCAGTGTTTTCCTTGGGCGCAATTATTGGCGCTTTGATCTCCCTGCGCCTGAAGATAAAACATCAGGGACAGTTTTGTATCCTCGTATTCGCACTCTTAAGTACTACAACCTTCGCTTTGGCATTTCCATTTTCACCGTACATCGTCATCGGTGCGTACTTCTTAGCAGGTTTATCAGTTGGCCCGTGGGAAGCGTTCTGGGCAGCAGCCGTTCAGAGAGAAGTTCCACAGGAATTACAGGGTCGCGTATTTAGCGTTGATCACATGGGATCAACTGCACTGATTCCGCTAGGAATGGTTCTGGTCGGTCCTGCTGCTGAGTTCTTTGGAGAGAAGCCAATGCTGATCGGAGTTTCGATTTTGCATGTACTTATCAGTCTCTCTGTATTGAAGGTAACCGGAGTTCGCGATCTTAAAATGCCCGCATCCTTCTGGAATTCTTCTCAGGGCGAACAGCTCAAACGTTAATTAAGCGCTCTTTCTCACCTCGTAAAAAGTAAGATTGCACTACTTCCTCAACACCTTAGGAGCACCATGACACGCATCGGCGAGACTAGCGATCTGCTGAAATGTTCTTTCTGCGGCAAGACTCAAAAGCAGGTTAAGAAATTAATTGCCGGCCCTGGTGTTTATATCTGCGACGAGTGCATCGAACTCTGTAACGAGATCATTGTTGAAGAACTCTCCGAGGCAACTTCTCTCGGATTAACAGAGCTTCCTAAGCCACAGGAGATTTTTGAATTTCTCGATCAGTACGTCATCGGTCAGAATCGCGCAAAGCGATCACTTTCTGTTGCTGTCTATAACCACTACAAGCGTGTGCAATCTGGCGAGCCTAAGGGTGAAGATGCAATCGAGCTTGCTAAGTCAAACATTCTTCTCTTGGGGCCAACCGGTTGTGGCAAGACACTTATGGCTCAAACTCTTGCACGCATGCTCAATGTCCCATTTGCAATTGCAGATGCAACAGCCCTGACTGAAGCTGGCTATGTAGGCGAGGATGTCGAAAACATTCTTCTTAAACTTCTGCAGGCTGCAGATTACGATGTGAAAAAAGCCGAAACCGGAATTATCTATATCGATGAAATCGATAAGGTCGCTCGTAAATCTGAAAACCCATCAATTACTCGCGATGTATCTGGTGAAGGTGTTCAGCAAGCTCTACTCAAAATACTTGAAGGAACAGTTGCGTCAGTGCCACCACAGGGTGGACGTAAGCATCCACATCAAGAATTCATTCAAATCGATACAACTAATGTTCTCTTTATCGTCGGTGGCGCATTTGCCGGTCTGGATAAAATCATTGAAGCTCGCAGTGGTTCAGCGAGTGTTGGATTTAATGCAACACTTCAATCACAAGAAGAGAAGAATGCTCGCGACTTCTTTGCAGATGTAATGCCTGAGGATCTGCTTAAGTTCGGAATGATTCCTGAATTCATTGGTCGCTTACCTGTTATTACAAGTGTTGAGAATCTGGATAAGCCAGCTCTCATGCAAATCCTTACAGAGCCACGTAATGCTTTAGTTAAGCAATACCAGCGCCTCTTTGACCTTGATGATGTTGTACTGGAATTTGAAGCAGATGCTCTCGAAGCAGTGGCCGAACTAGCTCTCAAGCGCGGCACCGGAGCTCGTGGACTTCGTGCGATTATGGAATCAGTCCTGCTTTCAGTGATGTATGACGTGCCAAGTCGCAGCGATGTGGCCAAGGTGATCATCAATAAGGCCTGCATCACAGATTCGACTACCCCTGAACTTGTTATTCGTACTGGAGATATTCCAAAGCGTGCGGCTCGTCGTGAAAAAGGCGCGCAAGAGAAGAGTGCATAAATAAACTAGACTCCATCCCATGTCTTCACAAGCCAGCCATGGACGCGAGCTAGCTGCCGCATTTATTCCGGCAGATATTGAGGCTGCTCTTTACCAGAAGTGGCTCGACGCTGGATATTTCACAGCTGATGCTGCATCTACTAAAGAGCCATTTACGATCGTTCTTCCACCACCCAATGTGACAGGTGTTCTACATATTGGTCACGCCCTCGATCAAACTCTTCAAGATTGTTTGTCGCGCATGAAGCGAATGAAGGGTTTTGAAGTTCTCTGGCTTCCTGGAATGGATCACGCAGGAATTGCCACGCAGAACGTTGTAGAAAAACAATTAGGTAGTGAAGGTAAATCTAGACATGATCTTGGCCGTGAAGCATTTATCTCTAAGGTCTGGGAGTGGAAGGCTGAATCTGGCGGCGCGATTTTAGATCAGATGAAGCGAATGGGTTCAGGTGTTGACTGGACGCGCGAGCGTTTCACTATGGATGAAGGTATGTCGAACGCCGTTGTATCAATCTTTAAGAAGATGTATGACGCTGGGCTCATCTATCGTGCAGAGCGCATCATCAACTGGTGCCCGCGATGCCTTACAGCACTCTCAGATATTGAAGTCGAACATAGTGATGATGCAGGCGAACTTGTCTCAATTCGCTATGGCGAGGGTGAGAACGCAATTGTTGTTGCAACAACTCGGGCCGAAACCATGCTTGGTGATACTGCAGTTGCTGTGCATCCAGAAGATGAGCGATACAAGCACTTAATCGGAACGTCGGTTGAAGTTCCACTGGTTCACCGCTTAATCCCAATCGTGGGGGATGAGCATGTGGATCCTGCATTTGGAACCGGAGCTGTGAAGGTAACCCCAGCTCATGATGTCAATGACTTTGAAATCGGGCAGCGTCACAACCTTCCAACACTTGTCATTCTTGACGCCGAAGGTCGCGTGATTGGTACAAATACTAGTTTTGATGGACTAGATCGCGCTGATGCTCGTAAGGTAGTTGTGGAAGCACTCCGTGCAGAAGGACGCATCGTTTCAGAGAAGCGCCCATATATTCACGCAGTTGGACATTGTTCGCGTTGCGATACAACGGTTGAACCACGTCTTTCTAAGCAATGGTTTGTAAAGGTTGCACCTCTTGCAAAGGCATCAGCGGACGCAGTTCGCAACGGAAGTGTGAAGATTGAACCAGCAGCACTTGAACCTCGTTACTTTGAGTGGGTAGATAACATGCACGACTGGTGTATTTCTCGCCAGTTATGGTGGGGACATCGCATCCCTGTTTGGTATGGACCAGAAGGTGAAGTTGTAGTTGTTGGTCCTGATGAAAGTGCACCCACTGGTTGGACGCAAGATCCGGATGTACTTGATACTTGGTTCTCATCAGGGCAATGGGCATTTTCAACTATGGGTTGGCCAGAAAAATCTGCTGACTTAGCTAAGTTCTATCCCACGAGCGTTCTTGTAACAGGTTATGACATTCTCTTTTTCTGGGTAGTGCGCATGATGATGATGTCGATCTTTGCAATGGATGGTGTGCCACCATTTAAAACGATTATGTTGCACGGATTAGTTCGTGATCAATTTGGTAAGAAAATGTCAAAATCTCGCGGAAATGTAATTGATCCGATTGAGTTTATGGATAAGTACGGTGCAGATGCTCTCCGCTTCACTTTAGCGCGTGGAGCTAACCCAGGTACCGATCAGGCACTTGCTGAAGATTGGATTGGCGGTTCTCGTAACTTCGCTACCAAACTTTGGAATGCCTCTCGATTTGCAATGATGAATGGTGCACACGTCAATGGTGAGTTACCAGCTTTCGATTCACTAAGCGCTATCGATCGCTGGATTCTCTCGCGCCTCAACGAAACTATCGCCGAGGCAGATGCACTCCTCGAAAGTTATGAATTCTCTCGTGCTTGCGAGTTGATCTATCACTTTGCTTGGGACGACCTTTGCGATTGGTACCTCGAACTATCGAAAGAAACTTTTGCATCAGATGATAAGAAATCATCTCAGCGAGTTCTCGGCCATGTTCTCGATCAACTCATGAGACTTCTGCACCCAGTTATGCCATTTATTACCGAAGAACTCTGGTGCACACTCACAGGAGGTCAATCCTTGATGACGGCTGCATGGCCTCAGGCGGATAAATCCCAGATAGATAAGCAGGCAGAGAAGGTTGTTGGATGCCTACAAGAAGTAGTGACAGAGGTGCGACGATTTAGAAATGATCAAGGTCTCAAGCCTTCACAGAAGATTCCTGGACGCTTTTCTGGAAATAAAGATGTCGTTGCATTCGAGAGCTCGTTGCGATTCTTGCTTAAGATTGAGAGCGCCGAGTTCACTCCTTCTGCGACTCTAGAAATTGCAGGTACGACAATCGAACTCGATCTCACAGGTTCTATCGATGTGGTTGCAGAACGTGCGCGTCTTGAGAAGGATTTGGCAACTGCCCAGAAAGATCAAAAGACGGCGGAAATTAAACTTGCCAATGAAGGCTTCATGGCTAAGGCACCGGCTGAAGTTGTCGTTGAAATCCGTGAGCGATTGGCAAAGACCACATCTGAAATTGAACGGATCACTGCAGCTCTGGCTGCACTGAAATAAATGAACGAAATTTCAGCAGAGGATCAAGCGCGCGTAGATGCCATTGAGGCAGCTCTACTTTCGCGTTGGCCAGAAAATCGCATAGCTCCAACTCTTGAGCGAATCAGTGCTCTCGTTGATGCTCTCGGTGAGCCCCAGCTTTCTTATCCCACAATCCACATTGGTGGCACCAACGGAAAAACCACCACATCTCGAATGATTGATTCGCTTCTTTTCTCAATGGGTTTGCGAACTGGCCGTTTCACAAGTCCACACCTCGAGACATATCGCGAAAGAATTGCAATCAACGGCGAGCCGATTGATCCTAAGGATTTGATATTTGCCTACAACGATATCGCCGCCTACTTCGACTTCATTGACTCAAAATTCGAAAACCCCATTAGCTTTTTCGAAGCAATAACCGCCTTAGCTTTTGCTGCCTTTGCAGAACATCCAATCGACATTGGCGTCATCGAAGTTGGCATGGGTGGTGAGTGGGATGCTACAAATGTTGTAAAGGCAGATGTCAGCGTGATTACTCCAATTGGCTTAGACCATATGGAATACCTTGGGAATTCCCTAGTTGAAATCGCACAGACGAAGGCTGGAATCATTAAAGAAGGTGGCTTTGCCGTGCTCTCACAGCAAGTTCCAGAAGTTGCTGTTGAGTTACTGCGAAAGGCAGCCGAAGTCGGCGCTGATGTAGCTCGCGAGGGAGTCGAATACTCGGTTTTTTCGCGTGCAGTTGCTGTTGGCGGACAGCTCGTTACCATCCAAGGAATCAAGGGTGTCTATGACGACATCTTTATTCCGTTACATGGAAAGCATCAGGCGTCTAATGCCGCCGCCGCACTAGTTGCAGTTGAAATTTTCTTCGGAGAGAACGATCTTGATATCGATGCCGTGCGCGAGGGTTTTGCCAATGTGCGTTCACCTGGTCGCTGCGAAGTGATTCATCGCGATCCAACCTTTATTCTGGACGCTGCCCACAATCCCCATGGAAGTTTGGCACTCCTTGAAACGATTACTGCCGAATTTTCATTCGATGAAATCATTGGCGTCGTCGGTGTAATGGCTGATAAGGATGCCCGGGGGATACTTGAGAACTTCGAGAAATTCATGGATTCGATCATTGTCACCAAGAATTCATCACATCGCGCGATGGAGGTTGTCGATCTAGAGTTACTTGCTATTGAGGTTTTTGGAGCAGATCGTGTTTACTCGGCAGATACTCTCGATGCTGCCTTAGAAAAGGCGATCAAAGATGCCGTTCGTCCATTGAGCGACGAAACTCTTGGCGTGGTGGTAACTGGTTCAGTAGTTACTGTTGGCGAAGCGCGGACATACCTAAATAAAAGATTTAAGAAAGCCAAAGGGGGAGAGGCATGAAGGTTCTCGGTAGCGCAGTGTTAACAATGGAAGTCTTTGTCATGGGATTTGCCATGCTCCTTGCAAAAGATATTCATGAACCTGCAACCATCATTTATGGCTTTGGCTTCATGGTCGTGACCATCGCAACAGTCGGATTGCTCAAGAAGAGAATCGGCTGGATCATCGGTTCCTTTCTTCAGATCGCACTCATGTTGTACAGCGTCGTCGTTCCGGCGATGTTTATCGTGAATGTGATTTTCATGGGCCTCTGGGTCGCCGCCATCATCGTGGGGCGTAAGGGTGAGGCCGCGCGCGCAGCTTTGCTGTCGCAAGGACCTCCAAAACCCTAATAGACTGGCGCAGTGAAAATAGAGCAGACCCTCATCCTCGTAAAGCCTGACGGCGTTTCGCGAGGACTTGTTGGTGAAATCATCGCGCGCATTGAATCTAAGGGATATGTCATTGCAGATCTCAAAATGATGCAGGCTGATCGCGCTCTTCTCGAAAGACATTATGCAGAGCATCAAGGCAAGCCATTCTTTGAACCGCTTGTTGAATTCATGCTCTCAGGTCCGATCGTTGCAATCATTGCCGAGGGTCAGCGAGTGATTGAAGGTTTTAGATCACTTGCGGGTGCGACAGATCCAACTGTTGCAGCTCCTGGAACTATTCGTGGAGATCTTGCACGCGATCAAGGAACAAAAGTTCAGCAAAATCTTGTTCATGGATCTGACTCACCAGAGTCAGCAACCCGTGAAATAGCAATCTTCTTCGAAGGGAAGTAAATGAGCCTCAGAACATCTTTCGTCGGTCGCGATATGGCGATCGATCTTGGAACAGCAAACACACTCGTCTATGTACGCGGACGTGGAATCGTTCTCAATGAACCTTCAGTAGTTGCAGTTAACCAAGATACTGGGGCAGTTCTTGCAATTGGAACAGAAGCTAAGTTGATGATTGGTCGTACTCCGGGCAATATCGTTGCCATCCGCCCACTCAAAGATGGCGTGATTGCAGATTTTGATACTACAGCTCGCATGCTCAAGCACTTTATCCGCAAAGTTCATGGTCTCCGCGTTCTTGCAAAGCCAAGACTTGTTATCTGCGTTCCTTCAGGAATTACCGGCGTAGAACAGCGTGCTGTTACAGAAGCTGGTTATGATGCTGGTGCACGCAAGGTGTACATCATTGAAGAACCAATGGCTGCAGCAATTGGTGCAGGCCTACCAATCCACGAACCAACCGGAAACATGGTTGTTGATATCGGTGGCGGAACAACTGAAGTTGCCGTTATTTCACTCGGTGGAATCGTGACCGCGCTTTCAATCCGTGTGGGTGGCGACAAGCTCGATCAAGCCATTATTGACTGGGTAAAGCGCGAATATTCACTCCTCCTCGGTGAGCGCACAGCAGAAGAGATCAAGATGGCTATCGGTTCTGCTTACGTTCTAGCAGATGAGAAAGATGCCGAAATTCGCGGTCGCGATCTTGCAACAGGACTCCCTAAGACAATTATTGTTACAGCAGCTGAGATTCGTAAGGCACTTGATGAACCAGTCAAGGCAATCGTCGCAGCGGTTAAGAACACTCTTGATAAGTGTCCGCCAGAACTTTCTTCAGATTTGATCAACCGTGGAATCGTTCTCACAGGTGGTGGCGCGCTTCTTAAGGGACTCGATGAGCGTCTTCGTCGCGAAACTGGAATGCCAATTCACGTCGCTGAGCACGCACTCGATGCTGTTGTAGAGGGTTCAGGTAAATGTATTGAAGAGTTCGAGGCACTTGAAAAGGTCTTGATCTCAGAACCACGTCGATAGGCTGCTAGGTCATGGCGCGCGGCGGGGATAACCGCGGGCGTTTACTGCTCATCATCCTGGTTATTACATCGCTATTTCTGATCACCCTTGATCTGCGCGGTGTTTCAGTGATTGGTGGGTTGAAGACAGGAACCCAGAGCGCGCTAAGCCCGGTCCAAAACATTGGCTCGACAATACTTTCACCAGTACGCAATTTCTTTTCGGATGTTTTCAATCTAGGTCGTACCCAATCCGAGATGGAAGCGCTACGCGAGGAGAATGGAAAACTTCTCACTCAATTGCGTGAGCGCCGCAGCATTGATGCTCAACTTGAACAGCTGCAAGGTGTGCTGGATCTGGCCGGTAAAGCCGAATTCAAAGTTGTAAGTGCGCGAGTGATCTCACAAGGTGCCACAACTTCATTTACTCAAACAATTACCATTGATGCGGGTTCGAACAACGGAATCAAGCCAAATATGACGGTAATTAATTCGTATGGACTAATTGGTGTCGTCAAGACTGTGTATCCAAATAGTTCACTCATTTCCTTAACGTCGGATCCTTCCTTCCGTATTGGTGTTCGCGTAGCAGGTAGCCAGCAGATTGGAATACTTTCTGGGCAAGGCACTCGTAAAGGCGTACTGCAACTTCTTGATAATCAATCGACGATTAAAGTAGGCGACATACTTGTTGCGCGCGGAAGTCTGAATAACAGACCATTTGTACCGGGAGTTCCCGTTGGTGAAGTAACCTCAGTTGATAATGCAGCGGGTGCGATAACACAGACTGCAGATGTTCGATTCTTTGCCAATTTTTCAGCGATTTCAGTTGTCAGTGTTGTGCTCAAGGGTCCGGAGACAGATCCGCGTGATGCACTGATCCCTGTAAAACCGATGCCGACACCACTACCAACTGTCACCGTCTTTGTGACTCCAAGCCAAACACCTTCACCGATTTCAGCTGGCTCTGATTAATGTCTACACGCAAGATTTCACTTTCAGCACTCCTCTTCCTCGCCGTTTATGTTGTACAGGAAGCCTTCGTTACCCAATTGCATATCGGGGGTGGAGGGTTCTCACTCTTTCTAATTTTTGCTCTTTTATGGGCAGCTCTCTCAGCTCCTGATATTGGAGCGCTGACGGGATTTGTTGCCGGCTTTCTCATCGATCTTTCTCAGAGCACGAACGGGGCCGTCGGACAATGGACCTTCGTTCTCATTCTCGTCGGCTTCGGTATCTCTTATCTTGGCCTTGGCTACGAAAATGTAAGAATGAATCCCTTCACAATTACACTTTTGGTAACAAGTTCGGTTGTCGTTGCACGAGTTTTGTATCTACTCCTTTCACTACTGCTTGGTGAAGAAGTTGGAAGTTTTATCTCGATTATCACTTCACTCTTCATCGGCGCTCTTTGGTCTGCCGCAATCGTGCCTATCTTGATGCCTTTGGTGGCTCGAGCTTATGATTTCATTGATGATTCAAGGCATCGGTTATGAATCTTCGTTCCCGCCTAAGCCTTCTTGTTATTCAAATTTTTATCATCTCTCTGATGGTCGCCTTACTTGGTCGTCTCTTCTATCTACAGGTCGCAGCAGCGCCGAGATATAAGGATGCAGCACTATCTATTCAGAGTAGAGATGTGGTTACACCGGCCACTCGTGGCCTGATTGTAGATTCTTCAGGAGTTCCTCTTGCACTCAACAAGGTTGGAGTTGCAATCACTGTTGATCGCACCAAAATTGATAAGCAAGAAGATAAAGGCGAGGCTGTTCTTAGATCACTTGCGCAGCTCTTGGGGTTGAACTATGCCGACATCTACCAACGCACCAGACTCTGTGGCGAACTGGAAAGAGGCAAGCGGGCAGGTTGCTGGACTGGTTCACGTTTTCAACCAATTCCGATCACAAAAGATGCTGACCCAACCCTAGCTCTGCAAATAGTTGAACGCTCTGATCGATTCCCTGGGATTGATGCCCAACCAATTGCAATTCGCTCTTACCCAGAAATAGTTGGAGCAAATGCTGCTCACCTTCTTGGGTATATCGGTCCACTCACTGATGGAGATTTAGCTGGCGATAATGGCCGCAGCTATTTCAGATCTGAGTCAATTGGTAAGGCCGGTCTTGAAATTCAATATGATGAATTTCTAAGAGGAACTCCGGGAATTAAGACAGTAATAGTTGACCGCAAAGAAGCTGTTACTAGTACGGGCAAAGTTACAGATCCAGTAGGTGGTAATCACTTAGTTACAAGTATTGATGTGCGACTTCAGGCAGCAAGTGAAAAAGCACTCGCCGATGCAGTTGCGCGCTCTCGTGCTGGCGGTTTTCGGGCAGATGGTGGCGCAGCGGTTGTTATGGATATTGTCACCGGACGTATTCTCGCACTTGCCTCTTATCCAACATATGATCCAAATGCATTTGAGCGAGGATTAACTGTTAAGCAAGCGAGCGATCTCTATTCTGAACAAGCCGGAGTGCCGGCACTTTCTCGTGCGCTACAAGGGCTATTTGCTCCAGCTTCTACATTTAAAGCTGTGTCTCTTGTAGCAGCAGCAAATGCGGGATATGACCTCAATGCGACCTATGACTGCCCCGGTGAATATCAAGTGGGAACTCGCGCATTCCAAAACTTTGAAAGTAAAGCCCAGGGTCGTCTTTCGATGACGAAGGCGATAGCAATCTCTTGTGACACGATTTGGTACAAGATCGCCTTCGCTGAGTGGCTTAAAGATGGTGGGTTGAGACCAAAAGCCAATCCAAATGATTACTTCTTTAAAGCTGCTGAAGGATTTCAAATTGGTAAGAAGACAGGAATTGATCTTCCATCTGAATCATCAGGGCGTCTTGCCAACCGTGAGTGGCGCAATTCTTGGTATGAGCAGAATAAAGATTTCTATTGCAACTATAAAGAACGCGCATCCAAAGCACAGCAGACTGCTTTTCTTATTGAACTTGCGCTTGAGAATTGTCTTGATGGAGACAAGATCCGTGCTGGTGATGCCGTTAACTTCTCGATTGGACAGGGCGATACAGTCATTACCCCACTTAAGCTTGCTCAGATGTACGCCGCAATTGGCAACGGCGGAACGATCTGGAAACCAACTGTTGGAAAAGCAATCGTTACCACTGACGGTCAAGTTATCCAGACGATAGAGCCAGAAAAGCTGGGGACCATCCCAGCATCCAAGGCGACAATAAAATTTCTGAAAGAATCTTTGCGCGCAGTAGTTACAGGTGGAACCGGTACTGGAGCATTTGCTGGATTTCCAATTGCTGTCAGCGGCAAAACAGGAACCGCGCAAGTCTTTGGTAAGAACGCGAACGGAACTTTAAAGAGTGACACATCGTGGTTCGCCTCCTATGCACCATCTGATAAGCCGCGCTTTGCTGTAGTCATGATGGTCTCGCAAGGTGGATTTGGTGCTTCATCATCTGGTGTCGGCGTTCGACAGATATATGAAACTCTCTTTGGCGTGACGGGTTCTACAGTTGTTCCCGGTGCGGCGATCTACCCTGAAGGTAAACCACCCGTGAAACTACCTAAGATTTCTCCTGCGACGAAGGTAAAGGAGACCCCATGAGTTTGATTAGTCAGCGCCAAGGTTTCCGTCGCATGCGATCTACCCATTCATTCTGGGGTTTTGATCCAATTCTTACCGTTGCCGTTGGTCTACTTCTCTTTATCGGAACCCTATTGGTCTATGCCGCAACACGCGATTGGTATGCAGCGAGTGGATTGGATCCTGAGTATTACTTGAAACGTCATGTAATCAATATTGTTATTGGAATATTACTTGCATGGGGAACAACTGTTATTGACTATCGCATGCTCCGTGCATACACACCCGTAGTGTGGGGACTTGGCGTCATTGGCCTGACAGCTGTTCTGATTCCAGGTATTGGTAGCGAAGTTAATGGTGCACAGGCGTGGATTCCACTGCCAGGTGGTTTTCAAATACAACCAGCAGAGCTTGCAAAAATCTCGATCATCGTAGGTATGTCAATGCTCTTGTCGGAATATCGTCACGAAAGTGATGAGCCAACGAACAGAGATGTAATTCAAGCGCTCTTGATCGCGGCGATTCCAGTTGGCTTAATTCTGCTTCAGCCAGATATGGGAACCGTCTTTATCATAAGCATTTCAGTTGTTGCGATGATCGGGGCGTCGGGTGCGCCAACTCGCTGGGTAGTCGGCATACTTCTCGTTGCACTCTTAGGTGGATTTGGCGCAACAAAACTAGGCGTTATCAAAGAATATCAAGTCAAGCGCCTTCAATCTTTTGTTGACCCAAATGCAGATGCACAAGGTGCGGGATATCAACTTAGACAAGCGCGCATTACCGTGGGCTCCGGAGGATTTTTAGGAACTGGGTTATTTGACGGTCCTCAAACTAATGGTCGATTTGTTCCAGCACAGCAGACGGACTTCATCTTTACCGTTGCAGGCGAGCAGTTAGGTTTTCTCGGAAGTGGGTTTATTTTGCTCTTATATCTCACGATATTTATGCGAGCATTTACAATTGCACGACGATCGACCGATGCATTTGGTCGACTGGTAAGCGTAGGAGTTCTCAGTTGGTTTGCATTTCAGACTTTTGAAAATATTGGAATGACTCTGGGGTTGATGCCGATGACAGGCGTACCATTGCCATTCATGTCGTATGGGGGCTCAAGCATGTTTGCCAACCTGATCGGATTTGGCCTTTTACAGAATGTTTACGCTCGCCAGCGCGGCTGATTCAGGGTGAAATCTCCATATTTAGGAATATTGGACGTTGATCTGCCATAATTGGGCAACAGTTCAGCGCGGCTAGCGATTGAAATCGCGCCAGCGGCGGACTCATTAAATTTAGGAAATTTTAAGTAGGAAGTGCGGGTATCGAACCCACAGTGGGATCGA
>Ga0315902_10002087_pt1 | contig 31702 bp, 33 predicted proteins | sample LakEriMetagenome_9_FD_203523 | JGI IMG/M metagenome (GOLD analysis project Ga0315902, IMG submission 203523) | Freshwater fungal communities from buoy surface, Lake Erie, Ohio, United States - Buoy 12 MA117 | ecosystem: Environmental > Aquatic > Freshwater > Lake > Lake biofilm | place: USA... | reverse complement strand
TGCTCATCGACCTGCCCGCGCCGGGCCTGACCATCTCGCCGATCATCACCATCGACGGAGAGCATGAGCTCAACGCCCTGTTCTTCGACGGCGTGCGGGTCCCCGTCGCCAACCGCGTCGGCGAGGAGGGCGATGGCTGGAGCGTCGCCAAGCGGCTGATGCAGATGGCCCGCTCGAACAACACGCCCTCGGCGCTGGTCCGCCGGGTCTTTCAGCGCGCCCGCTCGGCGGCTTTGACCACTGACGGTCTGGAGCCCGGCCTGCTGCGTCGGCTGGCCGAGGCCGAGCTGGATCTGCTGGCCTTCGAACAGTCGGAACTGGCCGCCATGCCGGACGGCGTGCCGCGCACTGGCGACCAGACCACGCCCTCCATGCTGAAGCTGCTCGGCAGCGAACTCCACCAACGCGTCGCTGAACTGGCCATGGAGATCGCCGGCCCGTACCGGCTCCCTGCCCAGGCTCTGTTTCACGATGAAGGCGGCGAGCTCGCTGACGGGGCGCGGGCCACGGCAAAGCACTTGGCGACCCGCGCGGCGAGCATCTACTCGGGAACCAGCGAGACCCAGCGCAACGTGATCGCCGGCGCGATTCTGCGAGGGTGACCTAGAAGGGGCGCGCGGCCCGTTCCGCGGCGAGGGATACGAAGGTCGGGGTCTGCGGCGTCGGCGCGCGCTCGGCCTGCAGTCGCGCCTCCACCCAGCGCCAGAGCGCCGCAATCTCGCTGGCGGCCGCCCCCTCCGGTTCGTGCTCCTGGGCAACCATGCCAAGGGCGACGCTCTGCTGGTAGGCCACACGACTCCGAAGTCCGATCGGCGCGACAACACCGCCAAGGGCGCGCAGCGCCGCCACGGCCTCGCCGACGGCCGGGTTCTCGTGCCCGTTGCGTCGCGGCGGCGCCTGATTCAGCACGAAGACCACCTCGCGATGGAAGCTCTGGGCGAGCGCGGCGGTATCGGCCACCGCCTTCAGGTCGAAGAAGTTTGGTCGAGACACCACGGCGCAGAGGTCGGCGCAGCGTATGGCCTGCTCGACGTCGGCCTCCAGGGTCGGGCCGGTGTCGACGATCAGCAGGTCTACCCCGTCGCGGCGCGCCTCCTGCTGACGAGTGAAGAGCGCGCCCGGCTTGAGGGGTTCAACCACGATGTCGCCGAGCGTCCGCAAACGACGCCATTCGACCGAAGACTGCTGGCGATCAAGGTCGACCAGCAGTGTCGACAGTCCAGCCTTCCGGGCCGCCACCGCAAGGTGAAGCGCGAGTGTGGTCTTTCCGGTCCCGCCTTTGCGGGAAAGTACGGCGAGCGTTTTCATCGCCTGTCCCAAATCGGTACGAACGCTGGTCTTCGGAGCAGCAATCGTGCCCGCGCGGCGACAATGAGGCTTTATCGTCTCACGCGCATGAAACAGGCGCCGAAAACGGGCGCCCGGCCGGTCACGCCCTTTGAAGCAGCAGGCCCAGCAGGCGTCCCGCCGCAAGGATAGGCGCCGGGCTCTGCTCGACCCTGGCCTGGATGAGGCAGCCTTCCAGGGTGGCGATCGCGACGCCCGCTCGTTCCAGCGCCTCGGTCGGCGTCCAGCCGTCGTCCTCGAGCTTGCTCGCGATGACAGCAGTCCATCCGGCGAAGGCGGCCCGGCCTGCCGCGCGCACGGCCTCGTCCTGCGCCGCCGTCTCCAGCAGGACGGTGGTGATCGGACAACCGTCCCGCCAGGCCGACTGCTCCATCCAGATCACCAGCCACCGAACGTACTCCGCCACCAGGGCGGGCGCGTCCGGCGTGTCGGCGGCCAGGGTCGCCAGGGTTCTCCGAACCAGCTCTCCGGCGCTGGTCACCGCGGCCTCCCCGATCTGGCCCTTGCCGCCTGGGAAGTAGTGGTAGAGCGAGCCCTTCGGCGCGCCGCTGCGCTGGACGATATCGGCCAGCCCCGTCGCGGAGTAGCCGTACCGCCGGAACAGGGCGGCGGCGGACTGGACAATGGCGCTTCGATGTCGGGGCTGGGCGGGCATGGGAATCTATATAGACTGGTCTACATCAATAGAAGGTTGATGTCATGACCCTGCCGCCGGACGGCTTCGAGCGCCACTACCGAAAGAGCCCTCTCACCGACCCCTGGGAGCCGCTCTACAGCCGCCACATCGACGACAGCCTGCAGATCGGCCTGCGGATCGCCGAGGCGCACACCAACAGCCGCGGCTTCGCGCACGGCGGGTTGGTGTCGGCGCTGGCCGACAATGCGATGGGGCTCAGCTGCGGGCTCGGCCTTGAGGGCGCGAAGGGGCTGCTCACGGTCAATCTGGCGCTCGATTTCCTCGCCGTGGCCAGGATCGGGCAGTGGCTGCAGATCGAGCCGACCGTGGTGAAGCGGGGCCGAAGCCTGTGCTTCGCCTCCGCCATCGTCACGGCCGACGGCAAGCCCTGCGCTCGCGCCAGCGCGACGTTTCAGGTCGCCACCTGACCATCACTTCCGCTCGGGGCCGATGACCGCGGGGATGTAACCAGGATAACGGGGCTGAATCCGTATCCGAACGCAGCCTCCTCGAAGGCCAGTCCGCTCCTGCCGGCGGACAGGCTGATCGCATATCTGCACGCACACTACGCCCGCCGCGGCTGTTTCGCCGCCCGCATCGACCGCCGCTGACGCGCGGGCGCGGCGACTGCTGACATCCTGTGTCAACAGATCACCCACCGGCTGGGCGCACCGGGCCGGCGTTCGTACATTGTTCTTGTGTTCATTCCGAGTCTGGGCGCTACATATCGTAGTTGCCGCCGTGCCCTTCCGCCGGCTGATGCGTTCCCGACAGGTCATGGCTGAACAACTGAATTTCATCCGCGTGCGCGGCGCGCGGGAACACAATCTCAAGGACGTCAGCGTCGACATTCCGCGTGGCGAGCTGGTCGTCATCACCGGCCTGTCGGGGTCAGGCAAGTCGTCGCTGGCCTTCGACACCATCTACGCCGAGGGGCAGCGGCGCTACGTCGAGAGCCTGTCGGCCTACGCCCGTCAGTTTCTGGAGCTGATGAGCAAGCCGGACGTCGACCTGATCGAGGGCCTGTCGCCGGCCATCTCGATCGAGCAGAAGACCACCAGCCGCAATCCGCGCTCGACCGTCGGCACGGTGACGGAGATCCACGACTACATGCGCCTGCTCTGGGCGCGAGTCGGGGTCCCGTACTCGCCGGCCACCGGCCTGCCGATCGAAAGCCAGACCGTCAGCCAGATGGTCGACAAGCTGACCGTCCTGCCAGAGGGCGAGCGTCTGTACCTGCTCGCGCCTGTCGTTCGCGGGCGCAAGGGCGAGTACAAGAAGGAGATCGCCGAGTGGCGGCGGGCCGGCTTCCAGCGGCTGAAGATCGACGGCGAGCTCTATCCGATCGAGGACGCGCCCGAGCTGGACAAGAAGTTCAAGCACGACATCGACGTCGTCGTGGACCGTCTGGTCACCAAGAACGGCCTTGAGCAACGCTACGCCGACAGTATCGAACAGGCCCTGCGGCTGGCCGACGGCATCGCGGTCGCCGAATGGGCCGATGTGAAGGACGGCGAGACGGAGCCGCGTCGCATCCTGTTCTCGGAGAAGTTCGCCTGCCCGGTCAGCGGTTTCTCGATCACCGAGATCGAGCCGCGCCTCTTCTCGTTCAACAATCCGTTCGGGGCCTGCCCGGTCTGCGACGGCCTGGGGGCCAAGCTGGCCTTCGACGCAGACATGGTCATCCCTGACAAAGACAAGAGCCTGCACAAGGGCGCCGTCGCCCCCTGGGCCAAGGGCCCCTCACCGCTCTACACCCAGACGCTGCAGGCGCTGGCGCGGCACTACGACTTCTCGATGGACAAGCCCTGGCATGCGCTGCCGGCCAAGGCCCATGAGGTGATCCTGCACGGCACCGGGGCCGAGAAGATCAAGTTCATCTACGACGACAACGCCCGAAAGTACGAGGTCAACAAGCCCTTCGAGGGCGTGCTGCCCAACCTCGAGCGGCGCTGGCGCGAGACCGACTCCGCCTGGGTCCGCGAGGAGCTGGGCCGTTTCCAGTCGGACACCCCCTGCGACGCCTGCCACGGCGCCCGCCTCAAGCCCGAGGCCCTGGCGGTCAAGATCGGCGGCAGGAACATCTCCGAGGTTTCGGGTCTGGCCATCCGGCCGGCGCGCGACTGGTTCATGGCTCTGAACGACAGCCTGAGCGAAAAGCAGATGGAGATCGCACGCCGGATCCTGAAGGAGATCAACGACCGGCTAAAGTTCCTCGTCGACGTCGGACTGGACTACCTGAACCTGTCGCGTGGTTCTGGAACGCTCTCCGGCGGCGAGAGCCAGCGCATCCGCCTGGCCAGCCAGATCGGCAGTGGCCTGACCGGGGTGCTCTACGTCCTCGACGAACCGTCCATCGGTCTGCACCAGCGTGACAACACCCGGCTGCTGCTGTCGCTGCAGGGCCTGCGGGACCTGGGCAACTCGGTGCTGGTGGTCGAACACGACGAGGAGGCCATCCTCACCGCCGACTACGTCATCGACATGGGCCCGGCGGCGGGCATCCATGGCGGCCGGATCATCGCCGAGGGCAAGCCCGCCGACGTGATGGCCAACCCCGCCAGCATCACCGGCCAGTACCTGACCGGCGCCCGCGAGATCGCGGTTCCGGAGCAGCGCCGCCCCATCTCGACCAAGCATGTGCTGCGCGTCACCGGCGCGACCGGCAACAATCTGAAGGGCGTGACCGCCGAGATCCCGGTCGGCACCTTCACCTGCATCACCGGCGTCAGCGGCGGCGGCAAGTCGACCTTCACCATCGAGACCCTCTACAAGGCCGCCGCGCGACGCCTGAACAACGCCAGCGACGCCCCGGCCCCGCACGAGAAGATCGAGGGCCTGGAGAACTTCGACAAGGTCATCGACATCGACCAGAGCCCGATCGGACGTACGCCGCGATCGAACCCGGCCACCTACACCGGCGCTTTCCAGCCGATCCGCGACTGGTTCAGCCAGCTGCCGGAGAGCAAGGCGCGGGGCTACGGCCCGGGGCGGTTCAGCTTCAACGTCAAGGGCGGCCGCTGCGAGGCCTGCCAGGGCGACGGACTGATCAAGATCGAGATGCACTTCCTGCCCGACGTCTACGTCACCTGCGACGTCTGCAAGGGCAAGCGCTACAACCGCGAAACGCTCGAGATCCTGTTCAAGGGCAAGTCGATCGCCGACATCCTGGACATGACCGTCGAGGAGGCCGCCGAGTTCTTCAAGGTGGTTCCGCCGGTGCGCGACAAGATGGAGACGCTGAAGCGCGTCGGCCTTGGCTACATCCACGTCGGGCAGCAGGCGACCACCCTTTCCGGCGGCGAGGCGCAGCGGGTGAAGCTCAGCAAGGAGCTGAGCCGCAAGGCCACCGGCAGGACGCTGTACATCCTCGACGAACCGACCACCGGTCTGCATTTCGAGGACACCCGCAAGCTGCTGGAAGTGCTCCACGAACTGGTCGACCAGGGCAACACGGTGGTCGTCATCGAGCACAACCTCGACGTCGTGAAGACCGCCGACTGGATCGTCGACTTCGGCCCCGAAGGCGGCGATGGCGGCGGCGAGATCGTGGCCGTCGGGACGCCCGAGAAGGTGGCGCTGAGCGAGGCCAGCTGGACCGGTCGCTATCTCGCCGACGTCCTCAAGCGGCACCGCGAGCGGGCCGGCGAAAAGCGCAAGCGCGCCTGACGCCCGCCCGGCGGCGTCATGAGAACACGTCGGCGGCGGCGGTGTCCTCTGTGGCGATCGCCTTGTAGATGCTCGGCGCGGGGGCATAGGTGACAAAGTGGATCGCCGTGCTGATCAGGCTGCTGATGACCACGGTCACACCCACGCTGATCGCGGTGATCACCATGTCCCCGCTCAGGACGCTCACCTGCCCGATCACCTGGATCACGGACTGCGCCATCGAGATCATGAAGATGAAGACGAAGGCCAGCAGGTAGGCGCCGAGGATCGGCCAGAACCGGCCACGGGTCAGGCTCCAGGATCCGAAGATATTGATCCGGCCGGTCTGGAAGGTCTGGGCGCCGGCGAGCGAAAACTTCACCATCAGGAACAGCGCCAGGACGACGCCCAAAAGGGCGGCCAGCAGGATCCCGCCGATCATGGCGCCAATGCCGCCGGGAGACGGCGTCTCCCCGCCCGACGTCAGGGCGCCGAAGCCGACGGTCAGTCCGACGATCAGGGCGATGACCAGGTAGACACCGGTCCAGCCGAGAACCTGGACGAGCAGGACGACGGCCTGACGGAGTTCGTCGGCGCCGAGGCGCAGGTAGAAGAAGGCCTTCTCGTCAGGCCGCAGGATCGCGCGGTTCACCCCGGCGGACAACACCCCCGCGTAGACCAGGCCGACCGGCATACCGACCAGGATCAGCGGAATCATCGCCATAAGGAGGTTCATGACCACCTCCGGCGAGGGCTCTTCCGTATCGCCGAGCTGGGCCAGCGTCATGAAGTCGTCGCCCAGCAGAAGCAGCGCGGCGAGCGCAAAGAGCGCCAGGACGCCGAGACTGACCAGGGTCCAGACAACAACCACCATCGGTCGCTGGCGGATGATCCGGAAACCGGCAAAGGCGGCGTCCGTCGCCGAAAACGACCTCATCATGCAATCCCCCTGACGGACCCCGACGGCCTCGCTGCACGGGGGAGATGACCAGAGGACAGCGCGCTGGGCAACGCCTTGCCGACCTCGACCCGCGCGTGAAGCGCTAGCTGAACACTTCCGCCGGCGCAGGCTGGGCGAGCTGGCGATAGATCGTCGCCGCCGGGCCGTACATGACCATCATGGACAGCGCCGAAAGGAAGCCGCCGATCAAGATGTAGATGATCATGGCCGGCGTGAAATAGGCCGCCAGCGTGCTCATGTCCGGCTGGAACAGGCTCGTCACGCCGGCGAAGCCGCCGCCGAGCGCGATCGCCGCCGCAGCCTGCACCGCGAAGGCCAGAAGGAACACGACGATCAGCAGTATGATCGCCAGCAGATAGGCGCCGAGGATCGGCCAGAAGTGACCCTTCGTCAGAGCCCAGCTTCCGAAGATGTTCAGCCGGCCGGTGGCGAAGGTCTGTGTCAGCGCCAGGGAAAGGCGGATCGAAAGCCAGGCAACCAGCCCGATGGCGCTGACGCCGGAGATGATCCCGACGATGACCCCCGCGACCGCGCCGCCCGCCGCGGTCGCCACGCCGGTCAATATCCCGACCAGCATCATCGTCGCGAAGATCGCCCCCACCGTGATCAGCCACTGCACGATCATGACGAGGATCATCCGCAGTTCGTCGCCACCGAGCTGGATGAAGGCGTTACGGTTGTCGTCGGGTCGAAGGACCATGCGGTTCACCGCCGCTGTCGCCACGCCGTAGTAGAGCAGCGTCAACGGCAGGGCGACGAGGTAGAACGGCGCCAGGGCTCCGAGGGACTGCAATGTCGCCTCCTGGTCGCCGGACTGGCTGGCGGCCTGCATATCCGCCATCGCCTGACCGACTGTCAGGATGGTGGCCGCCGAGGTCACCACCGACATGGCCAGAAGCAACAGGCCCCAGATCAGGACAATGCGCGGCCTGGCCCGCGCCAGGGTAAACCCCGAAAAGGCGGCGTCCGTCGCCGAAAAGGTGGCCATGGTTGTCCTGCTCCCCGCTGGCTTTCCAGTGGACGATCTCGTCCACCCTCGGTAGCAGTTTGATCAGAACGCCGCTTCGGCGGCAATGGCGGCGCAGACCGTCCCGGGAGAACAACCATGATCCTTTACGGTGAAGCCAATCCGGCTCCGAACCCGCGCCGCGTGCGCATCTTCATCGCCGAGAAGGGCATCGATCTGCCGGAGACGCGGGTCAATCTCCGCCAGCGGGAGCACAAGTCGCCGGAGCATCTTGCGCGCAACTCGCTGGGGCAGGTGCCGACCCTCGTGCTGGATGATGGCGCGGCGATATCCGAGACGGTCTCGATCTGTCGCTATCTGGAAGCGCTGCACCCGGACAAGCCCCTGTTCGGGACCACGGCGCTGGAGCAGGCGCAGATCGACATGTGGATCCGTCGGGTCGAGTTCCAGCTGATGACCCCGGTCGGCATGTTCTGGCGGCATGCCCATCCGCTGACCGCCGCGCTGCTGACGCAGTTCAAGGACTTCGGCGAGTCGAACCGCGACCTCTACGCCCGGGCCTGCAAGTGGCTGGATCGCGATCTGGGCGACGGCCGGTCGCACCTGGCCGGCGACGCCTTCACCATGGCTGATATCGCCGCGCTAACGACGATCGACTTCGCGGCCTTCACGGGTCTTGAGATGCCGGAAGAGGCTCCCAACCTGCGCGCCTGGCACGCCCGCGTGTCGGCCCGGCCGAGCGCCGCGGCCTAGCTGGACTGGGCGGCGCCGCGGATCTGCTGAAGCACGCGGGCTGGCGCCGCGCAGAACACCACGACCCACAGGACGATCAGCAACGTAATGATCGCCTGTTGCAGGACGATGAGCCCGATCCCGGCGACGGCCTCGCCTTGCGTGATATGGGCGGCGCTGGGCTGGCTGAGCTCGCCCAGAAGGGAAAAGCCGCCGAGCAGCCGGGTCGAAACCAGGCTGAAGACCAGCGCCAGCAGCAGCACGCCACCGTAGAACAGGATGCTGAGCAGCAGCGTGGCGACCAGACGCCAGAACTCGCCGCGGGTGAGCATCCAGGCGCCGCGGATGTCGAGCCGCTCATCGGCGACAGCGACCGGTCCCGCAAGTGTCAGCCGGACAAACAGCCAGCCGACCAGGGCCAGCCCGCCCAGTGTGGCGACACCCCCGACCAGCCACTCCACCGGCCCGGACAACGACAGCGCGAACAGGGTCAGGACGCTGTACAGCCCGCTGGCGACCGAGAAGATCAGGACGATGATCAGGTAGAGGCCGAGCATGCGCAATTCGTCCGCGCCGAACTTGATATAGGCGAAGCTGCGATCCTGCGGACGCAGCACGGCCCGGAACACGGCGCCGGGCAGCACGGTGACCAGCACAAGCGCCATCGCCAGCACGACCAGGATCCACGGACCAAACCGTGCCAGCAACTGATCGATGTCCCGTTCGCCGCCGCCATGGGTCGCCGCCTGCAGCGTGCCCAGGTTCGGCAGCAGCAGGATGAGCACCATCGCGATCAGCGAAAGGAAGTAGATGCCCGTCCAGCTCAGGATCAGCAGCGGCTTGTCGCGGACGATCCGGAAACCTTCAAATGCGGCGTCGAGCGGCTTCAAGGCGCCCATCAGACGGGGCTCCCGACGCTCAGCTTTCGATAGATGTGAGCCATTGCGCCGACGAGGATCGGCTGGATGAAGAAGACGCCGATCACCCCCACCGCCAGGGTGGCGAGCACGCCGGAGGCCGGATCACCGACCAGCACGCCGAACTGCTGCGCCAGGATCAGCAGCAGGAAGACCGGCGCCCGGACCACCAGCCATACGGCGGCCAGCCGCAGCGCGACGCCCCGGGTAAGCGGCAGGGTCGAGAAGACGTTCACGCCGTTGCGCGCGGCGGTCATCGGCGCGGCCATGGAGAACCGCGCCCAGATCAGCAGCATCGAGGCGAGGATGACGACCATGCCAATCGTCAGCACCAGCCGGGCCTGGCCGCCCAGCGCGGCGTACAGCTCCGGAAGGGTCTGGACCTGAGGCGGCGGCGCCCCGTCGGACACGGCCGCGATGAGCACGAACATCAGGAACAGCGCCACGAACATCATGACCAGGAAGACGACCCCGATCAGCAGGTTGACGAGGAACAGCCGCCCCTCGAGCGCACCCCACTGGAAGCCCAGCGGACGATTGACCGCCGTGCTCTCGGCGCCCAGGTCGGCCAGCGCGATCCGGTAGTAGACGGCATGCGCCATCAGCAGCGCCAGGAACTCGCCACCGGCGCCGATCATCACCAGGGTCGGTTGCCCCGTCGCCGCCAGGGACGAGGCGACGGCGGCGACAGCCAGGGCGCCGACAGCCTTGCGCCAATGGGTCCGCCAGAAAGCGAAACCCTCCGCCACGGCCTCCCGGATCGAGAAACGCGCCTGCGCCATTGGTCCCCTCGCGCGTCCCTGCGCACCTGTTCTTCAGGCGTGACTTAAACCCTGCTTCGCCCCCGCTGGCGACAGGATTTGGATATCAGACGGACGGCTTGTGCCCGGACAGTTGCCGATAGGCCTCGGCCCAGGGCGCGGCGAGGATGGTGGTGACCACGGCGCCCAGCAATGCGCCGACCAGCGCCATGCCGACGGCCCAGGGCGCGAGTTCGGCCATCCAGATCGAGGCATCCTGCGCGAAGAAGGCGCTGGCCGCCGCCTCGTCCAGTCCGCCCTCCCCCAGAAACGCGAAACTGGCGACGACCAGCAGCGCCAGGAGGGCCAGTTCAAGCGCCAGCACGATGCCGATGAGCAGCAGGCCGACGCCGATGAGCCGCCAGGTCTGTCCGCGGGTCATGGCCCAGGACTCGAACAGGCGGAACCGCTGCTCGGCAAAGGTCATCGGCAGCGCCATCGAGAAGCGGACGAACAACCAGCCAAGCACCGCCACCGCGATCAGCACGGCCGCCAGCATCGTCGGGATCACCGCCAGGAGATTTCCCTCCGTTCCCATCGCCAGGAGCATCAGGAGTGGAACCAGCACGGCGCTCAGGGGGATCATCACGACGAACGACAGGATGCCGAAGACCACGATGATCAGCGCCAGCCAAAGCTCGCGCGCGCCCACGCGGAGATAGGCCCAGCGGCTGTCAGCCGGTTCCAGCACCGCGCGGAACACCGCCGCGGTCAGGATCGACCGGACCGCCAGACTGGTCACCAGCAGCACCGGCTGCATCGCGAAGGCGGCAGACATCGCCGGCACCAGCGCATCCGGCGACGGCTCAATGCCGCTCGCGTCCATACGGGCGATCTCGGCGACGGCGCCCAGAAAGGCGCTCATCAGCCCGGCTGCCGGCAGCACGCCGAGGAGCAGCAGCAGGCCCGCCCAGGCGAGCACGGCGACCGGATGTCGGACGATGACGCCGATACCGGCGCCCGCTGTTCTTGCAACGTCGATCACGGCCATCGACCCCTCCCGAAACAACGACCACGGCGAGAGGACCACAACCAGCTCCGCAGCGCCACTGTGACGAAAAGATCAACGCTTTCCCTCACGGCGGGCACGGCCTATTTCTCCGCGCATGACCCTCAACCCCATTCATGTCATCGGCGGCGGCCTCGCCGGTTCCGAGGCGGCCTGGCAGATCGCCAACGCGGGCGTGCCTGTCGTGCTCCACGAGATGCGCCGCGACGGCGTCCGCACTGACGCCCACCAGACCGACGGTCTGGCCGAGCTGGTCTGCTCCAACTCGTTCCGGTCCGATGACTGGCAATACAATGCCGTCGGCCTGCTCCATGCCGAGATGCGCCGCTGCGACTCGATCATCATGGCCTGTGGCGACCTCCACCAGGTCCCCGCCGGCGGCGCCCTTGCCGTTGATCGGGACGGCTTTTCCGCCGAGGTGACGGCGCGGCTTCAGGCTCATCCGCTGGTCACCATCGTGCGGGAGGAAATCGCCAGCCTGCCGCCGGCCGATTGGGACAGCGTCATCATCGCCACCGGCCCCCTCACCTCTCCGGCCCTGGCCCAGGCGATCCTCGATCTGACGGGCGAGGACGCGCTCAGCTTCTTCGACGCCATCGCGCCGATCATCCATTTCGACTCCATCGACATGACCAGGGCCTGGCGGCAGTCGCGCTACGACAAGGAAGGCCCAGGCGGCGACGCGGCCGCCTACATCAACTGCCCGATGGACAAGGACCAGTACGACGCCTTCATCGACGCGCTGCTGGCCGGACCGAAGTCAGAGTTCAAGGAGTGGGAGAACGTCCCCTACTTCGACGGCTGCCTGCCGATCGAGGTAATGACCGAACGCGGTCGCGAGACGCTGCGCCACGGACCGATGAAGCCGGTCGGGCTGACCAACGCGCACAATCCGACGGTCAAGGCCCACGCCATCGTCCAGCTTCGCCAGGACAACGCGCTCGGCACCCTGTGGAACATGGTCGGCTTCCAGACCAAGCTGAAGCACGGCGCCCAGACCGACATCTTCCGCATGATTCCCGGTCTGGAGAACGCCCAGTTCGCGCGGCTCGGCGGCCTGCACCGCAACACCTTCATCAACAGCCCGCGCCTGCTGGACGAAAAGCTGCGGCTCAAGGCCGACACCCGCCTGCGTTTCGCCGGCCAGGTGACGGGCGTCGAGGGCTATGTCGAGAGCGCGGCGCTGGGCCTTCTGACCGGCCGCCTGGCCGCCGCCGAGCGGTTGGGCAGGCCGATCCCGACTCCGCCGCCGACCACCGCGCTAGGGGCCCTGGTCGCCCATATCACCGGTGGGCATCTGGACGGCGGCAAGCACAGCTTCCAGCCGATGAACATCAACTACGGCCTGCTGCCGCCCATGGAGGCGCCGCGCAAGGACGCCGAGGGGCGCAAGCTGCATCCCGGAGACCGGGGGCGGGCCAAGAAGCGCATGCAAAGCGAACGGGCCATCGCCGACCTCGAGGGCTGGCTGGCGGGCGAGGCTATGGTCGCCGCGGAGTAGTTTCAGATCCGGCCGGTCATCACGGCCAGGAAGACCCGCAGGCGCTTCTCCAGCGGCCCGGGCAATGCGCCTCGGGCATAACGGCGGGCCAGAACGGCGTGCGCCACCGCCGGGAAGGCCGCCACCGGCAAGGCCTTCAGCGGCTCCCGCGCGGCGGCCAGCGCCTTCAGCGCCGCCGGCGGATCGACTTGGGCGAGGCCGACGGCGCGCGCCGCCTCGGCGACATGGTCAGCGGTGGCCTCCGTCGAGAGGCGGCGCGCGGCCAGGGCCATGACCAGCCCCTCGGTGGCGTCGATGTGGGCGATCAGCGCGGCCCCGGCCTTCGGCTCGTCCAGATCGCCCAGCCGCGCCTCGGCCAGAGCCGCCAGAGGAACCGCCGGCAGGGCGCCGGCGGCGATCGCCTTGAGGACCGGATGAGGTCGCACCGGCCGGCCCTCGGCGATCTCCTCGAGGCCTTCCCGCCACCAGGTCATGCGGATCTCGCCCATCAGAGGATCGGACACCAGATGCGGGATCCGGGTCAGTTCATGATCCAGCGCATAGAGGGCGATCAGATCGGCGCGCGCGGCGGCGTCGGCCACGAACCGGCTGGAGAGCCAGCGGTCCGTGGCTTGGTCGCGGACGGTGATGTCGAGGTCGTCGGCCATACCCTTACGAAAAAGGCCCGCCGGAGCGATCCAGCGGGCCTTCTCCAACCGAGGCGCGCGGACTAGCCGAACAGCGTCTGGTTCATGGTCATGGCCGTCAGCATCGGGATGCTGAGCAGCAGGTTGGTGCGCGAGAACAGCATGGCGGTGCGGCCGGCCTTGGCCTTGGCGTCCGCGTCGGCCTCGACGATGCCCAGCGCGATCTTCTGGTTCGGCCAGATGAAGGCCCAGACGTTGATGAACATGATCGTGGCCAGCCACATGCCGATGCCGATCATGGTGAAGCCCTTGTCGACGGCGGGATCGTAGCCGCCGGCCAGGCCAAGGGTGATCGCCTCGACCGCGTAGCTGTGGCCGCGGTTAAAGGCGAGGATCATGCCCATGACCCAGGTCGCGAGGGCGGCCCAGCGGAACCAGAACAGCGCTTCCGGCGCGATGTACTTCGACACCGCAGGCTTCAGCTCGGCCGGGATGGTCGGCATGACGCGGATCTGCACGAAGTTGAAGTAGTAGAGCAGGCCGATCCAGAGGATGCCGAAGAAAGTGTGCATCCAGCGGAACACCGCCTGCCAGAACGTGGCTTCCAGCCCGTGCGCGCTGGTGGAGTACGCAAACACCATGACCAGCGCGAGCAGCACGCTGACGATGACGGTGTTGCGGAAATTCGAGAGAAGAGCACCCATCGTCCAACCCCTTGGAGATTCCTACCTTGGAGGTCAGCTATAGGCCGGTTCGCGCGGGCCGGTAAAGGCTTCGGCCCGCCTGTCCATGATCTGGATCAAACCGCGATCAACGCCGCCGCGACGCGGCGCCCCTCGGACGCCACCACATTGTAGGTGCGGGAGGCGGCCTCGGTGGACATGAACTCCAGTCCGATGCCGGCCGCCTTCAGGCCGTCCCGCAGGGCGCGGGGCGGCAGCCCCTGGGTCAGGCCCGTGCCCAGCAGCACGAATTCCACCGCGCCACGACTGGCGAGCACCTCGGTGAAGTCATCGAGGGTCAGCGCCGCCAGCGAGCTGGCCGCCCAGGGGCGGGCCACGTCGTCGAGGATCAGCAGCGAGCCGGGCCGCCAGTCGCCCGAGACCCGGAACCCGCCGCCGCCCCAGGCGTCGACCGAGGGCGGCTGGCGCAACCCGGCCATCAGGGCCGCGAGGCGGCGCCGAACGTGATCGGCGTGGCCTCTTCCTCACCCCGCTTGACGCCCCACAGCAGGATCACGGGCGCGGCGACATAGACCGACGAATAGGTGCCCAGCGTGATGCCGAAGATCATAATGACCGCGAAGCCGAACAGCGCGTCGCCCCCGAAGACCGCCAGCCCGGTGAGCGCCATGATGGCGGTAAGGCCGGTGATGATCGTGCGCGAGAGCGTCTCGTTGATCGACAGGTCGATAACCTCGCGCAGCGGCATCTTCTTGTACTTGCGCAGGTTCTCGCGAAGGCGGTCGAAGACCACGACGGTGTCGTTCATCGAATAGCCGATGATCGTCAGGATGGCCGCGATGGTGGTCAGGCTGAACTCCATCTTGGTCACTGCGATCAGGCCGAAGGTCAGAATCACGTCGTGGAACAGCGCGACCACCGCGCCGAGCCCGAACTGCAACTCGAAGCGGAACCAGATGTAGACCAGCATCAGGCCGATCGCGACCAGCAGGGCGGTGATGCCGCTGGTGAACAGCTCGCCGGACACCTTGGCGCCAACGGTGGCGTCATTGGTGAAGCGGATGTTCGGCAACGCCTTCTGCAGGGTGGCGCGCACATCGCTCTTCACGGCGTTGGCGTTTTCACCCTCCTTGGTCTCGAAGCGGACCATTGCGGAAGAGCCGTCGCCGTAGGCCTGGACCTGGACATCGCCCAGGTTCTTGCCCGCGAGAGACTTGCGAACGACGTCGAGCGGAATTTGCTGGCCGCCGGAAGGGGCGGCGGCGCTGCCCGCGGCCGGCGGCGGCGAGGTGGTGAACTCCAGGATCGTGCCGCCGCGGAAATCGATGCCGCAGTTCAGGCCCCCGCAGGGCGGCTGGAACGGAAACAGCACCACCGCCAGCGAGGCGATCGTCAGAAGGATCGATACTGCTCCGGCAAGCTTCGAGAAATCGACGAACCGGAAGTTCGTCTTCACCGGCAGGATCTTGATGAGAGGCCAGAAGGTCATGGTTCGAACCTCACGCGATCGGCAGCGTCTTGGGACGCGCCGTGCGGTACCAGACGGCGAGGAGGACCTGGGTCACCAGGACGGCGGTCAGGACCGAGGTGAACACCCCGATCGACAGCGTCCAGGCGAAGCCGCGCACGGGTCCCGCGCCAAAGAAGAACATGATGGCGGCGGCGATCAGCGTCGTCAGGTTGGCGTCGATGATTGTCTCCATGGCGCGTGAGAAGCCCGCCTCCATGGCGGACAGCACCGGTCGCCCGGCCCGCACCTCGTCGCGCATGCGCTCGTAGATCAGAACGTTGGCGTCGACGGCGACGGCCAGCGTCAGGATCAGGCCGGCGATGCCGGGCAGGGTCAGGGTCGCCTGGGTGGCGCTCATCGCGGCGATGATCAGCAGGCCGTTGATGACCAGCGCAACCACCGAGATGCCGCCGAACAGCAGGCCGTAGGCCAGCACCATGAACGTCAGGATGGTGATGAAGGCCACCATCGTGGAGATACGGCCGGCCTCGACCGCGTCCGCTCCGAGCTCGGCCCCGACGGTGCGCTGCTCCTCGATCTTCAGCGGAGCCGGAAGGGCCCCGTTGCGCAGCATGATGGCGAGGTTGTTGGCGCTCTCGGCCGTGAAGCCGCCCGAGATCTGGGCGCTGCCGCCGAGGATCGGCTCGTTGATGTTCGGGGCCGACAGCACCTTGTCGTCGAGGACGATGGCGAAGGGCTTGTTGACGTTGCGGGTCGTGATCTCGCCGAAGCGACGGGCGCCCTGGCTGTCGAAACGGATCGAGACCACCGGTTCGCCGGTCTGGGGATCGTTGGACATCCGTGCATCCGCCAGGTTCTCGCCGGAGATCTCGATGCGCCGGCGAACCACCACGCCCGGTTCGGGCGCGTTGGCGCCGACTTCATAGGGCAGGATTTCCGCACCCGGCGGCAGCACGCCCGAGAGGGCCTCGCCGTAGGTGCGGCTCTGGTCGACCATCTGGAAGGACAGCTTGGCGGTCTTGCCGATGACCGCCTTCAGGCGCTCTGGATCGCTTTCGCCGGGCACCTGGACCACGATGCGGTTCTGGCCCTGGCGGGTGATCGACGGCTCCTTGGTGCCAAGCTCGTCGACGCGCTTGCGGATGATCTCGACCGACTGCTCGACCGCGGCCATGGTCAGTTCCTGGGTCCCGCGGGCGGTGTAGGAGACGCTGATCCGTCCACCCTCGACGCGGTTGACCGACATGTCGTTGCCCTGGCCGCTGCGCACGGGCTGCGGCATGCGCGACAACAGACGGAACGCTTCATCATACTGCGCCGGATCGGCGATCTGGACGGATGCCCCGCCCTGTCGCGCCGCCGGATTAGCCACCCGGATACCCTCATCCTCAAGCGTCTTGACGACGTCTTCCATGAGGTTTTCCGAACGCTCCTTGACCAGCGCCGGGGTGTCGACCTCGAGCATCAGGTAGGAGCCGCCCTGCAGATCGAGGCCCAGGTTGAGGGTCTTGTTCGGCATGAAGGGCGGCAGCGCGTCCCGCATCGCCTGCGGCAGCAGGTTCGGAAGGGTGAACAGGAAGCCGAAGAGGATCGCCGCGATAACGACGATCACCTTCCAGCGGGAGAGGGTCAGCATGGGTCCAGCGGCCTTTTCGGCGTCAGCTCTTGGCGTCGTTGGCGACGACGGGTTCGCCCTTGCCACGCACTTCGGCGATCATCGTCTTGACCACCTTGACGGTGACGCCCTGGGCGATCTCGACCCCGGCTTCCTTGTCCTCGACGCGCACGATCTTGCCGATCATGCCGCTGGACAGGACCACCTGGTCGCCGCGCTTCAGGTTAGCCACCATGGTCTGATGTTCCTTGAAGCGCTTCTGTTGCGGCCGGAACATGAAAAAGTAGAGGACGGCGATGAGGACAAGCGGAAAGGCCAGGCTCATCAACTGATTGGGGTCGGACATCTCGTCTCCGAGGGAAGGGCTGTGGCGGCGGCGGACATGCCGCATCGCGGGTCGGCGGAAACTATGCGTTGACCCTGCGCTTTGCAATGTGCCCCGGGCCCGGTAATCCGCCGTCATGGACGATAAGACACAGGCCCTCCTCATCCGCATCGCCGACGCGCTGGAGCGAATGGCGCCGCCCACGAAGGCGGCGCCCGACTTTTCGGCCGCGCGGCTGTTCCGTCACGACCCTGTCGACGGCGGTTTCCTCCCGGCGCCGGACTATCCGCTGGCGCTGGACCTGCTGGTCGGGATCGACAGCCAGAAGGCGCGGTTCGTCGAGAACCTGACCCGCTTCGCCCGAGGCGTGCCCAGCAATCACGTGCTGCTGTGGGGCGTGCGCGGCACGGGCAAGAGTTCGCTGTCCAAAGCCGCCTTCATGAGCGTGGTCGCTGAGCATCCGGCGCTGAAGCTGGTGGAGGTCGACCGCGACGAGGTCGCCGCCCTGCCGCCGCTGTTCGACCTGCTGCGAGCCCGCGGCGAGCGGTTCGTCGTCCTGTGTGACGACCTGTCGTTCGAGGACGGCGCGGCGGCGGCCAAGGCGCTGAAGTCAGCGCTCGAGGGCGGCGTCGCCGGTCCGCCGGAGAACGTGCTGTTCGTCTCCACCTCCAACCGCCGCCACCTGATGCCGCGCGACCACGCCGAGGGACGCGGCATGATCGCCGCCGCCGAAGACGCCGAGGAAGAAGTCAGCGTCTCCGACCGCTTCGGACTGTGGATCGGCTTCCCGCCCATGGACCAGGCCGCCTACCTGGCCGCCGTGCGGAGCTATGCCGACCGGTTTGCGCTCACGCTGCCGGACCTCGAGCGCCGCGCCCTGCAATGGTCGCAGCTGCGGGGCTCGCGCTCAGGCCGGGTCGCCTGGCAGTTCATCCGCGATCTCGCGGGTGAACTGGGCAGGGCGCTTCCGGCGTAGCCCCTTTCCCTCCCCTTGACGGGAAGGGACAGGATCAGCGCGGCAGCACCAGCGCCGGGTCGATGGCCTTGGCCTTGAACTTCGGCGACGGCGAGTAGCGGACCTCGAAATGCAGCTGCGGGCGCGGCGCGCCGCCGCTGGCCCCGACGGCTCCGATCTGCTCGCCGGCCCGGACAACCTGCTGCATGCGCACGCTGGCGGTCTGCAGGTTGCCGTAGACCGTGACCCAGCCGTCCTCGTGCTGGATCAGCACGGTGACGCCGAAACCGGGCACATCGCCGCCGGAATAGACGACCTTGCCGGCCGCCGCGGCGCGAACCGGGGTCCCGGCCGGGGCGGCGATGTCGAGACCATCGTTGCGTCGTCCGCCGCCCTTGGGCCCGAAGTCGGAGATCACCTCGCCGCGCACCGGCCAGTCGAAGCGACCACGGCCCAGCGCCGTGATGTCAGCGTCGGACAGGGTCGGCGGCCGGTCATCGGGCAGCAGCGGCGCGGTCGCCGACGGGCGCGCCGGGGCCGGGGTGGGGGTCGCCACGGGCGGACGCACCGCCGCCGGCGGCGTCACGACCGTTCGCGGCGGAGCCAGCGTCGGGGTCGGGGCAGGCGTGGGGCGGGCCGGAGCGGGCCTGGGCGCTGGCGGGGTTGTGACCGCGGGGGGCGCCGGACGGGGCGTGACGGCCGGCGGCGGGGCGACGGGTTGCGGCACGGGCGCCGGCGGCGGGGTCACCGGCTGTGGGCGAGGCGCGGGAGCGGGCTGTCCAGGCGCGGGCTCCATGACCGTGATGGTCTTCTTCTGCGGACCGGCGTCCTTGACGCCGGGCGGCAGCTTGATCTTCTGACCGACCCGGATCGCCGAGGTCGAGGCGAGGTCATTCTCTTCCGCCAGCGCGGCCGCGGACACGCCGAACCGGCGGCCGATGGCGATCAGGGTGTCGCCGCTCGCCACGACATAGGCCTTGGCGCGGCTGGCCGGACCCTTGAGGACCTGGCCGGGCTTCAGCCGGTAGGGTTCCTTCAGGTCGTTGATCTTCGCCAGCTCGGCGCGGCTGGACCCCATGGCGCGGGCGACAGCGTCGAGCCCCTGCCCTTCCTTGACGGTGTAGGTCTTGGGGCGCCCGTCGACGTCGACGACCTTGCCGGGCGCGAGGGTGACGGTCTTTGTCACCGGGACCATCACGGGTTCGGGCGGCGCCTCGTCCCGCGGCTGGGTCTCCGGAGCGGCTTCGGGTGTGGAGACCGGCGGCAGGGCGGCGGTTTCGACGGCGGCCGAGGACGCCGACGGCGCGACGGCGGGCAGCGTCGCCGATTCCACCCGCGCCGACGGCGACGGCAACCGGTCGCCGATGAAGTCGGAGTCGCTGTTGGAGGACTTCACCGGATAGGCCGGGCGAGGCGCCTGTGGGCCCGTCCCGGGCTCGCGGCCGGCGACAGTCGGGTACTGAGGCGTCGAGGCGCAGGCGGTCGCGAGGGTCGCGGCGGCGGCGACCAGGGCCACCCGGATCATCAAATTGGTCATCGCCGCTCCGTTCGATTAAGCGCGAATGAATCGTGCGGACAGCCTTAAGCCTGCGTTAAGCACAGGAAGGCTTCCAGTTACGTTCTTGTCAGCCGACCTTCTGGGCGGATTCGAGGCGCAAGGCCCGTATCGCCGTCGATGGTTTGCAATTTGTCAGAGTTCCCGGGCCACGCCGTCCAGCAACGGCACGAACCTAACGTCGCCCAGCAGCTCCACCTTGAAACCGCCCTGGCCGTCTCCGGCGTAGCGGCGCAAGCTCTGTACGGGCCCCTTTCCGATGGGCGCGACCAGCACGCCATTGGGTTTGAGCTGGGCGAGCAACCGCTTCGGCTCCTCTGGCGCGGCGGCGGTGACCATGATCCGGTCGAAGGGCGCCTGCTCGGCCCAGCCTTCGCCGCCGTCGCCGAAGCGGGTGATCACATTGACGAGACCCAGGGTCCGGAAACGCTCCTCGGCCTCCTTCATCAGGGTCCGATAGCGCTCGACGGTGTAGACCAGCCGTGAGAGCCGGCTGAGGACGGCGGTCTGGTAGCCGCTGCCGGTGCCGATCTCCAGCACCCTGGCCCGGGGCTCGATGGTCAGGGCCTGGGTCATCAGCCCGACGATGAAGGGCTGGCTGATCGTCTGCCCGCAGGCGATGGGCAGCGCCGAGTCCTCGAAGGCCCGCTCCTTGAACAGGTCCGGCGTGAACAGCTCGCGCGGCGTCCGCTCGATGGAGTCGAGCACGCGCGGATCGGTGACCCCCTGCGACCGCAGGGCGAGGATGAGACGCGCCATGCGCTCCCGGGGCGTGTCCTGCGGCTCGCTCATCCGACCTTGGGCGGCGCGCCGCCCAGCAACCCTTTCAGCTTGTGGACCGTCTCCATGTGGGTCAGGTCAATATGCAGGGGCGTGATCGAGATCTTGCCGCCATAGACGGCCTTGAGGTCCGTGCCCTCCGCCGGCTTCGACAGCTGGCCAGAGAATCCCATCCAGAAATAGTCGCGGCCGCGCAGGTCGGTGCGCTTGTCCAGCGTGCGGATGTGCGTGTCACGGAAGCCCTGGCGGGTCACCTCGACCTCGGTCACCTCCTCGGGCGGGCGCGAGGGGAAGTTGACGTTTATGACCACGTCGGCCGGCCAGCCGACCTCGATCAGACGCGCGACGATCCCGGGGCCGAAATGGGCGGCGGTCTCCCAGTAGGGAACCACCTCGTCGTGGAAGGCCAGCATCGACTGGCTGAGCGCGATGGACGGGATGCCCAGCGCCATGCCCTCGATGGCGCCGGCGACCGTGCCCGACAGGGTGACGTCCTCGGCGATGTTCTGGCCGCGGTTGACGCCCGACAGCACCAGGTCCGGCCTGCCGCCGTCGATCAGCTCGCGCACGCCCAGCAGCACGCAGTCGGTTGGCGTGCCCTCGACGGACCATTTGCGGTCGGCGACCTTACGCACCCGGATGGGGTCCGACAGGGTCAGCGCCCGGCTGGCGCCCGACTGCTCGTATTCCGGCGCGACGATCCAGACGTCATCGGTCAGGGCCCGGGCGATCTTCTCCAGCGTGACGAGGCCCTCGGCGTGGATGCCGTCGTCGTTGGTGAGGAGGATACGCATCAGGCCGCAGGCTCCAGGTGCGTCACCCCGCCCATGTAGGGGACCAGCACGTCGGGTATGGCGATCCTGCCGCCCTCGTCCTGGTAGTTCTCCAGCACCGCGACCAGGGTCCGGCCCACGGCCAGGCCCGAGCCGTTGAGGGTATGCATGTAGCGCGTACCCTTCTCGCCCTTCTTCTGGCAGCGGGCGTCCATGCGCCGGGCCTGGAAGTCGCCGCAGTTGGAGATCGAGCTGATCTCCCGGAAGGTGTTCTGCGACGGCAGCCAGACATTGAGGTCGTAGGTCCTGCGGGCCGAGAAGCCCATGTCGCCGGTGCAGAGCAGCATGGTCTGGTAGGCCAGACCAAGTTTCTCCAGCACCATCTGGGCGCTGGCCACCATGTGGTCATGCTCGGCTGCCGACTGTTCCGGCGTGGCGATCGAGACCAGCTCGACCTTCTGGAACTGGTGCTGGCGGATCATGCCGCGCGTGTCGCGCCCCGCCGACCCGGCTTCCGAACGGAAGCAGTGGGTCAGGGCGGTGAGCCGCAGCGGCAGGTCCTCTTCCGAGGTGATGGCCTCGCGCACGAGGTTGGTCAGGGACACCTCGGCGGTGGGGATGAGGTAGTGGTCACCCGTCGTACGAAAGAGATCTTCCTCGAACTTGGGCAGCTGGCCGGTGCCGTAGAGCGCGTCCGACTTGACCAGCACCGGCGGTGACACCTCGGCGTAGCCATTGGTCCCCGTCTGCAGGTCGAGCATGAACTGGCCGAGCGCGCGCTCCAGCCTCGCCACGCCCTTCCTGAGCACCACGAAGCGCGAACCGCTCATCTTCGCCGCCGCCTCGAAGTCCATTCCGCCCAGGCCCGCGCCGAGGTCGACGTGGTCGCGGGCGTTGTTCATCCGGCGCGGGTCGCCGTGGCGGCCGGTCTCGATATTGCCAGCCTCATCGGCGCCAGCCGGAACCTGCGGGTCGGGGATATTGGGCAGAGCCTCGAGCAGGCCGCGCAGGTCGCCGCCTGCCTTCGCCTCGGCTTCGGCCTGGGCCGCCATCTCGCCTTTCAGCGACTCGACCTCGGCCATCAGGGCGGCGGCTTTCGCCTCGTCCTTCTGGGCCTTGGCGGCGCCGATCTGCTTGCTGGCGTCATTGCGCCGCGACTGCGCCGCCTGCACGGCCGTCTGGGCGGCGCGCAGGTCGCGGTCCAGCGTCAGCAGCTGGTCGACCAGCGCCTGCGCGTCCTCGCGGCCACGAGAGCTCCAGCCCTGGACGTACAGGGCTGGGTTTTCGCGGATGGCCTTTATGTCGTGCATGGGAAGAGCGCCAGCAGGATTGAGGCGCTTTCTCTAGAGCGCGTCGGGGACCTTTTAAAGCCCTTCCCCCTGGAGGGGGGAAGGTGGCCTGCGAAGCAGGTTGGATGGGGGTGGGAGAGTGTCGGCTGCAGAATCCATTGGTCGCCAGCCGGCGCAAGGATGCGGACAGGGCGCCACCCCCAACCCTCCCTTCCCCCCTCCAGGGGGAAGGGAGAAGATTCAGGTCGTCACCACATCCGTCCCCGCCGCCTCATCCTCGCGCAGGCGACGGCGTTCCATCAGCCAGACCAGCCAGATGGAGAGCTCGTAGAGCAGCACGATCGGGATCGCGAGCATCAGCTGGCTGATCGGATCGGGCGGGGTGAAGATCGCGGCGACCACGAATACCGCAACGATGGCGTAGCGCCGGATCTCGCGCAGAAGCTTGCTGGTCACGATGCCCGCCAGCCCCAGCAGCGTCAGCACCACGGGCAGCTGGAAGCAGAGCCCGAAGGCGAGCAGCAGGGTCGTCACCAGGGTCAGGTAGTCCGACACCTTGGGCAACAGCGCGACATTGACCGTGTCGGTGGTCACCTGCTGGCTGAGCGAGAACCACATCACGAACGGCAGCATGACGTAGTAGACCATCGCCGCGCCGAGGCTGAACAGCATTGGCGAGGCCAGCAGGAACGGCAGGAAGGCCCGGCGCTCGCGCTTGTAGAGACCTGGCGCCACGAAGGCGTAGATCTGCCAGGCCAGCACCGGGAAGGTCAGGATCACCGCCCCGAAGCCGGCCATCTTCAGCTTCGTGAAGAAGAACTCCAGCGGCGCGGTGAAGATCATTTCGACCGTCTTGGAGTCCATGGCCGGGACATCCTTCAGCCCCGCCATGACCAGCAGCAGGTCGAACGGCCCGTGGCTGACGCCCGCCTTCTGGGCCGCGATCAGGGCTCCGGCCTTGACGAACGGTTGCAGCAGGACGGTGTAGATGTCGTCGGCGAACCCGAAACAGACGCCAAAGCCGAGGATCAGCGCGCCGACGCAGATGATCAGCCGTTTGCGCAGCTCAACGAGGTGGTCGAGCAGCGGCGCGCGCGAGGACTCGATCTCGGCTTCGTCGGGTTGATAATCGCTGCTCACGAGACGATTCCGGTCTTCGCCTTGCGCGGGGCGCGGGGCTTGCGGGCCGGCGGAGCGGCGGCTTCCTCCACGATAGGCGCAGCCTTCGGCGTGGCGGGCGCTCGCTTGCGCCTTGGCTTTTCGATGGCGGCGGGCGCGGCTTCCGGCTCGGCATAGGCCTCCGGTTGCCAAGCCATGGCCGGGCTGACCTGGACGTCGCCGCCCCTGAGGCCGGCGTCGATATCGGCGAACACCTGGTCGACACTGGCGTCACGCGGCCCGTCGGGCGTCTGCAGAGGGTCCATGAACTGGCCGGTGCGCAGGGCCTGGACCTCGCGCCGCAGCTCGTCGAGCTCGGACTGGCGGGCCATTTCGTCGAAGCTGGCGCGGAACTCGTTGGCCATGCCGCGCGCCTTGGCCATCCACTGCCCCAGCTTGCGCAGGAGCAGCGGCAGGTCCTTGGGCCCGACCACGATCAGGGCGACCGCGGCGATGACGAGCAGTTCTGTGGCGCCGATTTCAGGAAGCATCACGCGGCCTTACGCCCGCGCCGACGGCGCGATCAAGGGCAGAGTTGGTCGCCAGCCTCAGCTGACGATCTTGTCCTTCTCGGACTCGGCGCGGGGCAGCGGCTGGGCCGGCGTCTCGTCAACCTTGTCCTCGCTCTTCAGGCCATCGCGGAAAGCCTTGATGCCCTTGGCCGCGTCGCCCATGAGGCCGGACAGCTTGCCCCGGCCGCCGAACATCAGGGCGACAACCGCCAGCACGATCAGCCAATGCCAGATGCTAAATGAACCCATCGTCCGGGTGCTCCTTCAGGCCGCGGGCGTCCCTGCGACGCGGCGTGGTTCGACTATGACGGCCTATATAGGCGTTCGCGTGGCTGCTGGCCAAATTAAAGGCGCGTGAGGTTCGTCCACATCATTGCGTCCTTCGACACGCCGCTTCGCGGCTGCTCAGGATAACGTCGCTGGAAAGCAATCACTCCACGTCATGCTGAGTAGCGCCGCAGGCGGGTGTCGAAGCACGCACGGACTACTCCTCGCCCCCCACATAGTCCTGCACGAACTCCGGCGTGTCCTCGCCCGCCCCTTCGAAGTCGAGGGCGTCTTCCTCGTCCAGCGGCGGCCTCGAAGGATCGGGCACGTCGAAGCCGGGCGGCAGGTCGAGGCCCAGCAGACCGGAGGCCTTCATCTCGGCCATCCCCGGCAGGTCGGCGAGATTGGCCAGGCCGTAGTGTTCGAGGAACAGGTCGGTAGTGCCGTAGGTCACCGGCCGGCCCGGCGTTCGGCGACGACCTCGCATCCGGACCATACCCAGCTCCAGCAGCACGTCGAGCGTGCCCTTGCTGGCCTGTACGCCGCGCACGGCCTCGATCTCGGCCCGCGTGACCGGTTGGTGGTAGGCGATGATGGCCAGGGTTTCCTGGGCTGCCTTGGAGAGGCGCCGCGGCTCGTCGCGCTCCTCTGTCATCAGGAAGGCCAGGTCGGTCGCCGTCTGGAACCGCCAGCGTCCGGCCACCTGGACCAGCTCCACGCCCCGGCCCTCGCAGCGCTGGCGCAGGACCTCCAGGCCCCAGGCCACGTCCGCGCCCTCTGGCAGGCGGCGCGCGAGGTCCTCGACCGACAGAGGTTCGGCGGCCGCGAACAGTAGCGCCTCCAGCGCCCGCTCGATCTGGGTGATCTCCGTCATGCCAGAGCCCCCTCTCCCGGCGGTGGTTCCTTTCGCTTGCGAAGGTAGATCTCGGTGAAGGCCTCAAGCTGCCGGGCCTCGATCACCCCTTCCTTCACCAGCTCCAGGCTGGCGGCCAGGGTCGAGGCGACATAGCTGGACCGGCTCGGGCCGTCCGGGTCTCGGGCTTCGGGGGCCACCCCGCCCATCGCTGTCCAGACGGTGAACTCGTGGACCATGCCGCGCAGCCGGTCGCGGGCGTCCTCCAGACCGTAGGCGACCGGGATGTAGGGCCGGTAGCTGCGGTCGGCTTCCTTGCGGCGCTGACCGATGTAGGCGCTCATCAGCTGGTAGAGGTCGCCCTCGATGCGGTTGGAGGAGAGGATCTTCACCGCCTCCGGATCGCCACGGGTGAAGACGTCACGTTTCAGCTGCGGCCGCTCGCGCAGGGCCTCGACGGCGCGGCGCATGGCGTCGAGCTTGGCCAGCCGGAACGCCAGCTGGGCGGCGATCTCCTCGGGCGGCGGCTCCTCGGCCTTCGGCCGCTCGCCGCGCGGCAGCAGCAGCCGTGACTTCAGGTAGGCCAGCCAGGCGGCCATCACCAGATAGTCGGCGGCCAGCGAGAACCGCAGACGCCGGGCCTGTTTGACGAACTTCAGATACTGGTCGGCCAGCCGGGTCACCGACAGCTGAAGCAGGTCGACCTTCTGTGTCCGGGCCAGGGCCAGCAGGACGTGCAGAGGCCCCTCATAGCCATCGATATCGACGATCAGCGCGTCCCCGTCCTCGGCCGCGTTGGAGGCGGCCTGGAAGTCGAGGTCCGGCTGGAAGGTCGTGTCCGTCATCCGTCGAACCGTCCCTCGAAGGCGGCCGAGAAGCGGGCGCGGCCCTGCTCGACATCAAAGGGCTCGGGGACTCGCGCCAGGCGGGCCAAGGCAGCGTCGGCGCGGCGGCGGGCATGACCCTTGAGCTTGCGGCAGCCTTCAACGACGGCCTTCATCTCGTCCATGTCGCCGTTGCAGTGCAGGACCACATCGCAGCCGGCGGCCAGCGCCGCCCTGGCCCGGGCCTTGAACCCGCCCTTCAGCGCCTTCATCGACAGGTCGTCGGTCATCAGCAGACCGTCGAAACCGATGGCGCCGCGGGTGACGTCCCGGATCACGGTCTTGGAGGTTGTCGACGGGCGTTTGGGGTCGATGGCCATGTAGACGACGTGCGCCGTCATCGCCATCGGCATGTCCGACAGCACCCGGAAGGGCGCGAAATCGCGAGCGTCGAGCTCTTCGTACGACGCGCCGACCAAGGGCAGTTCAAGGTGGCTGTCCGCCATCGCCCGGCCGTGCCCCGGGATGTGCTTGATGACCGGCAGCACGCCGCCGGCGATCAGGCCCTCGGCGGCGGCGCGCCCAAGGGTCGCGACGGTCTCGACGTCCTGGCCATAGGCGCGGTCGCCGATGATCTCGTGGCCGTCCGGCGACGGCACGTCGAGCACCGGAACGCAGTCGACGTTGATCCCCAGGTCCAGCAGGTCATGGGCCATGAGCCGCGCGCCTAGGCGGGTGATCTCGCGCCGTACCAGCGGGTCATTGGTCGGCAGGTCGCCGTAGGCCCGGCCGGGCGGGTATTTGGACCAGTGCGGCGGGCCCAGCCGCTGCACGCGGCCGCCCTCCTGGTCGATCAGGATCGGCGCGCGGGGATCCTCCACGGTCTCACGCAGCGCCGCCGTCAGGGCCCGGACCTGATCGGGCGTGTCGATATTGCGCCGGAACAGGATGAAGCCCCAGGGCCGCATGTCCTTGAAGAAGGCGATCTCCGCCCTGGTCAGGGCATGGCCCTGGCAGCCGAAAATGGCGGCGAGCCGGCTCACTTGACGAAGCAGCTCTTTCCCGCCGCCTTCAGGCGGTCGCAGAAGGCCGTCGCGTCGGCGCGGCTGGCGAAGCCGGTCACCGAGGTCCGGAACAGGGTCTTGCCGTCCTTTTCGACGGTTTCGACCCGCTTGCCCTTGCCGGCGGCGATGCCCGGCGAGACTGCGGCGGCGTCGTTCCAGCCTTTGTCGGCCAGGGCCTGGGACGAGAAGGCCCCGATCTGGACCATGGCGGCGCCCGTGGCGGCCGGCGCGGGCGTCGGCGCGACGGGCCTGGGAGCCACGGCGACCGGCGCGACCGGCGCGACCGGCTTGGGCGCAGCGACCGGCGTGGGCGCCGGCACGGCGGGGCGGAGTTCGGCCGTGGTCGGCACTGTCGTCGGCGCCGGACGCGGCAGCACCGGCTCCGGCTCCGGCGCGAAGGTGGGTTCACCCGAAACGCCGCCGTCGTCAGTGTGGATGGTCAGGCCGGCCGCCGGATCGGCTTCGGGCTGGTCGGCCGCCTTGGGCTCGACCTTTGCGGTTTCGACGGCGGCGCCGACCGGCTGGGGCGCATCATCGTCGCCTCGCAGGCCGTCCCGGTAGAGCCAGATGCCCGCGCCGACGATCAACACCAGCAGGATGACGGCGCTGATCAGCAGGATGGACGAGCCGCCGCCTCCGCCGCGCACCGGCCGGCGCGCGTCAAAGGAAAGCGGGGAATCGGTAGGCGGCGTGTAGGCGCCGCGATCATGGTCGGACATCTTCAGACAGGCTCCAGGGAGCATCGGGGCGGACGCTGCGGCGAATCGCGCGCCGACGGCCTCCAGTGTATCGAACGGGAGCGCCGGATCGCCAGAGACCTGACGTAGACGCGAACGCTATGACCAGGGTTCGAGCTGGAACAGCTTCCGGTGCTCTTCGATGGCGTATCGGTCGGTCATGCCCGCGATGTAGTCGCAGACGACACGGGCGCGGCCGGCCTCGTCGCGGTTCTGCGACCGGGCGAACCATATGGTCGGCATGACCTCCGGCTCGCTCATGAACAACGAAAACATCTCGGCGATAATGCGGCGCGCCTGGCTGCGCGTTCGGTTGACCTTCCAATGGCGGTACATGCGCTCCATCAGGAAGGCGCGCAGCCGGGCGAGGTCCTCGTTCATGTCCGGCGAGAAGGCGACCAGGGCATGGCCCAGCGCGCGGACCCCGTCGGGCGAGGCGACGCCGCTTTCGTCCGCCCGTCGCAGGGTCTCGCCCATGACGTCGTCGATCATCGCGCCGATCATCCGGCGGACGGCTTCCATTCGGGTCAGGCGGTCGTCCAGATCGGGGCGTTCGGCCCGCACACCGTGCAGGATAGGCCCGATCAGGGGCACGTCGAGCAGTTCGTTCAGCTGGAACAGTCCGGCCTGGAGGCCATCGTCGACGTCATGGTTGTTGTAGGCGATGTCGTCGGCGACCGCCGCGACCTGGGCCTCGGCCGAAGCCCAGGTCCCGAGCTTCAGATCGTAGTTCGCATCAAACTGCCGGACCATGCTCCAGCTGGGCCGGGACAGCCTGTCGGTCACCGGACCGTTGTGCTTGATCACGCCCTCCAGCGTCTCCCAGGTCAGGTTCAGGCCCTCGAAGTCGGGGTAGCGGTGCTCGAGCTTCGCCACGACGCGGAAGGTCTGGACGTTATGGTCGAAGCCGCCAAACGGCCTCATGCTTTCATCGATCTGGTCCTCGCCCGCATGGCCGAACGGCGGGTGGCCCAGGTCGTGGGCCAGGGCGATGGTCTCGGCGAGGTCGTTGTCCAGACCGAGCGCCGTGGACAGCGACCGCGCGATCTGCGCCACCTCGAGGGAGTGGGTCAGGCGGGTCCGGTAGTGATCACCCTCGTGGGCGACGAAAACCTGGGTCTTTTCCTTGAGCCGTCGGAACGCCGTGCAATGAATGATCCGGTCACGGTCGCGGGCGAACGGAGTCCTTGTCCTGCTCTCGGGTCCCGGGTGCTGGCGGCCCCGCGACGATGCCGGATTTTCGGCATAGGGCGCTCTGGGCGGCGGCTGGAAAAGACTGGACATGCGTCGGCCTTGCGTTGCGCCCCCTTCCCTGGAGGCGCGGGGTTGCACATATATGAACTCACAGAGTTTCCACAGCCTTGAGGCCCCCACATTGGCCAGCGCCGACGTCACGCTTTCCGAACAGGCCGCCCGCCGCCTGCACGCCATCGGCGCCGCCGAGGGGCGTTCGGTGATGCTGCGCGTGGCCGTCGACGGCGGCGGCTGCTCCGGCTTCCAGTACCGCTTCGACCTGGTCGAAGGCGCCGAGGATGACGACCTGCGGGTCGAGCGCGACGGCGCGGCGGCCCTGGTGGACCCGATCTCGCTCGCGCTCCTCAAGGGTTCGGAGATCGACTTCGTGGACGAACTGGCCGGCGCGGAGTTCCGCGTCCGCAATCCCAACGCCAGGTCCAGCTGCGGCTGCGGCGTCAGCTTCTCGATCTGACGTCTACTTCCGGAGGGGGCGACACCATGTTCACCGCAATCCTGATGGCCGCGGCAACGCTTGCCGCCCCCATGGAGACCGCTGTCGAGATTCCGGGCGGGCTCGCCCCGCTGAAGGCGACCCAGCTATCGCCGGCCGCCAAACCTGCGGCCGCAGTGGTCATCCTGCCCGGATCAGGCCCGACCGACCGTAACGGCGACAATCCGCTGGGCGTGCGCGCCGCCAGCTATCGGCTGCTCGCCGAGGGCCTCGCAGCCGAGGGTGTCGCCAGCCTTCGCATGGACAAACGCGGCATGTTCGCCAGCGGCCCGGCCGCCGCAGATCCCAACGCCGTGACGGTCACCGTCCTGGCGGCTGATGCAAATGCTTGGGCCAGCGACCTGAAGCAGCGCACCGGACTGCCCTGTGCCTGGCTTCTCGGGCACAGCGAGGGCGGACTGGTAGCGCTGATCGCGGCGACGAATGACAACCCGGACGTCTGCGGGTTGATCCTGCTCGCCACGGCGGGCCGTCCGCTGGGCGCCGTCATCCGCGAACAGCTTCAGGCCAATCCGGCCAACGCGCCGCTGCTGCCGCAGGCCTTGCCCGCCATCAACGAGCTCGAGGCCGGCCGCAAGGTCGACACGACAGGCATGCACCCGGCGCTCCTGCCGTTGTTCGGGCCGGCGGTGCAGGGGTTTCTGATCGAGTCGTTCCGCCAGGACCCCGCTGCGCTGATGGCGAAGATCGACAAGCCGATCCTCGTTCTTCAGGGTGAAACCGACCTCCAGGTCGCCGTCGCGGACGCCCGCGCCCTGAAGGCCGCCCAGCCGAAGGCCACGCTGGTGCTCCTGGCGCAGGTGAACCACGTGCTGAAGGTCGCCCCCTCCGACCGGGGACCCAACTTCGCCACCTACGCCGACCCGTCGCTGCCGTTGGCGCCCGGCGTCGTCGAGGCCATCGCCGAGTTCGTGAAGCCCTAACCCGGGATGAACTGAAGCACGATCGCCATCAGGAGCCCCCAGATCAGCGGGGCGCTCATCGCCGACCAGGCCAGGGGCTCGCGCTGGCGGCGCCAGAAGAACCAGGCGACCAGCGGCCCGACCAGACAGACGACCCAGAAGGTGATCATCAGGAAGAAGCCCAGCCAGGCCAGCGGGTTGAGCAGGTTGCCGCGATCATCGAAGACCAGTGGCGAAAACAGCGTGCCGACGGCGCCGAGCGGGGCTATGCCGACGCAGATCGCCGTCGCGAGGACCAACAGAATGCTCCTCGCGCGCTGATCCCGCTCCGCTACTGTCTTGAGCCGCACCGTCATGGTCCCTAGCCTTCCCTCCTCGCTATGGAGCCGTCAATGCGACTCGCCACCTGGAACGTGAACTCGGTCAACGCTCGCCTGGAAACGGTATTGGCCTGGTTCGAGGCCGCCTCGCCCGACGTGGCGGTGCTGCAGGAGATCAAGTGCATCGACGAGAAGTTTCCAGCCGAGGCCTTCGAGCGCCTCGGCTACAACGTCGCCGTCCACGGCCAGAAGACCTACAACGGCGTGGCCATGCTCTCGAAGGCCCCGATGGAGGATATTCGCCGGGGACTGCCGGGCGACGAAAGCGATGAGCAGGCGCGTTACATCGAGGCGGTCGTCTCCGGCCCCAGGCCCGTGCGGGTGATCGGCATCTACCTGCCCAACGGCAATCCGATCGGCACGGAAAAGTTCGCCTACAAGCTGGCCTGGATGGACAGGCTGAACCGCCATGTCCGTGCGCTGCTGCCGCTGGAGGAGCCGATGGTCGTCGCCGGCGATTACAACGTCATTCCGTTGGAGCAGGACGTCGAGAAGCCCAAGGACTGGCTCGGCGACGCCCTGTTCCGGCCGGAGAGCCGCGCCGCCTGGCGCGCGTTGCAGAACCTCGGCCTGACCGACGCCTACATGGCCGCCGACGGCGCGCCCGGCGGCTACACCTTCTGGGACT
>Ga0315902_10002086_pt1 | contig 31704 bp, 34 predicted proteins | sample LakEriMetagenome_9_FD_203523 | JGI IMG/M metagenome (GOLD analysis project Ga0315902, IMG submission 203523) | Freshwater fungal communities from buoy surface, Lake Erie, Ohio, United States - Buoy 12 MA117 | ecosystem: Environmental > Aquatic > Freshwater > Lake > Lake biofilm | place: USA... | reverse complement strand
ATAACTTAGGTCGTTTTGCTTCAAAAGTTGCAATGCTTTTAAGAGGTAAATACAAACCAAGTTATACACCTCACGTCGACTGTGGAGATAACGTAATTGTTATCAACGCAGAGAAAATCAACCTTACTGGTAACAAACTTGACGAGAAAACATACATCCGTCATACAGGTTATCCAGGAGGACAAAGAAGTTTGACTGCAAAGGTTTTGCAATCAAAAAACCCTGCTTTGCTTGTTGAAAAAGCAGTGAAAGGTATGTTGCCAAAAAATAAATTGGGAGCAGAACTTTTCAGAAATTTAAATGTTGTTGTAGGAACTGAGCACAAACAAGGCGCTCAAAAACCAAAAACAGTTAACCTAAACGATCTTAAGTAATGGGAGTTATTCACAAAATCGGCAGAAGAAAATGTGCTGTGGCACGTGTTTATGTTTCAGAAGGAACTGGAAAAATTACCGTAAACAAAAGAGAATTTAACAACTACTTCCCAACAGCTACTTTACAGTACAAAGTATTGCAACCAATGTCTATGACAGAAAACGCAACTAACTTTGACGTAAAAGTAAATGTATACGGTGGTGGTTCTACAGGGCAAGCAGAAGCTGTGAGAATGGCAATTGCAAGAGCAATGTGTGAAGTGGAAGCTGAAAATAGAGCTATCCTAAAACCAGAAGGATTACTAACAAGAGATCCAAGAATGGTAGAACGTAAAAAATTCGGTCAGAAAAAAGCACGTAAGAGATTCCAATTCTCTAAACGTTAATATTTTCAGATTATTTTTTACAATTAAATTAGAATTTAAAACAAAGTTGTCGATATTCCTTGTAAAAAGGGAATTAGTTTAGCATCGAAATGCAGTCCAAAGTCTTAAATTATTAAGCGAAAAAGGTGACGCATTGCTAATCAAACGGAACGTAAACTATTACACAATGGCAAACAAAATTGAAGTTAAAGATTTATTAGAAGCAGGTGTTCACTTCGGACACATGACTCGTAAGTGGGATCCAAATATGGCCCCTTACATTTATATGGAGCGTAATGGAATTCACATTATCAACCTATATAAAACAGCTGCAAAAATTGAAGAAGCTAACGAAGCTTTGAAAAAAATCGCAGCATCAGGTAGAAAAATACTTTTCGTAGCTACCAAAAAACAAGCGAAAGATATCGTTGCTGAAAAAGCATTAGCTTGTAACATGCCTTACATCACTGAAAGATGGCCAGGTGGTATGTTAACAAACTTCGTTACTATCCGTAAAGCTGTTAAAAAAATGGCTACTATTGATAAAATGAAGAAAGACGGAACTTTTATGACATTGTCTAAAAAAGAACGTCTTCAAGTAGATCGTCTTCGTGCAAAATTAGAGAAGAACTTAGGTTCTATCGCTGATATGTCTAGATTACCTGCTGCATTATTCGTAGTAGATATCAAAGCTGAACACATTGCAATCAAAGAAGCACAAAAATTAAACATTCCAGTTTTCGCAATGGTTGATACTAACTCTGATCCACGTGAAGTAGATTACGTTATCCCAGCCAATGATGATGCTTCAAAATCAATTGATAAAATTTTATCTTTAGTAACTGTTGCAGTTATTGACGGATTAGCTAACAGAACTTCTGATAAAGAAGAAGATGCTACAGAAGTTGATGCTGTTGAAGAAGTAACTGCTGCTGAGGTTGTAGAAGCTCCAGAAGTAGAAGCTGTTGTAGAAGTAGAAGCTGCTCCTGAAATGGAAGCTGAAGCTACTGAAACTGAAAAAACTGAAGAGTAAAACAAAATAATTACGAATTATGAATTATGAATTACGGATTATTTTCAATCGTAATTTCCAATTTGTAATTCGTAATTTCATTTTTAAAAAAAATTAAACTTAAAATAAAAATATTATGTCAACAATCACAATTACTGCTGCAGACGTAAATAAATTAAGAACAATTACCGGTGCAGGAATGATGGACTGTAAAAAAGCTTTAGTAGAAGCTGAAGGAGATTTTGATTTAGCAATTGAAAACCTTAGAAAAAAAGGTCAAAAAGTTGCTGCCAACCGTTCTGACAGAGAGTCTACTGAAGGAGCTGCTGTTGCTGCTGTTAATGCTGACAAGACTTCTGGTGTTGTTATCACATTAAACTGCGAAACTGACTTCGTTGGAAAAAATGAAGGTTTCGTAAAATTAGCAACTGATTTTGCTAACCAAGCTTTAAACTATGATACTAAAGAAGCATTTTTAGCTTCTGATTTCAACGGAATTACTGTTGCTGAAAAATTAATCGAGCAAACAGGAGTTATCGGAGAAAAAATTGAAATCGCTTCTTTTGAAAAATTAAGCGGTGCTTTCGTTGGTTCTTATGTTCACTCAGGAAAAATTGCTGTTTTAGTTGCTCTTTCTGCTAACGTTGCCGGAGCTGATGAAGCTGCTAAAAACGTTGCTATGCAAGCTGCTGCTATGTCACCAATTGCATTAGATGAAGCTGGTGTTGATGCAGACATCATTGCTAAAGAAATTGAAATCGCTAAAGATTTACTACGTCAAGAAGGAAAACCAGAAGCAATGATTGAAAATATCGCTAAAGGTAAATTAGGCCGTTTCTTTAAAGACAATACTTTGGTAAACCAAGATTATATTAAAGATAGCTCAATGAGCGTTGCTAACTACATTAAATCTGTTGATGCAGGTTTGACTGTAACTGGTTTCAAAAGAGTTGCTTTAGGATAATCCATATTTAAAAAAAGGTTATAAAGAAACCCGAGCCGTTTGGTTCGGGTTTTTTGTTTTTTTTATGAGCAGACATTTAGCTTTATTTTCACTTCTCTTCCCGCTGTCCGCTATATCTTTTACACCTGACAGGTTTTAAAAACCTGACAGTTGTAAAGGGATACCGCTTCCATCGGGGCTAAAAACAGGCAAAGTTTTCACAATATTAATCCCGTTAGGGATTGAATCAGGGTAGAAAATAAATATTGAACAATGGACAAAATCCCTTTAGGGATGAAATAATTTTCATTGGCTCAACGAAATCAATACATTCCCTGACAAAATATCATCCCTAACGGGATTGCTTTAATTACACCATCCAATTCTGCCTATTTTAAATCCCTATTGGGATTTGATTGATTATTTCGTATAACATTGAAATAAAAAAACCCGACTCATTTGAATCGGGTTTTAATTATTATTATTTCTTCGTTACAACAAAACCTCTTGCTCGCATCAAAGCTTCCGTATTAACATCTCTGCCACGGAATTTTTTATACGCAATTTCAGGATCAATTGTGTTTCCTATACTGAAAACATAATCATGTAATCGTTTGGCAACTTCTTTATCATACAAACCGTCTTTGGTTTCGGTAAAGGCTTCTGTTGCATCTGCACTGATTGCATCTGCCCATAAATACCCATAATATCCTGCAGCATAAGCATCATCTGAAAAGATATGTCCAAACTGTGGAATTCGATGACGCATTACAATTTCGCTTGGCATATTCAATTTATCCAAAGTCTCTTTTTCGAATTGTTTTGGGTCAATATCTGGATTTTCTAACAAATGTAATTTCATATCTACCAATGCACTTGCAATGGTTTCTACAGTTGAAAATGCTTCATTAAAAGTTGCCGCTTTTTCATTTCTTTCTACCAAAGCCATCGGCATCGGTTCTCCTGTTTTATAATGCAGTGCAAACTGATTCAAGACTTGTGGTGTAGCTAACCATCGCTCCAAAATTTGAGATGGAAACTCAACATAATCCCTTGGCGTGTTAGTTCCTGATAAACTAGGATATGTAACATTAGAATTTAAACCGTGTAGTGCATGGCCAAATTCATGAAATAATGTGCTGGCATCTTCCCAAGAAATAAGAATCGGTTCGCCATCTTGCCCTTTGATAAAATTACAATTATTAGAAACAATGGTTATAACATCACCATTTACTCTACTCTGCTCTCTTGTGGCATTCATCCATGCACCTGATCGTTTTCCTTTACGCGCATAAGGATCAAAATACCAAACGCCAACAATTTTGTTAGAGTTCTTATTGTAAACTTCCCAAACTCTTACATCAGGGTGAAAAACCGGAACATTAGTTACTTGTCTGAATCCTAAATTAAAAATTTCGCCAGCCACCCAAAACATTCCTTCGCGCAATTTTTCTAATTGCAAATATGGTTTTAAATCATTTTGATCTAAATTGTATTTTGCCTTTCTAACTTTTTCTGAATAATAGCGATAATCCCAAGCCGCAATTTTGAAATTTCCACCTTCGGCATCAGCCATTTTTTGCATGTCGGCAACATCCAAGTGCACTTTTTCTACTGCCGGCGTCCAAACAGACATCATTAAATCTAACGTTTTTTGCGGTTTTTGCGCCATAGTGTTGGACAAACTCCAATCGGCAAAAGTTTTAAAACCTAATAACTTTGCTTTCTCGGCACGAAGTTTTAAAATTTGAACTAAAGTAGCATTATTGTTATTGGCATTGTTATTATCACCTCGACTTGTGAAAATTTGAAACGCCTTTTCTCTTAAATCTCTACGATTTGAAAATGTCAAAAAAGGTTCGATAGACGAACGTGTGTTGGCAATGCAACCCATTACATTTAGTTTTCTGTCTTTAGCATCAGCAATGGCGGCATTTTTTAATTCATCAGGTAAGCCATCAAAATCGGCTTCAGTTTTTAGTTCTAAATAATAATTGCCTTCGTCAGCCAATTGATTTTGACTAAACTTAGTAAATAAAGCCGCTAATTCTTTATTAATTTGGGCAATTCTTACCTTGCTTTTTGCATCGGCTTTGGCGCCTTCGCGAACAAAGTTGGAATAATACAACCAAACCAATCGTTGCTGTTCGCTAGTCAATTTTTTTGTTTCAGGATTATTATAAACTTTAGCTATTCTGCTAAAAAGTTTTGCATTTTGGTAATACTTGTTGTTAAGTTCTGAAAATTTAGGCGTCATTTCGGTTTCAATAGGCTCAAATTCGGGGCTGTTCATATTAGCACTATAAATTCCGAAAATGGCATAAATTTCACTGTATCTCTTACCCGCTTTTTCTAACGCCACTATTGTATTAGTAAAAGTTGCCGGTTTAGGATTATTAGCAATTTTATTTATCTCATTCAATTTCTCTTGAATGGCAAACTCCAAAGCTGGTTTTAAATCTTTTAATTTATAATCCGTAAATGCCGGAACGCCTCCATATGGCCCGGTCCAATCATTTAAGAAAGCATTTCGATTTGCTTGTGCATTTGTCATAACTGTCGGAGCAATCATAATCAATGTTAAAATTATTTTTTTCATTAGTTCAATTGTTTTGACCAAATATAAACAAAAATCAATTCAACGCCTTACCTAAATCATTAATCAAAATTGTATAAATTTGAGAAAAAGAAATACTATGTTTCAATCCAAAAAAGACCTTGTATATGTTGTACTTGCCGGAATATTTATTACCAATGCTGTTGTGGCAGAACTTATCGGCGGAAAATTAATAGATGTTGGCCCAGCAGTAATGAGTATTGGTATTTTACCTTGGCCAATTGTTTTTGTTACTACCGATTTAATCAATGAATATTTTGGCGAAAAAGGGGTTCGCAAACTTTCGATAATCACAGCTTGCCTGATTGCTTATACTTTTATTGTTCTATTTTTTGCTATGAAAATTCCATCATCCGGAATTAGTCCAGTTTCAACTTCACAGTTTAGTGCTGTTTTTGGTCAAAGCCAATTGATTATTGTAGGAAGCATTACTGCCTTTTTAATTTCGCAACTAATTGATGTTAGCATATTTCATTTTTTTAAACGAAAAACAGGAAACAAAATGATTTGGCTTCGAAGTACTGGTTCTACAGTAATTTCTCAATTGTTTGATAGTTTTATCGTTTTGGGAATTGCGTTTTGGCTACCTGGAATTATGGATACCAAAACTTTTTTTCTTTCGGCAATGACTGGTTATTCTGTTAAATTGGCGATTGCCGTTTTAATGACGCCGATGATATATTTGGGACATAATTTAATTGATAAATATATCGCAAAAGATGGAAGATAGAATACGTTGCGGCTGGTGTGAAAAAGACGATTTATATAGAGATTATCACGATAACGAGTGGGGAAATCCAGTTTATGAGGATGACAAACTATTTGAATTTTTGGTGTTAGAAACTTTTCAGGCAGGTTTGAGTTGGTATACAATTTTGAAAAAACGCGATAACTTTCGCAAAGCTTTTGATCAATTTGAATATAAAAAAATAGCGCAATATGGCGACAAGGAAATTGAAACCTTAATGCAGGATGCAGGAATCATTCGAAACGGATTAAAAATAAAAGCAACGATTTCAAATGCGATTGCCTTTATAAAAGTTCAGGAAGAATTTGGAAGTTTCTCCAATTATATTTGGGGTTTTACTGGAGGAAAACCAATTGAAAATAACATCAAACAAATGAGTGATGTTCAGGCTACGACACCTCTTTCGGATAAAATCAGCAAAGACTTAAAAAAACGTGGATTTAAATTTGTAGGTTCAACGGTTGTTTATGCGCACATGCAAGCAACCGGAATGGTTAATGACCATGTTTCAGCTTGTTGGAAGCGAAACTGATTTCTTCGGATTTTAAAACCTTCATAAATGTCTCTCTTGAAACCTCAAAAGCGCCCAATTTTTCCAAATGGTCATTGTGCACTTGGCAATCTAGGAGTTTATAATTGTTTTCATTTAGATATTGTATCAACTTGACAAAGCCAATTTTACTGGCATTAGGCACTTTGGAGAACATACTTTCTCCGCAGAAAATATGACCTAAATCAACTCCATACAATCCGCCAACCAACTCATCTTTTTGCCAAACTTCTACCGATTTTGCAATTCCCATTTTATGGAGTTTGGAATAGGATTCTACAAAATCATCTGAAAGCCAAGTACCATCCTGACCAGGCCGATCAATTTGCTGACAACCAAGAATTACTTCACGAAAGTTTTGATTGAATGTAACTTGAAATTTATTTTGATTGAGTAGGTTCCGAATGCTTTTGGAGACTTTATAAATAGAAGGAACAACCACCATTCTCTCTGGTGGCGACCACCACAAAATTGGGTCATCCTCATTATACCAAGGAAAAATTCCGTTACGATAAGCTAGTAGCAATCGCTCTACTGACAAATCACCCCCAATAGCAAGTATACCTTCTATAGAAGCTTCGTCAACGGCCGGAAAATATAGTTCTTTTGTTAAGAAATACATGTTTTTAAAGGATAGAAAAAAAGAAGCAAGAGACAAGATGCAAAAAAAATAAATAAAAAAACCATTCACACTTTATAATTGTTGGAATGGTCTTTATTATTTCTTCTTTGCTCTATTTTCTAGAACGGTAAATCGTCGTGCTCTTCTTCATTAAAATTGGTTGCCGGTGCAAATGCTTCAGCTGGTGGCATTGGAGCCATTCCTGCCGCTGGTGCTTCTACTTGAAGTTTTTCAACTCTCCACCCTTGAATATCATTGAAATATTTGGTTTCACCTTGTGGGTTTACCCATTCTCTTCCTCTCAAATTGATTGACACTTTTACGGCATCACCTACATTATAATTGTTCAACAAATCACATTTGTCTTGCACAAAGTTGATGCTGATAAATTGTGGATATTGCTCTTCTGTTGCTACAACCAACTCTCTTTTTTTAAAGCTTGCACTCACTTGTTGCTCAGCGTTAATCACCTTAATTTTTCCCGTAACTTCCATAATTATTGTTTTGCTAAAAGCACTTTCCAAGCCGAAAGCGCGTCATTATTATTCAAATATTCTTTTGCTTTTTGGTGTATCTTTTTCGTATCATCTGAACTTAAAACTCCTTTAACAGCAAAATTTTGCTTTACAAATATAGTAATTTCTTCTTGTGTTGGCAATGCTTCTACATTCCCTAATTTTCCCAAATCATTACCATCAAAAACAGTGCTTTTCTTGATAAATTCCGGAATAATATCTACACCTATTCCAAGTGTTGTCAAAGGTTTTTCGACTTCAAACAAACCTTGATTAGAACGCGAATACCAATTTCCGCCTAGACGGGAAACTAGATCTATTTTGCGTTGATCTATCATATTTTTGTCATCAAGTATGCTTTCGTGGATGTGAATTTTAACTACTTCACAAATTATTAAATTCCCAGCGCCTCCTTGATTTCCAAGAGCGATAATCTCATTGACTTTGCATTCCATTTGCACAGGGCTTTCTGCAACACGATACGGCTTTACCATATCAGAAGGCAACATTGTTAATCCCGATTTCAAAAATTCATTTACACCTTCAGGATATTCGGTACTGGATAATGATGCTTGTTGTACTATATCATAATTTACAACATTTATAACTACTTGTTTGGTCGCTTGACAGTTCTCTAGTGTATGTTTGGTAGTGTTATTTCTAACGCGTCGTGCCGGTGAAAATACCAAAATTGGCGGATTGGAACTAAAAACATTAAAGAAACTAAAAGGGGACAGATTAGGTTTCCCATTCATATCCACCGTACTGGCAAAAGCAATTGGTCTTGGCGCTACTGCGCTTTGCAAATAGCTTTGTAATTGTGCTGGAGAAAGTGTATGTGGTTCGAAACTGAGCATCGTGTATTACTGTTTTTTACAAATGTAATAAGTTTAATCTTTAATACTTTTAATTATATTTATAAAAAATTTGTCAATGCAGTTTTCTGAAAAACGAAACCTTACCCGTTGGATTATCATTCTGGCTTCCTTTGTCATTGTGACATTAATAATGTGGAATACCTATACTTTCTTTCAAATATTTAAAGAAGAAGAACGAGTAAAAATGGAGCTTTGGGCTGAAAGTTTAAAAACCTTCAACAATGCAGACCCAACTACTGATGAAATTGAGTTGCCAAGATTAATAATGAGTAATAATAAAACGATACCCATTATATTAACTGAGAATGGAGCAATCATCAATCAGACCAATATTGATGAAAGCATAATAATAAAAAAAGATAAATTACAAGAGTTTCTCGAAAAATTAAAAAAGGAAAATAATCCAATTGTAATTGAATATAATCCAGGGAAATTTTGGCATTTATATTATGGAAATTCCTCATTACTAAACAAATTAAAATATTATCCTATTGCCTTACTATTGATTATTTTCCTTTTCGGTGCTTTGGTATACAATTTTTATCGCAGTACGAAAATGGCAACCCAAAACAAACTTTGGGCTGGAATGGCAAAAGAAACTGCCCATCAAATTGGCACACCATTATCCTCTTTAATTGGTTGGCTGGAAATAATGAAAGCAGATAATGTAGATGAAACAACCATAACCGAAATTGAAAAAGATATCAACCGATTGCAAACTATAACGGATAGATTTTCAAAAATTGGTTCTGAACCTATTTTGGAACACCTAAATATTATTGAAGAAACTGAACAATCTTTTGAATATCTTAAATCGAGATTTTCAAAGCAAGTAAATTTTTCATTTAAAGCTCCTAAAAAGCCTATTATGGTTTCCCTTAATCCGGTGCTTCACAGTTGGACAATAGAAAATTTAGTCAAAAATGCCATCGATGCGATGAAAGGTAAAGGGAAAATATCTGTGGTGATTCAAAACGAAAATAATTTGGTAAAGATTTTAATTAGTGATACTGGAAATGGAATTCCTAAAAATCAATTCAAGCGCATTTTTGAACCAGGATTTACTACAAAAAAACGTGGTTGGGGATTAGGATTATCTCTAACGAAACGTATCGTAGAAGAATACCACAAAGGAAAAATAAAAGTCTTACATTCTGAAATTGGAAAAGGAACTACGATACAAATTTCTTTTAAAAAAGGATAACTATTTCAAGTTAGTAAACATCAATTTTCTTCCCAAAGTTTCTTTACTCAAATACTCTTTAAGGAAATCTTCACTTTCTTTGGTTTTTTCTAGTCCAGCCAAAATTGCTCTTTTCAAGCTATTTAAATTGGCAGCATTTTCGGGGCTTACTGAACCAACCTTATAAACATCATCCTGACATTTATTCATTTTATCCCTTACATTCTGAATCATTTTTTTTAGTGTTTCGTCAGATTGAGTTGGCTTAAATCTTTTATTTCTAAAAAGGATAAAATCATTTAAATCTTGGATTGCTTCATTAAAATTAGCTGTAATTACAATTAATTTCTCGACACTTTTATTTTGGTTTATAACGGTAAACTCTTTCTTTTTTAAATTGTAATTCTCCGTAATCATGTTGTTTAAAAGTCCATTTTTTTCTATTCTTTTTGACGCTTCAAAAGCTCTGTCAGCGTCAGATAATTTTTCGTGTTTTTCGATTTCTGAATTATAATCAAAATTCAATTTAGGTTTTGTAGCATCTAATTCCCCGCTTATAAACTCACTATTGGTTAAAGGTTCATTAAGAAGTTGCCATAAATAATCAAACGGCATGTGATTATCAATCATTCTGTCTGGAACTCTTTTAAAATAAGTATTGTTTTGTTTCTTGACGAATATTTTGCCCTCAACAAATCCGGCGCCCCAAGTTGCATCAAACAAGAACCATTTTCCGTCAATCTGCGAAATATTCCATGCATGAGATATGGTTGCGACTTCGTCAAACTGTTTTGTATAGCCACTTATTATATAGCTTTTGACTCCAACTTTATTGGCAATCTCATTAAAAACTTCGGCATAATGAATACAAACTCCCTTTCGAGTTTTTAATGTGTTTGTAATTTTAACCTGTGGTGAATCCAGATTATTTGGTGCATACATATTCGGAACATCATAACTTATGTTTGATGTTATCCAATAATAAATAGCTCTGATTTTATCATCCTGATTAGTGAAATTAGAATTAATATAGTCTGCAATTTCGGATGTAGTTGTGGTTAATTTTTCCGTAATAGATGCCATTTTGTTGTCAACATATGCATAATTTGGAGTAGTTTGCCCAATTGAAATCTGGACAAAGAAAAGCAGAATAAGGATTAAATTTTTATTGCTCACAGGTAAGTTATTTGTTTTTAAACAGAGTTCGTAATCCGATCCGTCTTGACGGTGAACGGATGCAGAAATCATCGATTTCATGATTTTTTTCCTATAAAAAACCCTGCCAAAGTTTAAAAGTCGCAGGGTTCTCATAATTTTTGTAAATTCTGACTACAAATTAGCACTGATGTCAGATGCCAATTTTTCAAATTCAATTTTAGTTAATGATACTTTTCTTTGAAAACGCATATCGTCCATATCGTGAAGCGGAATTAAATGCACGTGTGTATGTGGTACTTCGAGTCCAACAACTGCTAAGCCAATTCTTTTGCAAGGAACCGTTTTTTCAAGTGCTTTGGCTACTTTTCTGGAAAATTTCATTAAGCCCAAATACAAATCCTCATCCATATCAAAAATCTTATTGATTTCTTGTTTTGGAATGCAAAGTGTGTGTCCTTTTGCATTTGGATTTACGTCTAAAAAAGCCAAATAATTAACATCCTCTGCTATTTTATAACAAGGTATTTCTCCGTTAACTATTTTGGTAAATATTGAACTCATTTTAATTGTTGTTTATCGTCAGTTCGAGTTATCTGATTCTTCTTGATTAGCTCTGCTCCGATCTACATGGCTTTAGGTCACGCAGATTTTATCGGGAGTCTTAAAGTGACAAATCGAAAAATATCGAGAACTAGTCTCTTGAAATCTCTAAAACTTCAAAGTTTAATTTTCCGTTTGGAACTGTAATTTCAGCTATTTGTCCAACTGACTTTCCTAATAATCCTTTACCAATTGGCGAAGTCACAGAAATCTTTCCTGACTTTAAATCTGCTTCACTTTCGGCAACTAAAGTATACTTTAACTCCATTCCATTAGCTTGGTTCTTAATTTTCACATTAGATAAAACCAATACTTTTGAAACATCAAGATGTGTTTCGTCTATCAAACGAGCGTTTGAATGTACTTCTTCAAGTTTAGCAATTCTCATTTCCAGCATTCCTTGTGCTTCTTTTGCTGCGTCATACTCTGCATTTTCAGACAAGTCGCCTTTGTCTCTTGCTTCTGCAATAGCTTGTGAAGCTTTAGGTCTTTCTATGCTTTTTAATTGGTCTAATTCTTCTCTTAATTTCTTTAATCCTTCTGCTGTATAATATGATACTGTACTCATGATTTCCTCTTTTATATAAATAGAAAAAATCCCATCGCAACGGGATTTCTTTTTGCAAAGATATTATTTTTTAAATTACTTCAAATTTGTTTGCGTTTTGTAACGCTTGTCAAAGTTAATTAATTTAAATTTGTTTTGCTATAGTATTTTAAAAAAAATAAAATGAAAAAGATATATTTAGTATTATTGTTTCTGCCTTTTCTCTTTAGTTGCGATGGAGGAAGCATTAATAATAACAATCCAAACATCCCAAATTATCAGGTTAATTTGCAAATTAATTTGAGTTTGCCAGCTAATAGCAACTTACAATTCCCGAGCAATCATATTGTAGATTATTCAGCTGGTTCAGGTGCAAGAGGAATTGTAGTTTTTAATGCCGGAAACAATTTTCTTGCTTATGATTTGGCTTGCCCGAATCAACCTTTCAATACATGCACATCACCAATGACAATTACAGGTATTGAAGCAAAATGTTTATGCGATAATACGACTTACAATTTATTTTCAGGTCAATCACAAGGACAGCCTTATCCTATGAAACAATACCGAGTGCAAGTTAGCGGTGGTTACTTATATGTTACCAATTAATTAAAAAGCCTCTCGTTCCAAAAACAAGAGGCTTTTTTGTTTTAAAATTTCAGCGTTGCTCCCGCTAAAAAATTAATTCCTGCTTGCGGGAAATATCCTGCTCCTTCTATAGTTGTTGTGACTCCGGGCGTTGAAAAATCATCATCATAGGTATAGAAATAGCCATTCGATTCATATTTGTAATCAAAAATATTATTTACCAATCCTGAAAACAGAATTGATTTTATTCCCTTATTGATATTCCATAAATAGGTTACATTCAAATCATGTACATTGTAAGCCTCCAAAACTGATGCCTGAGAGTCAATATTTCCCATAAATTGTCTTCCGACAAACTTATTCAACAAAGTAATATTCAGATTTTTTTTTATCGAATAGGTTGTAGCATTTCCGAAAACAAAATCAGGAGAAAATGCAATATTGGTGTTTCCTATATTCTGCAAAACGCCATCCCTTTGAAAATAGAAATCTTTATTCTTATTCTGACTTAAAGTTATGTTTGGTTGAAAACTAAGCTTGTTTATTACTTTAATTATTGATTCTATTTCAATTCCGTAACGATAGCTATTTCCGCTATTAGTAAATATTGGCGAACCTACATCGTTTAATGCGCCGGTTAAAACCAGTTGGTCTTTGTAGTTCATGTAAAAAGCATTGGCATTTACAGTTAGATTTTTAGTATTGTATTTCCAACCAAATTCATAGTCAAATAAACGCTCCGGCTTTATACTCCCATTTTCATAATCATCCCGTCGTGGCTCTTTATTGGCTATTCCGGCATAAACGTAAATTTCATTTTTGGAATTCAATTGATAATTCGCGCCTAATTTAGGGTTGAAAAATCGAAACGTATCATTTACATTATTAAAACGAAAACTGGTAGCTTCATAAAAAACCATTCGGTATTGTAAATCAGCAAAGAAGTTTATTTTTCCAAATGTTTGTGACGCTTTTACATAGAAATTTACATCATCTTTGTTTCCGATATTGTCATAATACCTATTGGTATTGGGAGTGTAAAATTGTGTCCAGACTACTTCCCCAAAATGATCACCAAGATATCGATTTGCAGCACCTCCAATCAAAATATCTGTTTTTGGTGTTCTATAATTTAACGAGAAAGTTGCCCCAAAAAAATCATTATCTAGCCATCTTTTTCGAACTAAATCAGAAGTAAAGTTTCCATTAAAATTAGGCAAATTATAGTCCGCTAATGTTTCATCTTCGCGGTATTGTTCAAAATACCCTTTTCCTAAAGTGTAATGAAGCGCTATGTTGGATGTCCATTTTTCTGACCATTTTTCAGACCAATGCAATTGAAAATGATGTTGCCAATAATTATCGGTTTCATCATCATAGAATTGGGTGTTACCAAACTCATCGGTATACATTCCGGCAACATTATAGGTTCGGTCATTTTCTAACTTTTCTGGATCTTCGAGCCCATACCAAGCCTGATAAGTTTTTTCTTTTCCACCAAAGGCAAAGAATTTAATTTGACTTTTTTGGGTAATATAGTTGGCATTAAAAAAATAGCCAAACATCTTAGAAGAAGCTCGGTCAATAAACCCATCTGAGGCAATATTTGACAAGCGTGCATTCATTTCAAAATTATTGTGCAATCCTGTCCCAAAAGCTAATGTGTGTTTGCGCGTGCCAAAACTTCCCGCAGAATTGGCAATTTCAGCATAAGCTTTTTCCTGAAATGACTTTGTCTGCATGTTCAAACTTGCACCAAAAGCTCCGGCACCATTTGTAGAAGTTCCAACGCCGCGTTGCAATTGAACACTTTCTAATGATGAAGCAAAATCGGGCAAGTTCACAAAAAAAGTTCCCTGGCTTTCGCTATCATTAAACGGAATTCCGTTGAGTGTTACATTAATTCTAGAACCATCAGCACCTCGAACACGCATATAGGTGTAACCTACGCCATTTCCTGCATCCGATGTAGTGACAACCGAAGGTAAATAGTTTAACAAAATTGGAATATCTTGTCCGAGGTTTCTTGGAGCAAGCTCTTCTTTGGTCACATTGGTAAACGTAATAGGGTTTTGCTTCCTAGCACGAACTGCGGAAACCAAAACCTCATCAAGTTTGTTGACTTTAGTGGTGTCTTGTACTTTCTGTTGAGAAAAAGAGATGCAAGATGCAAGAAGCAAGAAGTAAGAAAAATAAGTATTGGCTTTAGGCTTTTGATTCTTGCATTTGTAATTCAATAAATTTTCCATCCGTAAAATATTACGAATAAAAAGAGGTAATTATTCTTTGTTAAAAAATTAAATGATACTCCTGACTATAACTAACGTGCACTTTAGTTTTTTGTCAAATCCTTAAACAGCATTACCTGTTCTAAGTTCATTGGGTATAATCTCAGCTCGTAATTTAGAGCACCCCTTTTGAGACAAGGCAAAAGTAAAAAAAGATTTTTAGATTTTTAGATTTTTAGACTGTTAGATTTTACAATTTTGGTTTCTTTCTATTTTCTTTAATTTCAGAAATAGAAGATTTGTCTTTTAATCGTTTTTCTACAAAGGCTTTTGGCACTTTTGTCGCCTTCCTTTTTTTAGGAACAATCAATGCTTTTTCGATTAATTCTAAAAAACGCTTTATGACGATTACTTTGTTTTTGAGCTGACTTCTGTCTTCGTCGCAGTTTAAAATCAGTAAGTTTTCTGAAGATAATTTGGTTGCTAAATTAGTTGAAATCAAAACTTTTTCTTCTTCGTTTAGTGCTTGAGAATTAGTTAAGTCAAAAGTCAGGACAACTTTAGAAGAAACTTTATTTACATTTTGTCCACCGGCACCAGAACTTCTAACGGCTTTGAAATTTAGTTCCGAAATTATTTTTTCAGTTTCCATTTTGGGGTTGATGCGCAGGTTTTAGCAAATCGTTTACTGTTTTCACCGGATTAAAAGTAACCAATGGAACTTCTACAAAAACGGTAATCCATTTTGCCATGGCGCCATTCCAAAGTCCTGGCAATTCATAACCTTTTAAATCCTTACCCTTATTATTTTTATGTACAATAAAGCCCGTACTTTTATCAATAAATTGGGTTAAATCAAATTTTTCTCCAAGATAGTTTTTGGTAGCGCATACTAAATCAACAGGGTTAAAATGTGTGGCTCTTGTCAAAATCCCTGCCTGATCCAAATTGTGAATATCTACCTGTGAACTTTCAACTATTTGTAAGGAAACATTGCCTTTGTAACTTCTTACCCAAAATGGTCCGCCACCTGGCTCTCCTTCATTTTTAACCATTCCACAAACTCTTATCGGACGGTTTAATTTGTTTTTTATAAACGCTAATTTGTTTTCTATAGTATATTTATAAAAATCTTCCAAAACATCTATGTTCAGTTTATGCTCCATAAAATCAATGATTTCAGGGATGTATTCCTCAGCAATTTCATTGTTTTCTGCTGCATTCAGAATTTTAAAAATTTGTTCTTGCATGTCAATTAAAATACCTGCTAATCCTTTTTTATATAAGGTAATTTCCTGAATATGATTCTGAATTACATTATCGATATTCTTTATGAAAATAATATCAGCTTCGAGATTATCTAAATTATTAATCAATGCGCCATGTCCGCCAGGGCGAAAAACTAACTGACCATTTTCATTACGTAATGGCTCATTTCTTGAAGTAACAGCAATTGTATCGGTACTTTTGTCTTGATGGGAATAGCTAACATGAACTGTAGTTTTAGACTTTTCCTCTACTTTTTTCTTTACACGGTCAATTATAGTTTGAAACAAATCTTCATGGTGATCAGAAACGGTAAAATGCAAATGAGAAACCGACATTGAACTGGCATAAAAAGCACATTCATTAAGATGCTCTTCAACCGGTGTAGTGATTTCTGATTCATACTTATGAAAATCTAAAACGCCTTTTGGTTTATTGGCAAAATCATAATGTTCGGAAGATAACATGGCTTTAATAAACCTATAACTTTTCTCGTGGCTTTCCAAAGAATAATAATCCTCATGAAGCTCTTTTACTTTGGCTTTTATTTCATCATAGAAAGGGAATTTTTCAATACCGGCTAGAAAAATAGATAGATTTTTGTCTTTTTTTCTATTAATGTAAGCATTTACTGTTTCATTTTCGTGGTCAAATTCATTAAGAAATTCGTTTAAAAACTTAAACATTCTGCTTGCTGCACCTGAAGCTGGAACAAATTTTTTAAGCTTTAAATTATCCTTTTTTGCATCAAAAAAATCGGCCTGTTTTTGAAATTCTTCATTTGATAATTTAATAATCCCATCATTAATAGTAGCTGGTCTTTCAAGTGTTATTTTTGGTATTCCAGATTGAAACAACAAAAGTTCACTTTCGATTTTATCTAATGAAATACCTAAAGCTTTGATTTGCTCAAAGTCTGATTCAGTAAAACCATATTGTTTAATTAAACTGTCTTTTGTTGTAAAGTTTTCTTCCATTCTAAGTAAGCCATGATTGCTAAAATTGTGAATATTAAATATTGCAATGAAAGCATACCCAACCCTCTATAGGCAAATAGCGGAACAACAATGCAATCTCCAATAATCCACAAGGTCCAATTTTCAATTTTTTTCAAAGCCATATACCACATTGCTGTAAAAAAAAGACCGGATGTAAAAATATCAATATAATTAGGAATTTCAAGTTTGTAATCGAAAAACTTGTAAACCAAATAAGTGAGAATTGTAGTTGAAATAAACAATAAGACACCTATTACTTTCTCTCTGAGAGTGGTTCTCGTTATTTCCAAATCAGGTTCGTTTGATTTAGAAGCCCATTTATACCAACCGTAAACACTCATTACTGAGTAATATATATTCATTGCCATATCGGCTAAATATTTAGCCTGATACAACAAATAAACTGTTATAACCGTGGCGATAAGTCCCGTAGGATAAACCAGTATATTTTCTTTTTTGGCGTAAAAAACGCTCGTTATACCAAATACAAAAGCCAAAAACTCCAAAACAATTTGAGTTGTTGAAGCATTTTTATATTGGTCAAATAAGAATTCGAGCATTAGTCAAAAAAGTTTATATCATTTTCAAAAGCAGTTCCAATAACAACTAAATCTGCACCAGCAGAATAAGCTTCTTCAATTTGTTTTTTGGAACGGATTCCACCGCCAACAATTAACGGTGTAGAAATTCTATTCGAAACGGTTTTTATGATTTCTAATGGAACTACATTTTGTGCACCACTTCCTGCTTCGAGATAAATTATTTTGTTCCCGATTAATTCGCCTGCTTTTGCTGTTTGGGCAACATATTCGGCATTGGTTGTTGACAACGGTTTGGTTTTGCTTACACGCTCAACAGCTGTTTTGCTTCCGCTTTCTATTAAGATATAACCCGTAGAAATGATTTCTAACTTGGTTTGTTCTAAAATCGGAACTGCGTTAATCTGATGTTCTACCAAATAATCAGGATTTCTGCCTGAAAGCAACATAAGGAATAGTATTCCATTGGCTTCATCTGAAATCTGTGATGGATTTCCGGGGAAAAGTAGAATTGGCAAATCTATTTTTGATTTTAATTCAATAATAATTTCATCTAAATGATGACCATCAAACGAACTTCCGCCTACAAAAATATGGGTTGCTGGTGATTGCTGCATTTTTTCAGCCAAAACTGAAATACTTTCCAAAGCTACTTTATCCGGATCGATTAAAATGGCGAGCAATTTTACGCGTTCTTTTTTGGCCAATAAAATCTGGTCATACAACATAATCGTTGTGTTTGGTTTAAGGGTTTGTAAATGTAAGTCTTTTTTAAAATCCATAAAATTTCAAAACATGATTTATATCATTTTTTACCGATAATAAGTGGCGTAATTTTGTTATATAAAATCATAAATATCATATATTATGACACTTTATCAAAAAACATTAGGAGATTTTCAAGAAAGTTATGTTGGTTTTGCAGCTTTGGTTATTATCGGTCAAAGTTGTTTGGGTGGAGCAGCTGCAATGTATATCCTTGAAAACGGAAACGCATTGCCCCAAATGATACAATTGGGTTTGGTGGCAATTACTTGTACATTAGTAAATGTGGGGATTTTGGCTCAGTTATCACCAAAAACGGTTTTCAATATGACAATTTTTAGCGTGATACTTAGTATGCTGGCAATTGCAATGAATGTGTTAGTGATTTAAAGTTGTTCAAACGCGCAGACAAATACATAGTTTTCAATAAAATCAAAGAAAATAGCAAAGCGTTCAGTTTTATCATTGAATTGTAGCGAAACACCACATCTTTTATCTTCCAAGTTAAAATCGTCCTCAAAGATGTGGTCTTTAAAACTAATGCCAATTTCGTTTTTGATTTTGAAAACAGATTCCTTAATGCCCCAAACAACAGTTGCTTTTATAAGTTCCTCTTCTTTTGAAAGATTTTTCAAATGAGTTACATCCATATAACGTGGAGCCAGTTTTAGGGTTTTATCTTTTAGGATTTCCAAATCGGCTCCTATATTAGTATCGCTCAAGACAATAACAGAAAAATCGTGTGAGTGTGAAATAGAGATGTTTCTGCCATCTTTTAAATGTGGCTTCCCAAATTCATCGTAGTATAAATCAAAATCGGTATAACCAGCTTCCATCAATAATCTTCTGACGCTAAGAAATCCTTTTTGATGACCTTCTGCCTTCATGCTTTCTATCCTTGCCAACGAAACATCCTTTAATGCTACGCTGCTAAACAACTCGTCAAAAGTTTCAGTTATTTTCCAAACCAACAATTGCGTGTAATCGTTTAAAGCTATGGTTTTTACTATGGGCATTTAGTATTTTACTGTATTTCAAAAGATTATATGGCTAAACAATTCATAATTTTTAAAAATAAATTATTAAAATCAAAACCTATGTCGTAGTTTTGCGCCAGAATTTAAAAAACAAATATACATAATAGATGAGTACACAAACATTACCTTATGTAGCTTTTAAAGTGAAAGATATTTCACTTGCAGCTTGGGGAAGAAAAGAAATTGAATTGGCAGAAGCCGAAATGCCAGGATTAATGGCGCTTAGAGCTGAATACAAAAACGAACAACCTTTAAAAGGCGCTCGTATTGCTGGTTGTCTTCACATGACAATTCAAACGGCTGTTCTTATTGAAACATTAATTGCTCTTGGAGCTGAAGTTACTTGGTCTTCTTGTAACATTTTCTCCACTCAGGATCAGGCTGCTGCTGCTATTGCTGCTGCTGGAATTCAGGTTTATGCATGGAAAGGTCTTGATGAAGAATCATTTGACTGGTGTATTGAGCAAACCTTATTCTTTGGTGAAGACAGAAAACCATTGAACATGATTTTGGATGATGGTGGTGATTTAACGAATATGGTTATTGACCGTTTCCCTGAATTAGTTGCTGGAATCAAAGGATTATCAGAAGAAACTACAACAGGAGTTCACAGACTTTACGAAAGAGTAAAAGCCGGAACGTTACCAATGCCTGCTATCAATGTTAATGACTCGGTTACTAAATCGAAATTTGACAACAAATACGGTTGTAAAGAATCGGCAGTTGATGCTGTTCGTAGAGCAACTGATATTATGTTAGCCGGAAAAAGAGTTGTTGTTTGTGGATATGGAGATGTTGGAAAAGGAACTGCGGCTTCTTTCCGTGGTGCTGGTTCTATCGTAACCGTTACTGAGATTGATCCAATCTGTGCTTTACAAGCAGCGATGGATGGTTTTGAGGTTAAAAAATTAAACACAGTTGTTGATAATGCTGATATCATCATCACTACAACCGGAAATAAAGACATCGTTTTGGGTTCTCATTTTGAAAAAATGAAAGACAAAACTATCGTTTGTAACATTGGTCACTTTGACAACGAAATTGATATGGGTTGGTTGAACAATAACTATGGTACATCTAAAGTTGAAATCAAACCACAAGTTGATAAATATACAATTGCTGGAAAAGACATCATCATTTTGGCTGAAGGTCGTTTAGTAAACTTAGGTTGTGCTACAGGTCACCCAAGTTTTGTAATGAGTAACTCATTCACGAACCAAACTTTGGCTCAAATTGAGTTATGGAAAAACAGCGCGGCTTACAATAATGACGTTTATATGTTACCAAAACATTTAGATGAAAAAGTAGCGATGTTGCACCTTGCAAAATTAGGAGTTGAATTGGAAACCTTAAGACCAGACCAAGCAGAATATATTGGTGTAGAAGTTCAAGGGCCATTTAAGCCTGAGTATTACAGATACTAATCTTGTACTTTGTCCTTCTGACGAAGGAAGAATCTCAATTAGAAACCCTTACAGTGATGTGAGGGTTTTTTGTTTTCAATCCCTTAGGGATATAATATTAGGTAGCTCTAATGTCAATAAAAAAGAAAGTCCCGTTAGGGACGATATAACTGACACAAAAGACAAATCCAAACTAGCCCCGATTGTAACGACACCTTGCATAGTGGAAAGCGGGAAAATGAAATCCAAGAATGCCCAAACTATTGCTTCGCCAATTCGCTTCGCTCGGGTCGCTGCAAAAAAACAATCCGAATCTGAATCGAGTTTTGTTTTATTCCATCCCTGGCGGGATTTACCTTTTGAATTTAATTTTTCTACCCGTTTTGAATCCCTGACAGGATTGTATCAGTTTAGAATCCCGTAGGGATGGAATATTGGCAACAAAAAAACCCGACTCATTACTGAATCGGGTTTTGTATATTATAAGAGTTTGTTCTTATGCTTCAAATGGAACTACAGATACAAATGATTTGTTATCACCTTTTTTCTGGAATTTCACTACACCAGCAACCTTTGCATGTAAAGTATGATCTTTACCCATGTAAACGTTTTCTCCTGGATTGTGTTTAGAACCTCTTTGTCTAACAATGATGTTACCTGCAATTGCAGCTTGACCACCATAAATCTTAACGCCTAAACGTTTCGATTCTGATTCTCTACCATTCTTAGAACTACCGACACCTTTTTTGTGAGCCATGACGTATGAGTTATATTATTATTATTCTTGTGTATCTTCTTTTTTAGCTTTTGGAGCTGCTTTTTTTGGAGCTGCTTCCTCAGACTTTTCTGCTTTAGGAGCTTTTGCTTTTTTAGGAGCTTCTACTACTTCTTCAGTTACTGCTACAGCTTTTTCTGCTTTAGGAGCTGCTTTTTTTCCTCCAGTTGCAGATATACCTTCAATCACAATTTGTGTTAGGTACTGTCTGTGACCGTTTCTCTTTTTGAATCCTTTTCTTCTTTTCTTTTTGAAAACGATTACTTTGTCTCCTTTTAAGTGTGATAACACTTTGGCTTCTACTGAAGCACCTTCTATAGCTGGGGCGCCTAAAGTAATGTTGCCATTATCGTCTAATAAAAGAACTTTGTCAAAAGAAACTTTTGAACCTTCTTCATTAGCCAAACGATGAACATAAACCTTTAAGTCTTTGCTTACTTTGAATTGTTGCCCTGCTATCTCTACGATTGCATACATATTGTTATTATTTAATTTTTTTAAGTGGGCAAATATACGACTATTTTCTACACACACAACCCTTACGCAAAAAAATTTTAGTGTTTAAAATCAAGGCTTTATACAACCAAAAATATTTTTAAGGAAATAAATAAAAAAAGATACCTTTGGTGTAACAAATTAAACGGTTAGACAACTAACTGAACAATCAACTGAAAAAATTTAATTTTTTATGAAAAATTCATTAATCGCTTTAAGTTCAATGCTTATGCTTGGAGGAATAGCTCATGCCCAAAAGGTCGCTTTTGAGGAGTACGATTTGCCAAATGGTCTACATGTGATTTTACACAATGATTCATCGGCACCTGTTGTAATTACCTCTGTTATGTATCATGTAGGTGCAAAAGATGAAAATCCGGAAAGAACTGGATTTGCACACTTTTTTGAACATTTATTGTTCGAAGGAACTGAAAACATCAAACGTGGTGAATGGTTTAAAATAGTAACTTCTAATGGAGGAACTAACAATGCAAACACTACAGAAGACAGAACCTATTATTTTGAAGTTTTCCCTTCAAACAATGCACAGTTAGGTTTGTGGATGGAATCAGAAAGATTAATGCATCCGGTTATAAACCAAATAGGTGTTGACACTCAAAACGAAGTGGTAAAAGAAGAAAAAAGACTTCGTGTTGACAATCAACCTTACGGACAATTGATTGCCGAAGTAAAGAAAAACATGTTTAAAGTGCATCCATACCGTTGGGCAACCATTGGTTCAATGGCGCATTTAGATGCTGCAAAACTTGAAGAGTTTCAAGCATTCAACAAAAAGTTTTATTCCCCAAACAATGCGGTTCTAGTTGTAGCAGGTCAAATTGATATTGCTCAAACTAAAGCATGGATTCAAGATTATTTTGGGCCAATTCCAAGAGGTGTTGAATTGAAAAAAGAAACTTTTGTAGAAGCACCGATTACGGAAACAATCAAAGCACAATACGAAGATCCAAACATCCAAAAACCAATGGTAGTTGCAGCGTATAGAATTCCATCTATGAAAACGCGTGACGCTAGAGTTTTAGATATGATTTCTACTTATTTAAGCAATGGGAAAAGTTCTAAATTATACAAAAAAATCGTTGACGATAAAAAAATGGCTTTACAAATTGGAGCCTTCAATTACGCTCAGGAAGATTACGGACAATACATTCTTTACGGAATGCCACAGGGTGATTTCACTTCAAATGACTTAATTAGAGAAATTGATGAAGAAATAGTGAAACTTCAAACCGATTTAATTTCTGAAAAAGATTTTCAAAAATTACAAAACATAAACGAAAGCAATTATGTAGATGCTAATTCAAGCATTGAAGGTGTAGCAGAAAATTTAGCAACCTATTATTTATTGTATGGTGATGTGAACTTAATCAACACAGATATAGATATATTACGTTCTATAACTCGTGAAGAAATGAGAGCTGCAGCTAAAAAATACTTAAATCCAAACCAACGTTTGATTTTGGATTACGTACCGGCAAAAGATAAAGCTGATAACAAACAATAAACCGTAAGAAAATGAAAAAATCAATTATAGTATTATCAAGCTTGTTTTTAACTTTAATTATGCAAGCACAAGACAGAACACAACCAAAACCTGGTCCAGCTCCAAAAATCAACATAAAAAAACCTGAAACTTTTTCGTTGCCAAACGGTTTAAAAGTATTGGTTGTTGAAAACCACAAACTTCCTAGAGTTTCTTATAGTTTAACTATTGACAATACACCTTATGCTGAAGGCAACAAAAAAGGAGTTGACGATTTAACTAGTAGCTTAATCGGAAACGGTTCTACAAAAACAGCTAAAGATCAATTTAATGAGGAAATCGATTTCCTTGGTGCTAGTATTAACTTCTATTCTTCTGGTGCATCAGCAAGTGGATTGTCAAAACACGCAAAAAGAATAATGGAATTAATGGCAGAAGGTGCATTAATGCCAAACTTTACGCAAGACGAATTTGACAAAGAAAAAGAAAAACTTATTGAAGGTTTAAAAACTCAAGAGAAAAGTGTAACCGCCGTTGCAGGTAGAGTTGAAAATGTATTAGCCTATGGAAAAAATCATCCGTCGGGAGAATATTTATCAGAAGAAACAATTAACAATGTTACTCTTGCAGATGTAAAAGACAATTACAGAACTTATTTTGTTCCAGAACACGCTTATTTAGTAGTTGTGGGAGATGTAAAAACTAAAGATGTAAAGAAATTAGTTGAATCTCTTTTTGGGTCATGGACAAAAGCTACTGCGCCAAGATTAACTTATTCTAACCCAAGTAACGTTCAATATTCACAAATCAATTTTGTGGATATGCCTAATGCGGTTCAGTCTGAAATTACCATTTTAAATACGGTAAATCTTAAAATGACTGACGCCGATTTTTTCCCGGTTATATTAGCCAATCAGGTTTATGGTGGTGATTTTAATAGTTACTTAAACATGAATTTGAGAGAAGCGCACGGCTGGACATACGGCGCTCGTTCAAGCATTGGATTTGATAAAAATGTTTACAGCAAGTTTAAAGCAAATACTCAAGTAAGAAATGCAGTAACGGATAGTGCTGTTGTTGAGGCTTTAAAAGAATTAAAAAAAATCAGGACTGAAAAAGTTTCAGATGAAATGCTAAACAGCGTAAAAGCAGGATATGTTGGGAAATTTGTAATGCAAGTTGAAAAACCAACAACTGTTGCCCGTTATGCGTTAAATATTGAGACTGAAGGATTACCAGCTGATTTCTATGAAAACTATATCAAAAATATCAATGCAGTTACTCCTGATGATGTTATGAGAGTTGCTAACAAATATTTCTTAGCAGACAATGCTCGAATATTAGTGGTTGGAAAAGGTTCAGAAGTAATTGCTGGTCTTGAAAGCTTAAAAATTCCAATATTCTATTTTGACAAATTCGGAAATCCTACTGAAAAACCAGCTATGAAAAAACCTGTTCCTGCTGGAGTTACTGTGAAAACCGTAATTGATTCTTATGTAACTGCTATCGGTGGTGATAAAGCAATTAAAGCGGTAAAATCTATGGCTTCTGTTGGTTCAACAACTATTCCTCAAGCACCAGCACCATTATCATACAATGCTAAAATTGATTCTAAAGGAAAAATGATGGTCGAATTAGCAATGGGCGGAATGAGTTTGATGAAACAAGTTATCAATGGAAATACCGGATACATGATGCAACAAGGTCAGAAAAAAGTTTTAGAAGGTGAAGAACTAGCCAAAATGAAAGAAAGCGCTGTTTTATTCAACGAAACTTTATTAGCGACTAAAAGCGGCGTAACTATTTCAGGAATCGAGCCAATTGACGGTTCTGATGCATATGCCGTTGTTGATGGTGATACAACTTACTATTTTGATGTAAAATCAGGATTAAAAACTTCTGAAGCAACAACCGAAGAAGAAGATGGTAAGAAATCGACTAGAGTAACAAACTTCAAGGATTATAGAGCAGTAAAAGGAGTAAAAGTTCCTTTCAACACTATAATGAATGTTGGTTTTGAATTAGACATCAAAATGAGTGATGTGAAAATTAATGAAGATGTTTCTGATGCAGATTTTCAATAATTAATTGAAATCATTTTATAGTAAAAGCCTTCTCGTTCAAAAAACGGGAGGGCTTTTTTATTTCTTGTTAGCCAGATAAACACCAATCAAAATAATAAATGCTCCTAGAAACTGTATTGGTGTAAGCATTTCATTATCGAATATGCCCCACATAAAAGCTACAATAGGAATCAAATAAGTAACTGATGAAGCAAATACTGGAGATGAGATTTGTATTAATTTATAAAAAATAACATTCGCCACTCCAGTACCTACAATACCAAGAATCATCACAAAAAACATTGCGTGATGTGTGGAAGGCAAATTAATTTTACTGTTAAAATCTGTACAACATAAAATGATAATCGCAGGAACTAACATTACTAAAAAGTTGCCTGTAGTAATACTCAATGGCTTGACTTCTGAAAGATATTTTTTTATCAGATTAACATTTGTAGCGTAACAAACTGTAGCAATTAACACAAAAACAGAATAGGAATAATCTTCTGAAACTCCTTGTGCTTTACCATTAAAGATTAAAAATGCTGTGCCAATTAATCCAATTATAATTCCGAAAATTTGATTTCTTCTAAAATTTAATCCAAAAACTATTGCTCCTAATATTAAAGTATTCAAAGGTGTCAATGAATTTAAAATTGAACAGATAGAACTGCTGACCTTGGTTTCAGCAATGGCAAAAAAATATGCCGGAATAAAAGTTCCGAACAATGAAGTCAACGCAATATATTTCCATTGGTGTTGCGCTATTGATGCCAAGCTCCTATAGCCAAAGATTAAAAGAAACACAGCACAAAAGATAATTCGTAGCGAACCCAACTGAAACGGATTCAATCCGACTAATCCTTTTTTAATTAGTATAAATGAACTTCCCCAAATTATGGCAAGCGCTATAAGAATGATCCATTTTAAATTCAATGATTTCATATTGTTTTTTGAATGCATCAAATTTTGTAATTATTTTAAGAATAATCGCTTTTATTTTTTACTAATTTTGTCAATGATTAAAAAAAATCAAAAATTACAAATGCTAAAAATTATGAATTTCTCCAAATCAATCTTAATTATTTGTATTGCTTCAACGTCACTATTTAGTTGTAAAGACACAGCGAACAAACCATTATTGGAAACAGAGGTAGCTAACACAAAAAAAGAAGTTACTATAGCTACAAAACCTGAAACAGCGAGTTTCAAAATTGAAGGAATGACTTGTGCTATGGGTTGCGCCAAAACAATCGAAACAAAATTATCCAAAATGAGTGGTATTCAAAAAGCAACTGTAGATTTTGATAAAAAACAAGCAACTGTAGATTTTGATGCTGCGATTTTAAATTCTGATAATATTAAAAAAGCAGTAGAAAGTACTGGCGATGGGGAAACGTATAAAGTTACGAATATAAAAACTAAAGGATAAGTTTGATTATAATATAAAAAAAGGAACTCGTTGAGTTCCTTTTTTTATTTAGCTTCACTCTGTTCGCCCTAACGGCCTTGGGTCCATTTTATAGTTTCTAATAACCGTTGCATGTCATTTTTTACATAATCAGCTGCAGGCATAATCGAATCAAATTTGGGTTTAGCATAAAAATAAACAGAACCTGTGACAAAATGTTTGATGCTGTCTGTAGCGTAAAATTGTGCATTGGTTGCCGCATTTCCATCAACTCTGTAAAACATACCATATACCTTATTATCATTATTAATATAAGGCTGCTCCAAAATATCATCCGCTTTTATGACGTGCTTATAAGTCAATGTTTGCGCATCTCTCAACAACGAATCAATATCTTTATTTACTGTCTTATATGTTAAATAAATTGTTGCTTTCATTTTTGGATAATGAATGGAAAACCCACAATTTTTATCTTCTTTAATAATAGCATCTTCATTCATTTCAAATTCAAAAGGACAATGATTGCTAAACGAAGCATATTTAGCAACCGGATAATCCAATCGCAATTGACTTGCAGGCTTTGGCAAAACCTCATCTTTACAACTGATGACAAGAACCAAAAGCAACAGTGTTACAAAAAAATAGCTTGCATTTTTTATCATTATAATGTTATTCGAGAGTTATTTTTAATTGTTTAATCCTTTTTTTATCTACAGCTTCAATGGTAAAATGGACATTTGAAAAATGGATCTTTTGTCCTTTTTTGGGGAAATTACCTAGAATTTCTAATATAAATCCAGCTAAAGTCTCAGCCTCGCCTTTACTACTTTCAAATACTTCATCATCAACGTCAACAATTCTATAAAAATCTTTGAGGTTTATTTTGCCTTCAAATAGAAAATTTTTATCGTCTATCTGTGAAAAATTCAAGTTTTCATCATCAAACTCATCCGAAATATCACCAACAATTTCCTCTATAATATCTTCAAGAGAAACCAAACCAGATGTTCCTCCGTATTCATCAACAACTATTGCTAAGTGACTTTTTTTAGTTTGAAATTCTTTCAATAAATCGTCTAGTTTCTTGTTTTCGGGAACAAAAAAAGGATCTCGTATTAATTTATTCCAGTCAAATTCTTTTTTGTTAATATGTGGAATAAGATCTTTAACAAATAAAACTCCTTCAATATGATCAATACTCTCTCTATAAACCGGAATCCTAGAATAGCCTTTTTCAACAATCTTTTCATAAATCTCCGCAAAAGTTTCTTCCATTTCTAATGCAAAAATATCAATTCTTGGACTCATGACTTGTTTTGTATCCGTATTTCCAAACGAAACTATTCCTTCTAATATTTTTTGTTCTTCGGTGCTAGTGTCATCTGTAGAAGTTAATCCCAATGCCTGTGATAACTGATCTACCGAAATATTTGATTTTTGTTTTCCTAATTTTTCATGCAAAAAAACACTCACAGCGCGCATTGGCAAACTAATTGGGGAAAGCAGTTTATCTAATATCGACAAAGGATTGGCAACAAACTTTGAGAATTGAATATTGTTTCTACTGGCGTAAATTTTTGGCAATACTTCTCCAAATAAAAGAATAAGGAAAGTTACCAAAATTACTTCAACAACAAACTTTAAAATAGGAGATTCTACAGCCGAAAAAATAGTGTTCCCCACAAAAGAGAAAATTATTACGACTCCAATATGACTGAAATTATTAGCAACTAATATAGTTGCTAAAAGTTTTTTTGGACGTTGTAGTAATTTTGAAATTTGATTAGCTTTTGAAGCATCTTCTTCAGATAAAGTATTTAAGTCTTGTTGCGTAAGAGAAAAAAGCGCAACTTCTGCAGCAGAAACCATGGCAGAACAAAATAAAAAAAATACAATAGTTATAATTCCAAAAAGTAAATTGGTATCAATAGTTGCAAGAAGAATTGTACTGGGCTCAGAGTCCAATGAAGTATAGATTAGTTAAACAATATCAGAACGGCAAATCGTTTTCGGGAGCTGCCGGACTTTGTGCTTCAAAATTAGTGTTTTTTTGTTCTAAATTTTGAGTGGTTTTTAGTCCGTCAACTTCTTTTTTAGTAGTCAAAAAAGTAAATTCGGTAACTTGAATTTCAGTAGTATACTTTGTTGTACCATCTTCGGCCTGCCATTGGCGCGATTTTATTCTGCCTTCAACAAATATTTTATCTCCTTTTGACAAATACTTTTCACATATTTCGGCAGCTTTATTTCTAACAACAAGATTATGCCACTCGGTTGAAGTTATTTTTTCGTTTGTTTGTTTGTTGATATAGACTTCATTAGTAGCCAAAGGAAAACGACCAATGCAATTACCGCCATCAAAATAATGCATCTTTACATCGTCACCAAGATGACCAATTAACATTACTTTATTTAAGGTGCCATTCATTTTTAACTAAATTAGATTCTCTCAAATTTACTACTTTTTTTTGAAAATCAAAGCCATTCTTTTTCAATAAAGTTATAAACCAATATAGGAAAAGGAAATTCAGCTGCTGATTTACAATCAATTCCGCCCGAAAGTGTTCCCTCTACTTTCACTTTCCAGAATTTTACATTCAAATGTTGGTGAGAAAGTTTATGAACAATTGCTTCGGGATTTCCTAATTGAATTTCAAGAATTCGGTTAGTAACAAATTTTTGATTTTCAATTAAATTTAAAACAGCCATATCACTTTCTGCTGCTTCCGTTTCAAGCAATGGAAACTCATAAAGATTATGCCAAATGCCTTTGTTTATGCGTTTACTGATAATTGTATGGTTGTTCTCATCTGAAAAAACCAAATAATTAAAATACCTTTTGGAAACTTTAGTTTTTTTAGATTTTACTGGAAGCTGTGCAACTTTTTTCATTTGTAGCCCCAAACAGCTGTCGTTAAAAATACAATTTCCGCAATCAGGATTTTTTGGCACGCATTGCAAAGCACCAAATTCCATTATGGCTTGGTTGAATAAATTTGCTTGTCCTTTTGGCAATAATTCGGCTGCTAATTGTGTAAATTCTTTTTTAGCTCCTGCTAATGCGATATCGGTTTCCACATCAAAATAGCGTGACAAAACTCTGAAAACATTGCCGTCAACAACAGGAACATTTTCATTATATGCAAAAGATGCAATGGCTGCTGCCGTATATTCGCCAATTCCTTTTAAATTTAATAACTCATTATAGTTCTTGGGGAATTCTCCGCTGAACTCAAAAGCTATTTGTTTAGCTGTTTTATGCAAATTTCTTGCTCGAGAATAATAACCCAATCCTTGCCACAATTTTAACACTTCTTCTTCATCAGCATTTGCCAAATCCAAAACAGTAGGAAACGCGGTGGTAAATCTTAAATAATAAGGTAATCCTTGTGCGACACGAGTTTGTTGAAGCATAATTTCTGAAAGCCAAATCGTGTATGGATTTGTGTCATTACGCCACGGCAAATCACGTTTGCTTTGTAAATACCATTGTATAAGTGCTTTAGAGAATTTCATAGTTAAATTGTGGATTGCAAAAATAATTCTTTATGTGATTAAATTTTAATAGATTATGCTTGAAATATTGTTTTTATTATTCATATATTTGCAACCTCAAAAAAATTACATAATTAATATTAAATACGAAAGAAAATGACGAAAGCAGATATCGTAGCAAAGATTTCAGAAAGAAAAGGACTTGAAAAAGGAGATGTTCAAGCAGTAGTTGAAGCGTTTATGGAAGAAGTAAAAACTTCTTTAGAAACCGGAGATAATGTTTATTTAAGAGGTTTTGGTAGTTTCATCATCAAAACTAGAGCTGAAAAAACTGGTAGAAACATTTCGAAAAATACGACAATCAAAATTCCAGCACACAATATTCCAGCATTCAAACCTGCAAAAGTATTTGTAGAAGCAATAAAAACTAATACTGAAGTAGCAGTATAAAACTTATTTATTAATCACCAAAAATCTTCACTATGCCAAGTGGTAAAAAAAGAAAAAGACATAAGGTAGCAACGCACAAACGTAAAAAACGTGCGAGAGCTAACCGACACAAAAAGAAAAAGTAGTTTTAAACTACTTTTCTTGTTTTAGAAAACGTTCATTGAAATGGAAGATTAGACCTTTTAGACAACTTAGACTTCAAAGAAAATTAGAGCTTTTATCTAATAATCTAACAATCTAATAATCTAACAATCTAACTTCACCGGGTAAAAACAATACCTGTTTAAAATGTTTAATCCATCCTTGTTAAGAGTTGATGGTTTATAGTTGATAGTTGATAGTTTGTGGTTGATAGTTAACAGTTGATAGTTGATGGTGGTAATCTTTACCAATAGCCAACAACTAACAACCAAAAGCAGACAACCAATAACCAACAACCGACAACCAACAACCAACAACTAACTTGGATAAAAATTTACAAAGTGAATAAAGAACTAATCATTAGATCTAGTGCTGACGCTGTAGATTTTGCCTTATTAAAAGATGGAAAACTAATTGAATTACACAAAGAAGAG
>Ga0315902_10002084_pt1 | contig 31713 bp, 27 predicted proteins | sample LakEriMetagenome_9_FD_203523 | JGI IMG/M metagenome (GOLD analysis project Ga0315902, IMG submission 203523) | Freshwater fungal communities from buoy surface, Lake Erie, Ohio, United States - Buoy 12 MA117 | ecosystem: Environmental > Aquatic > Freshwater > Lake > Lake biofilm | place: USA... | reverse complement strand
GCCGTCCGGGCGGAGATGGCTATGTCGCGAAGGCCTCGATCGTTGCGGCGGCCCAGAAGGCAGGTCTGGTCCTGGAAGCCGAGAGCGAGATCAACGCCAACCCCAAGGACACTAAGGATCACCCCTTCGGCGTCTGGACCCTGCCTCCGAACTCCTGGACCTCGCCCCGCAACCAGGGCGAGACCCCGGCCGGGTTCGATGCGGCCAAATACAAGGCAATTGGCGAAAGCGACCGTCTGACCCTGCGCTTCCGCAAGCCCGCCTGAACGCGTCCTGATCCCAGGCCCGGCGCCTGACAGAACGCGCATTTTTGGCCGCCAGTTCCGCATTTCCTGCGCGCTGGCGGCCGACCTTGCTTTCTTAACCCCCTCCGGGTTATAGCCCCGGCTCGGCGACAAGCCGGAAGCTGCCTTAGCTCAGCTGGTAGAGCACCGCATTCGTAATGCGGGGGTCACGTGTTCAAGTCACGTAGGCAGCACCATAAAATCAAGCACTTAGCTGAAACGGCGAACGGTCCGAAGTGCACGGAGTAGCACCGGAGTAGCACCGTGCAGCTAAACGCTCCACAGCTTCCTGTCCCGTATCGCTGCGTTGGACGACGACATCCGGTGTTGGAATAACTGAGCTGGCGAAGAGAAGTCGGACCAGCAAAACCGTCTACAGCGCCACACCAAACAGCACGGCGAGACGATCGCGTTGGCCGACGGTCAGTCCAGACAGTAAGGCGCAGCCGCGCTGCAGACGGGCAGGATGCTGCACCCTCATTGCGCACAACGGATCTCTCTGGCGCTCAAGGGCACGTCAGAGGCCATGACGAACGTGTCGTGCGCGTCCCAGCACGTGGGGCAGACGTGCACAGGGTCGGCAATCTCTCGCGGATCGCTCATCGTTCGCCCCCCGTGGCACGGCAGGAACGTTCGAAGCTGCAGCCAGCGCGCTCAGCCAGCCGAGGTGGCGATTAGTCCATCGAGATCAGACGTTGATCGCCTTCGCCGCTCATCTGCGAATGCCTGAAGATCGGCAGGATCATAACGCACCGCCCGGTCCGTGGCGCGAATGAACCGGGGCCCCCTGCCCGAGCAACGCATCTTGTCCAACGTGGACTTGGACAATCCCAGGCGCATAGCCGCTTCGCGGACATCAAGAAGTCGATGCTCATCGCTGAGCTGGTGTTCGTCCCGCCTGAGAATCTTGAAGGGTCGCCCGCGCTGCGGCTGCGCTCCCATCACATAGTCACGCAGACGCGCGTCAATGCCTTGCGCCGGTGCGGCCGTCGCTCGACCTGCCGCGTTCGGCGAAATCACCTGACGAGATTCGTCGGCGACGGTCCGGGGCGCAGCCGGCTTTTGACGCGTCGCGTCAACATCAGGCGAAACACTGAAGAGATCGAGCTGGCTCTTTGCGCCAGCCGCCCTTTGGGTCTTGGTACGCTGTGCACGCGACATCCGTACGTCATCCTTTCGTACGAACATTCATCCACAAGCCCGGCAACCTGCTCCACCACTTTCATCCAGCGGAAGAAAGCACGGTGGATCCACGGTGCGGGATGGTCCCGCGCAGGCGAATGCACGAAGAACTGAGTCCTCCTGCGCCCTCGATCGGTCATCCAAGACCCAGGCCCAGCCCCATTCCGCGCTGCAGGCTCCACGACATGCCCTGACCGCGCAGCACTCCGACAACTTCGCGTCCGGCAAATCGCTCAAGCGGCGGCCGCCAGGGTACAAGATTTGCCTGTCGTTCGCCGAGGATCAGCGCCATCCGGCCCTGCGCCATGTCGATGCGCCGCGCGTAGATGCCGGAGACGCGATGCGCGTCGTAGGTCAAAACCGGAATGCCCAGCTCCTCTCTCAGCGCGCTTGCCTGCGTCGTAAGCTCGAACTGAGCCATGCGCTGCAGCGTCTGCCGCGACGGCCCCGGCTCGTGCGCCCCCATCCAGCCCTGCTCGATCAGGAATAGCCGGCGCTGCTGGAGGGCCTGCTCAAATTCCCGGGCGACCTTGCTTTCCCCGGCGGGTCCGTGCGCTTCCCCTGCAAGCACCTGATCAAGATGCGTGGGGCCGATGGCCTCGATCTGCTCGCCCAGCGACCAGTAGCTCGCAACCTGCGCGGAGAACGGCGCCCGGCGCACCAGCTTCTCCTCGAACGCCAGCGCTGCGGTGATGTGATCGCCGACGTGAAACGCCCCATTGCCAAGGCCTTCGACGAGGCCCAGCCGTCGCATGTTTTCGAGTCGGCGGATGTTCGCCTCCATCACACCGCGGTCCGCATAGGGTTCGAGGCTGGCATGAGCTGCAAGCGAGTAGACCCCGCCCGTCTGGTCGGCGACCCGCGCCACAGCGAGGTCGGATGGACGGAGCGTCGGCTCGTTGGGCGCGAACGTCACCATTGATCCGGGCTGGATGTCAGCGAGGATGGCCAGGTCCTGCGGCCGCTCGAACTTCGCATAGCGAAGCTCCCCTGCCCCGGTCTCGATGACGGCGACGAACCGGTCGCCAAAGTCATCGGTCGGCCCGTAATGCACCAGCTCACCCATGACAGTCGCCGCAGGGTCGGCCCCCAGCAGAAGTTGCGGCAGCCGACCCTGGACGTTCGGCGCAATGGCGCGGGCGATGTCGTCGTGGTCGGCCATCGCCCGCAGGCTCTGGATGAGGCCGGGCGCGAGCCGCCATCCGTCGGTGGCGCGGGTGGCAAGATCCCAGCTCTCCAGCCGCTCCAGGCGAGCGGCGAGGTCCGCACGTGCCGGAAAGAACGGCCCGGTCTTTGTCGCCGACAGAAGCTCCCGGTCGAGCGGGGTCGGCGCCCTGAGGCTGATGTCGTTGAACCGGGACTGCTCGATCTCGGTGCTGAGGCGCGGCCCCAGCACGCGGGTGACGATTGCCTCAGCATGCTCGCGGATACCGGATGAGATGAGGCGAGACGGAATGAACAGGTCCTGCCCGTCGGGTCGCCGTCCCCGGATCAGGACATGGGTGTGAGGATTGTCTGTGTCGTGGTGGTTGACCGCCAGCCATTCCAGCCGGGTTCCAAGCTTGCGCTCCAGCCCCGCCATCACTTCCCGGATGAAGGGTTTCAGGTCTCCCAGGGCCTCGCCGTCCTCGGCGCTGACAATCATCCGGAAGTGGCGTGGATCGCCCGCCCAGCCCTGGGTCACGGCTTTCGCATCAACAGTGGAACTCGCGCGATCGTAGAATTCGTAGGTAGGCGCCCCCACCTCCCCTTCGCGCGACAGATAGTCGATCGCCTGGGTCGGATCATGCGCTGGCGTCGGCTCGGCTGTCGTGACCGCTACCGCCTGCGCCCGTCCAGCCGCTTCTCGCGAGAGATAGGCGACATGGGCCTTCAGGGCCGCCACCTTGCCGCCGGCGTTGGCGGCATAGCGCACCTTCACCACGACCCGTCGTGACGTTGCGGACACCGGTCGCGCTCGGCTCTTCGAGCCCGGTGCAAAGTGAGCGCGGATGCTGGGCTGACGCGGCTTCGATCCAGACGCCTTCCCCGACGAGTGACGTCGTGGCGGGACCTGTTTTGCGACTGCGCGCACGCCCTTCATCTTGGGCGCCTGATCGGCGGGAGGCTTGCCGAGCCTCGGTTCGAATTCGTTCTCGCGCGTCGCCATGGTGACGATCATCATCGTCGCGATCGCGATGAATTCCAGCGCTTGCACCCGTTCAACGAAGCGCCGCGCGTGCACCGCACGCCTCACGCTAATCCACCGTGTACGGAACTATGTGCAGACAGGGCCTTACGGCCCGACGCACCGTAGGTGCTTTATCTTGCACTTCACTGCACCCCCGCCCTCCACCGCTCTCTCGTGCCTCTTACCGCGCCAGACCTCACGCGCCAGAGTTCGGTCCTCGAACATCATCGCACCTGGGGATGACCGAGCTCCGATCAGACGAGAGCGACAAGCGCCGCTCTCGCCTAGCTCGTCAGATCAGGCCTCGCTTTCACGATCGAGATCACCGACACACCGCAACATCGCCGCCAGCTCCATCTGGATAGCCCGGGCCTCCTCGGCGTCAGTCGTCGCCCGCAATTCGGCGCGCAGTTCTTCGATATGGCGCTCGATCGTGAAGGTCTTCGTGAACATCATCGTCTCCTGTGTTTGAAGGACGATGTCTGCGGGCGGGTGTGATGGAGCGGGTCAAGGGATCGCGCCCAGGCGCGACCACGCAGCGGCGATGGGGGTCACGATTTTTTTGGCTCTACCGCCAAAAAAATGGTGGGGCCCCGTCGTCCCTTGAGGCGGTCCACCACGCCCGGCACACTGAAAAGAACTGAGAAACCAACTCTCCCACTGCGGGAAACAGAAGATAGCTTAGGGAGACAGGTGCGCATCCGCCGACCGTAATGGCGGCCAGCAAAGAAGAAGGCTGCAGGGAGCCTGCGCGCCGGACTTTCCGGTGCTGCATGGCGGAACGCGCCGTCGAGTGGCTGGCGGTGCAAAGCGCCCGCAGGGTCGCGCCCGAAGGAGCCGCGCAAGGCGCGGCGGGACCGAGCGTGACCGCCAGCCGCTCTCCGCCTGACGCTCAGGACCGGGCGAAGGTCAGTAACGGGGCAATGTCGTGCCGGTCAGCGACTCGCAATGCGTCGATGTAGGCGCGCCGCGTTGCGTCGTCATCGAGCAGGCTGCTGTTGCCCCAGCTGAAGGCGGGCTGACCAAGGCGGCGTGCCAGGGTGTCGGCCATCAACCGGGACCATCGGCCATTGCCATTTGCGAAGGGATGGATCGCGACCAGTCGGTGATGGAAGCGGACAGCGATCTCGTCCGACGGGTAGGATGAGAACGCGATCCAGGTACGGGTGTCGTCAAACGCTCCCCGCAGCTGCAGATCGATTTCCCACCAGTCACAGCCGATGTTTTTGTTGGTTGCCCGGTTGTCTCCAGCCCATCGCCAGACGTTGCTGAACATTCGCCGATGGAGGTTGCGAGCGAAGGATTCCGAAACAGGATCACGGCTTCGTCGGATAACCCAAAGACTTGCCTCCAGGATGTTCTGCTGTTCGAGTTCGTTGAGCTCCCGGCGAAGCGTGACCTGCGCTGGAATCAGTCCTTCCCTCTCCTCGGGCGTGAGCGGCGTTGCCCCTTCAGGTTCATCGTCCAGGAGGTCGGTCACGGGAGTTGCCAGAGACGCGCTGGTCGCTCCAGCAGGTCGGCGACAATCTTCTTCTTCATAGCCTCGCGGCGCAGCCGATCGGTAACGCCCTGCTTCTCGAGGCGCATCGTGTGATCGACAGCTGAGAGATGCAGTTCAGCGACCACGTCAGCGCGCGCATTGACCCGGTCCTCAAGGGAGCCGTTCGGGACAAGAATATAGACCAGGCGGCAATCGAGTGCTTCGGCGGCACGTTCCAGGCTCTGAAGGGTGACGATCCGGGCAGCTTCCCGCTTCTCGAGTTCCGCGATGCGTGGTTGGGCAACGCCCATGCGCGTCGCCAGCTGGGCCGTGGTCATGCCAAGTGCTTCGCGGATCGCCTTGATCCATCCACGTGGAGGGCGCTCGGCGCTGCGCAGAGTCTCGCGAATCTCCGAAAAACGGCGGTCGAGCTGTTGAGCGGCTAGGGTCATCGATAAGAGTTATCGTATTGGAACGCCACAAGTCAATACGAATAATCTTATCCCTAGTCCTACTTTTGATATGAATTATCTGATTGATATAGCCGCGCGTGATAAGAATTTTCTTATCTATACTGGTCAGGAACGCTTCTGGGTGTGCGGGACGCCCCGTTCAACCGGCTTACGGCTAGCGGCCTGCCTCGGCACTTCCTGAAGGCATAACGGTCGATGCCGCCATCACCCAGATAGCATTCGACCCCTCACGAAATCCGCTGCCTTTGACGCCATCGAGGCGGCCTGGAAAATCGCCCGGTTGTCGCCCTTGAGGACCTCAAGCCAGGAGCCGAGATAGTCCGCATGCCGGACGGTCGGCGCGACGCCCAGTTCGGCGCACAGGAACGCGGAGCACAGCTCAGCGACGAGTTCCTCCCGCGCATAAGCCTCGCCGCCATGCCGACCCGAGAAATTGCGGTCGAGGCGTGAAGCGTGCCCCGTCCAGTGGCCTAGTTCGTGCAGCTTGGTCCGGTACCAGTTGATCGGCTCGAAATACGCTTGCTGTGGCGGAACCTGGATGAAGTCGTGGCTCGGCGAATAGAACGCCATGTCGCCCCCAATTCGAATGTCGGCCCCAGTCGAAGCGATGACCGCCTCAACTTGCGGCAGGATTTCTGTGTGTCCCGGAAGCGGTGCTGCGTCCGGATCAGCAGGCAGCCCATCACACTGGTCGGCATGGAACACGGTGAAGCGCTTCAGGAAGCCGACACGGCGAGCGTCTTCGCCAGACGCGCTCGCCTTCTCCTGCTCGGCCTTGGGAACAAACGTGTCGGCATAGACAACCGTCGTTCCTTTCTCGCCCTTGCGCACATTGCCGCCGAGAGCGAGCGCCTGTTTGAAGGTCAGCCACCGCTGGGATGGCCTGCCCTGCTCGATGGCAGCCGCCCAGAGCAGGAGGATGTTGATCCCGGAGTAGGTTCTTCCGGTCGATGCGTTCTGGGGCAAACCAAGCGGCGTCCATCCTGAGGAAGACGCCCATGGTTGGACCCAGGGAAAGCGTCCCTGTTCGAGTTCTGCGATGATCCGGGCGGTGACGGCGTCGTGAAGCGATTGCGTGTTCGCGATGGCGGTCATGATGACCTCCTTGAGAAGCTGGATTGTTGGGAGAGCGAGACAAGGCCGGCGGCTTGGCGCCGCCGGCCAGGCCGTCAGGCCGCGCGCTTGCGCTTCGGCTTCGGAGCCTCTTCGCCAACGATCACCGGTTCGGATTGTGCGTCGGCTTTCGGCTTGCCGCGGGCGAGGATCTCGACATCACCCAGACCCGTCACCACGAACTCGATAGAGTAGCGGGTCTGGCCGCGCTCATCTTCCCAGGAGCCGGGGCGAATCTGTCCGACAAGGCGGAGGCGGGTGCCGACCTGAACGGCTTTCTCGATCAAGGCGACCTTGGCGGGCGCGAAGACGACAACGCGGTGCCAGTACGTCTTTTCATTCCAGTCGCCAGATTCGGCCTTCCAGCGCTCGGATGTTGCGAGGGAGACGATAGCTAGCTTCTTGTCGCCCTTGAGCGGCTTGATCTCGAGCTTGCCGACATTGCCGATGAGTTCGAAGGACGCGCGGTCCATGATGGCTTTCCTTGTGATCCCGCGGGATCAGTCCCGTCGGGGTCGCGTTTGCGACGCCCCTCAGGAGCGGCCGGAAAGCAAGCGCAGCGGTGACCGCGCAAGGGGTTGGTGCGGCCTGCAGGACCGAAGGTCCGAAGCCTCGGCCCCTTGAGCGGTCATGCGACGGACGCTTGATGGGCGTGATACGCAAACATGGGACCGACGGGATGGTGCGGGAGATGGAGCTCACATTGTCCCAGGCAAACAACTCAGTCGGGCTCGGCGAGATGGTAGCGATGAAGCCGGATCGGTAGTGAAGACTTGTTCGCGCGCTACTGGGAGTCGCCATTTATCCAGTTCGGACACACCCTGAAAAGAGATCGGCTCCGGCCGAGCCGGAGCCGAGTTGATCGTCGGGCCCTCAAGAGCTTCGACGAGGGGAGTCCAAGGAGGCGCTTTCCATGATCATAAACGGCTTGAGGAAATTCCGTATCCGAGCAGCGGGCACTTAACCCGAGACCCCATCGCTGTCGGGCCCGCTGTTCACCGCCGGTTGCGCAGTTCCTGACGTCAGGAACTGCGAGTAGAAGGAACTGCTACCGTGACCTTCTGCCTGTGCGCGCCTCATCGACTCGAGAGACGCAGTAAGAAGCGGAGCCCGCATCCCTGCCTGCTGCAGCTCTATCTGCCAAAGGCGAGTCGCGGCACAGAATGTATCGAGTGTCGCCTCCTGTGTTCCCCAGCGCCTCGTCGCAATGGATTCAGAGGCCTGCGCAATTGACGAATTGAAGCTAGGCCAGAGTTCCTGGATCAAACTGCTGAGCACTTCTACTCTGACGCCGCGCGCCTCCACGTACGCGGCAGCTTCAACGAAAGCAGCAAGGGTGGTTTGGAAGAAGGCGCCAGTCGCGGCGGTGTCAAGGATGGCGGAAAGCCCGTGGTTGGGCCCCAGCCACCGCGACCTCCCCCCGAGCCGCAAAAGTGCTGGCCCCCACGCCGTCCATGCTTTCTCACTGCCGCAATAGAGAACGGTCCCACTCGATTGTCCGATCTGTGAGGGGTAGCTGAGTATGGCGCCATCGATCGCAAGTCCGTCGGCGCTTGCCACCAGTTCCGCAAACTTTCTCGCGTCGCTTTCAGTTCCCGTCATCAGATTGACAATCGTCTTTCCTGCAAGATCAGCTTCGCAGCCACGTAGCAGCGGTCGCGTGGTTTCAAAGTCGGTCAGGAGCAGGATTGTTATGTCTGCGCTCGCGATCCCGGCTTCTGCGCTAGCGGCAACTGGAAACCCTTCTTCTTCAAGCGGTCGCGTGCGCTCGCGTGTCCGGCTCCAGATTGAGGTCTTGTAGCCCGCGCCATGTATGGCGCGGGCTACGGCAGCTCCCATCAGGCCTGCGCCAACAACGCAGAAAGTCGGACGGTCGGCGGCCTGCATGAAATACCTCCCATGCCGAACTCACTCGGGCTGCTTCGAAGGAAGAACGCAACCTTCGCGCTTGGCCCCACGACAGGCTTGACGCCCTACAGACCTAGGTAGTGAGCGAGCTCTTCATAGTTGTGCTGCCACAGGCTTCCGCCGTGTGGGTTTCGCTGGTGGAAAGAGCGGAAGCCGATCAACTGCTGCATCCGAGGCGACATCTTCCGAACCGCATCCAATGGTACGGTGAAAGGGTACGCCTCTTCGGGCACGAGGAAGCCAGGATTGTATGGCACGGCGATGACGCGCCGCTTCACATCGGAGGTCACGTTCGCGCCTCCACCGTGAACAAGCTTGCCGCCATAGAATAGCGCTGAGCCGGGCTTCAACGTCGCGGGGATCGTCATCTCGGGAGTGTAGGTTTTGTCAAAGGACCATTTGTGACTTCCCGGAATGACGCGCGTGGCGCCCGCCTCTGCCGTCACATCCATCAACGCAACAATCATGTTGACCATGACTTCCGGCGCATCAGGCCCATATCTGTAGAATACGGGATAGTTGCCCATGTCCCGGTGGAGCATTTGAGCTTTCTCGCCTGGCTGTATCTCAATCACCTGACATGTGTTGAGCCAGTAGCTGTCACTCACCCCCGAGAAGATGCCCGCGATGTATTCGATCGTCGTGGGATGAGCGAAGAGTGCTTCTTGGAGGATGGGGCTCAGCATAACGACATTCGTTAGCCTCTTTGTCTTTTCTCCAAAGAACGCCTTCATGAACTCATCACCCGTTTCTGAACCACAGCGCAGACGCTCCAGTTCTGCATCAACATCACGGTTGACCTGGGCGACAGTTTCGGGACTCAGCACATCATCCAGAATGACGCCTCCATCGCGGTCGAAAGCCTTCAAGATTTCCGCGACGGGCGCCCCGAACGGGAGATGCTGCAGGCTGTCGCTCTTGGATTGAACTGAATCAAGCATTGGGTGCTCCTTGCTAATCAAGCACGAGCCTAGCTAGCACCGGACTGGCCGACAGGTGCGACCCGGCCAAGCTCGATTTTCCGGGCAGTGATATATGGCACGCAAACGTCGAGCTGCTACGAGGCGGGCCATGGCGCCGCGTACGTTCTCGGAAAGCTTGCGGCCGAACCTTTCCGCTGCTCCGATTGTGAACGTCTCCAAGAGTAGACCAAGAGCGTCCGGATTCTGACGTCACCACCAATTCAGGACAACGACACGAGCACACCAAAAGGCCGAACACTTTTGGTCCGGGCGCACGTCGGCGGAGGCAACCACAAGCCTCGAAACTGGTGAGAAGGTGGGCTGCGGGCACCCGGGGGGAACGACTGCCGCCACCCAGAGCGTCAGCGGCATCGTCGGACCCGGTTGAAACCAAGAAAGGCCTCTTGACAGCGAAAGCCGCGAGCATATCAATCCATTGAATTCGATATTTACCGGGTTTTGTCGCCGCCATGTCTCTCGCCATTTTGCCACTGGTACGAGGCAAATGTCCTACTCGCGTGGGTCAGCTGAAACGCGCCTCAAAGATCGACGAAGCATTGCTAAGGAGGGTACGTTGCCAATTTGGGTGGCTGGATCACCATGTCCCGTCATTGACTGAGGTAGCGCAGTCGCTTGCTGTTTCCGAACGCACGTTGCGCAGATACCTTAGATCCTTGAACACGTCCTACAGCGCAATTCTGCAGCAGGTTCGGCAGGAGATTTCGCAACAGGCGTTGATCCACTCAGACCTTACCGTAGACGAAATCGCCGCAAAGCTCGGCTATTCGGAAACAACCAACTTCCGGCATGCCTTTCGACGATGGGTAGGCTGTTCGCCACAAGTTTTCAGAGTTCAGGCCCGCAGCTATCGCCAAAAAGTGCTGAGTGATGTGGCAGCCTAGCGACAAGGTCGCGTTGTCGATCATTCACGTCGCAACGTTCTGGCCGTGGCATCAGCTCGTGGCGACTGAAGCCGTCAGGTGAAGCAATGCTTTGGTTGTACAACCGGCTGAGGTTTCTTGCGCCGGCGTTGGCCAGAGCCATGCAGGGACAAAGAGCCCAACGGCAGTGTGAGATGTCGAGCGCCAGCGCACCATGCTCGCTTGGGTTGCTTGCAAAGGGTGAAAAGCGATATTCCTGTACTGCCAAGTTCGCTGAGCGCTGAACTGGAGTTCGGCCGATGTCCCCACGCGAGGCTGGAATACTTGAGATTCAGAAACTCTGCCACGGCAAACACCATGAGGCTGCGCTAGCGCTGACAGAGCAACTCTTGGCAAAGGAAAATGTCTTTGGCGCACTCCACGCGATACGAATCGACATTCTTCTAAGTCTAGCCCGTCGACATGAGGCAGAGACCGCGTTCGACAATGCGCTGAATCAGGTTGGATCACATCCCGACGCGCTGGATGGTCTGGCGTTCTATGCTCGCCGCTTGGGCCGGCACGCATTGTCGAACAAGCTCTACGGTCGCGCAGTTGCCGCCCGTCCTCGCGACGCACAACTCTGGTATAATCTTGCGACGAGCGAACGCAGCCTCGGTCGCCTGCTTGAGGCCCGCGAAGCATGCCAACGCGCGCTGTCGATACAGCCGGGTCACATGCCAGCATTGCTGCTGAGGTCTGAGGTAAGGACCGCAACCGCTCTTGAAAATCATGTCCACGAGTTGGAAAGCAAGCTTTCATCTCCGCTCGGCAATCGCGAGCAGATGTTTGTAGCGTATGCGCTCGGCAAGGAACTGCATGACCTGAACCGATACGAAGGCGCTTTCGCCGCCTTCGCGCTTGGAGCGAGAGCCCGACGGAGCAATCTAGCATACGATGTCGCCACGGATGAGCGCAAAATCGACCGCATCATTGAGGTCTTTGATGAATCACCGGTCGCCGCGGCGAACGCAGCGTATGATCGCCACATATTCATTGTCGGACTCCCACGATCGGGCACAACCTTGGTGGAACGAATTCTCGGTTCGCTTCCGAACGTGGAGTCTAACGGAGAAACGGACAACTTCTCGGCCGCGCTGCTTCAGTCGGCGCCTGCTATCCCTGGAGATGTCTTCGAACGCTGCAGAGCGGCGCCAGCCGACGAGGTTGCCCGCCGGTATGATGCGCTGGCGGGCCGCAACACCCCGACAACCAGGGTCATCGAGAAGCTTCCACTGAACTACCTATACGTGGGATCCATCGCAGCGGCCTTTGCTCATTCGCCCATAGTCTGGGTCAGGCGGCACCCGCTCGACAGCTGCTTCGCCATGTTCCGCACTCTGTTCGGCGAGGGCTATCCTTTCAGCTATGATCTTGACGACCTGGCTCGATACTATGCTGCCTATGATCGCCTGATGCGCCACTGGATTGAACGCCTGCCCGGCAGGATTGTCGAAGTGGATTATGAAGACCTGGTGCGCGCTCCCGCGATAGCCGCACCGACGCTGGCGGAGGAATGCGGTCTCTCATGGACAGATGACGCGCTTGATTTGACCCGGAATCAGTCGGCGTCGCTGACGGCAAGCGCCGCCCAGGTTCGGGGATCAATTTACTCCACTTCCGCGGGTATACGGCAGCGCTACCGCGCGCAACTCGCGCCCCTGGCTCGACGCCTCCGAGAGCTTGGCGTCCACGTGCCCGACTAGCTGGGGCGGCAGAATGGCCGGATTGCATCTCCTCCCCCACTGACAATGCCGGCATGTTTGGCGGTCTTACCAGCGGCGGGCTCCCGTCGCTGGAGAAGGCTGAGTGGGGAGAAGCTGCGAGTGACCAACCTGAGCGCTCAACACCAGTCCCAGCCGCTGTCCACGCAGGCGCTATGGCTCTTCGCCGCAACGGCCTTTCCCTTGCAAGCGATCATGATGGCTGTGTCGGTCTATCTGCCTCAGTACTACGCGCGGCACACGGGCCTGGACCTTGCGAGTGTAGGAGCTGCGTTCGCGCTCGTAAGGCTGATCGACCTCCCGATTGACCCTCTGCTGGGCATTGCCATGGACCGCACGCGAACGCGTTGGGGGCGGTACCGCTTCTGGTTGATCATAGGCGCACCCATTACGGCGGCGGGCGTGTTCATGCTCTTCATGGCCGACGCCAACGTTGGGGTTGAGTACGTGATGTTCTGGCTCCTTGTGCTTTATGTGGGTACATCGAGCCTGACGCTTTCCCACTCTGCCTGGGCAGCCGTCCTCGCGCCCACGTACAATGAACGATCGCGAATGTTTGGTGCGATCGGTGCAGTGGGTGTCGCCGGCATGACGCTGGTGTTCGCCGTGCCGTTGCTTGCGCCGGCCGCCGACGGCCAGAGCCTCGGCGTCCCTGAGATGGGATGGTTCATCCTGATATCCATTCCAATCGCGGTGATTGCGAGCTCTGCCTTTCTGCCGGAGCCATTGGCAGTTCAAGCAGCTGACCATCGCGTCTCACTCAAGGACTATCTCGAGCTTCTGCGACGCCCCACCATGCTGCGTGTTTTTCTTGCGATGCTGCTGTTCACGATGGGCACATCCTGGGAGGGCGCCCTCTTTCTATTCTACTTCACGGACGTTCGTGGATTCTCCGTTCAGGAGGCCTCGCTTTTGCTGATTGCAGCCTTGGGTGTTGGTCTGTTCGGCGCCCCTGCGATTGGTCGCCTGTCAACCAGGATTGGAAAGCACGGTGCAGCTATAGTCACCGGCGTTGCCTACGTCTCGGCCCTCGCAAGCCTTGTGCTTGTTCCCCTGGATGCACCCCTGCTCTCATGCGTTCCAGTTGTTTGCACGGGCTTTCTCTACGCTGGCTTCCACGTCCTGCTCCGATCGATGACTGCGGATATCGCCGATGAGATAAGATACCTGCAGGGGTTGGATCGTGGCGGGCTCCTGTTCTCGCTGATCACGCTGGCTCCCAAATTGTCCGCCGCAATCTCCGTCGGATTGACGTTTAATGTTCTTGCATTCATCGGGTACAATCCTGCCGCCGAGGCAGAAAACACCCCCGAAGCGATGGCCGGTGTTGCCGCTGCCTACGTCCTGGGGCCGATCGGGTTTGTCCTGCTCGGCACAGCCTGCATGTTCGGCTACAAGCTCGGTCCGGCGCGCATGGCGGAGATTCAGCTGCAACTCCGGCAGCGCGCTGAGGAACAGGGATCATAAATGCATTGTGCTTCAATCGCCGCCAATTATCGCGAGCCATAGCTGGCAGCGAAAGTTCCAGGCGCGGGGTGCATGATGTTTGTCACACCCTGGAATCCCCGTGGTCCGTCGCGGCGCTCGGACACAGTGAAGGTTTCCCGCCGGAGCGCGCGCAAGGGCCAGTTGTTGGTCCGCGTTGGCCGCGCGTCGGAACACCCGGACTATCCGCAACAGAGAAAGTGCCCGCGCGCGAGATTGCATGCGGGATACATCTTCCATGGCGCGATCGGAGCTCGAAGACGTAAGTGTGAAGACCTATGTTGCCCTGCGTCCAGGGCTTCGAGGTAGTGAGGAACCCGCGCCGGCAGTTATTGCGCGGCGGCGACTGCCTGCCTCTCAACGTAGTACTTGGAGCGACAGGCCGGACTTGCGACGCAGTGGTCCGGCCTGCCGCCATTTTCACCAGTTGTAGCTGAGCTGGACTCCAACGGAACGTGGCCGTGTGACCGCGTTGAGATCATCCAGCGGACCAACAAATGCTGACTGGCGCAAGTTGACGGCCAGGACCCCGCGCTCATCGAACAGATTGCGCGCATAAAGGGTCGCTCTCCAAGGACCCTGCCCCCAGGACGCGTTTGCGTTGACAGTCCAGAACCCATCAAGTTCTGGGTTCAGCAGATTCGCCGTTGGAAGTGTCGTGAACACGCTGCCCTTGTAATTGGTATTGATGCTGAGCTCGATGTCGCTGCCGTCTGACAGTTGGCGAGCATATGCGAGGTTCAGTGTTGCGGTGTGCTTCGGCGCTCCTGGAAGAGCCGTGCCATCGAGACCCCGAATGCCGCAAGGAATGGACCCGCCTCCGCCGTCGCCTGCCGGGAGACAGAAGTCTTCTGTCAGCTTGGCGTCTGCATAGGCGTACCCGATGTCGAAGCTCAGGTCTTCGGCGATGTTTCCGTTGACCTCAACCTCAATGCCAACCGACTGAGCTTCGCTGCCATTCACGACAGCCGGATAGACGTTGATTGGCGTGAAGAGCCCAATCTGCGGGTCATGCCAATTATCCAGGAAGACGTTCGCGGAGTAACGAAGTCCATCCGGGAAGCGTCCTTTGGCGCCGATCTCGAAGTTGTCGACCGTATCGGGCGTATAGTCCAGCAAGGCTGCAGGCTCGCTTATGATGCCGGACAATGCGAACGAGTTTGCGCCGCCTCTCCGGAAACCCTGCGAGATCGTGCCGTAGACATTGTGGCCGTCCGTGTACTCGTAGGACGTGTTCAGCTTGAACGTACTGTCGTCAATGGTGGTGGAGTTCGAATTGACGGCGGTGATGCCAAACAGCGGGATCTGAAAATCGATCGAGCGTTCAAACTCCTGACGGAAGAAACGGGCGCCGCCTGTGATCTGCCACGCATCTGTAACTTGCCAGGTCAGCTCGCCAAAAATCGAATTGTCCGTGAACTCGTTGTCACCCGAGAGTTCCAACGACTGATCGCCCGGCAGAGTGACAACCGGCAGACCGCCGCTTGCTACAGTCTGTGCGGGTGTACCGGGTATGTAGATGTACCAAGTATCGTTTCGCTTCTCGTTCTGGAAGTACGCGCCGGCGACGAATTGCAAGGGCCCTTCGATCTGCGAAACCATCCGGACTTCCTGCGTGAACACCTCACTGTCGTCAGCGTAGTTGTTGATCGACATGAAGCGTGGATTTGCAGGATTGCCGATATAGTAGGGCCGGAACGCGGCGGGCAAAGCGAGGATTCCGTAGGTGCCATCGAACAGGCTCGTGCCAGCCGTCTCGGTGTAGCTCGTCGTCGAGGACAGGGTCGCAAAGCCAGCGTCGTAACTGGCGTCCAGGCTGACCATTTCGGAGGTCCGCTCATACGGCTCCTCGGCACGTAGGATAACTTCGTACTCACTCAGCGCCGGATATGTGATGCGCGGATCGAGAGGGTCGAGCCCGCCGGGATATCCTGGATTGTCGACAGGCCCTCCATTTCCCTGAAGTTCGGAGCGGTTATACGCTGCGACGATGTCGATTGCGTCGGTCGGGGCCCAGTTGAGGCTGACCCTCAGGTTGTCGGACTGCGACCAGTTGGCATCAGGATCGTTGCGTAGGGCAGCCTGGCTGTTGGCGACATCACCGGGGGTAACAAGAACGGGTGGACTGAAAGCATTTCCCTGACGGACGAAAACGCCGAATTTGTCGATGAAGCCAGCGTCCTCGCGATGCGCAGCGGAGGCGCGCAGCGCTAACGTGTCTCCGAGAGGAACGTTCACAACGCCGGATAGACCGTAGTCCAGATCATCTGAGTGGCTCAGCGTTCCTATAGAGGCCTTAACTGAACCCTCGAAAACTCCCAGCTTCGGATCATTGGGAATGATCCGCACCGCACCGCCAAGCGCGCCCGCGCCATAGAGCGTGCCTTGAGGGCCGCGGAGCACTTCAATTCGCTCGACATCATCGATCGCGAACAAGCCGGCGGGGCTCGGCACGTTACCAAGATACGTCGCTACGGGGGCCTGCTCCTGAGCCTGACCGGGCCGGTTCGAAGTTGAGGCATTGAGGCCGCGTATCACAGGCCGCTGCGCTCCGACGGATCGATCGCCGACCGAGTTCAGGTTCAGGTTCGGCACCTGCGAGGCCAGAGACTCGAAGCTGACTATACCGAGGCGATCAATCTGTTCGCCTCCAATTGCCGAGATGTTGTACGGAATGTCTGTGACGTCCTCTGCCCTTCGCGTTGCAGTGACGATGACAACGTCCTCTTGGTCACTCGCGGTCTGAGCTTGTACGGGCTGACAAAACAGCGCCGCCAGAACGCCGCCCAGGCTGGTCGCTGCGAACAGTCTAGATTTCAACACGAGCAATCCCCTCTCCGTCCTTTTTTGCAATCGCCTTGCCTGCGGACAGCGCGGATCAAGGCCAAACGCCCTGAAAACGGAGCCTACGTGCCTGCGACTTATTGCCGATGTTTATCGATTTTGAGACCGCCTGCAACTCTAATCGACAAATATCGAGTCTTACTTGAGCTCGGACGAGCCGCGAGCCGTGCAGGTGCATCTCCGAATTGAACGATTGTGCATTTGCATCATCAAGCAAAGCTGGCGCTTATTGCAGGTGAGGGCACAAGAGCGGAGAGCCTTGAATCAGATGAACTTCATGGTCGAACCGGGCTTGCGAACCATGAGATGCCTGTTGAGCGAATACCTGCGCTACCGAAAAGTGTTTCGCCCGCCTGACTACACGCAGCAGAGGGCGACCTCGCCCAAGGCAGCTGACTTTCCGCGCTTTCAGAATCTCGATGTCTGGACGCGACGGGCGCTTACATGAGGCGTAGGGACGCCAGCGAACTGAGATCCTATCACTTCCAAGCCACCTGCCCTTTGACTATGAGGGGCCGGCTACCCGAAATCAGATTGAACATGTGAGCCAATGGCATCCGCCCGACCAAAGCAGATTGAATCCTTAGACGAGAAGAAGGCTGTCGGTCCACGCAGGCCATTGCAGGAGCGTAGTCGCCAGCGTGTTGAAAAATTGTTGAATGCAACGGACAAGCTCTTGGCCGCCCAGGATCCCAACGAAGTTGGTCTGTACGACATCGCACGCGTTGCCAAGGTTCCGCCTGCTTCTGTCTATCACTTCTTCCCAACCAAGGAGGCAGCCTTTGTCGCGCTAGCTGAACGGTACTTGCAACGCCACCACAAGGCCGTTCGTGAGACTCCTCTGGACCTCAAGCGCATCAGACATTGGTCTGATGTTTTTGTACTTGGCAGTCAGCGCATCCTTGACTTCTACGACCGGAATCCGGTTCTGCTCAAACTGTTCTTTGGCGGGGCGCTCAGTCCGGAGATACGCGAAAGGGACACCGAATATGTCCGGGGGCTTTCGGCAGGTGGTTATGACTGGCTGAACCGCTATTTCTGCATGCCATACCTTCCGGATGCAGAAATGAAGTTCTCCGTTGTCTGGTCGATCTATGATGGCATTACGCAGACATCCTACCAGCGCCACGGGCGCGTCACGGAGGAATACAGGGAGGAATTGCTCCGGGCGGTCATTGCGTATTGCCGGACGTTTCTGCCGGAAGTTTTGCCGCTTCGTCCGCCGGTCGATAGCGCCGACTAGGCAGGTCGAAGACGTTTAGGTCAGTGGACCGAAGCCGACACGGCCAGCGGGCTGCGGGACCTGGGAACGCATAGCCAATTTCTGACTCGCATTTCAGATCAGAGGGTCTGCGAGTTGCTCGTATTCGCTGCGTGCCGTCCGCGGATTCCGCACATCAGACTTCCCATCCCTTGTTGGCGTACCCGTGTGTCGGCGGGAGCTTCATACGGCCGCTGGAAGCGCATGATTCTTCTTCGTCACAGACGAGATTTCACCATGCCGATCATGCAGCAGAACGTTCGGATCAGCCATCTGGCCGTCGATCTCGACCCAACCCATCGCATTGCTGCCCGCAGACCATCCAAGAAGGCGCTGGATCTCCTCGGGGTAGCTTGCAACGAGGCCGGGACTGAGCGCCAGGTACATGTTTTCCTCCTGACGAACGCTTGAGGAATCCAGCGCCATCGTGAGACCGGTCCGATATTCGTTCGTCGTGCGGTTCTCACCGCCCGCGTGGAAAGCGGAGCCTAGGAATATCAGGGCAGATCCCGCGCGCATTGTGGTGGAGATCGCCTCGGAGGGAAGCGGCTGGCGCTCGTCGTCCCACACGTGGCTGCCTGGAATAACGAGCGTCCCACCATTCTCTTCGGTAAAGTCCGATAGCGCCACCATGATCTGGACCCGGCCTTCTCGACCGTTGGTGGGGTGCCGCCAGAGAAACGCATTGTCGTCCCTGTGAAGGACCTGGGCGCCCTGGCCGGGTCCGATCTGGATAGCCTGGGTCATGCCAATCCGGACGTCTGGCGCAAGAGGAACACGCTGATTGCCGATCCAGACTTCATGAGGCTGGGTCAGGAATTCCCTGGCCACAGGAAGGTATAGCCGGTGGAGTGCTACTTCGGCGCAGTGGCGGCTGTGTGCGAACAGCGCGCCAAGGCGGCGGGTCCGCTGGCCAGAAAATCCATCCCGGCCAGCGGACCGTTGTGCAAGAAGCGGAAACAAGTCTGTCCGAAGTCCTTCCAGTGTGTCGGCCAGCAGAAATTGCTCGACAATGACGGCGCCATCTCGCTTCAAAACCTCCACGACATCGCTCGCACGCGCTGTATCGTCGTTGGTAACGCGGCTCAGCTCGACCATCGCGGGCCCCTCCTCTTGAAAACATGACAGATCAGACGCCTGCGTTCCGGCGCACGCGGAGACAATAGTTGGCGCGGGAAACCGTCATCAGGTGTGGATCGGCCAATCATCACTTGGCCTCACATCACGCCGCATGCACGCGGACCTCAGAGATCAAGGTGCTTCTCCAGAGGCCGAGTGTTCACGCGCCAGAAGAAGCCGGGATCTTCGCCATGATGCGACTTCGAACGGAAGCCGAGCATGGCCTGAACCTGGCGTGGATAGTTGCGGACCTCGTCGGCGCTCACCGTGAATGGCCAGGCCTCCTCTCCCATGACAAATGGAAAACTGAATGCCGTCGCGAGGACTCGCCGTCGCTTATCTTCGGTTCTGTTGGCCCCGCCGCCATGGAGGACCTTTCCGTTGTAGAACAGCATGTCGCCGGCATTCATCGTTGCCGGTATGGTCTGTTCGGCCGATCCAAAACCCGAGAAGTCCTTCCAAAGATGACTTTCAGGTATAATCCTCGTCGCTCCCATCTCTTCAGTAATGTCAGTGAGAGCAAGCAGGCAATTGACCAGGTAGCAGACGCTATCGGCATTGTTCAGGCCGAGGAGACCGAAATAGTTTTCACCGTCTCGGTGAAGCCCCTGTGCAGTCTCGCCAGGGGAAATCTCGATCACGACGGATGCATAGATGGAATGAGTTCCGACAGGACCGGGCATGGCTGCGGCGACGTATTCGGCCAGATCGCGACTTCCCAGGACTTTTTCCCGGTAAACCCTGCTGCGCATGTAGCAATGCTGAAGGTGCTTCGTCCGGCTTCCACTATATGCGCGAGCATCTGCCTCAGTTCGCTTTGTCACGGACGATACTTCGGAGCCGAAATTCCCGAGAGGAAGCTCGGACACCAGCGAGTCGAGGTCACGATTTACGGCGTCGACTTCGTCACGAGCGAGAACGCCCGTGAGCACGACCGCTCCCTTGCGCCGCACGATGCTGGAGACGTCTGCAACTGGGGAACCGAAAGGAATGCGCTCAAGGATTTTACCCGCGGCCGGCTGATGGTTCGCAACGTGTCTTTCGAGGTTTTCCATCTCTCTTCTCCCTTGTAGACTCAGCTTGCGTCCGACCGTCCTTGATCAATGACCTGGGCCCTGCTTCAAGCGACGCTGACCGAGTCGACAGAACCGGGATGCGCCCTTCCTGGGACCAGCCGGGATCAACGAAGCGAGCCACAACATCGCGCACCGCTAGGGCTCACGATCGGATAGCGGCCAGAACCTCATCTGCTGCCCGCTCACCAGCCTGGATGGCCCCTTCGACATATCCGTTCCAGAAGGTGGCGGTTTCGGTACCGGCCCAGTGGATACGACCCACCGGGGCCCTCAACGCGGGACCGAACGTTGTCCAACTGCCTGGCGTCATCGTTCCCGCATAGCAACCGCGCGAGAACTCCTCGTCCATCCACGATTTTTCGATGAACTCTCGCGGCTGTGAGGCCTGAGCGCCGAAGCAACCCACAGCTGTCCTGATTGCTTCCGCCCTGCGGGCTTCTGGTGATGCGGCGACCCAGGCGCGGGCCGGCAGGCCTTCGGTGAAGCCCAGGAGAATGCCGCACGAACCATCCTCGGGTGAGTTATCGTAGATTAGTTGCGGCACATCGCGATCAGTCAATGCAAAGCCGGACATGCCCTCTTCCCGCCAGAAGGGTCGGTCGTAGACCAACATCATCTTGATTGCGGTTCCCATTGGCATGCGCTGGGTCAGCGCATCCCTCAACGGGGGCATGGCTGGCTCATAGCGAATTCTGCCAGCGAGGGTCGGCGATATCGCAACAATGGCCCTCTTCGCCTGTACGCGCCACAGGTCAGTGGTCAGTTCAACGCCATCGCGCGATTGCGAAATCCTGCTCACGACCTGATTCAAGCAAACACGATCTCCGAGCGTTCGTGCCAGACCCAGCGACAGGGCCTGCATGCCCGTGGCGAAGCGACTGTCCTGTCCGCCTCCGCGTGTGCCTATGACAACCCCGAACCCGCCACCCGCCCCAAAATAGAAGGCGACGTGCAGCATCGACAACTCACTCGCGTCGACCGAAAACACTCCAGGCGCATTGAAGTTGAAAAGCCAACGACCAAACTGCGTCTTGAGGTTCTGATTGATCCAGTCGGCATAGGTGATCCGGTCGAGTTCCTTCGCATCGGGATGTGTCCATGGCGCTTCCAGCGGCACCGACTTCGCCAGCGCCTCGAGCTTGTCCCGCCCCTGCTGCACATCGGCGGCTTCCTCGGGATCATCGCTGCTGGAGCGTCCCGAGAATAAGGTTCTTTGTCCGCCCGAATAGATGACGCCTTCGCCATCCTCATAGGTATGGAAGGTGTGGAGGCCGAACTCTTGAATGAGACTGTGGACGCGCTGCTGTGTAGGGGCCACCCACTGACCGCCAACATCAATGGTAACTCCATTGTCCAGGGTCCGGCTCAGGGTGCGGCCGCCGACCCGATCTCGAGCCTCAAGCACGATTGCATCCACACCGCGACGCGTGAGCTCCCTGGCGGCAGCCAGGCCCGAGGCTCCGCCGCCTACAACCGCCACGTCGCAGGTCCTGAATTCCATTGCCTAACTCCCAGAACAGAGAGGCGCCGCAGCAGATGCCTTGCGACAGCAGAGCGGGACGCCAGGCGGTGAATGCTAAACTCGATAAATGTCGAAATCAAGGGCCGCTTGAGCGCCACGTTGTGCGCGGGTGTCGCTTTTGGAATCTCCGACTCCTACGATGGCGGCATCCTCAAATGCGACTTCGCGCGCTGATGGCGTTGATGAGCGCTAGCCTCAGAATGCTGATGAGTTCTTGTGGCGCATCGATCCAGCGTGAGCGGATCGGTTGGAGCAAAAGGCGCCTACCCTGCTCGGTCTTTCCTATTTCACCTTCAAACCGATGCGACTGTGCGTGTAGCGAGCGGTCTAATCCGGGCGCATTCCTGCCGGATGCGCCAAAGATTACGACCGGCAGTTCATCGCCCATTAGCCGTCACTCGAGTTCCTAGGATCCAAGATCAGACGATCCGCAGCCACTAGTCGGACCGCCCCTTCGGGACAAGCGCTTATGCAAAGTCCGCAACCGAGGCAGGCTTCGGCATTTGGCGTCTCTGCCGTGCTCATCCCATGAACCCACACCTTCAGCTTGGCCGTCGCCGGGAGTCTGCGAAATACCTCCGGCCGAATGCGTTCGACTCGGAAAACGGCCACGGGACACACCGCGACACAGTCCGCCTTGGCCTCGCATTTGGCGGGATCAACCACGGGACGCAGCTTGCCAGCGGGCTGGCTGCAGGTGTCGGGCAGATTGGCGGAACGTGGAGCGTCGGACATCGCCGCTATCCTCGCAGGGTTCGCTGGATGCGGCGCAAGCCGCGGAGCATCAGGTCAAGAACCAGCACATGATTGCCAAGGACAAACCAGGCCATAGGAAAATCTCGGCGCAAAACGCGCACATCACCGACAGCTGCGTTGCGCTCGAATAGCCGGTGGCCCGCAAGCCCAGGCGCCGCATGCACCACGGGATAGGCCAACGCCAGCCATGGCAGAGGCGAGTTGATAGTCCAGACCAGCCAGACCGTGCTGGCTAGCACCCCCAGGACGTGCAGCGAAACATTGGCAGGATGCTGGTGCTCGGCGCGAAAGTGCTCGCGATAGAATTCGGCAAAGCTGGGCCGTGATGACGGCGCTTACTGGTTGGCGCGTTGGGGATGGAAGTGTCGGACATTTCAAAAAGACCTACGCTTGTGGCGATGCGGCCAATATGCGAGCTAATGCTCGTATTCCGCAACTCGCTTCTGGTGCGCTATGGCAGAACTCAGAAAACGGCCGCGCCAGAAGCGTTCCGAGGCGATGGTGGACGCGATCCTCGAGGCCGCTGCTCGCATTCTTGAAGATGAAGGTCTCGACCGCCTGAACACCAACACGACCGCAGCGAAGGCCGGGGTCAGCGTCGGTTCACTCTATCAGTATTTTCCCTCGAAGGATGCGATCCTGGCCGAGCTGATACGCCGCGATCATCTGGCGCTGTTGGCGGAACTGACGCTTGCCGCCCAGAAGCTCGCCGGCGCGACACTGGAGCAGGCCGTTCGTGCGTTGGTCCGTGTCGGCGTCGAGCGCCAGTTGGCCAGGCCGGCGCTGGCGCGTGCGCTCGATTTTGCAGAGGCCGGCCTTGGGATGGACGACGAGACCAACGCGACGCTCCGCGCCATTGAGGCAGTCGCCATTCGTGTTTTCGGAGTTCACCTACCGCGCCTCAGCCGTAGGGCTATTCACCTCGCGGCAGCCGACATAGGCGCCCTCGCAAAGGGCATGATTGATGCGGCTGGCCAGCGCGGTGAGACCAATAGCGCGGCCTTGACGGCGCGGGTGACGCGGGCGGCCTTGGGCTATCTCACCCCTCCGCCAGCCACGCGCTAAGTCGTCACCCGCAATCGTGGAGCGCGTCGTCGGTCTTGCGCGATGACTACGATTTCAAAGATCGCGGTCTTTGCTTCAAAACAATTGTACGACCTCCTGGCACCCGGAGGTCGCCGCAACCGGAATGTCGCGATACGGCTAAGTCAATCCAGTTAAGCCACTCATCGAGGAAGCTGCGTTGCGGCGGGTCATCGCCCAAAAGGCATCATCCAACACGTTGAGCTTGAACGCCTAGCATTCGGCGCGCGAGGAGGGCTTTTCTCAGAGACGTCCCGTTGTCTCAAGCAGCAAAGTAATTGGATCGCCTATCAGCAAAAGGGTCGCAATAGCTGCTTCGAATGCGACGGCGATCCAATTCTTCGGGCTGTTGGCACCGTCTGCAAAAATCGAGACGACTCGACCTGCTGCGGCTCCTGCCCAACTCAGACCCAAGACAAGGAATGTAGCGGGCATCGTCAAAATGAGCGGCGCAATTCCCGCAAACAGGAACAATCCGCCAAATGTCGACCTGAACTCCGATCGCCCTGGAGTTGTCACAGCCTTCAAGCCGGTGAACGTTGCTGCGCGCTTTGGAAAAAACAGGCCCAGGCAACCCATCAGCACCGTAATGCATGCGCCCGCGACGTTTAGCATCTCCATCTACGGCTCCGAAAACTGCTGGACGGAACCCTCCTTTGGAACCATAAGCGCCAAAAGTATAGTACGCACCTTTTGGTGCCTATCCGGCTGTTCGAGGTCTGCACCATGAAGCCTGACGTTATGTCTGCACGTTGCTCGTCACGACGGTATCTGGCGACGCTGACAAGCAAGTGGTCGATACTGATCGTGAACGCACTGGGCCACGGGCCACTTCGAAATGGAGAGTTGTTGCGAGCGGTTGAAGGCATCTCTCAAAAGATGTTGACGCAATCATTGCAGGAACTGACAGCGCTCAACATTGTCCAGCGAGACGACAAGAAAACGATTCCGCCTCATGTCGAATACCGGCTGACAGATCTTGGCCATTCATTCAGAGAACAAGCCAACAGCTTGATCCGATGGGTAGAAGCAAGTCTGCGTCTGATGTCCGAACGTACCCGGCGGGGCCGATCGTCCTGATCATGCCGAATGACGGGGTTGGGCCCCAACAACGCCAGTTGTCCCAAGAACTCCACGACGGATTAGGGGGCCAGATCCTCGTGCTAGCCAAGAGTAGCTGTCTGCCAGTCCGACTTGCAGATTTCAAAAACCACGTGTCCGTAGACTTTTCCCCCGAGTTCACGAGGTACGAGCCCGGCACGGCGAACGCCGCCGATCTTCTCCATGGCCCGCTGTGAAATCCTGTTCCCCTCGCCAACAAAGAAGATGACGGTGTCTACGAACGTGAATGCGTGGTCCAGCATAAGGCGCTTGATCTCGCCGTTGTAACTGCCGCCCCAGTAAGCCTTCGCCAGAAACGTCCAGCCAATTTCAATCTCTCGCTTTTCCGCGTCGTAGCCGTAGTAACGGCTAGATCCAATCACCTTCCCAGTAGCGCGATCCACGAATGAGAAACTAGAACCGCTTGCTAGAGCGCCGTCAAAGAACTCCCGAAACGCAGGCTCCTTGTAGCGATCGCTCACCGGATGAACCGCCCACACCTCGGGATCGGAACCAGCCGCAAACATCTGGCTCCAGTCAACTTCGGTGACCGGGCGGATCGCAATCCGCGGCCCCATCAAGGTCGGCTGTAAGTTCGGCATTTTTCACCAATCCAGTTGCTACCGCGCTCCTTCACGGCGGTACGTAAGCTCGCGCCAATACGCGGTCAGCTTGCGATACGCGTTGAACGACCGCAACGGGCCCCACGGCCGCTGGAATACGGAATGTGGCAATCGGGCTGAGTCGATCCACTTCTGCCGGTCAGAGACGGAGCCGCGATGCGGCGGGAGATCGCCCATAAGCAGTCACTGAGATCCTGCGATTGGACCGAAAAACCTGGGGCAGGTCACTGCCCCCCTACAGCTGCATCAATCGCAACTCGCAAGCGTCGCGCTTACCAACGCCATCCCGCGCGGGTCGCCGATGAGATTGTGGCCCATGGCGTTCATGACGTAAGAGACGCCCAGCTTGCGCTCGGGGTCGGAGAATGCGAACGAACCGCCCCAACCCGAATGGCCGTAGGCGCTTTCCCGGTCGCCATAGATGCCCTCTATGTTGCGCAGCAGCCCTGCGGCCCATCGGCCGTGGACGCCAAGCACCGCATCCTGTCCCTCGATCCGTACAGCGGTCGCAGCACGTATGGCATCGCCTCCCAGAAGTTGCTTTCCATCCAGTCGCCCCGCATTTGCCATCGCACCATAAAGCCGTGCGAGCGAGCTTGCATTAGCGAAGCCATTCACCGAGGGCAGCGGGGCAAGCCGCCAGGGGCGCGTGTTTGCCCAAAGCGGATCGAGCACCGGGTTGGCAAGGGCAACCTGTTGTATGGGGGACGAGACGGGATTTGCGTCGGTCGATGCTAACGTCGGCGGCGCTACGAGTTCGCTGGCGCGATGGGCTTCGGAATCGGGCAGTCCAATGAACAAGTCGAGGCCGTGAGCCATGGCGAACTCGGCGCGAACGAATTCCGCCAGCGTGCGTCCGTCGATACGCCGGAACAGGGCATTGGCGAGCACACCGTGGGTGACAGCGTGGTAGCCGGCCTGTGTTCCAGGCTGCCAGAGAGGCGCCTGGGCGGCCAGCAACGCTTCGGCCTGCGCCTGATCGTAGATCACCTCCATAGTTACCGGATCAACAAAGCCGCAGAGGCCGGCCTGATGCGACAGGAGCTGTGCGATGGTGATGCTGGCCTTGCCGTTGGCGGCGAACTCCGGCCAGTATCGGGCGACGGGGTCTTCGTAGGAAAGCTTGCCGCGATCTGCGAGCATGGCGAAGCAGATCGCGGCAACGCCCTTGGTCGTTGACCAGACATTTGTGAGCGTGTCATGCGCCCACGGCCGCTGGCGCGACTTGTCGGCGTAGCCGCCCCACAGGTTGGCGACGAGTTCGCCGTCTTGCACGATCGCAAAGCCCGCGCCGATTTCGCCATGGTCAGCAAAGTTTGCCTCAAAAGCCTCCCGCACCCGCGTGAAGCGAGGTGAGCAAGAGCCATTGATGGAGACGCTATCCGCCATGATCAGAAATCCCGCGAGAGGGAGACGCCATAGGTCCGCGGCGCACCGTAGACGCGGAAGCCATAGCCGAGAGGAAGATTGTTGACACTCTGGGTCACATAGCGCTCGTCGGTGACGTTGCGCCCCCACAGCGAAACTGACCAGCCGTCGATGTGATCGAGGATCGCGCGCGCATTGAGCGTCCAGTAGCTGTCGGTTGCGATCAGGGGATCGTTGAGCGAGTCTTTGAACTGGTCGCCGGTATAACGACCCTCTGCCTGCAGCCGCATCGTCCAAGCCTCAGCAAGGTCAAACTCATAGTCGGCCCCCAGCGTTCCGCTGAGATCGGGCGCGTCCGGCAGCTTGTTTCCCGCAGGCACGACGCCGGCGGACGATGCAAACGATCCCAGCTCACTATCTAGCAGACCAAGTGCGGCGCTGAGCGTCAAGCCTTCCAGAAGATCCGGACGCCAGGATGCAGTAATGTCAGCGCCATAGATCGTGGCCTCGCTGACATTGCCCAGCCGCTGGATCGGGAGTCCGCCGCTCTCATCGCGAATGAAGGTCTGTACGTCACTGTAGTCATAGAAGAACACCGAGGCGCCAATGTCGTAGCTGGCCGTGCGTTGCTTGGCGCCCACCTCGTAGGCAATGAGTTCCTCTGGCTGGTAGGGTTCCAGCTGACCGGAACTGGTAGCGACTCCCGAGAAGAAGCCGCCGCTCTTGGCGCCCTGCGAGATGCTGGCATAGATCAGCGCATCGTCGGCGGGCGTCCAGTTGAGACCAACCTTCCATGACCAGTTGGCATCGTCGATTGTCTCATCGTTGAAGGCAATGGTGATCGGGGGGGTGCCGAACGGTGCAAGCGTGAGAGCACTTCCGGGCGCAAGGCTGACAAGATCAATGTCAGCGCCAACATAGTCCTTCTGCTCCCAGGTGTACCGAAGCCCGCCAACCAGAGTGAGCGTCTCGGAGAGGTCGTAGTCGACGTTTCCGAACAGGGCAGCGGATTCTGTCGTCTGATCCCATGTCGTCAGAAGCGTCGTGTTGAAGAGATCCTGCAGGTTGCCATCATATCGGCCCACCACATCGTCCTTCGAGTAGAAGGCTCCGAGTATCCAGGAACCGCTATTGCCCAGATCCCCTGACAGACGGGTTTCCTGGGAAATCTGCTGGATATCATCCATCTCGATGAAATCAGTCTGACGGAAGGGCGTGCCGTCGGTGTCCGCGCCCCAGACGCGTTCGAAATCGACAAAACCCGTGATGGAGGTAAGCGTTACTCCGCCAAGGTCGGCCTCGAGCCGCAGGGACGCAGACAGCTGGTCGACATCGTAGGTTGGGTCGACCGACCAGTCACCGCGGAAGGGGTCATTGTCCGGGTCGCTATAGCCGAGGAAGTCGCGGCATTGCGGCGATCCGGGACAACTCGCCGCCCCGTTTGGCAGCGCGCCGAAGAACTCGCCCGCGCCGATCTCCGAGCGCACCTTCTGACCTTCGACCTTCAGGACCGCTTCGAATGCGTCGCTGGGGCGCCATAGCGCCTGCATGCGACCCAACAACACGTCGCGCCTGCCGAGATGGTCATTCTCGGAGGTATCGAAATGGAAGCCCTCGTTCTGGTTGATGTACTTGGCGCTGAAGCGGAGCGCGATGTCGCTCGATACAGGAAGATTGACCATCGCCTCGATGTCTGCAGCCGAATAGTTCCCGTACCCCACAGCAGCCCTGCCCTCGAACCCGTTGAGGCTGGGGCGCGCGGAAATGATGTTGACGGCGCCGGCAGTCGAGTTGCGACCATAGAGCGTGCCTTGCGGTCCGCGCAGGGCCTCGATTCGTTCTAGATCGAAGAAGTCGGCGTTGAGCAGAGCGAGCGAGGAAAGATAAACCTCATCAACGTAGACACCGGCTGCGGGGTTGTTGGTCGCGCTGAAGTCGTTGAGACCGATGCCGCGGATCGAGATGACCGGCAGGATGCCCGGGCTGTTCTCCTTCACGTTCACATTCGCGAGCTGGCTGATGAAGTCCGATACCTGCTCGATCCGGCGCTCCTCGATCGACTCGGCTCCCAGCGCATTCACGGTCGCTCCGACATCGATGATGTCCTCCGCCCGCTTTTGTGCCGTGATGATGATCACGTCTGAATCAGCATCCGGCTGGGCCTGCGCCATTGCAGGCGCAGCCGAAAGAAGCGCGGCCGCGCCCGCGCTGCAGAGCGACAACCCGCGAAAAGTCCTTCCAGTCACGCGAAACATTAGGGTCTCCTCCATCGCCGCCAATTCTTTGACGGTCTCGTATGTTGGGATAACGGAGCGTCTCACGATTGGAGTCAACATTATTTGACGTCTGGGTATCTAAGCGGCATTCGTTGTTGCAAAAATGCTGCGGGGCGGGCATGACGGCCCATGCCCAACACTGCTACCGCCACGAAAACCCAACGTCGCGGAAGGCCCCCATCGCGGAGGCCGGCGCAGCATTCGGCCCTGCTCGATGCGGCGGTGGAGCAAATCAATCTCAACGGAGCCGCTTCGATTTCGCTTGCGCAGCTGGGCGAACGCATTGGCGTCACGCGAAGCGGGATGTACTACTATTGCGCCGACGCCGCCGATCTCGTGTTCCAGTGCTATGTTCGTTCCTGCGAGCGGCTGCAGGAAGACATCGATTCAGCCGCTTCAGGACCCGGCCACGCCGATGACCGGCTCGCCGGTCTCATCAGAACAGTGCTTGCGCCAGACCGGCCGCCGATGGCCGTCCTGAACGACATCGCCTTTCTTCCTGAGCCATTGCAGGCCGACATCACCGCGCGGGCGGCAAAGCATAAGCGGGGAATTTCCGTTATGCTGAACGATGGACGCAAGGCTGGCGTGCTGCGAGCAGTCGATGTCGAACTTGCGGCGCGGCTGATTCTCAACTGCTTGTCCTGGGCGCTGGTTTCGCAGCCCTGGTTGGCGCGTCGCAACGACCCGCGTGGCCGGAGGCAATACACCGACGTCGTCGCCGGCATCATCCTGGACGGATTGGCGACCGGACCTGAACGAGTATTGGGCTGTGACGTCCGCTTCGACGCGCTGACGGCCAGATCCATAAACGCTTTCGACCGGCGTCAGACGGCTGACCTCAAGTCCGACCAGATCATCGCTGCCGCATCCCGACTGTTCAACGCGCTCGGCCTGGACGGCGTTCGTCTGGATGACGTGAGCGCCGCAATCGGGGCCAGCAAGGGCGCGATCTATCACCACTTTCGCGACAAGACCGAGCTCGTCGAGCGCTGCTACGAACGCGGGTTCGAGATCTATGATCTGATCATGGACACAGGCGTGAAAACCGGGAAGACGCCGGTCGAGCAGTTCGCGATCGTTCAGCACCTCAACACGCAGGCGCAGCTCAATCCAGCGCCTCCGCTAGCGCTTCAACCGGGCCTGAGCGCTCTTGCCCCCGCAAAGCGGCGCACGCTTACGCGCCGCGCCCAGAATCTCAACGCCGTAGCGAGACAGATAATCAGCAAAGGAATACGCGCCGGCCATTGCCAAGCGCTCGATGCGGAACTCGTACCGCAGGTCCTTGCGGGGTATTTTACCGGCCTTGCGCAATGGATGCCGCCCAATGCCGATCCGGTCGCGATCGCCGACGATGCAACCAACTTTGCGGCCTACGGCCTACGTGCGCGTCGCTGAAGGTTTCGGCGCTAGCAGCCCCACCTTCTGCACGTTGCGCTGAACCCGAGAGACCGGCTAGCGCAACACCCCATGGCGGTACAGCTTCAGCCAGCCTCTATATGGCCACTAGACGTCACCTCGGGATCAATGCTCGCCGCTTGCCGTTTTTGGGGATACGAAACACTCGGTGCCTTGCACTCGTAACCTGACAGCGCCGCCTGCCCTAATCCGCGAAACGAAGTGCTTCCATCCGCTATTGATTGACCTGCCCCATTACTCTTTGGGCCTCCGCAAGCTTGAATGACGACCGGCAGCTTCGGGCCCCGACTTCCCCCCCTTCCGGCATTGCTACGACTGGCAGGGTCGCCCGGGAATTGCCGGTCGCGTCTGCACTGCTGATCAGGCAGGAGCTCGCCCAAAAAACGTCATAGGACCAAAGTCTCACCTTCGACTTTTTGGACGTGGAGATGATTCATAACCACGCTCACCTTGCAGCCGTCGATCAACGTCAAGTCGAGCTGCATGAGATGTCGCCCGTTTCGCGCTGGGCTTCCGGATGCAGCAGGAACAGCACCCAACCGTTCCTTAAGTCCAGCAACACAGCGATCAAGCAAAGCACCCGCCCCGCTGACCGAGATCCGCTGAACAATCATCTCATTCCAGAAGCCAACGACCTCATGGCCGACGTAGCGGGACTGTCAGCTTAACTCGGCAATACAAAATCTCTTGCAGGCCGCGGGATCCCGCTTAGGCGACCGCCCTCACCCAGACAGGGTCCGCCCGTGCCCGAAAGATCCGGAGCGCTGGCCGGCTGATCATGTGACGCTGCAAATCGAACGCGTTACAGATTGCAGCGTGTGTCGTCAGAAGCCGCTGCGCGGCTTCTTGCGATTTGAACCCGAGCATTTTCCGCTCATGTCTTCGGATCGGCAGATATCAGTTCTCTGCGCGGGTGTTCTCGCGCAAGCGACGAGGGCGATGAATCTCTTCCCGACCGAGCACGCGAAGCGCCGAGCCATATGATGCGAGCCCGTCGGTGACGATGCGCTCCGGCTCGATCGCCTGGCTACGAAGCAGCTGTTTCAACAGTTTCAGCGCGGCTCGTGTATCGCGAGGTTTCTGCACGACGAGGTCAAGAACCTCGCCCTCATCATCGACGGCGCGCCACAGGTACACGCGCTCGCCGGCGATCTTGCAGACCACCTCGTCGGGATGCCAGAGAGGCGAAGGCGGCAGTTTGCGTCGGCGCAGATTGGCTGCGATCTTCGGCCCGGACTTCACAGTCCATGCGCGGATCGTCTCTTGGGAAACATCGATGCCGCGTTGAGCGAGCATCTCTTCAACATCACGCAGGCTCAGCGTGACGCGGAAGTACAGCCACACCGCGCGCTGAATGACGGATGCCGGGAACCGATGCCGTTTGTAGGATATTCGCGCTATTGGAGTTTCCCGAAGGCCAATGCACACGACCTGCCTGGGGACTGGTTAGCGTTAGTCTGACACCCCGCGCTGGCGTCCTGGTCCGCCGATATCCGGGCGGCACAGAGAACGCGCACATCTTCCTGATCCTTCTCGGGTCCTTGCCGAACCGCGTCGCCGCCTG
>Ga0315902_10002079_pt1 | contig 31750 bp, 28 predicted proteins | sample LakEriMetagenome_9_FD_203523 | JGI IMG/M metagenome (GOLD analysis project Ga0315902, IMG submission 203523) | Freshwater fungal communities from buoy surface, Lake Erie, Ohio, United States - Buoy 12 MA117 | ecosystem: Environmental > Aquatic > Freshwater > Lake > Lake biofilm | place: USA... | reverse complement strand
CTTCCTCTTCGCTGAGGTCGATGAGCTCGCTTTCGATCTGCGCCGAGATGACGACGGCCTCGCACGACAGATGCGTGCGCACGTAGTCGCGCACGCGCTGCACATGGGGATTGGCATCGGCCGTGGCCAGCTCGGTGTCGCGCACGTTGCAGGCGAAAATCGTCGGCTTGTCGCTCAGCAGGAAGCACTGCCGTGCCATGGCACGCTCGTCGGCCGAGAGCTCGACGGTCAGCGCCGGGCGTCCGGCCTCGAGCGCCTCGATGAGCTTGTTGAGCACGGCCTCTTCGGCCTGCGCGTCCTTGTCACCCCGCTTGGCGTCCCTGGCCACGCGTTCGCGCTTGCGGGTTGCCGAGTCGAGGTCGGCCAGCATCAGCTCGGTATTGATGACCTCGATGTCGCGCACCGGGTCGACGGTGCCCGACACATGGTGCACGTCTTCATCCTCGAAGCAGCGCACCACCTGGACGATGGCGTCGACTTCGCGGATGTGGGTGAGGAACTTGTTCCCCAGTCCTTCGCCCTGACTGGCGCCCTTCACAAGGCCCGCGATGTCGACAAACTCGATGGCGGCGGGAATGACCACCGAGGTCTTCGCAATTTTCTGCAGCACGGCGAGGCGCGCATCGGGCACGGTGACCATGCCGACGTTCGGGTCGATGGTGCAGAAGGGATAGTTGGCCGCCTCGGCCTTGCGGGTTCGGGTGACGGCATTGAAGAGGGTCGACTTGCCCACGTTGGGCAGGCCGACGATTCCGGCGCGCAGCATAGTCGTACAGGATAGCGCGGCCGCGATACGATCGGGGAATGTCGTGGGCTCCGCTGCAGTGCAGCGTCCGAACCTGCGGGGCCCCCCTCGCCCCCCAGGGCCGCAGCTGGCAGTGCGCGCGGGGGCACACCTTCGACGTGGCCCGCGAGGGCTACGTGAACCTGCTGCAGCCCCAGGACCGGCGCTCGGCGCAGCCGGGCGACCCGGCGCCGGCCGTGGCGGCCCGGGCGCACCTGGGACGGGTCGGGCTGGGCCGGGCGCTCAACCAGTGGGTGCGCGATCGGGTGGCGTCGGCCTGGGCGGACGCATCTGACGGCGTGCTGCTCGACATTGGCTGCGGCACGGGTGAGACGCTGGCGTGCCTGGGTGAGGCCTGGCCGGGCGTGCGGGTGGGTGTCGACCTCTCCGTCGATGCGGCGCGCCGGGCGGCGCGCCTGGCCTCCGGCGCCACGATCGTCGTGGCGAATGCCGACCGGCACTGGCCGCTCGAGGCACAGTCGGTGACCGTTGCGCTGTCGCTGCATGCGCGGAGGCATCCCGAAGAGGCCGCGCGCGTCGTGCGTCCCGGCGGCTGGCTGGTGGTCGCCGTGCCGTCGGCCGACGACCTCCGCGAACTGCGGCAGGCGCTGCACGGCGCAGAGACGGCGCGAGACCGGCTTTCGGCGGTCATCGACGCGCATGGCGCCGGCTTTCAGTGTGTGGAACAGGTGCGGGTCCGGCAGGCCCTGTGGCTCGAGACGCCTGAGCTGCTGGCCCTGCTGCAGGCCACCTATCGGGGGCAGCGCAGCCAGGCGGCCGGGCGGGCGTCGTCGCTACCCGCCATGTGGGTGACGACCGCGTCGGATGTGGTGGTGTTGCAGCGACGCTGAGGTGGACGGGGGTGGGGCCACGGCGTGCGGCGCCTCCCCGCCTGACGGGGGTGCCCGGATGGCGGGGGATGGACGCCCGCGCGTCAGGCCGGGTCGCTGCCGAGCCGGGCGTAGTAGTCGGCCACCTGCGCTGCGGCGCCGGGGCGCGTGTACAGGTCGGGCGCGCGCGTGGCGATGGCCTGCGCCATGACGACGGCCACTTCTTCGGGGGTCTGCCCGCCGGGAAACGACCGGGAGTCGGCGCCACCGTGTTCCGCATTGAGGCCGAAGTCGGTATAGACCACGCCCGGGGAGACGAGGCTGATCTGGATGCCGGGATGCGTGGCCTGCACCTCGTCGCGCATCATGATGGTCAGCGCGTTCAGGAAGTGCTTGGCGGCCGTGTACGCCGAGCGCGGCAGGGCGAAGGGCATGCGGCCCAGCATCGACGACACATTGATGATGTGCCCGGTGCCACGGTTGCGGAAGTGCGGCAAGACCGCCTGCATGCCGTAGAGGGCCGTCAGCACGTTGACCTCCATCATGCGGTGCACGTCCTCGGCAGTGAGGGCGGAGGGCATCCGGGTGATGCCGCGACCGACGTTGTTGATCCACACGTCGATGTGGCCGGCGTGCGCCAGTGTGTCGGCCACCACCGCGTCGACCTGGTCACGCCGTGTCATGTCGGCGACGAGCGTCAGGGTAGGCCCGGCACACGACCGGGCCACGGCCTCGAGGGCCTCAGCCCTGCGGGCCACCAGCACCACGAGGTGTCCTACCCCTGACAGATGCCGGGCGGCGGCGGCCCCGATCCCGCTGCTTGCGCCGGTGATGACCACGACAGACTGCGCCATGCGCGCAGTGTATCGCTTCGGGCCTATAATCCGCCCATGGCTGAACTGCACCCCATCATCGTCCACTTCACCGTTGCGCTCACCGTGGTGGGCGTGCTGCTGCGGCTGGTGTCGCTGACCGGCCGCGTGGCCTTCGCCGGCCCCGCCGCTGCGCTGCTGATCCTGCTGGCTGCGGCGACATCGGTGGCCTCGGTCAAGTCGGGTGAGGATGCACACGGGCCCGTCGAGCGCGTACCCGGCGCGCGGGCAGCGGTGGTCGAGCACGAAGAGTGGGGCGAGCGCGCACGCAACGTGCTGCTGGTGGTGGCGGCCCTCGAACTGGTGGCCCTCGCGCTGCGCCGCAACCCGCGCGTGCGCCTCGTGCAGGGCGCGTCGGCGGCCTTCGGCCTGATGGCGCTGTTCATGGTCTACGAGGCCGGCGAGCATGGTGGCGAGCTCGTCTATGCCTACGCCGGGGGCGTGGGTATTCGCAGCGGCGATCCGCGGGATGTCGAGCGGCTGCTGGTGGCGGGCGCTTATCACCAGTCGCAGGCCGATCGGAAGGCGGGCCGCCCCGAGCAGGCAGCGGCCCTGGCCGAGATGGTTGCCGAGCGGTTTCCCTCGGATGCTGAAGTGCAGCTGATGGCCGCCGAATCGCAGCTGCTCGACCGCAAGGCCCCGGAAGCGGCGCTCCGCATCCTCATCGCCGCCGTGCCGGCCCCGGCCAACCGTGCTGCCGTGTCACGCCGCGTGGGGCTGCTGGCCGATGCCTACGAGCAGATGGGCCGGCCGTCGGATGCGATTGCCGCCCTCGAGGCGGGCATCGCACAACTGGGCGGCAACGCCCGGCTGCAGACGCGCCTCGATGCGCTCAGATCGGCCGCGGCCAGCCCGCGCCAGCCCTGAGCGCCGCATCCACCAGGGCGCGCGCGTCGGCCTCCGACGTCAGGCGCGCATGCACCTGCCGGACGCCGGCCTCGCGGATGACCTGCGCCACCGAAGGGGGGCGCACGGTGCCTGCCGCAATCACCGTCAGGCCGGAGCCTGCGCACTCGACAATCCGCCGGAGCGTGCCCGTGCCCTCGACCGCCGTGGCCGCCCCACCGGAGGTTAGCACCCGGGCCACGCCGTAGTCGAACAGGTCGTCGAGGGCCGCCACCGGGTCGCCCACCTGGTCGAACGCCCGGTGGAAGGTGACCTTCGCCGGGAAGGCGGCCCAGGCCCACGTCGCCAGCGCCCGCCGGTGAATGGTGCCCTCCGGGGTCAGGGCCCCGACGGCCACCCCTTCGGCCCCCCGCGCGATGGCGTGCTGCACCTGGCCCGTCATGCGCTCGATTTCCTCGTCAGTGTAGATAAAATCACCGGGTCGACAGCGGATGAGCGCGACCACGGGAATGGTGACCCGTGCGAGGATCTGGTGCAGCACCAGTGGGTCGGGCGTGATGCCGTGCTCGTCGGGGCGGGCGCACACTTCGAGGCGCCGCGCGCCGCCGCGCTCGGCGGCCAGCGCCTCATCCACGGTCGACACACAGGCTTCGACGATGATGTCGGTGGCGTTCATCTGCGTTCCATTCTGCCCGAGGCTCCGTAAACCATGCGCGCATCGCTCCTGCTTCCCCTGCTTCTGGCCCTGACCGCCGGGTGTTCCACGCCCGAGGCCCCGGCACCCTCGTCGGCCCCGCCGGCGGCCACCGAGCGTCGCTACCTGCTCGAGCGGGTCGATGACGCGGCGGTGGTGCAGCTCTATGCCGATGGCTTTTCGGCGCTGCCGCTCCCCGAGAAGACGCTGATTTATCACCTGGCCCAGGCGGTGCTGGCCGGGCGCGACATCTACATCGACCAGAAGCACCCGCGCGCGCTCGAGATGCGTGGCGTGCTCGAGCAGATTGTGGCGCATCCGTCGGGCATCGACGCGCCCACCCTCGGCGAGATCACGCGCTTCACCAAGCTGTTCTGGCTGAACAACGGCCCCTACAACAACCTCACGGCGCGCAAGTTCGTGCTGGCCTGCACGCCCGAGGCCCTGCAGGCCGCGGCGAAGGCCGCCGCCGGCAACGGCGCGCGCTTTGCGACCCGCGAGGGCGAGTCGCTCGAGGCCCTGCTCGCGCGGCTGCAGCCGATGTTCTTCGACCCGTCCGTCGACCCGATTGTGACCAACAAGAACCCGGCTCCCGGACAGGACCTGCTGCTCGCCAGCGCCAACAACCTCTACTCGGGCGTGTCGATGGCCGACCTCAAGGGCTTCCGCGAGCAGTACGGGCTCAATTCCCGGCTGGTGAAGCGGGACGGCCGGCTGGTCGAGGAGGTCTACAAGGCTGACGGCATGTACGGGCCGCAGATTCGCGAGATCATCCGCCACCTCGAGGCGGCGCAGCCGTTCGCCACGCCGGCCATGGCCCGGGCGCTGGCTGCGCTGGTGACGTTCTACCGCACCGGCGAGGTCCGCGACCGCGAGGCCTATGACATCGCCTGGGTGCAGGACAACAACTCGCCGGTCGACACCATCAATGGCTTCATCGAGGTCTACCTCGACGCCCGCGGCGTCAAGGGCAGCTGGGAAGGCATCGTCTCGTATGTGAACCAGGAAAAGACCCAGCGCATCAAGACCATCGCCGCGCAGGCGCAGTGGTTCGAGGATCACATGCCGTGGGAGGCGCAGTACCGCAAGCCCAACGTGCAGGGCATCGTCGCCAATGCCATCGACGTGGTGATGGAAGGCGGCGACTCGGGGCCGATCACTCCCATCGGCATCAACCTGCCCAACGACCAGGCGATTCGCGAAAAGTACGGCAGCAAGTCGGTTGCCCTGTCGAACGTGGTGGAGGCCTACAACCAGTCGACGCCGGGTACCATGCGCGATGAGTTCGTGTGGACGCCCGAGGAGGCCGCACGCTCGGCAAAGCATGCCGAGTTTGCCAGCGCGCTGACGACGGACATGCACGAGGTGATCGGGCACGCGTCGGGCCGCCAGTCGGCGCGGCTGACCGAGCCGCCGCAGGCCTACATCAAGGAGTACTTCTCGGCACTCGAGGAAGGGCGGGCCGACCTGGTGGGGCTCTACTTCATCGCCGACCCCAAGCTGGTGGAACTCGGCATCATTCCCGCGGCTGACCACGCTGATGTGGTGCGCGCCGAGTACGAGTCGTACACCCGGAACGCGCTCGTGCAGCTGCGCCGCATCCGCGAGGGCAACCAGATTGAGGAAGACCACATGCGCAATCGCCAGATGATCGTGCGGTGGCTGATGGCCAACACGAAGGCGATTGAGCAGCGGACCCGCGACGGCAAGACCTACCTCGTGATGGTCGATCCCGAGGCCTTCAGGGCGGGCGTCGGCCGGCTGCTGGCAGAGGTGCAGCGCATCAAGTCGGAAGGCGATTATGCGGCGGCCAAGGCCCTCTTCGACGCCCATGGCGTGCGGTTTGATCCGGCGCTGCGCGACGAGGTGGTGCGCAGAGTCGACGCGCTCAACCTGCCGTCGTACACCGGCTTTGTCATGCCGGTGCTGACGCCCGTGCGCGCCGCCGACGGCAGCATGACCGACGTCACCATCAGCTACCCGATGGACCTGACCGCGCAGATGCTCTCGTTCTCGGGAGTGCGGCCGACGCCCTGAGGCGGCCGTGCACACCTTCCGGCTCGCGCTGCACGCCGCGTATGCATGCGGGCACTCGGGTGCCTGCTGCCGATCGGGCTGGGCCATTCCGGTCGAGCGCAGCCGGCACGCCGCGCTGACCGCACGCGCGGCCAGCCTCGGGGGAGCGCGCGTCGAGTGGCTGACACCGGCGCCCATCGGGGCTCCGGAGGACGTGGCCGGCGTGCTGGCGCAGGGGGACGATGGGGCCTGTGTGTTCCATGCGCCGGGCACCGGATGCCTTGTGCATGCGGCGCGGCCGGCGTCGTGCGAGCACTTTCCCTACGTGGTGGTCATCGACCCGCGGGGCGTTCACGTGTCGCTGTCGCACTATTGCCCGACGGCGGCGTCGCTGCTGTTCCACCCCGAGGCCTCGCTGGCGATCATAGCGGGCGCCCCGATCGTGCCTGACGGCCGGCTGCCCGAGGGCCTCGATGCGCGCGATGCGCTGCCGCCGGTGGCCGGAGAATCCGGTCCAGCACGCCTGATGGACTGGACCGACGTCACGGCCTGGGAGCAGGCGGCCGTCTACCGATGGGCCGAGTCTGCGCGCGCGGTGCCGCAGCCTCCCGACGAAGGGATCCTGGCTGACGCCTATGCCGCGGTGCCTGCGGGCCTGCCCGCGTGGCAGGTGCCCCCGACTCTGAAAGAGGGGTGGACCCGGTGGGGCGTTGCTGGCTGGCGCGACTGGCATCTGGTGATTGGCCGTTACCTCGCCGCGCGCGTGATGGCCTCGTGGGCGCTGCACCTCGGCGAGGGCGTGTCCCTGGTCGATGCGTCGGTGGCCCAGGCCCGCTGCGTACTGCAGGCCGAGGTCGTCAGAGCCTGCATTGCCGGTGACGGGCCCCTGACGCGGGCTCGGCTGACGCAGGCCATCAGGCAGGCCGATCTGCTGCTGCTGCATCACGCCGACCCGCGCGCATTGGCTGAGGCAGCGGCAGACACTCTATGATGGGCGCGTGACCCATCGCATCCTGGTCCCGCTGCTGGCGGCCGCCGTGCTCGCGGCCAGCGTCGTCATCCGTTCGCAGTCTCCGCAGTTGCCTCAGAGCGAAGAGGCCTTCCGGCTGAACCGCGTGGCCGAGGGCGTGTATCACGCCGTCGGCACCGGAGTGATGCCGGTCGGCAGCAATGCCGTGGTCATTGTCACCGACGAGGATGTGGTGCTGGTCGACTCGCACAGCACGCCCGCAGCGGCGGCGGCCCTGCAGCGGCAGGTGCGTCAGATCACGAGCAAGCCGGTGCGCGTGGTCATCAACACGCACTTTCACTGGGACCATGCGCACGGCAACCAGGTCTACGGCCCCGGAGTCGAGATCATCGGCCACGAGTTCACGCGACGCATGCTGGCTGCGGGCGCGTCGAAGCGCGGGCGGTCGTATGGCATGTTCATCGGCAGCCTGCCGTCGCAGGTGGCCCAGCTGCGCGCGCGCGTGGCGCAGACACCCGAGGGGCCCGACCGCGTGACGCTGCAGCGCCAGCTCGAATCGCAGGAGCGCTACCTGGCCGACACACGGACGGTCGTGCCGACGCCACCGGGCACGGTGGTGCGCGACCGTCTTGTGCTGACGCGCGGTTCGCGCGAGATTCACCTGCTGCACCTCGGTCGCGGGCACACCGGCGGCGACCTCGTCGTCTACCTGCCCCGCGAGCGCCTTGTGGCCACGGGCGACCTGCTGACGGCCGGGCCTGCCTACCTCGGCGATGGCTACTTTGGCGACTGGCTGGCCACCCTCGATGCGCTTCGCGGCCTCGAGTTCGACACGGTGCTGCCCGGCCACGGCGAGGCGTTTCCCGGCAAGGCACGCATTGATCATTTCCAGGCCTACCTGCGCGACTTCCTGGCACAGGTGCGCCGCTACCATGCCGAGGGCCTGAGCGCCGAGGAGGCCGCGCGGCGCATCGACCTGCGGTCGCACGCCGACCACTATCCGACGATTCGTGAAGCGGGCATCCTCAGCCACGGTGTCTATCGCGCCTACGACGAACTCGACGGGCGTACGGCCGACCTGCCGGGACCGATGCCGTGGTGACTGTCGCAACATGGAACGTGAACGGCGTTCGTGCGCGTGCGGCTGACGTCGACGAGTGGCTGCGCACGACCCGGCCCGACCTGGTGTGCCTGCAGGAGCTGAAGGCCGAACCCGATCAGGTGCCCGCCGTGCTGCGGGAGCATCCCGATTACTGGTCGGTGTGGCATGGCCACAAGGGCTATTCGGGGGTGGCGCTGATGGTCCGCAAGGCGCTCGTGCCGGATCCTCCGCGCTGGCAGGTGCCGGCCTGCGATTTCGAAACACGCATCGTGGCCGCACAGCTGACCGTCGAGGGGCAGGCCACCACGCTTGCGTCGGTGTACGTGCCGAACGGCGGCAAGGACTATGACGCCAAGCTGCGGTTTCTCGGTGAGCTGGGGGCGTGGGTGTCGGCCACGCACCGGCACGACGGCGCGGTGCTGCTCTGCGGCGACCTCAATGTGGCCCGCACCGACCTCGACATCCACCCGAGGGAACGCCGCCCCCAGCAGATCGGCACGCGGGCCGACGAACGGGCGCTGATGGACGCGCTTGTGTCCGATCAGCTGGTTGACATCGGACGGACACTCGACCCCGACAACGACGCGCTGTTTACGTGGTGGCCGCCCTGGCGGCAGATGCGGCAGCGCAACATCGGCTGGCGCATCGACTATGTACTGGCCTCACCGGCCCTGGCGACCCTGGCCACGCGCAGCGAGGTGCTGCGTGAGACCGGCACCAGCGATCACGGCGCGGTCGTCGTGACGCTGGCTCTGGGAGATCAGCCGTCCATCGGTTCTTCAGAGGAGAGGTCATGACCACACATCCATGGCACCGCACCCCCATCGCCATCCTGCTGCTGCTGTCAGCCTGGCTCATCCCTACGGAGTCGGCCAGGGCGCAGACCGCGGCGCCCGATCGCCCCGACGTGATCTATGTGCCGACGCCGATGGCGGTGGTTGATGCCATGCTTCAGCTGGCGAAGGTGACCGGCACCGACGTGGTGTATGACCTCGGCTGCGGCGATGGGCGCATTCCCGTCACGGCCGCGAAGAAGTTCGGGGCGCGCGGCGTGTGCATCGACATCGACCCCGAGCGCATCCGCGAGGCCGACGAAAACGTCTCGCGCAGTGGCGTAGGCGATAAGGTGCGCACGGTGCAGGGCGACCTGTTCCAGCAGCCGCTTGGCGAGGCGACGGTGGTGACGCTCTACCTGCTCGACTCGATCAACGAACGCCTGCTGCCGAAGCTGCGCCGTGAACTGAAGCCGGGGACGCGCATCGTGTCGCATGCCTTCCGCATGGGGTCGTGGGAACCGGAGCAGACGCTCACCGTCGATGGCCGACGCATCTTCTTCTGGACGATCCCCCCGCGCTGATCGCGCGCGCCTGGCGCTGCTGGCCGGGTCGCTGCTGGCGCTGGTGGCGGCGCTGCTGATCGCTGCGACCGGGGGCTGGGCCGTTGCCGTTGCGCAGGTGCGGCTCTCGATGCGTTCACCGCGCGGGGCCGTGCTGACCGGCGGCGTGCTCCTGCTTGCGTGGGTGGTTGCGGCCCTCAGGGCCGGCTCCCTGCGGCGTGACCTCGCTGCACTCGGCCACCACGCCGAGCGGCTGCTGCCACGCGTGCCCGCACTGCTGGCCGCCGGCACCTTTGTGACGACCTGGTGGCTCGGCACGCCGTCCCCCGCCGGGGCCGATGCCTCGGGCTACCTGAGCCAGGCTGCGCTCTGGGCACACGCACATGCATCGTTCCCCGACGTGCTCGCGACGCTGCCGGGCTGGCCCGATGCGCCCATGGCCAGCGTGCCGCTCGGATGGCGTCCTGCGCTGATGCCCGCCGCCCAGGTGCCGACCTACGCGGCCGGGCTGCCACTGCTGATGGCCCCCCTGTGGGCCATGGGCGGCGATGCGGCCGCGCGGCTGGTGGTCGTGGGAGCGGCAGCGGCTCTTGTCGCGGTCACCGGCGCGCTGGGTCGTGCCGCCGCCGGTGCGGGCGGCGGTGCCGTGGCGGCGGCGCTCATCGTGGCCTCACCGACCGTCTGGCATCAGTCGCTCGGCGTGATGAGCGATGTCCCGGCGGCGGCTGCGTGGGCACTGGCGTGGCACGGAGTGACCCGGTCGCATGCCGCACAGACTGGCGTGATGACGGCGGTGGCCGTGCTGGTGCGTCCCAACCTGGCGCCGCTGGCGCTGCTGCCGTGCTGGGCACTGCGGTCGTGGGCCGGTCGGCGCACGGTGGCGATGTGGACGGCGGCCGCAGGCCTGGCGGTGGCGGCCCTGCAGTGGCACTGGTATGGCTCACCGCTGCAGTCTGGTTACGGATCAATGTCCGAGCTGTTCTCGACAGCGAACATCATCACCAACCTGTGGCTCTACTCGGGATGGATGCTCGAGGCCGAGTGGACGATGGTCGCTGCGGCAGCAGTGATCTGCGCGGGAGCGCTGGCGAACGCGGCCACACGTTCACGCGTGGCGTACCGATGGACCGTCCTGTGGTTTACGGCGGGTGTGGCGGCTGCGTATCTGATCTACGCGCCCTTCGAGCGCTGGACCTACCTGCGCTTCCTGCTGCCAGCCTGGCCCTGGCTTGCGGCCGGTGCCGGCTGGGCGGTGAGCCGACTGATCAGCGGGTGGTCGGGCCCGCGGTCCGCCGCCGCTGCGCTCGCCCTGGTGGTCGTGCTGGTATCGACCGGCCTGTGGCGCGCCCGCCAGCTCGACGTCTGGACGTTCACGCCCCTGGCCGATCGCGTCGTCCTGCTGGCGCGCGAACTGCAGCCCCGGCTGCAGGGTCCCACGGTGATGGTGGCCGGAGAACAGAGCGGGGCCATCCGTCACCTGACCGGTATGCCGATCATCAGATGGGACCTGCTCGACACGGCGACGCTCGAGGCCGCGCTCGCCTCGGTGCGTCGAGCGGGCTGGCAGGTGTGGTGGGTGCTCGATCAGTCGGAAGAGGTGCTGGTGCGCGAGCGCCACCCCACCCTCGCATCCCGTCCCATCGATCGCCCGGCCGACCTGACCGCCGGTCGCCTGCTCGAGACCCGGGCCTGGCGCGAGCCCTGAGTGGCCCCGGGGGGCCGTGATGCCCCCCGGCGAAGGCCCTATGCCAGCGGGTCGCCCGTGAAGAGCGGCTCGGTGTCGAGCGTCTGCGGGCCGTTCTCGGTGCAGAGGGCAAACTTCGAGGGATACATCGAGACTGCTGCCCACTGACCCTTCGTGTTCAGCACGTAGAAGTTGAGGCCGAAGTTCGGGAGACCCCGGCTGTTGAGCAGCCGCTTCTCGATGGTGTTCTTCTGCACACGCCGCAGTGCTTCCATGCCGGCATCCTTCGGCGAGCGGCCCTGCCGCAGCTGCTCGACGATGAAGAACGATGAGAGATTGTAGAGATTGGCCTCGCCGCGTCCGGTGGATCCGGCGGCACCCACCTCGTTGTCGACGTAGAGTCCGGCTCCCAGGATAGGCGAGTCGCCGATGCGTCCGGGAATCTTCCAGGCCATCCGGCTCGTCGTCGTCACCCCGCACATCTCACCGCGGCGGTTGATGCCGTCGCAGTTGATGGTGCCCCAGAAGTGATTGGGATCGATGAGGCCATCACGCACCATCGACAGGCCCGCCAGCAGACCCGCATCGCCGCGCCTCGCCGGGTCGAGATAGTGCTCGGGACCGACGCGGCGCTTCCACTCGAGCCACAGCTTGCGCGACGTCGGGGTGTTGAGGTCGCCTTCGATGGTGAAGCCGAGGCGCCGTGCGAACTCCTGCGCGCCGGCGCCGGTCAGCAGGTGGTGGTCCGTCTGGTCCATCACCGCACGCGCGACGAGCGACGGCGTCCGCACGCCTTCGATGCCCGAGACCCCGCCGGCACGCTTCTTCGGGCCGTGCATGCAGCACGCATCGAGCTGCACCACACCATCCGCATTGGGCAGTCCGCCATAGCCCACGCTGGTGTCTCCCGGGTCGAGCTCGCACAGGTTGACACCGGCAATCAGGGCGTCGAGCACATCGGTGCCGCCGGTCATGAGGTCGAACGCCAGCTGCACGCCCGTCTTCGCACCGCCGTTCCGGTAGACGTTGCCGTTGTCCGAGGCGATGACGACAGGCCTGACGCCGGTCTGCACGGCCGGTGCCTGGCCAAAGAGGCGGGTCGTGCCTGTGAGCGCCGCACCGGCGACGGCACCGGTCTGCACGAACTGACGACGGGTGAGGGGATTCGGCATGGGGGCTCCTCCAGAGAGTCGCGCCATGCTAGCAGAAGCCCGGCCGGGGGATAATCAGAAGGTCATGGCTCGCACGGCACGCACCCCCTTCATGCGACTGGCGCTGTGGACCACGGCGCTGACCTACGCGCTGATTCTGGTTGGCAGCCTCGTGCGGGCCTCGGGGGCGGGCCTCGGGTGTCCTGACTGGCCGCGGTGCTTCGGCTCGTGGATTCCCCCGATGTCGGTCGAGGCGCTGCCCCCGCAGTTCTCGGCGGATCAGTTCAACGCCACCCTGATGTGGACCGAATACCTCAACCGGCTGCTGGGCGTGACGGTGGGGTTCTTCATCCTGGCGACCGTCGTCTCGGCCTGGCGCCATCACCGCCGCGAGGCGCACATCCTGTGGCCCTCCGTCGGTGCGCTGCTACTGACCGGCTATGAAGGCTGGCTCGGCGGCCGAGTCGTTGCGCACGAGCTGGCCCCGTGGATCGTCACGGCTCACCTCGTCGTGGCGATTGTGATCGTGCAACTGCTGCTCTATGCAACCGCCTACGCCTGGTATCGCCGGCCACAGGCCTCGTCCGGAACCTCGTCCGCGGCACTGCCCCCTGAAGAGGCGGCACATCGCCGGACGCTCGCACTGACGATTGCAGCGACGATCGCGGTGACCTACGTGCAGGTCGCCCTGGGCACGCAGGTGCGGGGCGGGGTGGACGATGGCCTCGATGCGGGCGTGGCGAGGGCGGTGGTGCTGTCGACGGTCGGCTGGTGGGACGGCGCGCATCGCGTGCTGTCGCTCGGCGTCGTATCGATGACGCTGCTGTCGCTGCTGGTCGTGTGGTCGAGGCACACACACGAGCGGCTGGTGCGGCGCTGGACCCACATCGTCGTGGGACTCGCGGTGGCGCAGACGCTGCTCGGGGCCGGACTGGCCTATGTCGCACTGCAGCCGGCGCCGCAGGTGCTGCACCTGAGCCTGGCCAGCCTGCTGATGGGAGCACAGCTGGTCCAGTGGCTGGTCGTGCGTTGGGAGGCGGCCCCCGACGCGTGATGACGCCGCTGCTGCTGGCCTACCTCAGCGTAACCACCATCCTCGTGCTGACGCCGGGGGCGACCACGGCCGTGGTGGTGCGGCAGACCATCGCGGGAGGCCATCGTGCAGGCCTGGCCGCGGCCCTTGGCGCGGCGGCCGCCAACTCGACGCACGCCTCGCTGGCAGGGCTGGGCCTGTGGGTGGCGGTGGGACGCTGGCCGCCGGTGCTGTCGGCCATTCGCCTCGGAGGGGCGCTCTACCTCGCATGGCTGGGCCTGTCGAGCCTGCTGCGGGTGGTGCGCGCGTGGCACTCGGCGCCGGCGATGATCGACACAGCGCATTCGGGAGGCACAGCACCGGCCCCGGGCCAGCGACGCACCGCCTTTCTCGAGGCTGTGGGCGTCAACCTGCTGAATCCGGCCATCATCAGCTTCTACCTGGCCGTCGTGCCGACCTTCCTGCCCCCTGAGCCGCCGCGTGGCTACTATGCGCTGCTGGCGGTGTCGCACGTGTCGATGGCGTTTGCGTGTCACGCCGCCTGGGTCACCGCCTTTCACAGCCTGCGGCGTGTGGTGGCGCGACGGGCTGTGGGACGCACGCTCGACATGCTGACGGGCACCGCGATGCTGTGGATGGCCTGGCGCGTCGGCGCCGGACTGCTGCGATAGCAGACCCGGGAAACGGTCGCGTCCCCCGCGTCAGGCCCGGACCGCTCTCGACGTGGTGCAGGCTGCGTCGTGGGTCAACGGTGCCCCGCGCATCACGCACGCGCCGCACGCTGGCGCAGATACCCTGCGGTGAACAGTGCCGGCGCTCCGCCGGTGTGCAGGAACACGACCGTGTCATCCGGTGCGATCTCTCCCTGACGCACGTGACGCAGCAGCGCCGCACAGCCCTTGGACGTGTAGCACGGGTCGAGCAGGATGGCTTCGGTCTGTGCCAGCAGCTCGATGGCCGCAAGCCCCTCGGCCGTGGGGATGCCATAACCGTCGCCGATGAAGCCCTGATCAGTGAAGAGATCATCGTGTGTAACGCGCGTGTCGACGCCCAGCAGTGCGGCGGCGTCGTTGGCGGCGCGCCGGGCTCGCTCGATCTTCTCGGGTTCCCCCGCGCTGACAGCCACGCCCCACAGGCGATAAGGGGCCCCGCTCAGCTTCGCACCGAGCGTGAGCCCCGCCTGGGTGCCGCGCGAGCCGCTGGCGTAATAGAGCCGCGACGGCGCGACCTGCAGGGACGTGAGCTGTTCGACCAGCTCGGCCGTGCCCTGCACATAGCCGAGTGTGCCTACGGGGCTCGAGCCCCCCACGGGAATCACATACGGCACGCGGCCGGCCGCCTGCTCGTCAGCCACCGCCTGCGCCACCACTGGCGTATCGTCGCCAACCGCCAGCATGGGATCGGTCGACGGCACCAGGCGAATCTCGGCACCGAACAGGTGATCGAGCAGGAAGTTGCCCTCGAGCGCCGGCGCATCACTGTGCGCCGTGAGCACGAGGATGCAGCGCAGCCCGGCGATGCGGGCGGCCGCGGCGGTCATGCGCGCGTGGTTCGACTGGACGGCGCCCGTCGTGATCAGCGTGTGTGCCCCTGCCGCCAGTGCATCGGCCACCAGATATTCGAGCTTGCGGGCCTTGTTTCCTCCGAGTCCGAGCCCCGTGAGATCGTCACGCTTGATAAGGATGCGCGGACAGCGCGACGGCCCACCCAGCGCCTCGCGCAGCCGCACGGCATCGGTGAGGGGCGTCGGAAGGACGGCGAGCGGCACCCGTGGCCTAGGAGCCATACACGACCTTTCCACCGATGATGGTCTTGACGACGCGCGTGTTCAGCAGGGCTTCGTCCGGCACGGTCAGCAGGTTCTGCGAGAGCACCGTGATGTCGGCCAGCTTGCCGACCGACAGCGAGCCCTTGATGGCATCTTCGCGGGCGGCATAGGCTGCGCTCGAGGTGTACGAGCGCAGCGCCTGTTCGCGCGTCATCCGCTGATCGCCGTAGAACACCGAGCCGTCGCGCGTGCGTCGTGTGACGGTGGCGTGGAAGTTGGCAATCGGGTCGATGCGCTCGACGGGCACGTCGGTCCCGTTGCTGACGATGACGCCGGCGTCGAGGAACTTCTTCCAGACATACGCGCCCGCCTCCGCACGTGCGGGACCGAGCCGCGCCAGCACATACGGGGCATCCGAGGTGGCGTGGATGCCCTGCATCGAGGCAATCACGCCGAGCTGGGCGAACCGCGGAATGTCGTCGGGCGAGACGTGCTGCGCATGCTCGATGCGCCACCGCCAGTCGCTGCGTGCCGGGTTTGCGCGGAACGCGGCCTCAAAGACGTTCAGCGTTTCATGATTGGCGCGATCACCGATGGCATGCACGGCCAGCTGCGTTTCCGTCTCGGCGGCGATGGCGGCCGTCTCGGCCAGCTGCGCCATGGGGACGGTGCTGAGGCCACTGCTGTCCGGTGCATCGCTGTACGGGTCGAGCATCCAGGCGCCGCGCGATCCGAGGGCACCGTCGGCGGTGACCTTGATGGCGGCCACCGTCAGCCGCTGCTCGGCCATGCCGATGACCCGTTCCTGCGGCAGCCGGGCCCGCAGGCGCTCGTTCGAGTCGCGCACCATCACCCAGAGCCGCACGCCCAGCAGGCCATCGCGTGCCATCTGCTTGAAGAGCGCCACGGTCTCGAGGGAACTGCCCGCATCCTGGAAGCTGGTGATGCCGTGCTCGACGGCCGTCTGCGCGGCGAGCGTGACTTGCCGCTGCAGATCGGCCCGGCGTTCTTCGGCTGTGCGGGCGGCCTGCCAGCGCTCGAGCGCCGCCTCGATGAGGCCCGAGGCCGTTTCGCGGAAGATGCCCGAGGGCTGCCCGCTGCGTCCCTTCAGGATGTCGCCGCCCGCCGGCGCCTTCGTGGCTGCGGTCACGCCGGCCAGCTGCATCGCACGGGCATTGGCCAGCACGGCATGGCCGCTGGCATGCTCAAGCACCACCGGGTGGTCAGGCGTCACGGCGCTCAGCGCGTCGTGCACGGGGAAGCCTTCCACGGCAGGCACCGGCGGAGTAGTCCACTTCTCCTGGTGCCAGCCCCGTCCCTGAATCCATGTGCCCGGCGCTGCCGATGTCGCCGCGTTCGCCACGGCGGTGACAACCTCGTCGTAACTCTTCATGTCCATCAGGTCGAGCACCAGGCGCGACTGTCCGAGGCCGAGGAAATGCCCGTGGCCTTCGATGAGCCCCGGCACGGCCGTCTGGCCGGCCAGGTCGATCACGGTGGTGTCGGGCCCCGCATACCGGGCCAGTTCCTCGTCGGTGCCAAGGGCGACAATGCGGTCGTTGCGCACCGCCAGGGACTGCGCCGTCGGGCGGTCACGGTCCATGGTGACGATGTGTCCGTTCCTGAGGAGCAGGGTGGCCGGTGTGACGGGGGGTGATGAAGGGGCACAGCCGACCCAGCCTGCGACCGACAGCAGAAGCACCTGACGAATGATGCGCATGCCCAATTGTCGCCGCGCCCGGCGGGAATTCAATGGAAAGTCACGGCGCGTGGGCTGGTCAGGGCCGTGGCCCGGGCCTCGGTCGTCAGGGGCGCAGGGCGGCCAGTTCCTGGCGCGACAGGCGAATCTGGCCATTCCGCGCATACGGGGTGAGGGGAATGCGCCGACCGTCGACGATGAGGGCGACGCCGTCTGCGGCACCAACGGCGAGGTAGACGGGATACCGCTCGAGGTCGAGGCTCGATCCGCCCGCGAGACCACGCTCGAGGGTCGAGTTGTCTTCAAAGCGAGCGAAGACCCAGGTCGTGCCTGCCACCGCCACACGAATGCCCGCCAGCGATGCATCGGGTTCCTGGGCACTGACGGGCACGGGTTCGGCTGGCGGCGCAGGGGCCTCGGTGTCGGCGGCCGGCGGGGTGCTGCCGGCGGGGGCGAGGCCCGGCACTTCCTCCGAGGATGGCACCGCGGCTGCCGGTTCGGCAGTGGCTGCGGCGGTCCCGAGGGGCGGCGCCGGTGGCGTCGTCGGAAGTTCAGAGACGCTGATCGTCGGTGTGCTGAGGGGGAGCAAGTCGGGACGGCTGCTCCAGAAAAGATAGCCTGCCGCCGACAGCGTCACCAGCACCACGGCCACGGCGGCCGGCACCCGCGAGCGCGTGCTGTCATCGTCGAAGGCGACGGAGGAGGCTGCTGATTCGCCCGGGAACGAGGCCGGTGCCGGATCGGCATCAGACCAGTCGACCCGATTGAGACGGTCGGCCGGCAGGCCCATCGCCTCCATGTATTTCCGCAGCGCCATGCGGTGGTAGGAGAGGCCATAGAAGCCGGTGAGTTCCGCCTGCTCGAGGCTGACCAGCTGGCGTCTGGACAGCAGCAGCTGGGCGGCCATCGCGTCTTCAGACAGACCGCGGGCCTGGCGTGCCGCAGCCAGCTCGGCGCCGATGGCTCGACAGGAGGAGGGCAGGGTACTCATGCAGGACGCTTCCCCCGCAGACTGTATCACTGACGCGTGCCGCCGGTGATGGCTCTCAAGTTGTGGAAGGGCGTGCCGATTAGAGGGGGGAGTCGTACTGTCGCCATGCCCAAAGACCCGCGTCCCTCTCCTTATGCCCCGCTCCAGGTGCTTGTCGTCGATCCCGACGATCTGACACGCCAGCAGGTGGCTGACTTCATGGTGGGACAGTCGCTGCGGGTGACAACGGCGATTGATGGACGCGCGGCCATCGGCACGCTGCAGCGGTCCGGGGGGCGGTATGGCCTGATCGTCACCGAGCTGAACCTGCCGGATGCCGATGGGTTCGCCATTCTGCACGCCGCGCGCCAGTCGCGGGCGACCTCGCAGGTGTTGATTGTGACCAGTCCGGCCTCGCTGGAAGCGGCGATCCTGGGCGTGCGGGTCGGAGCGGCCGACTATGTCCTCAAGCCCCTCGACCTCGACGAATTCGAGCACACCTACCAGCGGGTGATGGAACGCAGCAAGGAACTGGAAATGCTGGGCGAGTTCACCTCGGGCACCCCGCTGCACGGGCAGGGCAGCCGGGCCCGGGCGCTGCCGGGTGGGGGACTGAGCGGCAGTTTCGAGCAGCGGATGGCGCGGATCGAGACGGTGCTGACCCGCCTCGAGTCGCACCTCGACAACGGCGGCATGGCCACGGCCCGCCGATAGACGACCCGAAACGCCCGTCGATCTGGGGCGTTTTGACGCAATTGTCCAGGGGGCCTCCCCTGAGACTTGGCTGGCATCGGTCTTGCTCTGATGCTGGGCCGTGAACACCATTTCTGATTCCGCGATTCTCGCAGCCCTGGGACGGCAGATGGCGACGGCCGTCGCCCGCCAGTCGACCTCGGCCAGCAACCTCGCCAATCTGGATACCCCGGGCTACAAGGCCCGTGGGGTGTTTGAAGACTCGCTGGATGCCAGCATCGGCACGCCGGCCGGGCTGGCCCGTACGAGCGCCTCGCACCTCAGTGGCCCGGGCGGGTCGCCGGGCTCGGCTGGTACACGGCCGACAAGGCCGAGGCCATGTGCGACACGATGGAGCGCCTGGCGACGCTCCCCTTCGACGCGCAGCCGGGCGAGGCCTGGGTCTACGGCTACAACACCGACGTGCTGGGCTGCGTGGTCGAGCGGGCTTCCGGGCAGACGCTCGAGGCCTTCTTCCGCACCCGCATCTTCGAGCCGCTGGGCTTGCGCGATACGTTTTTCTTCGTGCCGCAGGAGAAGCGGGCACGCCTCGTGACCGTCTACGCCAGTGAACCCGACGGCTCGCTGGCGCGCGCCCCGGAAGGGCCGCGCGGGCAGGGGCATTATGCGGAAGGGCCCCGCCGAAGCTTTTCCGGGGGGGCGGGCCTGGTCTCAACGGCCCATGACTACGCCAGGTTCCTCGAGATGGTGCGGCGCGGCGGCGCCATCGACGGGGTGCGACTGCTGTCGCCGCGCAGCATCGCGCTGATGACCCAGAACCAGATCGGCACCCTGTACAGTACGCGCGGCATGGGGTGGGGGCTCGGCTTCGAAACGACGGATCGCGCCGGCGGCAACGGGCTCGAACCGGCCGGGGCCTTCGGCTGGGCCGGCGCTTACTCGTCTGTCTATCGGGTCGATCCCGAGGGGCGCATGGTGATGGTGCTGATGCTCAACCAGCTGCCCAACACCTCGGACATCCGCAGCAAATTCCAGACGATGGTGCACCAGGCCATGGTGCCGGCGGGCGGGCGCTGATCGCGCATCGGCCGGCAGTGCCGGCCGGTGGTGGGCCGGGCGAGGCGCCCGTGCGGACGCTGTCGTGAAGGGAGGCGGCACGGGCGGGCCGGAGCCCGTCCATGCCGCCTGTGTCGTGCCTGCGACGCTTACTTCGCCGCGAAGCAGTAGAAGTAGCCGTTGCCGCCCGTGGCAATCAGGTTCGGCTGGCTGCAGCCCTTCGAGGCGTGCGCGTTGTTCCACGACGTCGGGTTGGCCCCGCCGCCCTGACGGTCGTGGTGGCCCACCTGGGCCGAACCGGCATCCTGGCTCGTCCAGTTGCTGCAGGTGTGGTCCTCGCCGGCCGGGAAGGCCGTGCCATCGAGATTCGAGCCCGTCAGGATGTCGTGCTGGTTCGGCGTATCGCCGCGGCCATTGACCACCTGGCCCCTCTCGTTGAGCTGGGTCTCCTTGGTGAGGTTGTTCTTGTCCGAATGCAGGTCGGCCACGCTGGCCGCCACCTGCACGCCCTTGCTGTTGAACCACGGGCCGGCGCCAATGCGGTCCTTCGCATGCACGGCGTTCGGGCCCTGCGTGCTCAGGTAGGCCCGCCACTGCCTGTTTCCTGCCCCGACGGCGGTTGCCAGCTTCTGGCAGTGCGCGTCGGCACCTGAGAGTCCGCCCAGGTTGGCGCCGTTGCCCGTGCCCGCGCTGGTAATGAAAAAGCTCATCTTCGGATCGGCCTGGGCAGCGCCCTGCGCCTGCACCAGGTGCACGGCCGCCGCCACTCCGCCGGCCAGCATCACGGCCCACATCATGTTCTTCACGGTTGATCCTCCCGTCCGACCAGTCATGTGGCCGGAACGACCAATCGTAGCCAATTTCCGCGCTTCCCCTATCATGGGCCCCATGACCCCAGATGAATTCCGCCGCTACGGCCACGCCATCGTCGACCTCGTGGCCGATTACCGTGAACAGGTGGCCGCGCGGCCCGTCCGCGCCACGGTGGCCCCCGGCGAGATCAAGGCCCTGCTGCCGGCCTCGCCGCCCGTTGAGCCCGAGCCGTTCGGAGATGTGCTGGCCGATATCGAACGGGTCGTGATGCCCGGCCTGACGCACTGGCAGCATCCGTCCTTCTTCGGCTATTTCCCCTGCAACGGGCTGCCGGCCAGTGTGCTCGGCGACTATCTGAGCACGGGCCTGGGCGTGCTGGGGCTCGCGTGGCAGTCGAGCCCGGCCCTCAGCGAAATCGAGGAGGTCACGGCGGGCTGGATGCGCCAGATGCTGGGCCTGTCGGACGTCTGGCACGGCGTGATTCAGGACACCGCGTCGACCTCGAGCCTGCTGGCGCTGCTGTGTGCCCGCGAACGCACCACGGGTTTCGGGGCCACCCGCGGCGGCCTGCAGGACGAGGAGGCGCCGCTCGTGGTCTACGTCTCGGCGCACAGCCACAGTTCGGTCGACAAGGCGGCGCTGCTGGCCGGCTTCGGCCGGGCGCATGTGCGTGTGGTCGCCCACGATGCCACCTACGCCATGAGCCCCCAGGCCCTCGAGGCCGCGGTGCAGGAGGACAGGGCGGCAGGGCGGCATCCGTGCGCGGTGGTGGCTACAACGGGGACGACAGCAACCACGGCCTGTGATCCGCTCGAGGCCATTGCCCGGGTGGCCCGTGGCCATGGCCTGTGGCTGCATGTCGATGCGGCCATGGCCGGCTCGGCCATGATCCTGCCCGAGTGCCGGCACCTGTGGGCTGGCGTCGAACACGCCGATTCGCTGGTGCTCAATCCGCACAAGTGGCTGGGCGTGGCCTTCGACTGCTCGCTCTACTACGTGCGTGATCCGCAGCACCTCGTGCGGGTGATGTCGACCAATCCCAGCTATCTGCGCACGGCCGTCGACGACCGTGTGACGAACTATCGCGACTGGGGCATTCCGCTCGGGCGGCGCTTCCGTGCGCTCAAGCTCTGGTTTCTGATCCGCGAACAGGGCGTGTCAGGGTTGCAGGCGCGCCTGCGGCGCGACATCGCCCATGCGCAGTGGCTCGATGCCCAGGTGCGCACGTGCCCCGACTGGTATGTGGTGGCACCGGTGCCGCTGCAGACGGTGTGTGTGCGGCACATTCCCCCGGGCTGCGCCGGCGAGGCGCTCGACCGGCACACGCTGGCGTGGTGCGAGCGGGTGAATGCCTCGGGTGCCGCCTACCTCACGCCCGCCCTGCTGGACGGGCGCTGGATGGTGCGCGTTTCGATCGGGGCCGAGCAGACCGAACGCGCCCACGTCGAGGCGCTCTGGACGGCGATGCGCCGGGCCGCCGGGCAGAACGAGGCGCCTGTGGTGTGACCGGCGTGGCCTGATCGGCAGCGCCCACCGCCGCGGCCTGTCTCCCCGCGGGCCGGCGGGCGGCCCGAGGCGTCCGGGGCCTGATCCCGGGGGACCGGTCAGGCGGCCTGCCCCCCGAGGCCTGGGCTGCGGCCTGCCCTGCGCGGGCTGGGTCTGCACCGGCCACCGCTGGGGGCTGATCCGGGTCGTCTGACCCGCGTGGCCGGCCTCTCGCCGCGTGGTGGCTCAGTCACGCAGCGCCGCCAGCAGGGCGTCGACGGTCTTCTTTGCGTCGCCGAACAGCATGCGCGTGTTGCCGAGGTAGAACAGCGGATTTTCGACGCCCGCATAGCCGCTCGCCATGCCGCGCTTGAGCACGATGCTGGTGCGGGCCTTCCACACCTCGAGCACGGGCATGCCGTAGATGGGGCTCGAGGGGTCATCGAGTGCCCCGGGGTTGACGATGTCATTGGCGCCGATGACGATGACGACGTCGGTCTCGGGGAAGTCGTCGTTGATCTCGTCCATCTCGAGGACGATGTCGTAGGGCACCTTGGCCTCGGCCAGCAGCACGTTCATGTGGCCCGGCAACCGGCCGGCCACGGGGTGGATGGCGAAGCGCACGTCGACGCCGCGTTCCCGCAGCAGCTTGGTGATTTCGTAGAGCGGATACTGCGCCTGGGCGACGGCCATGCCGTAGCCGGGCACGATGATGACGCGCGAGGCCTGCCGCAGCAGGTCGGCCGTGTCGGCGGCGGTGATCGAGACGACCTCGCCCTGGGGAGCGGCACCGGCGGCAGGGGCCGCGCCTTCGGCGGCCCCGAAGCCACCCAGGATGACGCTCAGGAACGACCGGTTCATCGCGGCGCACATGATGTAGCTGAGGATGGCGCCGCTCGAGCCGACCAGCGCGCCCGTGATGATCAGCAGGTCGTTGGCCAGCATGAAACCGGCCGCCGAGGCGGCCCAGCCCGAGTAGCTGTTGAGCATCGACACCACGACGGGCATGTCTGCTCCGCCGATCGCCATCACGAGGTGAATGCCCACGAGCGAGGCGAGCACGGTGCACAGCACCAGCGGCATCACGGGCGGATGCCCCCCGGGGCCTTCCACGCCCACAAACTGCGTGGCCAGCACCACGCAGGCGCCGACCATGGCCAGGTTGAGTACGTGGCGCCCCGGCAGCAGCAGCGGCTTGCTGGCGATGACCCCCTGCAGCTTGCCGAAGGCGATGATCGACCCGGTGAAGGTGACGGCGCCGATGAAGACGCCGATGAAGATTTCCACCTCGTGGATGCGGGCTTCCGCCCCGGTCAGCCCGGTCGCGGGCCCCAGCAGCGAGGCGAAGCCCACCAGCACGGCCGCCGCGCCGACGAAGCTGTGCAGGATGGCCACCAGCTGCGGCATCGAGGTCATCTCGACCCGTGCGGCAAGCACCGCGCCGATGGCACCGCCCACAGCGAGCATGCCGATCAGCAGGCCGTAACTCGTGACCTGCGGGGCGAGCACCGTCGCGAGCACGGCCAGCAGCATGCCGAGGATGCCGTAGAGATTGCCGCGCCGGGCGGTGAGCTGGGTGGACAGGCCGCCCAGGCTGAAGATGAACAACAGGCCGGCCAGGAGGTAGGCGACGGTGACGAGTGAGACAGGCACGAGATTCCCCGAAGTAGTCGACCGCGAGTGACAGCGCGCCTAGTCGCGACTGAACATCTTCAGCATGCGCTGGGTGACGAGAAAGCCCCCGGCGATGTTGATGGTGGCCAGCAGGATGGCCAGGCCGCCCAGCATGACGGCCGGGTCACTCAGCGGGCCGCTCACCTGCAGCAGGCCGCCGATGACGATGATGCCGCTGATGGCGTTGGTCACGCTCATCAGCGGGGTGTGCAGCGCGGGCGTCACGTTCCAGACCACCTGCCATCCCACCACGCACGCCAGCGCAAACACCGTGAGATGGGCCAGAAACGAGGGCGGAGCCACGAGGCCGATGCCGGCAAACGCCAGTGCGCCTACGCCGAGGGCGACGAGGCTGCCGGCCCCCGGGGCGGTGTCGGAGGCGGCCCCATGCCCGTGGCCGCCCTTGGCCTTGGGCTTCGAGGTCGAGGGGGCGGTGGATGCCGCAGGCGCGGCGGCCTTCTGAACGGCCTTGGGGGCTGCGGACGCCGGTGCGGCAGCGGGCGCTGGCGAGGGCTCGCGCCTCGGGGCCGGCCACAGCAGCGTGCCTTCGTGCAGCACAATCGCGCCGCGCACCACCTCATCGTCGAGGTTGATGTGGTAGCCCGTGCCGCCACCCATGTCCGACAGCAGGTGGGCGAGGTTGTTGCCGTAGAGCGTGCTGGCGGTCGGCGCCATGCGGCTGGGCAGGTCGGTATACCCGACGATGTGCACGCCGTGGCGCACCACAGCCTGACCGGGCACCGTGAGGGCGCAGTTGCCGCCGGTCTCGGCGGCCAGGTCGACGATGACCGAGCCGGGGCGCATGCTGGCCACCATCTCCTCGGTGATGAGGATGGGCGCGGGCTTGTTGGGGATGAGCGCGGTCGTGATGATGATGTCGACCTCGCGGGCCTGCGCGGCGAACATGGCCATCTCGGCTGCGATGAACGCAGGGCTCATTTCCTTGGCGTAGCCGCCGCCGCCGTCGCCATCCTCGTGCACGTCGAGTTCGATGAACTCGGCGCCCATGCTCTGCACCTGCTCCTTGACGGCGGGGCGCGTGTCGAAGGCACGAACGATTGCACCGAGTCCGCGTGCGGCGCCGATGGCGGCCAGCCCGGCGACGCCGGCACCAATGACCAGCACTTTCGCGGGCGGCACCTTGCCGGCCGCGGTCATCTGCCCGGTGAAGAAGCGGCCGTAGCAGGTGGCGGCCTCGACGATGGCGCGGTAGCCGGCGATGTTGGCCATCGATGAGAGCGCGTCGAGCTTCTGCGCGCGGGAGATGCGCGGCACGGCGTCCATCGCGAACACGGTGGCCTTGCGGGCCTGCAGGCGCTGCACGAGTTCGGAGTTGCGTCCGGGGTAGAGGAAGCTGATGAGCGTGCCGCCCTCGCGGAGCAGGTCGGCCTCGTGCACGCCAAGGTCGGGATGCTGATCGGGAGGCTGCACCTTGAGCACGATGTCGCCGGCCGTCCACAGCGCACGGGTATCGGCCTCGATGCCCGCACCCGCCGCCCGATAGTCATCGTCGCTGAAGGAGGCAGCGAGGCCTGCGCCCGACTCGATGGTGACGTCAAAGCCCATCTTGACGAGGCGCGTGACGTTTTCCGGGCTGGCGGCGACGCGGCGTTCGCCGGCGCGGCACTCCTTGGGGATGGCCAGAAGCATGATGGGCGCGATTATACGTCCCCGGTTTGCAGTCAAGTGCGCCCGGGGCCCTGCCGATTAACGGACAATCGGCCCGGCCAGGGGGCATCCGGGCACTCCGGTCACTGCCCCGGCGGGCGCGGGGCGGTCCTCGGCTCCAGCACGAGCGTGTTGCCGACGTACTCGGTGATCGACAGCCGGCACGACCACTGGTCACCGATGAACCGGGTGGCGTGCCAGGTGTTCGAAGGCACATAGACAACGTCGCCCTCGCTGGCCACAAACGGCGTCTGGCCCTCGAAGGCGTAGCGAATCTGCCCGGCGAAGACGAGCCACGCCTCGGCACTTTCCGCATGAAAGTGCCCGCGATCGTTCGGATCGAGCGGCGGCAGGTTCCGTTCGTAGCCGCCGATGATCAGCATCTCGCTCTTGTCGTCGCGCACGAAGCGTCCGCCCGTGTAGGCCGAGTTGTTCGACACCTGCTCGCGCACATTCACGTGCGGCTGGTTGAATTCGTCGTAGCGTCCGGGTGTCCGGTTGATGGTCGTGGTCATCCAGGCGGCGCCCGGCGGCGGTGGCTGCGGGGGCGGCGTGGCCGCGTCGGCCACGAAGAACGTCTTCGCATGGGCGACGTTCAGCACGAAGCGCAGGCTGGGGGCGGGGCCCAGCGTTTCGACGGTGTAGACCGTCTGGCGGGGAATGTTGACGAGCGACCCGCGGGTGGCGGTGATCGGGGGCTGGCCCTCGATCTCGACCCGTACCTCGCCCTCGACCACCGCAAACCACTCGCGCGTATCAGGGTGGAATTGCGCCATCTGCCGGGTGCCGGGCGCCGCTGACACATAGTCGGCCATGAGGCGTCCGTCGTTGAACAGCCGCTCGGTCCAGGTCTGCTGGCCCGCGTGGCGCGCCTTCACCTCTGACAGCTTGACCCAGGGCGTGATTCCGGGCGGATACGGAGGCAGGGTCGTGGGTTTGCTGGCCCACACCGCCGTGGGCACTGGACGCGGGGCGCTGGGGGTCGCGGGTGCGGCAGTCTGGCCGGACGCGTCGACGGCACAGGCCAGCAGGGCGAGGGCAGGCAGCAGGCGCATGCCGCGCATCATACGCCCGTCAGGCCATCGGTGCGGCCGCGTGCGATACACTCGCGCCCATGCGCAGCCTCTTCCGTTCCCTTCCCCTGTGCCTCGTGCTGCTGGGACTGGCCCCGGAGGCCGGCGCCCAGGCCCTTGGCGACCGCAGTGTCACGAGGCCCGTGGCTGGCGATCCGGGCCTGTTCTCGGGTCAGGTGCTCAACGAGCCGAAGTATCGGGTGCTGCGCGATTATGCCGAGCCCGGGGCGACGCGCCGGATGCACAACCACCCCGAGGCCACCTTCCACGTGCTGGTGCTGCTCAGCGGCCGGCTGCGAATCACCATCGAGGGCGAAGCCCCGCGCGAGGTGAACCCCGGCGAGGTGCTGGCGCTGAAGGGCGGGGTCATGCACACCTTCACCAACCTCAGTGACCAGACCGCGACCCTGGTCGAGGTGTTCGGCAAGGCCCCGGTGGCCGGAGACGAGGCGGCGATGGGCGCAGCCCTGGCTCAGGCTCTGATGGCTGCCGGGCGGTCGCCCGCTAGCCCTCGTGACTGAACTCGACCGTGATCGGGTCGCGCGCCGGCACGTCGAACACGCGCAGGATTTCTTCCTGGCGGAACAGGAAGATGCGCTCAAGGTCGCGCTTCACGAAGAGCTCATGCACCAGCGCCCCGCCGATCGGGCGGTAGCGGACGGTGTCTTCCACCATCGTCCCTCCGTCGACCGGCGTGAAGGTGTGCGTGTGGTGCCACAGCCAGTAGGGCCCGCGCAACTGCTGATCGACGAACATGTGCGGCGGATTCCACTCGGCAATCTCGGTCTTCCACCACACGGGGATGCCGTGGATGATGATGCGGTAGTCGATGAGCGCACCCTTGCGCATCGGAATCGGCTGCGGCGTGAGGATGCGGAAGTTGAGGAAGGCGGGGGTCAGCCGCTGCAGGTTGCCGGCGTCGGCAAAGAACGCAAAAGTCGTGTCGAGATCGCGCGCCACAAAGAGGCGCGTCTTCAGCTGGTAGGTCCGCGGCATGATACCCGGTAGGACGCACCGGGCCCTTCCCCCGTCGCATAGAATCAGGGCAGATGAAGCCCATTGCCGAGATCGCCCGCACGCTCGACCTGCCCGATGACCTGCTCGAGCCCTTCGGCCGCCACACCGCGAAGATTCGCCTCGAGGCGCTCGACCGCTTTCCCACACGGCGGGGACGCCTCATCCTGGTCACGGCCATGACGCCCACGACGAGCGGCGAGGGCAAGACGGTCAACACCATCGGGCTCACCCAGGGGCTGGTGAAGCGGGGCCACCGCGCCGTGGCGGCCCTGCGCGAACCGTCTCTCGGGCCCGTCTTCGGGCAGAAGGGCGGGGCGACGGGCGGCGGCCGCGCCACCCTGCAGCCCGTCGACCGAATCAACCTGCACTTCAATGGCGACTTCCACGCGATTACGGCCGCACACAACCTGCTGGCCGCCCTGCTCGACGCGCATCTGCACTTTGGCAATGCCCTGCGGCTCAATCCGAACGACATCACCTGGCCGCGTGCGCTCGACATGAACGACCGCGCCCTGCGGCGCATCGTGACAGGCCTCGGTGGACGCGATGGCGGGCCGGCCCGCGAGACGGGGTTTGTCATCACAGCCGCGTCGGAAATCATGGCCATCCTGTCGCTGGCCGACAGCCGCGCCGATCTGCGGCGGCGACTGGGCGCGATCGTGGTGGGGTTCAGCACCGAGGGACAGCCGGTGACGGCGGCCGACCTCAAGGCCGTCGGGCCGATGATGGTGCTGCTGAACGATGCGCTCATGCCCAACCTGGTGCAGACGGGCGAGGGCGTGCCGGCCATCGTGCATGGCGGGCCGTTCGCCAACATCGCCCACGGCACCAGCAGCGTGCTCGCCCAGCGACTCGGCCTGCACCTGGCCGATTACGTCGTGAACGAAACTGGCTTTGCGGCCGACCTGGGCGCCGAGAAGTTCTTCGACCTGGTCATGCCCATGTGCGGGCACGTGCCGTCGGTGGCCGTGGTGATTGTCACGCTCAAGGCGCTGCGGGCGCAGGGTGGCGCGGCCGATGGCCCGTTCGCCGCCGGCTATCCGAATCTCGACCGGCACCTCGACAACATCCGCCGCTGGGGCGTGCCCGCGGTCGTGGCCCTGAACCGCTTTGCCGATGATGCGTCGGAGGACCTCGACGCGGTGCTGGCGCACTGCCGGGCGCGGGGCGTCGAGGCCGCCCTGTCGGAGGGCTACCTGAAGGGCGGCGACGGCATGACCGACCTGGCCGATCGCGTGGTGGCGGCGGCCGCAGGGGCCGACACCTCGAAGGTCGCCCCCCTCTACACGCCCGACGTGCCCCTCGTGCAGAAGATCGATCGCGTGGCCCGGCAGGTCTACGGTGCGCGCGCCGTCGCCTTCAAGCCCGCAGCCCGCACGCGCCTGCAGCGGCTCGCAGCCCTCGGCTACGATCACCTGCCGGTCTGCATCGCCAAGACGCAGTACTCGTTTACCGACGATGCCACGCGGATGGGTGCGCCTGAGGACTGGACGCTGACCATCAGCGACGTCACGCTGTCGGCAGGGGCGGGCTTCGTGGTGGCCATTGCGGGCAGCATGATGCTCATGCCCGGCCTCGGCAAGGTGCCGCAGGCCCACGCACTCGACGTCGACGATGAGGGCCGCATCGTCGGCATGGACTACTGAGGCGCGACGTGACCACGCTCATCAAGCAGTATCCCCTCGACAGCGGTGCCCTCGAGATTCAGTTCATCGAGGAGCACTTCGGCGAGTTCGGCCGGCGCAAGACGGCGGCCGACATCCTGGCGCGATTGGCCGATCGCCCGTCGCTCATCCTGATGATCGAGGCCCCGATGCCCGACGACCCGGGCTCGCTCGTGCCTGTCGCCTACAAGGTCGTGCATGAACTCCGCGCGGACGAGCGCGAGCCCAAGCTGCGCGACCTGGTCGACCGGGTCGGCGATGCAGTCGACTTTGCCGAACAGCGCGTCGTGTATTCGTGGATCGGAGGCACGCGGCGCGACTGGCGAGGGCAGGGGCACTTCCGGGCGCTCAGCGAGGAAGCCGAGCTCTGGGCCTCGGCGCTCGGGTGCGGCGTGATGCTGGCCAAGACCAAGAACCGCTTTCACGACATGCGCGCTGCTCTGGCGCAGCTGCACTTCGACGTGATCAAGTTCGAGATCAACGCTGCCGACAACACACACTCGAAGCTCTACTATGCGAAGCGGCTTGAGGCGGGCCTGGTGCGAGATCAGCGGGCAAGCCGCACCGTCGTGGTGATGGACTGAGCGGCGGCTGGCAGGGCCTGGCGGGGCACCGCCGGCTCAGGCGGCGCCGAGGTCTTTCACCATGAACACGTTGAAGTCGGTCGCCGCATAGTCGGCAAACGTCCCGCAACAGCGGAAGCCGTTGCGCAGGTATAACGCGTGCGCGGCGGCAAAGGCCTCGCCGCTGCCGGTTTCGAGGAAGAGCTGCGTGTATCCGCGGGCACGAGCGGCGCCGATGATGGCGTCGAGCACGGCCTGCCCGACGCCCTGCCGCAGGTGTGCCGATCGCGTACGCATCGACTTGACCTCGCCCGTACCGTCGCCCAGATCCTTGAGTGCCCCGCACCCGCACAGCACAGGGCCCCGCCACGCGCTCCAGAGGGTGATGGCCGGATGCCGCAGGGCCTCGAGCGCCATGGCATGCACGTGTCCTTCAGGGGTGTGCGCGTGCATCCCCGCCAGGTGCTCGGCGATGAGCGCCTGCACCTCGGGGGATGACAGATCGTCGGGGCGCACCGTGATCGCCTGGCGCCGCTGTCGCATGTCGAGGCAGGCGGCGCTGATGAGCGCCTCCACCGCCAGCCATCGGGCCTCGTCCCCCGGCCGCAGCTTCACGTGGCGCATGTACTTTCCAGAGCCTTCGAGCACCGAGCCGGGATCGGGCAGTACGGTGCCATGGAAGAACCCGATCGAAACGTGCTGCCGGTAGAGTCCGACGTAGGCAAACGCGCCATCGCCCAGGCAGGCCGTCGCGCAGCCGTCATGCATCAGCTCGCACACATCGTCGCCGCAGGCGCGCAGCCGGGCGAACCAGTGACGGGCGATGTCGCCGAGGGGCCCGCTGTGCGAGTCGAGCCATCGCTGCACCTCGTCCGAGGTCGTGATGGCATCGGGGAAGCGCATGACGGCGCGTGTGTCGCCCACGGCGTCCTAAACCAGCGGGGGCCGGCGGGTATGCCAGTCGGTCCCATCCTGATATGCCGAAGCCACGCGCAGTACCACGTCTTCCTGCCACAGCCCCCCAGTCACCATGAGGCCGATGGGCAGGCCGTCGACGAGGCCCGCGGGTACGACCGCCGATGGATGACCGGTCAGGTTGGTGGCCGTCACGCTGTCGCTGGAGGACGGCGCGAGGAAGACATCCACGCTCCCGAGCAGCGCATTCATCTCGCGCAGCAGCAGGGTGCGCACGCGCTGTGCGCGGATGTACTCAACGGCGGGAATGAACCGCGTGCCCCGCAGCTGGTTGGCGCGGCCGTTCTCGCCCCCGTCCGCCAGCATGTTGATGCGCCCCGATCGCAGCAGTTCGTCGAACATGGCACCGGCCTCGGCGTTGAGCAGCGCGTAGATCGAGGCGGAGGGCAGGGTCGGCAGGGTCACCGGCACGAGCGTGGCCCCGGCGGCGCGATACACCTCGAGCGCTGCGGTGAAGGCCTCGCGTGTGCGGTCCCATCGTGCCCGGGCATCCGCCGAGGCATCGTCCGGCGGTGCCTCGAACTCGCGGCGCACGACGCCGATGCGCAGGCCCCGCAGGTCGCGGCTGCCGCTCCAGACCCAGGGGCCGGGCGCGACCGTTTCATCGCGGTCATCGGGACCCGCGAGCCACTGCAATACCAGCCCGGCATCGTCAGTCGACCGTGTGATCGGGCCGACCTTGTCCATCGTCCAGCGCAGGGTCATGCAGCCGGTGCGCGGCACGCGGCCATAGGTGGGCCGGAGACCAGTGGCGCCGCACGTGGCAGAGGGGCCGATGATCGAGCCTCCGGTTTCGGTGCCGATCGCAAAGCCGACCAGCCCTGCCGCCACCGCCGAGGCGGGGCCGGCTGATGAGCCTCCGGAGCCGCGCTGGGGATTCCAGGGATTGCGCGTCTGTCCGCCGAACCACAGATCGCCGATGGCCAGTTCACCCGTCGAGAGCTTGGCGACGAGTACCGCACCGGCCGCCGCCAGGCGTGTCACGACGGTCGCATCTTCGTCGGGGATGTGCGTGGCGTAGGGAGCAGCCCCCCAGGTGGTGCGAATGCCGCGAGTGGCGAACAGATCCTTGATGCCGTAGGGAATGCCGTGCAGCGGGCCGCGATAGCGGCCCTCCGACAGGTCCTTGTCGGCCTGGGCCGCCTGGTCGGTGGCCAGTTCATCCGTGAGAGTGACCACGCAGTGCAGGGCAGGGTCGTGCTGCCTGAGCCGACGTAGATACATGGCCGTCAGATCGGCGCTTGTGACATGGCGCGCCCTGAGGTGCGCGGCCAGCGTGGTCAGCGGGGCGAAGGCCAGGGCGTCGATCTGGGG